>JAABUJ010001501.1_pt1 | contig 34014 bp, 37 predicted proteins | sample 5559131 | NCBI WGS metagenome assembly JAABUJ01 (sample SAMN10711875, study PRJNA513366) | rock metagenome | isolation source: Antarctica rocks | place: Antarctica: Victoria Land, Mt New Zealand nord | collected 2016-01-07
AGGGGGGGTGGGAAGGGAGGGGTACCGGAGGGGAAGGAGGGCAGGGAGAGGAGGGAGAGGGTCGAGGCGCTGGCGGAGTGGAATCGCGAGAGGTTTGGGACGATGGCGGGCGTGGTTGATGCGTATTTGAGGAAATGTGGGCGAAGGGCGGTGGCGATGGATGGGTTGTTTGCGTTTATGTTGAATCGGTGAGGGATGGGTGTCGTGGTGTTGCTTTGTTGTTGTTTCGGGTCATTGGTTATGCAGGATTAGGGTTCGTTAGGTAGTGTGGTATCTTATCTTTATCCTACGTTACTTATATTACTCATCCGCATGTGGGATTGACTGAAACATGAAATTGCAAGTGTCCCCACTGCGAAGACGTGAGAGTATTGTATACTTGGATAGACTACGTGTAAGGTAGGGTGACTGTGACTGCGACTTATCACTATGCTTGTCCGCGAAGTAGGAAAGGGAACTCCTCTAGTATACATGATCCACACAAAACTCCAACCGGGTATATAAACGCTTCAAGTCCCACGCTCTCTTACTCCGTGTCGCTATCAATAATCAACCCAGCGCGCGCTCTGCCACGTGCCGGCCTCGTAGCCAACGCGTCCTCCTCAGAGTCGCTATCGATGACAAGGCCAGCAATGGCCTTGCTGGACATCGGCTCCGATGCCGTCGCAGTGTCCCCTGGCTCACCACCAACAGCATCGTCCACAGCCATATCACTGACACCCTTTCTAGCCGATGACGTTTCCACAACGTTGTCCCCACCGCCTTCCAAATCCGAGCCACGGCCTCTCAAACTCTGAGTGTGCGGTGAGGAAAGCGGCGTCTCCGCATCGACCTCGCTTTCCCCCCAAGCCCCCGTATGCGCGGGCGAAGAAGACCCACCGCTGATGACAGGCAAATCGTCCTCGTCCATGACGAGCGGCGAGCTCTTCCGTCTCTTCCCCTTCGCCGGCTCCTCCCCGTCGCCGCCGATCTTCCTCTTCCTCTTCCTGCCCTTGCGCGCATCCGCCCCGCCCTCCTCTTCACCCTCCATCTTACCAGACCGCAACGCTTCGGCGACTCTCGTCGACTGCCCTCTCCGCCGCTCCTCCTCCTGCGCGAAGAACAGCCGGTCCCGTTCCTCGTCCTCTTCGTCGTCGCTGTCGTGCACGAAGAGATCGCTCTTGATCTTCCGCCTCTTCTCCACATTCGCCTCTTCGCGAGCTTTGCGTTGGAGATCCCGCGAGGCTTCGTCTGTGGGGGACTCGGCTTCGTCGTTTTTGTGTATGCGACGTCGCCTTTTCTTCTTCAGATCTTCCAACGCGTCGGATTTGTGGATCGTTGGCCCACCGGCTGGGAAGAGGAAGTCTTCCTCGCCGTCGTCCACAATGCCGTCGTTGTCGGAGTCGTCGTCGTATTCTGCTCGAGGTGTGTGCAGAGCTTTGCGACGGAGGAGGTCTTGCGGCGCGATGGGATTGTCGTCGTCGCTGTAGTCTAGCTTAGGGTTTCGTTCGTGTTGTCCGACCACTTGGGCTGATTTGCTAAGCGCTTCTGATGATAGTGAGGAAGGAATGATCCATGTCGCGTCAGGTTCGTCGTTCACGCCGAGCCGTGCGAATCCTACGAGGGTCATGAGGAGGCGCAGTTTGTTGTCCTTGAACATGGCGATTCGGCAAGGTTCGCTATCTGGTTTGACGACTCGGGGAATGTTAGCCTGAGGAGGAGAAGGAGGTGTCGAGTCACTTACTGATTGATGGAGCCGATGACGCCTCCGAATTCACCTGGTCAGTGGTAGCTTGCTCTCCCGCCATTGCTGCAGCAGCTGCCTCCCAGGCTTTTCGCTCGCTGACTGCCGCCAGAAGTATGTTCTTGACCCAGCCGACTGCGTCGGAGTTGTTCTGGTCTAAGAGAACAGCAACCACAACCCCAATCTGGTCGTCTCGATTCATATCTCCCTTAACTTCGAGCTCTGCTGGTACCCTCGGCTTCGACGCAATCGTTTGCTTCTCGTAACCATACTCGAGATAATGCACCGTCGCATTGATCTTGCTGAAGAGCATTTCCACCACCAATTCTGGTCGCTGCTCTATCTTCCGCGTGAGCCTCTTAACCAACTGACGCACAAGCTCATCCCACTCCTTGTGAACTGAATTTGACGAATCAAGTCCTCCTGGACCTTTCATCATCTTGTGGAACAGTGCCATGATATCCACGCGGAAGAGCATGACGCTCAGCTCTTGCTTGAAGGCAACGCGATAGAAGAACCTGTGAGCACGTTTCAACTGCTCGACGTCGAGCTCATTGTAATATTTTGTAAAGGCTACAAAGGTGTCGACGCAATTCTGTGACATGAATCTCGAGGAGAAACGGGTGAAGTCGAACTTGCGTTCCCTAGACGTGCGCTCTGCTTCTACGAGATCTTCTACTTCAGAAGCATCATCCTGGTCGAAAGTGCCGCCCTCTTCGGTATCCTTACCCCTAGCCGCTTGCTTCTTCCTACGCGCACGTCGACGGGACCGGACTTGAAGATCGACATTCTCCTTGGAGTACCGCTCGAGCATTCGTAGGAACACATGCGCAAGTTCTGTACAAGCATTCAAGTACCCAAAGCCTTGGTCTTTGTAGCCCCGCAAGATAGCAACGATGCGGTCGTGCGTAGTCTCTTCGTAGAAGATGCGGTTCTGTATGTTTTCGGCAATCTCCTGGTCCTCATCGAGGGATGAGTCAGACATCTCTTGTACCGTCGATAAGATTCGTGCGAAGCACCGCATGCCGGCATTGAGATCCTGCCATTCTTTCGTGTCCAGGCTCTCCTGCATGAATCGGTTGAGCGTAATGAACGTCTCCTGGTTCAATACGCTAGCCACGAGTGCGAAGCTGTCTGCTTCGAGTTCTGGACCTGTATTGCGCTTTTTTCGGGCCTCTTTGGCCGCCTTCCTGCGAACACATTCGGCTTCCAGGAACCAGGACACAAGATAGAAGAACTGTCGTTTGTGGACATCAAGCACACGCTCAGCCTCACGCTCTATCGCTCGCCGGACGTGATTAAACACAGGGTTGAAACCGGAGTCCAAGAACTCTTCGACAAAGGCTCTGAGATGTTTGTTAGCTGAGGCTGTTAGCGCTACCGGCATGTCGAAGTCGTCGTAAGTCATCTTGCTTCTCTGCGCCGGTTTGTTCCATTTCTTCGTCTTGTCCATCTTCAGTAAAGTGGATTGGGCATCCATCAGAACATCTTGACCAGAAACTGTAGAGACCCGTGCGTCATCTCGTCTCAACCATATCATTGTCCCAAACCGGTTATGTCGAGTCGGCGCCGATCTGGAGTAGTCCCGATGCATTCCTGCTTCCTTAGCCAGCAGTTCTTTCAACTCATCGGCTTTCTTGGCGTCCAATTGCACGTCATCCATGAATAATTTTTCAATATCCACACCCTTGAGTAGGTGAAACAACAGCTCTAAGAGGACCACGTCTTGCGTATTGAAGTCCTCTCCCATGTTTGACGAAATGGTTAGGAGTAGCGCAAAGATGTCTTGATAGTGGAAAGCTTCTATGGTCGCAGATCGTGAGATCTCATTGGTATCGCCGTCAATTGGTAAATGTTGTGGTGGTGTAATCATGGTAACGTTGCGCAGAAAGTAGAGGAGCAGCTTGATAATACCCTCATCACGGCTGCTTCGATCTCCCATCGGAAGGGCGATCGATGGGAGTGCGACGCGTACTGCGGCTCGGAGGATTTTGACCGTGTCATGGTTGAGAATGCCACGCTTATATCTGACGTGTGCTAATTGGAGATATGGAATGTGTCGATGGTGGTTGACTGTCATTTGGAGATCGCCTTTCTCGAGTGGCCATGTCAGTGGCACAAGAAGCTCCACTACGGACTTGGTCAGCTCCTCTGCGCACATTAGCTACGTATCCGAGACCCACAAGAAGCCAAAGCAATCTTGGATTTGATCCTATCTTCCGTAGCTTCTTCAGGCCAGACCGCCAATATTTTGAGTAGATCTCCATTGACCAGATTGGCTTCTGCCAAACATCTTGCGACATCGAGTCGATTCGCCTTCTCGTCATGTAGTTTCAACCACTTTTTGAGGTCCTTCAGACAAGCAAGCGCGTCGTCGCCCAGTACGTATTGGCCATCTTCGTCCGCACCAGTTCCTCCAAGCTGCGACGTCTGTTAGTCTGAGGTTTACTTCCTCACACATTGAACATGGACTTACGGCCGACACAAGACTGTACACGTAGGCGCGAACCTCAGGATCCACGACACCCCGAGAACCATCGTCAAAATCCATTTTGGTTGTTTGTTGAGCATTGACCGCATTGGCTGTGGGTAGCGGGAGGAAGCTACTGATACGCGTCTGGGTTCACGCGTTCTGGAAGTGGTTCCGCACTCGCCTAACCACAATGAGGTGCCGAGGCTCAAACCTCAGGCTAGTGACGACTCGGGAGCACCAGCGTCATACCTGTAGGGCATCAACTAAAAAGCTTCGTACTTGCTCAGAATTTCAAGTCGATACATCATTCGCTCAGCGAACGTGCTGGTCAGCTCAGCTAGCATGCTCGCTCCCATTGCCAGGAGGCAATTGCTGCGGCAAACGGCTCAGAGTTGCCAACCCACACGGCAATTCAGCTCCGCTCCGATCTGCTATGGAGAAGTGAAGAAACTGGGGGTAGTGGGAGCAGGACAGATGGTGCGATGAGACAGACAGTACAATCTACTAAAGCCGGCGCTCATGGACTTCAGGGATTAGGCATAGCTCTGGTGGCAGCGCAAAGAGCACAAGTGCCAGTAACACTGGTAGATAGTTCGCAAGCGTCCATTGACAAGGGCATGAAGTTCGCAGGTACCCTACCGTCGCTGGGCCTCCGGATCTCTCATATATCTTACTATATCCTACAGATAAGCTGTTAGAAAAGGACGTGTCGAAACAGCGAATAACGAGAGACGAAGCATCCGCGGCGCGAGAGCGGTTGAGCTCCACAACAAGTCTCGACGACCTCTCGGATGTCGACTTTGTCATCGAAGCTGTACCAGTACGCCCCCTCTTCACGGCCGCTCAGTGAAAGCCTGGTGTCCACACTACTGACACTAGTCAAGGAAATACCTGACCTCAAAGCCTCCATCTTCTCCCAACTCGCTCGGATCTGTCCTCCCCACGCAATCCTCGCAACAAACACATCTTCTATATCCATCACCAAGATAGCCGCTTCCACAACCAAGGACCCCGCAGACCTCTCCGCCGCCTCCCGCGTCATCAGCACCCACTTCATGAACCCCGTCCCCATCCAGAAAGGCGTTGAGATCATATCCGGTCTTCAGACGTCCCAATCAACAATCGACACCGCCCTCGCTTTCGTTAAGAAAATGGGCAAAATCCCGTCCCAGTCGGCTGACTCCCCGGGCTTTCTGGCTAATCGTATCTTGATGCCCTACATCAATGAAGCGATCATATGTCTGGAGACGCAGATCGGGACGAAGGAGGATATCGATAATATAATGAAGAATGGGACGAATGTGCCGATGGGTCCTTTGCAATTGGCTGATTTTATTGGCATAGATACTTGTTTGGCGATTATGAAGGTGTTGTACGAAGAGACGGGGGATAGTAAGTACCGACCAGCGGTGCTGTTGCGGAAGATGGTGGATGCGGGTTGGTTGGGGAAGAAAAGTGGGAAGGGGTTCTATGATTATTGAGTTATGAGCTGTCCTCTTGGTCTCAAGAATTGGATCATCTGAATCCAAGAAGTCGGAAGACCGCGGGCCATCGAACTGCTCAGCTTTTCAGGCCCTACTATGTGTCTATATGATCGAAGCTTATAGCTCGATCTTTTACATCGATCGGATAAGTCCCGCCGGTAGCTGAGATGGACTACGGAACCATGCCCTATTCTCTGTGTTTGCATGAAGATCAAGGCTTATCAGTTACAAATTTGCTGTATTATCCGCATGTCCACATCTGGGCGACGATCCGCCCTTGCACGGCAACAGTGCAATAGTTATGCACCATCAAGGACATAGGAGGGTCGACTACCTAGGTTGTAGGACAGTTTAACAGCTGTAGGAGGTCAGAATAGCATGGTATTAATGAACTGAGAGTGCGTAGTGTAAGGAGCTGGGTTTGACAATGTGGAACCTAGCCTGGCGCAGTAGCTGTCGTCGAAGGAATAGTCCATCCCAATCGACGCTCAAAGACGCTCCTGCAGGTCGAATTGCTCGGAGAGAAGCTCGGTGAGAGAATAACAGCGACTCGTTAGATTTTTGTATGCGATGAGTAAGTGGCTACAAGGGTATGCAACTCTATCTGTATAATACAACCAGACCACCAGGACCGAGCAGACCATATGAACTCGCCTTGACCAAACCATGATCCAAATGCTATGCTCCGTAAGACTTCACTTCTTGGAAGGGGTAGCTGGGTTTGTCGTCCTTGCGCATCCACACCTTCTTCCGCTTCTTTGTCGGCACATGCTCGACGAAGAATTCCTTTGCATGCTCGGCCTTGAATTTCCGGATGTATCTTGGATCCCAAAGCTCGCTCGCGACTCCCAGGTCCTTGCAACAGCGCATCATGGCGTTGGATTTGCAGCCTTCGACCGCGGTAGGAATGCCATCTGGAGAGAAGTAGTCCATCTCGCCACGAGCCACGGAAACAAGTCTGCGTACGGACTTTAGCACGATTATTGCAGCGTCTGAGTGAATACAGACCTTCCATGAGCTAGAAGCGCATACTCTCTAGTGACAGCCTTCGCCGTGACGATTGTTTCACCCCTCGGGGCCAGGCCCCATCCACCAGGACCAAAAGCCTTGTTCAATATCCGTCTGTATTTGATCTCCGGTAGGTAGATGATCCCGTCCGGCTTTATCTCCACGTCGTCAAAAGGTACCGGCGTTAACAGCGTGTCTGCGGCCTCTTTTGCGAACGGTTCCGCCGACAATCCGTGAAACGATCGTGCCCAGTCAATCTGACGTTCTCCTTCGTCGAGCACTACTGGTTGATCGGAGAGGCCCGCGGATAAGTTCTGAATGCCTTTTGTAGACGGGTCCGGGCTCGATGGAGGAGGGCTAGCATTATTGTATGTTGGCTTCGATGGCGACGTATATCGGGCTGGAGCCTTGCTTGTTGACTCTGCCACTTGTTGCGCCTGACATTGCGATGAGAATGGAAATGCAGCTCGGGGAGAGGTAGTATTCGTGTTGTAGGCAGTCTGCGTGCTGGATCTAAGTGGGCTGGGTCTCCCGGGCTGTAGTCGCCTTATCGCCTGGCTTCGCGGGCCAAGAGAGGTTGTGAATGACAGTGCAAATGATCTAGACGAGCGAGATATATCTAGACACCAGTGTGGTCTTCGTAGCGTAAGTGAAGCCATCTTCTGAGATGAAGTTGCGCCGTGCAAAGGTTGCGGACGCGATGTCGCGAAGCAGGACCCCCCCCCCGGTGATGGCACAACCTTGGCGAACACTTGCCTCCAATGGAAATGTAGTACAGCGTTCACTACAGGATTACAAGAAAGGATACTATTAACTAAAAGCTCCACATCATAATCAAGACATTTGTCTCTGTCAAGCCTCCTTGGACTGCGTCCGTTTGTCGTTGCCTCTCTGCTTCCAGCACTCGCGAAAAGTGTCCATCTACAAGCCGTCAGTGTTGGTGCAGATTTGAAATTTGAAGATCTTACCTCTTTCTTACACAATCTCCAGTCTTTCTTCTCAAAATAACAGTCGTTCAGACTAGTTTGTTCGGCTGCGCAAGGTCAGGTATCCTTTCGGGAACTAGATATCTACCATATGAAGATTACCAGAGCATCCGGTGCTGAAGATCCGCTTGTCCCTAGCTATTTCATTAGATCTGTGTTACGAATCTCATGAAATCCGTGCCACTACGTACCAATCATCAGGTTCATCATCCTCGTTGACTTGTAAATCAATCGCTTTGCCTGCCGTGTTTGACATTGTTGCGTTGGAGCTGGGAAGCTTCGAGTTCTTCTCGACCCACATTCAAAAGCTCGTTCGGCAGACGGGACCTCCATTGCAAGCCTAAACCGTACGAACAATGGCTGCAAACCGCATCAACGTCCTGGTATACTCTGGTAAAATACTCATCCACAACCTCCAGATTGCCTGATCTGACTTTGGGCAGGAAATGGTAGTACCATTGAGTCCGTACGCCATTGCATATATACGTTGCGCAGACTGCTCTCTCCAAATTACGCAGTGATATCGGTGACTGGCGAGACGATCATCAAAGAGCCATGGACTGCTTCGTGTGCATTGCTGGTCTTCCCAGGAGGTGCAGACCTGGGCTATTGCCGCACCTTGAATGGCGAGGGCAACAGGAAAATTAAGCAATTTGTCCAGCGAGGTGGTGCATATCTTGGACTATGCGCCGGAGGCTATTATGGGAGTAGTAGATGTGAGTTTGAAGTTGGAAACAAGAGAATGGAGGTCATTGGCAGCCGAGAACTCGCTTTCTTCCCGGGCACCTGTCGGGGCTGTGCGTTCCCCGGATTTGTTTATCATAGCGAGGATGGCGCGAGAGCCGTGGAGTTACAGGCAGAGAAGACATCTCTGGCTGAGGGCTCGGTGCCGGACGTCTTCCGATCGTACTACAACGGTGGAGGTGTATTTGTAGATGCTCCGAAGTACAAAGGCCAAGGAGTGGAAGTACTAGCGAGTTACTCAGCACCTCTGGGTGTTGTGTCAGGAGAGGGAGCTGCTGCGGTTGTTTACTGTAAGGTTGGCGAAGGTGCAGCTGTGTTGACGGGTCCACATCCAGAGTCAGTTACTTCAGGTCCAATGCTAGTCTGAATACTGATCTCTACTAGATTTGCCGCCGCAAATCTTGACAAGAAAGCGGACGGAGCAGGGTTCGCAAAAGTGGTGGACGAGATCGCTGAAGATGAAAAGCTGAGAGTGGACTTCCTCAAAGCATGCCTGATCAAGCTAGGCCTACAGGCCAGTCAGGAGGAAAGCGCGGTACCGTCCCTTTCTCGCCTTCATCTGTCTTCCTTGAATCCAGCAGATACGTCTGAATTAGTCGCGTCTCTCCAAGAGATAATCTCCATTCAAGACGGGCAAGAGTACATCAAAGACGAGAATGATACATTTCGTCTTGAAAAACGGTCCGCCTGGTCCCTAAGCTCCATCGTCAATGTTTTACCAGGTGTTTCTATTGGAAAGACTGACGGAACGGTTGATGACATGGATAGACCCCACGACTTTGATACGGTTGTCAAGCGTGTCGTTATCCACGAAGAGGATCACCCCGCTGGGAAAGAGACTCCTTACTTCAACCATCATTCCTTTTTCGCGAATCTCAAGCATTATCAATCGACGCTGAAGGAGTCCGACGGAGTATTTGGCACGCATCTTCTGTATGGCGAGGTAGTTACAAGTACCAACACCATGCTCGAAAAGTACGTACGCCTGAGTTACATTACAAGCTCTTTCTAAGAATGTTGCTCACAGACGTCAATAGAAACACGCGATTACTCCACCATCTTCCGACCGGCTTCACAGCTTCAGCAACAGTGCAAGTCGCCGGTCGTGGCCGAGGCTCTAACGTCTGGGTTTCCCCGGCCGGATCTTTAATGTTTTCCACCTGCATCCGTCATCCCATGGAATTAAACAGCACGGCTCCGATAGTCTTTTTGCAATACCTCGCCGCTCTGGCCATCGTCCAAGGCATCAAAACCTACGACAAAGGGTATCAAGACGTCCCCGTCAAACTCAAATGGCCCAACGACATCTGTAAATCTTCCTATTCCCATTCCCTCCTCTAATCAACCCCCTTACGAAGACTAACGTAATCGCACAACCCAGACGCCCTCAACCCAAGCAAACCCGCCTCCTCGAAATCCTACGTCAAAATCGGCGGCATCCTCGTGAACTCGCACTACTCGAGCAACTCCTACCTCGCCGTCGTCGGCATCGGCCTCAACACGACCAACGCCGCCCCGACGACCTCGCTGAACGCCCTCCTCCCACCCCACCTGCACCCCTTCACGCTCGAGAAGCTCCTCGCGCGCATCCTCGCCACCTTCGACGAGCTGTACGCGCGCTTCCTGCGCACGGGCTTCGACAAGCGCTTCGAGGAACTGTACTACGACCATTGGCTGCACTCGGAGCAGATCGTCACGCTCGAGGCCGAGGGCGGCGTCCGCGCGCGCATCAAGGGCATCACGAGGGATTGGGGCCTCTTGTTGGCGGAGGAGTTGGGGTGGGAGGATCGTGGGACAGGGAGGGTGTGGCAGTTGCAGAGTGATAGTAATAGTTTTGACTTCTTGAAGGGGCTTTTGAAGAGGAAGGTTTGAGGTTGTGCAGGGCGGGGGTTGTAGGGTTTGCTGGGGGGTTTCAGGTGGATTATGCTGTGAAGGTTTGGTTGGGGGTTGTTAGATTAGAGGGTTTGTGCGAACATGTGCACTGTAGACATCGCTGTTGTCATGCGAATCCCTCCATAGGCTTGATAATGATACTGATGTTGCTAATGACAAGAGAAGCTCCAATACATCAAACGAGCGGCGTATACCATGAAATCTCATCCCGACAGAGTTTTAGCTTCCAGTTCGTAGTCATAAGTCATGAGTATTCAACATAGGACAAGATATGAAACCAAAGCGGTCAAGCAACATGAGTTTTGAATTGCAACAGAAGGAAAAGGCTCACACTCGCAAAGATCCATCTTAAGCCAAATATAGACCAGTTATGCCACTTTCTAGTTCTCCGCATCCCCGATCCTAACAAGACTTAACTCCCAGACTAGCCAATGCCACAGATTGTCCATCTCTTCCGCCAGTAGAGATAGTGCTTTCCAATCATATTCCACTCGAACAGAAAGGAGTGTTCCATGATACGAGATATGTTCGCCACCGGACGGAGGACGTGTAGCTTGCCCAGCAGTCAAAGAAAATCAATGAAGGTAGTGACGGTCGTAAGGGGCTTGAAGATCATACGGAACATAGTATATCGCTGCTGGCAGATTGCCTTGTGATTCGGATGATGGTAATAAAATACGCGAGCTGAAGCAAGGAAGTGAGGCGAAGGACTGTCGGATCCAACGATGTCGTGTTCTGGTGCTTAGAGGATGTATTCTCTATCTCACCGGCAGATGGTGGTCACGTTTCAGCGCCGCGGTCCTACAGCGCTGCCATTGGGCTGTTTTCGGCTGATTCAGCCGGAGGTGGACTTGCATTTGCATTAAGAGTAGAATGCTCTTTTGAGTGACTTTTTTCTTCGGAGCCAAGTCCTTCCTGATTGGATCGTGAGTGGGATGACCCTTCACATTCCGATTCAAGCTCAGCCGTTGTTTTGGCACCGTTCGCAAGCAACAGGCTGATTGTGGGTTGCCAATTGAGATCAATCGCGATATCCAATGGACTGCCATATCCTCCACCTCGAGCATTGACATCTGCTCCAGCATCAAGCAATAGCTGCATTATGTCTGTCACATTTCTGTACCCGGACACTTTCTGTAATGCAGTGCCATAATTTTCACCTTGAGCATTGGCATCTGCTCCAGCATCAATCAATAACTGTATTACTGCCTCATTTCCTGCTCCTGGACGGCATGCTGCTCGAAGTGCATTGTCATAGTTTCCACCTTGAGCATTGACATCTGCTCCGCATCAAGCAACAGTTGTATCGTAGTTATATGACTTCGTCCTATTGCTGCTGCCTGTAGTGCATTTCCAAAATATCCACCTTGAGCATTGACATCTGCTCCAGCATCGAGCAATAGCTTGATCACAGTCTCATTGTCGCTAAGGGCCGCTGCCTGTAGTGCACTATCGAAAAGTATTCCACCTTCAGCATTGACATCTGCTCCTGTACGAAGTAGTAGCTGTATTACTGCCTTATTTCCTGAGTGGGCTGCTGCTTGTAGTGCATTTCCATGATATCCACCTTGAAGATTGACATCTGCTCCTGCATCCAGCAATAGCTTGATCACAGTCTCATTGTCGCTACGGGCCGCTGCCTGTAGTGCACTTCCATAACGTCCACCTTGAGCATTGACATCAGCTCCGTCGTTGATGAGAGCGTGTGTGACGTTCGAGAGACCGAGGAGCGATGTAAAACATAAGGGAGATCCAGGATCTGCCACCTCGAAGCTGAATTTTCCATTAGGGTCATACACCCGTAGCCAATTCGACGAGCATAACTTGTCTGGATTGAGCAGATCAAGAATCATGCTATGTAACAGACAATCGCTAGAGCCATCGGAGATTGCCCTTACATGTCCGTCCCAGAACTCGGCGGCGTAACGTAGCAATGGATAAGCCACAACATCTTTTCTGTACACATCTTCTCCGGGTAACAAGTTGAAGTCAAAGTGAAGAAGATAAGCTAGGCAAGTCTTCGCGATGTATAAATTCGCGAAGATCTCTTCGATTCCAAAATTTGCGGGAATTCTCTGAGACAGGAGGTACTCTTTCACAGAGAAATGAGCGAGTCGAAGCTCAATCACGGTGTCTGGTTCCCGGTGAGACCCTTTCCTTTCTGTCAATGTAACGAGACTAGTACAGATAGTGAGGACATCGGTAGGCTCAGATAATCGTTTTTCTGGTGTGAAGACAGGGTGATCCTCACCAGCCATCGAGGTTGCTTCGGCGATTTCCTCAAGTCGCATTGGGCGGGCGGAAAAAGCAAGCCACTGCAGCACACTGAAAGCTTCCGCTCGGTAGTCTTCTTCTATACTGTTCAGAATCCTATCATAGGTAGCGTCCAGATCTTTTGGGAGGGCTTTCAGGGCTTTCCGGACGGCGTCGGCCTTCAAACATTTTCGTAATGCATCCATCTGGCAAACAACCCATCGGAACCTTTCAAAATCTCTGGTCAGTGAAGCCCACCCATACACTTGATTGCGCTACCATGAAGAGGGCCTTACATTCCGTCTGCTCCATTGACCAATGTCATCCGAATCTCTTCCGTGAGATCGGCATTGTTCGACCACTTCCTCAATTTGGGATCCGAATTAAGACGTTTGTCGACATAGAGTCGAATATCTGCATCGATCTGCGCACTCTTAACGCTAATGCATGTGGATAAGTTCCTCAATATGTCTTCGATGTCTTGCTCGCTCCTACTCGTGGTCAGGATTTTTACATTCGGCAGTCTCCAGCTGCAGATTTCCTTGATTAGGTCTAGAAGCTCCTCTCGCTGGGTACACTCATCAAGCGCGTCAATAACTAAGAGAATGTCACCGCTCCCCTGAAGTATCTCCTGAAGGCACCTCTGGAGAGAGTCCATCGAAGGCCGTTGCCGTCCATCTTGGCAGCTTCTGTACATATGTCGCACCTTCTCGGCTACATCTGGTCTTGAATCAGATATCTGTGCGATGATAGAGCATAGAAGCCCATTAACATGCTGTTTCTCCGTATCGTTGAAGTCGAAGTAGAAATAAGCTAGGGCCGCCCCCGAAAGTGTGGCAGTATGGAATTTAGTAGCTTCGATAGCAGTGGAACTGCATTGACGATTAGCCTTGAGTTATCCATCAGGATGTATTGGCCTCACCAAAGGATCGTCTTGCCACTGCCGGCTGGCAACCAGTCAGAGAAACTTGCGAATGTCTCAGCAGTGGCTTTGGAATCGGCCATGCTTACCCTTCCCATGCAGCCAAAGAAAACCACTGGTACCATTTTTCCATGTCTCGAAATCGTTGGACCGTAAAAGCCAGTCTCCAGTTGTGGGTTCATGTTTCTCGCAGGCGGTGTGGTGATTCGATGAGGGGTCGGTTGAGGAGAGCCATCGGAGAGCGCTGGCGGATTCCATATCTACTATCATCAGTTTTGAGCATTGCGTTAGAGGTAGAGATCTTAGACCTTTCTGCGCAGTGTTCAAATTCTGGATGCCGTGTTGAATCTCGGTAATTCCTGTGGTCATGGCTTTTGTCAAGCCACTATACGATAAGTAATTATTTTCGAATGTCGTATATATCTTGGAAGCTCACATATGATCGTTTTGCATAGCCAATAGGAAGAGGGCCTTCTGCCGCTCAATGCTGGCGAGAATTGTGTTGACATCGGCCTTATCTAGTGTCCAAGTCAGGACTTTTGAGACCCTTTTGAGTCCACGAGCTGGTTTCAACTTCGAAATCAGACGCTCGAGAGCGAGTTCAATCTGTTTTAATGGTCCGTCCGGCACGTTCAGTGACCTCAAAGCTGATGCATGGAGATCTTCGGGCTGCATGCTTTCCGCTCGATCCTTCAGCATATGGAGGAAACCGCTGACCGTCATGGCTTCTATCAAGATCCGTTGACGTTCTGCAGGGGCGTCCTTTACATCGTTGAGGTACTGCACAGCAGTTGTAGTAAGCTGAAGAACGGCGATAATACCCGCTGTGATGCTCAGCGGGTCTGCCATATTGCGAAGCCGACAAGGTACCCTTCAGGAACAAACTCGAACAGATCTGAAGATGGAAGCAACCACTTCAACTTCTTGGAAGAGACAGACAAGGCTGAGAAAGACGGGTGAGGCTGAGAAGGCCAGACGCTAGAAAGCAGGGTCATGCATCGTTATTTTCACACAGTACAGGTCGCTACCATTGGTGATCTTGCATTGACCGCCAGCCTCCAATCGGAAGACATTGAAATTGATAAAGTATAATCCCACCAATAATCTACTTTCAGAGAATTCATCATTGACTGGACCACACATGTCGGATGGTCTCACTAAAACCTTGGATGGTCTTGACAGGGATTATCGGAAGACCATCTGACCTTCTGAAACACCTCAAGATCAATCGAGGTCCAAATTCTTTGAATATATTACTAATCTCTCCTGAATTAATTAACCCTAACCCTAATGTATCTGAAATGCATGCATAATATATTTCATATTGCTAATCCAAACCCCCTAATCCTAACCACCTAACCCCAAACACTAACCCCTAATCACTAACCAGTTACAAATAGATTCTTAATAGATTTGTAATGAATTATTAATGAATTACACAATCTCAAGTTCAGTATCTCGCTTGTTAGCTCCTTGAAAAACTCTATTTTAGAGAATTAGCGTAAGACCATCCGAGGTTTTAGTGAGACCATCCGACCTGTGTCCTGTCATTGACCCCTAGCATTCGCGTAACTGTACAGGTGTGTGCAGTCATTGAATGATGCGGCCAGCTCTTTTGCTGACGCACCGACGAAGTATTGCTATCTTCCGATCTGCTAAGGGTCAATATTTCATTCCAATGGCATCGATTCGACGAAGATACAACAACATGCCTCTTCAACTGTCGGGTCCATTCACTTTATCAACTAATAAGTCATCGCAACCAGCGACGGAAATACCACGCTTTGTCTACGGTACTGCCTGGAAGAAGGAATGGACCGCAACGCTAGTAGCTCTCGCTCTTCGAGCTGGCTTCAGGGGCGTAGACACCGCCGCACAACCCAGGCACTACCGAGAGGACTTGGTTGGTGATGGCATACGGCAATTGCTTGCGGAGGGCGCCGTTAAGAGAGCAGATCTATATGTAATCCATCAATCTAAGGATGTTCTCAGAGATGAACGTATATGAACTGACACCACAGGCTCTCTAGATCCAGACAAAATTCACCTCTATCGGAGGACAAGATCCGTCGAATCTCCCATATGACCCCAGTTCCTCGATACCAGAACAGGTCAAGACCTCCTTAGCCTCCTCCCTGCACAATCTCCGACCACCTGAAAGTACGAATGCGGAAACATACATCGACTGCTTGGTCCTGCACTCTCCGCTCCGCACACTGTCGCAAACCCTCGAGGCCTGGACCACACTGGAGGCTTTCGTCCCACACCAGATCCGTCACCTTGGCATTTCAAACGTCCAGCTACCACTACTGGAGGCACTGTACGAAGCCGCTACGATCAAACCTTCGGTCGTACAGAATAGATTTTATCCGGCCACACGCTTCGACGTTCCTTTGAGACAGTTCTGCAGGGCAAAGGGGATTGTCTATCAATCATTCTGGACCCTGACTGGGAATCCTGGGTTACTCAATTCGAAGCCAGTTGATGCGCTCAGCAAGGAGATTTGTGCCGAGAGGGAACAGGCGCTCTATCTGCTCGTCCTCGGATTGGAGAGGTTGGTTGTACTCAATGGAACAACGAGAGAGGAGACAATGAGGGCAGATTTACAAGCTGTGAAGAGGTTCCAACTGTGGCTCGATAAAGTTGGGGAAGGGATTATATGGGAGAAGATTCTGGCGGACTTCAAGATCTTGATTGGGGAAACATGAGGAATGTCAAGCGTGCAGGGTGCACCTCATTCCTGGAGCGAAACGTCTTGAGCCAGTGATTACGCGCAAAACATCAACTCGCACTATTCATTTCCACCAACAACATCATACATAGGAACAAGGAAACCAAATCAGAGCTTGCCATTCGTGCCCGAAGAGGGAGCCTACTGGGACTCTTGCGACGAAGTTTCCGGCTTAGCTCCCCAGTTCCAAGGCATCCATCCGCCACTGGCAGACTTCTCGCCTTGGCTATCACCTCCACTACCGGCCTCATGACGGTCGATGGTATCGAATTCGGCCTCGCTCTTGCTCTTCTTCAGTCCATCTCCTGAAGTCGCCGCCCCGATCCTCTTCTCCACATCGGCTGCGATTCTCTCATCAACAGACAGACTATTAGCTTCCTTATCCAAGGCCGACAAAAGCACCCGCAACCGGTCCCGCTGCGCAGATATGTAATTTATCTTCTCGGAAGGCGAGGTCATATTTGGTGGGATGAGAGTTCTGCTAGCGCTCATCTCCTCCACCTGCGCTTCTCTACTGGCACCGCTCTTTGTCGCCTGTGCGAGCGTAGCACCAAGAAGACCATAAAAGTCGCCGGCAGGCGCAGCTAGGCCATCCCGTGCACTTGGCAAGTTGAAGCGTGAGAGCAGGTTCTGCGCATAGCTTCCGTGGCTGCTGGGTGGCGGTGAAGAGTGGGCCTTCGCCGGAATACCGAATACGTTCTCCTTCACAAATTCGATGGCGCGCTTCAGATATTGGAGGCCCGCTGCTTTGGCGTGATCATGCGCGTTGCTGATGAAGTTATCGATGTCTCGCTCGTAGTGGGTCAGGAAGGGATGGATGTGGTCTTGGTAGATCATTTTTGCGCCTTGAGTCTGCGGCAGGACGAGATAGGAAAGGATCACCAAGCGGATCCAGCTGTAGAACGGAAGCCTAGCAGCGCAAGCGTCCTGTCAGCGGACCTCTACATCTCCGTTCGGGAGCAAGGTCCCAGCATACCATCCGAGGATGAATACTGTCCATGACTCGACCAAGAGCACCGACGAGAGGACGACCCAGTACATCAGCCATGGTGTCAACTGAGCGGGGTCGGAGGTGCGGAGGGCTTTATAGGATGCGAATATGGGGAATAGCACAGTAACAATAGAACTGTGAGACGTTAGAACTTATACTCTATATTGGGTGTTGTGATGATCAGCATGTATCGCTGGCTGCTAAGCTAGACTTACGCGAGGAGGTTAGGGATGATGTCAAGCATCTCGGCGGTAGTCACGAATCTGTATAGGAGAAAGTCGAACTGGGTGAACTGGATGAGAGCTTGATCTAGGTGATGTCGAGTTGTATCAAACAAAAGATTTGGTCGGAGTCATGGTAGGCATCATATGGCGCTTATCGATTACGACGACCCTTATCGCTTAGCGCGGGGTTGTGTCAGTCATGTGGCATTCAACAACTAGTACGATATTCAATGACACCACAACAGCATTGTTCTAAGCAGTCAATCTTGATTCAGCGATGGACAGGTAGAGATACCTGGTGCCAAGGACTAATCTTTGACCCTTTAACATCACAATGTGTATAGTCTTGATCTCCACAGCCCACCCAAACTATCGATTGGTTCTAATCGACAACCGAGATGTAAGTCACCCTTCTCCGATTACCTACCCTAGCTGACTCGAACAGGAGTACCTCAACCGCCCCACTGCCCCCGCCTCATGGTGGCCCTCTCCTCATAACCACGTCCTCGGTGGCCGCGACCTTCTCCGCGCCACTCATGGCACATGGCTTGGCCTAACCAAGTACGGTCGCATTGCTGTCCTCACAAACTTTCGCGAAGAAAGTCCCATCGAGGAAGGGGCTAGGAGTCGGGGTGAGATGGTCAAGGCGTTCTTGACCGCGTCGTCGGCGGTACATCAGAGCACAGAGGACTTCGTTAGGGATCTGACTCAAGGCGAGGGCTTCAAAGGCGTGGGCGGCTTCAGCTTGGTGTGCGGAAATATTGGAGAGCCGTTGGCGGTGGTGTCGAATCGTACGCCGGACGTAGACGGTGTGCCCTGGATCGCCGGGAAGAGAGACGAAACGGCCGGCTTGAGTAACGCTGCGTACGGCGACCGCTCATGGCCGAAGGTGGTTCATGGCGAAAAGTTGCTGGAGAAGGCCCTATCAGACAGTGTGGAAAGTAAGGATTCAAAGGACCAACTTATCGCCAAACTTTTCCAGCTGTTGAGTACGGACACCTTGCCGAAGAGGAAGGGCAACCAGTCGTGGGAGAGCTATGTGCGCGAGCTCAGAAACAGCATCTTCATCCCGGTGATTGGAGGTGAAGGTATGGACGGTATGTCTGCCGATACTGTCGCTGCTGCGAACAGTGACAACAAGGCCGACGTTGTTGATCAGCCACATCAGAAGGAAGGCAATACGGGTCTATTCGGGACACAGAAACAAACCATTGTGTTAGTAGATTATGAAGGGCTAGTGACCTATGTGGAAAGGACTCTCTATGGTGACAGAGGGTGTCCGATACCGGTCGGGACCGGAGACAGAATCTTCGAGTTTCAGCTCCCTGTCTTGGATTCACACTCTACTGACAGACGAGCAATTTCTGTTTCGAGTGTACGGTACAAATATACCAACTAGGTTAATTGACCTACTTTCCAACTCCAGCCTCTCGACGAGCAACGTCAGCACCATCCGGTCCGCGGGATAAATTTCCCCATGGCCACGAGAAACGGACCATGAGTACGGGATGCCCCGCAGAGACGGCAACCTCACGACCAGCTTTGGAATCAAGCAGGGACGGCAGGTCGACGGCGAGTCAGGAAGTGTGGCTCCAAAAGCCTATGGGCTGCGGTGCCAATGCTAAGGCTAGGCAGTAGGAGAGAAATACTTTCTAGTTTCTAAGTAGGCGTCTAAGGTTAATGATAGTGTTCGAGGTAGGTTAGGTGTGTGGTTGAGGAATGGGTGTAGAAGCACTGCGGAGGAGAAAGAGTAAGGGAGTTACTTGCGGTTAGGGTTCGGATAATAGCCCGTGGGTTCTGTATCATGGCATCCCAAAGTCTAGAGTGCAGCACTGCATTAGTAGCATGACAAGCCTGTCGAACAGTATGGTTGGTCGGTCTCTCTGGAGCCCAGCACGGACTACTGGAGCAGACCTGGTCTAAACAGATCTACATTTCGCTATTGTAATGACTGTGACTCTGCAAGACGGTCGTGTTCATCAATATCCCTGATTCTATTAGCCAGGACCTATAGAGTACGATTTCACACCGCGGATATAGAGCTGACAACGTACGTAGCTTCCCACGGATAGCAGATCCAAACATCAGACACCGTCTTCGCAGCCAAATACCGCTTCTCCACCATCATATCGTCCGGTAGATGCCCCTTCTTCTGTTTATCCTTATTCTACACCCCCCTCTCAGCAACCGCATCCCACCCAAAACATAACATAACCAAACTCACATGCAGTACGAATATACTAAATTTCGTCCTCTTCCCCTCCAACCCCATCATCTCCCTCGCCGTCTCAACATCCTTCTCCAGCTCCCTCACTGCATACTCCAACGTCGTCCTCGTATCATCCACCTCGTCCACGATCAGGATGTTCTTTCCCACCAGATTCGACATCTCCAACGAGCTGAGATCGAGCCATTGCGTGCGCGTCACCTTGGTGCCGGGCTCTTCGACCGGGTTGTCGTCGCCGAGCGTCTCGTATAGGGACAGGCCGATGGCTTGGATGGGGATGTTGGCGGACCCGGGCCTTTTCAGGAAGGATCTGAAAACTGGTCAGTGGGGATATACTGAGGTGGGTGGAGCGGGGTGATGGGTACCGCAGGATGCGTGCGGGGACGTAGCCGCCGCCGCCGATGGCGATCATAAGGTTCGGTTGGAAGTCATCGAGGATTCGTTGGGCGGATGCTTGGCATAGCTTGTGCACCTAGGTGTTGAGTGTTCAGCTACCTATGCTTTTGTGACGATGTCATGTAAGATCCCGGCGGGAACTTTTCAGGGTTCCGAACGTATAGACAGCACGGATACTTACGAGTTTTGTGTGTATATGTGCTACGTACCTGGTTATAGGTAACATAAACCTTCTGAGGCGCGCTCATCCTCCAGGCGGTATAGTATCTAACAGCGCTGGCTATGGCCGAGACTGTTTCTTCTGGTTTGGAGGATTGTTCGGACTTTGGATAAAGTCCGTGGTGATGATGCCCCGCGCTAACGCCGGAGCGGAATATCTCCCTATGCCGACCGTAGCATCGGTATTTGGCAACAGGTGGTAAGGTAGGTAAACATTTAATCTAGAGTGTTAGATATATAACCCACGATAGCTATGCTATTAGTGTGGTGCCACCTTTTAACATAGAGCTCAATTGATGCCTAAATTGATGACATCCTTCCGAGAGCTTGAAAGAAGCTATCAAGCTTCTTGTGCATTTGCAAATAGTATCATTCCGGCATTTCGGTTCATACCTCTCGATTCAGTTATCTTTCCTTCATCTCCCATATCAGAGCGTCGGGGCATGCTAGAGTGGACAGCTCTGCTTCATGCGTACAATCTGACATTATCTCCCATGAATCATATTTTCCTACGCTCTTTGGAGGTTCATGTCATTTAGGCATGTCCTTGGCTGATGCAAAGTCTCTCCTTCCTTGATCTTCGTAATAGCGGAAGTTTTTGGGGGTTTAGGTGACAATGGTGGACCAGCCTTCTAGCACCATTGCGAGCTTTAGAGGGCTGCAAAGTAATCAGGAGAGAGCACAGTTGTGAGTTTGAATCTTTGCTGGTGATTGTGCAAACTAATCATCAACCAGTTTGCATGATCTAATACCCGAGCTCTCACCATATGAGCGCCGGGGGCTTAAGGAAGTCTTGAACCAAGAGACACATCAAACAGACATCATCTCATTTTTGCCTCTGGAACTCGTTCACATCGTCTTACAGTACCTGGATGTTTTGGAGCTCTTTTCTTTGCGGAGAGTAGGTCTTATCTGGAGATATGCACGGAGACCTCCCGGCAACACCATTACTAACATGAGCTTTAGGTCTCCAGACGTTGGGTACACCGACTGGCGTCTTACGATGTATGTAGGACTATTTTACGTCGGGATTTTCCCGACGAGACAATGTTCGTCAATAGCAGCGATCTAGATCCGACTACACGGTTATTCTCCATGGTGCAGCAACGACATGCTTTTCGTACAGGTCGGCCCTATAGCAAGGCATCATTTCCGTTCAAGATATCCTTCGACCACATGTCGGGCCCGTCCAGAGTTCAGGCTCGCTGCCTCGACTATCATGACGGAAAGTTGGTTTCGGTTGATGTTAGCAGTGGCACTGCTATTGCGCGTACTCTTAACCTGATGAACGGTCGGAACTTCGACATCGTCCCTAGAAATCGAGAAAATATCAGTCAAGTGAAGATCTCTGACACGCTTGTTGCAGTCATTACGAGTTTAGGGTGAGCTCTTCCGAGGCTCACCGCATAGTAGCAATTAACGAGATGCAGGGTTTGCCACGTCTATAATGATTGCACGGAGGAGAGCCACTTCTTTCATCTGCCCTCCCTACCGACCGTCCGAATCTCGGTGGCCGCGAGACACATTGCCGCAGTTGTCTTGCCCGCTGAAGCTGGATTCGCTTCGGTAGTGTTGAGAAACTGTGATACGCAAAAGAGTAGTATCCTCAAGGTCATTTTGGGCTCTGACTCAAGTGCGCATGCTGTAGTACTGCATCCTCGTGGAGACGCGTTCTATCTCATCACTACAGGGCAACCTCGCTCAGCGTACGACGAAGAAACCGGGTATCAGAAAACAAGGATAGAAGCTCTCAAGTTCAACTTCCAGGGCGAGATGATGTTCAAGCGAGAATGCTGGGCCAAATACAGATCGATTCTGGACCGTAATAACTGGAGCTTCGACCCGACGGTCAATGGAAGTCACTACACTATAGCTCTCGAAAGCAAATACCAAGTAGGTTGCATCGAGAAAGCTTCCGTGTTTCAGGATCTTTACATTGATTACGATATGGAGTCGGAGAAGATGTCATACGAGAAGATATTTCGAAGGGTCTGCGAACTTGGGTCCGGGTCAGGTCAGCCTAGAATTCGAGAACCTTTCCCTCGGAATATGCGATGGAAGGACTCGACCTACTTTGCTTGGTATGAGGGACGTCGCCTGGGGTCTATCTTGGTGCAGGACGTCAACGACTCGTGGTCCGCCCGGAAAACGGAAATACTGGATATCGATACATTTGCGAATGCAGAGAAGCGGGCGGCCAGAATCATGCAGCATGGCAACGGCGAGGATGACTACTGGCTTGTTGGGGATGAGAAGTTCCTTGTTCTGGTCAAACTTGACGAAGTGCAGGTCTGGTGCTTTGAGAAGGGCTTGGTCATGCCCGGCGAAGAACCAGACTACCGAGCGGAACGGATGAGAAGAGCTGATATGCGGGCAGCTAAACGCAGACTGCATGCTATGGAGACATGATACGTTCCGGCCTGGTCTTGGAGTGTTTAGTCTTGATGATGGCCGCTCATTCTAGGCATGGGGAGTGGTGGGCTTGTGTCATACAAATTCCGACGTCTGGCAATCCTGGACTAAGGCAGCTGCGAAGTGAATTGCAGAGCGTACCTAAGCACGCATCATAGCTGCTCCAGGACATGCACACTTCATTTTGATTACTGTTGGATCACGAAGATTGGCCTGACGAAAATGCCGAGTACCTCCCTGAGGTACTTATTGTTGGGAGCCTGTGTCAAGCAGCATAGGCGTTCAAAGTGACACACCGAGAGAGAGTGGTTGAGAATCCGATGAAACGATGCAGCTCTATCAATTACCCCAGGTTTCGAAAATTCCCTGGTGGCCACTAGAATGTGAGCGGTTCAACTCCATGCATCCAGTTGCAGGGGAACTTTTTACCTTTACCTTAGTCCATGCGACACCACGTTGCAGCTAGAACTACGGAGTACTTGCGGACTGTGTCAATGTCAGACCTCGGCCCAGACTGATATTGGCCCATTTCTCAAGATATTCTTGAAACATTCTCGTAAGTGCGGGAGGGGAGTAGGATCAGCAGGCCTGGAGCGAATCTTTCTCCAGTCTTGTTTGGTTGAGAACTGCGGCTGTCGGCTCTTGGCAAATCAATGGTTTCGATGTCGTTGTCATTGACAATTGCACCAATATTGTTGAGGATGGAGGATTCTGTCAGCCGCAAGCCACACCGCTCATGGCATAGGCCCGACAGTCTTCGCAGCCTTCCGTTCTTCCAGCGGGACGTCTCCCGAAGGACCGGGTCGGAACGTGGTCGATGAAGGGGTAAGTCCATGGTTCCGATCGTTACGGGTCAAGTGCATGTACCTGTATGCGGGCAGGCTTGACAGGCAGGTGGTGGACGGCAGAGATCTAGTTCGGCGCATCGAGGCAGGCGTGTCAAGGCTGTCAGATTTCCTCCATACATATGCGTACTTCGTCTCCAAACCTTGCTCATGCGTTACGTGCAGGCTGACTTCTAGGCCTGCTTATAAGCGAGCTAATGGGCAGAAGCGCAGGCCAGCCTTGTCTGTTGATGCTCAGGTACAAGTAAATGAGGAGATGATGAGACATCTGAGTATTGTTGACTGCTTGGTCCCTTCTTTCATCAGGACGGTGGGACCAGATAACACCAGCTACAACGACAAATGTTCCACAGGATGCCTCTCGCCACCTACCTTATCGATACCATCGCCTCGGTACACTACTATTGTCTGTACACATACCTACCGATTAGGGGACGGGCATTGCGCCACGACGCACGTGCTTGTGCGGCTGCCGAACAAGTACCGGCAATGGTTCTCGTCTGTTTCAAGGGCGGAATTGCTGAGATGTTGTTTCACAACATGAGGGATGAGGATGTACAGTAGCAGTAGCAGTAGATGTACGATGTTCCTCTACCCCTTTCAGGAACTCTTACCGTTACAACTGCACGGAATCTGCTCATATTTGTCCTATAATTATTCCATCTATATTCCATTTCTATTCCATGTTTACTCCTCCACAATGATTCATAGCTTCTGGACCCCCTGTTGACTGAAGGTATGGGCAGAGCTTGTTCCCAATCCTGTACGTACTGACGGTATTCCATACACTGCCAGTCATATACAGTATATTGCGCTCAATTTCGGAGCATTTGGAATCGCACTGAGCCTTGCACCGTCTGTTTCTCCCCCCATGCACAACAGACTGAAAGAACCACTTGCGACGCGGATCCGCGGCTATCGAGAAAGCCAGCATCGCGCCTTTATAGCTCGTCCCCTTACTGCACGCTAACTCACGCTTCCCCACAGAACCTATCGCTTGTCTTGCTCCCCTTGATGCATCCCCATGTCTATTGGGAATTGGCTCCGGTCTACTGAGCTTCTGAGTATACTGCCTTTTCATCTTCTCCCAGAAGCACAAGTAACGTTAAGAGACCAGCGTCAAGGGACAGCTGTTTGGGAGGTTCTCCTCTCATGACCTCTTTTGGATTAGCGGGTCGCTTAAAAGAGGCCGGAGCGAGCTAGCAGGCTCGAGTTCGGAGATCCCCATGAGTTTACGTCAGGTACCTTGTTGTACCTTACCTTACTGTAGATAAATTTAGCTTAGCTTACTTTTGTTAGGCTGGAACGGACCTCATTCTGGTTCTGTCTGAGGTGCCTCCAGCTTGTCTTGTCTGTCTTCTTCTCTTCTAGCTTCTAGCCTGCTGTAAGGTAAGGTAGAGTTACGTTACTACTACTACTGTCACCTCAGGTGTCCGTGGCCCCGTCCCGTACAGTATCTGGGGAAAGCCTTGAGGCACGAGCCAATCCCTGGCCCATCCCTATCCTATTACCGACCTGCCTACATACGTATTTGTACCTATATCCCCCCGTACCGTCACCTTACTCTGGTATTCTTCCCTTCCCTTCCCTTCCGCTCAACTTCCTTTCTTCCTACGCATCGACGTTGTTCTCCCGCGCCGGGAATAATATATACTGCCATGCGCTCTTGCAGTGCACGTTATCATTAGGATTTATGTGACTACAGACCTCTCCTTCGGCGCTGTCTCCTCTTGAGGATCGGCCCCCCTCTTCGCGGCCAGCTCCACCCTCGACTTGACTACGCCTTCTGGGCTGACCTGCCTGTTTCGCGCTCTATAATATAATCGTGCGCGCGTACGACTCCCGTTTACGTTTACCACTACGATGACCGCGGTTCTTCCCTGTTAGCCTGTTTCCTGTGTCTTAGGTCGACCGGCGCCGGGAAGCAGCAGCGTTGCTAGCGAAGGTCGGAACAAAGAGGGACTCCTTGCTCGCGCTATCCAAGCTTCTGTTGAACCGATATCTACCTGCTGAAGAGAACCTTCGTACCGCCCAACCGGCGTACTCCCAGATCTTGGTCACAGGATTTTGGACGTAGGAGACACTTCGCGGAGAGAAAGCAAATCGTCGGCCAGGTCACTCGTTGCGCATTTGGGTCCGCATCGTCTGGCAAGCTGGAAGTGCCTTGTACCACATCTGCGACGTCGAATCTGGTGCCCTGATCGTTCAATTGTTGGCATTCCTTTTATTTTTTGGATATTGGATTTCCAGATTCAGCTTATACCGGTCCTTCCAGGGGCGGAACCTTTTCGCAAACGCAAGCGACCTTGCAAAAGACAGAACACTGGCGTTGCTACAGATTGGTCCCGGTCGGGGAGTGGGCACGATGAGCATGCCTGGGGACACCTATGCCCGCAGCCCCTTTGCGCATGGATCGAGTCAGATCGGTGGACAGAGGACTCTACCGATCTTGCCATCTTCCACACAGTCCTCGCAGTCTCCGCAAGGCGACCCGATGGATGTTACTCTTCCGACTCCAGCCATGATGGCCCCACCGGTTCACAGCAGTCCAGATATGGACCAAGGGGGAGTCGGGGAGGTACACTCGAACAATATGCTATCTGGCCCTGTTCTCGGTGCCTCCGCCGCGGCAGCGGCTCAACAACCCAAGGTCGTGCAAACAGCGTTCATCCACAAACTGTACAAGTACGTTGTTGGCAGAACCTCTCCATTGATCAGGTGTGCTGATAGCTCCAAGCATGTTGGAAGATCCCCACATTCAGCATCTCATCTCGTGGTCCACCACAAATGAGAGCTTCGTCATGTCTCCGTCTAATGAGTTCTCCAAGGTTTTAGCGTAGGTCGAGACCTGTCTGTTGCTTCTATTTCCACCGCTAAACGGCTCGTAGTCAATATTTCAAACACACCAACATATCATCATTTGTACGGCAGCTCAATATGTATGGATTTCACAAAGGTACAATGGTTGACGCTGCGCGATGAGTGGCAGCTGATGTGAGTGCAGTGAGTGACGTCTTCCACACCGGCTCACCCGAGACCCCACTGTGGGAGTTCAAGCATGGCAACGGCAACTTCAAAAAGGGCGATTTGGTAGGTCTGAAGGAAATTAAACGGCGAGCATCACGCCACGCCTTGATCCACCGGGACTCCTTCCCACCGAATCATAAGCCAAGTGTATCTCAACCTGGCACGCCAGCTGAACCGATTCCTGAACACGGTGATGCCCGTCTGGCGAATCTGGAACACAGCCTTTACGATGTGCACTCTCGACTCGCGCGATCGGAGGAAAGTTACGCCCTTATCAGCTCGAGATGTCAAGCGCTGGCTGAAGGGCTGAGCAAATGCCATCAGGTACGTAGGGGTGGAGAGTCTATAAAGCAGATGGAACTGACAAGGTTGTAGTACACTCTCGACCTTTCACATTATCTGCTAAGCGTAATACCGGATCGTGACAGTCAGATCCACCACAACGGTCGGTTCATTCAGTTTGCGTACCGTGACTTAGCATGCTAATTTTGGGCAGTCTCCATGATGAACAGAGAAATTGGTCGGCAGAATGACATGATCCGAGCTCTGGAAGAACCACACGAAGCCTTGCTCTCGGGCCGCCAACCGTACTTTTCCAACATAACTCTTGACCCCCCTCTATCTCCTCGACAAGTCGCTCAGGACGACCCACGAAGACACTCGCTCCTTGGTGCCCCGAGACCCAACTTCTTCCGACCGCCTATGCCTTCACACCTCAGCAGTTCTCCACGGCGGTATGGCTCAATCGGCGCCGCCAATTCCATGCCGAACTACCACCGGTCCGCACATCCCCAACTCCCACCATCGCAACACCCCCTCGCATCCGCCTCTTCACCTCCCGCACCCAACCTCGGCCGCCGCCACACCTCTGCCGACATCCGACTACCAGGCTGGCACGGCCACGGCACCGCATCGCCACTCGCATCCGGCCAATCGTCCGGCCACTGGCCTTCCTCACCGAACCAGAACCACAGCCATGGCGACCAGCACGTCCGCGACGTTCTCGCACAGTACGAAATGGGAGGCTCGCGCGCGTCCTTTGCCTCCCGTCAGCCCACGCCACCTTTGACGAGCGATACCACGCCGTCCACGCTGAGCGCCGAGAGTGGCTGGTCGTTTCCCGGTTCGAAGTTTCCGTCTAGATCCTTGGATATTTCGGCCCCTGCGACGCGAAGATCGAGCATGGCTAGTAATGTGCATTCTTTGCTCAATCCGGCTGAGACGGCGGAGAGTCGTGATGGGGATGAGTTGATGAGTGAGGATCGGAAGAGGAAGAGGCTGCAGTGACGGTTTTCTTGGTTTGGGTAGGCTCTTGCAGACGCTTTTTGGTTGATTGGTAAAAGTCCTGTTTGCGTATCTGGTTTTGGCTCTTTGCATGCATGATATATTTTTCTCTTGGGGGGTGGGTGGATTCTGTAACTATGTATGACTTGAAGATCGGGAACGGAACGGAGCGTGCATTGGGGGACCGGGTACGTTGTCTTTGGTTATGGGGGCAAGAGGAAAAAGTATCAGTTGCACGACAATGTGGAGTAGGGTTGGCTATCAATAATGTCATGTTTTGTTTCATCATCATAAGATTTATAGATGTTGAGAAACTGGTGATGAAATATACCAGGATCCCCAAAGACAGAACGCTTCTTGATCCCACGAAGCCTGCGCCAACGTAACCGCATAAGCTCATCACGTAAACTTCAAGAGCTTTAGAAATAGCCTCTCGATCCCTACTGCAAACCCATCCCTCCGCTCTCCTTCCGCCGCTTCTTCCTCCTCTTCTTCGCCGCGTTCTCAGCCAGCACCTGATCCAGATAACTCCCCGCAGCCCTCCGTGCCCCATCTCCACTCAACTTCCCACCCTTCCCGTCCCCCGACGCCACCTCAACCCCATCCCCATCCCCATCCCCATCCCCATCCCCTCCCGTCCTCCCATCACCATCACCATCACCGTCACCATCACCACCACCACCACCACCAACCCGCCTCTTCGCCCTCCCAACCGACGACCGGCCCCTCTCTTCTTCCTCTCCCTCCTCCTCCCCCTTCCCCTTCCCATCAACCCGCCGCTTCCCCACCGGCCGCTTTACCACCGCCACGCCCCGCCCCCCCACCGCCGCCGTTACCGTCCGCCCCTGGATCCGCGCCATCTCCCGCCCCAACAACCGCCGCCGCAATCGCTCGTCCGAACCCGCCTCCCCTCTTCCTCGTCGCCCTTCGCCGTCCACACCGCTGTTGTCTGCTGGTAAGGGTGCGCCGAGGCCGAGTCTGTTGTGGTGCGTTAGCGTTAGTTTCGGCACCCGGTCTCTGTGTTTTTGATTTGTTTTCCGGCGGAGGAACGGGGAAGAGCGGGGGAGAGCGAGGGGAGGAAGGTTACCGTTCAGGAACGGGCGTGAAGAGCGCTGTTTCTTCGCGCTCCTGCTCGGCGGCGGTGAGGGTCTGGCGACCGCTGGACTCGGTGGTGGTGGGGGGTGGGAGCCAGGTGGCGATGAGGCGTTGGGATTTGGCGAGGGCGAGGTGAGTTTTGGCGAGGATGAGGTCTGCGTTCGGGGCGGTGGTGGGGGGGGACATGGTTAGGGAGGAGTGGTTGTTGGTGGGTGAGATGGTTGTGTGACGGTGGTAAGTTACAAAATACCTACAGTAAATACCTAGGTAGCGTGGTGGGGTAAGAGTTGTGTACTAGGGTAGATCTGTCAGTACTTGATTGATTGATTCATAGATGATCAAGGCTGCCTAGGCTGCCATACACTGCATAACTACAAGCAGCTAGCATATACTGATCTTACTCTCATTATCATCTTGCTGTCACTGTCACTGTCATCTCATGATCTAACTAATTAATACAAATTCTGACTTTGTTCTCTGTAGCTTCTCATGTTTTTCTTAATTTTAATGCTTACTAATTTTCTTTTCTTATAATCTAATACTAATGTCTTTCTTCAGCTGTTGTCAATAAAGAATAAACATTGTTATAAATAATTAATTGTCTTTTCTGCAATCTAAAGTATGTAATTGTTAAATTTTCTATTTCAGACTGCATCTAAAAATGTTAAATCTTTTAATGTCTTTTTTACAGTTTAAAATTGTCTCAGAAGATTGCTTCATAACATAAGTATAGTAATTACTTTAATTAATGCTAAGTTTTATAGAATCTTTTTTATATTGTTAATTCATTTTAATAGTTTTTTTCTTAAATTTTAAGTTTGTAGATATTTCATCAGCACATAATGAATAATTTAAATGCTTAAATTGTATAAGCATTGTAAAGAGTTTACTCAATTTATAATATAAAGATAATAAGTTATGTCAATCTTCTTTATATATAATTAAGTAATGAGAAAGCTTATGAATCAACAGAATTCTATATACTTATTTAATATTCTTCTATTTAATTATTACTTCATACTAAATGTAATCTGTTTCATTATTTCATTCTTTTAGTCATTAATTCATTCTTTTACTATCTATTGATGAAATCTTATTTTACAGATAATAATTAAATGTCAAATCTTATTGAGAAGTGATGTTCTAGCTGCTTCTATAAAGTGAAATAAAACTAGTATCAAGAACTGAATAAAGACTCTACTTACATTAACTGCAGTCAATGTTCTTTTTACTTCTTCTGTAACTCTCTTGATCAAGACATGCTCATAGATAACATAGTTTAGAGATTTCACTAAATAACATAATATAGTATGAATATTCATTCTATTCAATAAATTATGAGCTTAAGTTAATAAGAAGCTTCTTAAAGAAAGTGCATACTTTTAGTGTAATGACAGTTAAGTATATCAGCTTTTAAGATTTATAGTTAATTCAGCTTTAGCAGTATCACTAATTATTAAGATTCATAATAAATCTGACTTTAACAGAATCAGCACACTGACAGCAGCTATGTATGTTAACTATTGAGATTCATAGTCAATTTAACTTTAGCAGTATCACTAACTATTAAGATTCATAATAAATCTGACTTTAGCAGAATCAGCACACTGATGATAGCTGTATATATCAATTATTAAGATTTACAGTCAATTCAGCTCTAGCAGTATCATTAATTATTGAGATTCATAATAAATTTAACTTTAGCAGAATCAGTATTTTGTGACAGCTGAGTATGTTTAATTTGAAAGATTTACAGAGAATTAATCTCAGCAAAAATTAATATTTACAGTTACTCAAAAAGCACTGTTCTTCAGCAGCTTAATATGAGTTATTAAGATGAATAAACATTACTTTTTTACAGAATAAAAGATATAAAAGCTTTCTATTTATTTTATTTATATTATTTTTAATGTATACATTGTTATTTTACTTTATTCACTTCTTATACTACTTGTCAACTATCATCATCATGAACTTCAACAACTTCTTTATAAAACAATAACTCATCTCAATTCTTACTCACAAGAACTGCAATCAATGATTTATTCTTATAAAAAGATAATTGATAAAAGAAAATCTATAAAATGTTGTTAAAGTCTTAACAGTCAATATGCTGATCAGTAAATTCTTAAATTTATTTCTTCTCAGTAGTTTTAATTTTAGAAATTAGAAAATTGATATAAAGATTTTATATTGATTTATTATCTGCATAAACATAAATGATTAAGAATATTTAATGAACAAAATCAGTATAAAGAATGTTTGAAATACATTAAAGTTTAAGTATAAAAAGAAGCTGCAGATGACTGAGAGATAATATTTAATGAAGTTTATTAAGCATAAAATGTCAAAAAATGTATTCATTAAAGAAATATAAATTTATTTAAGCAAACTTAACAGAAAGATTGCTGCAACTCAGTCTGATATAATTAGATTATTTAAATCAGAATGATGATTTTAAATGCTGCTTTAAGTGTTATTAATTAAATATATTATGATTTACAATGTCATTAACACTCAGAACAATTCAGATATTGTAAGAGATTTATAAAAGTTTCAGAAAAAAGAGACACAGTTTAAGACTAATGAGACTGTCATTGTCTTGTAAACAGATAAACAGAAAGAAAGTTAATATTTAATGAATTAGAATTGCAGTTCATCAAATTACTGCATAATTAATATTAAATAACATTATTACAGATCATTCAGCTCAGACAGTGATCATTTTTCTTGCTATTTTATTAAGTATTTTCTTTGCAATAACTTTTACTTCATTAAAGATTGCAAATTTCTTTCTAATATTAAGCAATATACTTAAAAGAAGACAAGCAGATTAACTATAATTAAGCTGTATAGATTAACTGCAGTTAAGTTATATTAAAAGTCAGTCTATAAAGAAAAAAAAAAAAGACATAAAGTCTTTGATGTAAAAGTCAGTGACAATAATGATGATGACTTCTTCTTTAAATTTAAAGAGAAAAAGAAAATTAATAATGAAATTACTGCTCTGTTTAAGAAGACTGTCAGTAAAATGCTTAAATTTAAATAAATTGCAGACTCTAAATTCTTTTTATACATAACTAATTAACTTTAACTCTTCAGTGATTCTCTTATATAAATGAGATGTCAGCAAATTAAAGTTAAAAGAAGACATTTATACTCTTATTATTGTGAAATGATTATTATACAAATCAAATTAAAAAATTCTATAAAACTAAGTTCAACACTCTATGTGTCTAAACTTAAGATCAATCTTCTGTTGAGAAAGTAAATGTGCAAAATAAAACTGTATAAAAGCTTTAATCAACATTGTCTTTAAATGTGTAATAAGCACAACAAGACTATAATAGAAGCATTAAAGTGAGATAAAGTCTATATAATTAAATATATTGCAAAAAGTTTTAATGAATTTGTTCTAATATCTACAATATACACATTACATTTAGAGACTGCCTTCTCTATCACTGCTTTAGATATAAGCTTATATATTTAAACTTATAAGCATAATCTTATGATCAATTTCTTAGATGTTAACACTGCATCATTAAATGAAAAGATCAAGACTTATAGACTTTGACATTAATGATTTGTTTATCTTGATTCTGCAAAATTGCATAATCTTTATAAGATGATAACTCTTAAAAAGTTAATTCTCATCATTGAGAACAACAAGAACATATATAAGATTTGTGTTTTAATTAAGTTCATCAATAAATGAGATTACACTGTAAGTAAAAGAAAGATTAACATTCTTGTTTTTATCTTTATTGATATATATAACTCATTATTCTTGTCATTTAATGAATATCAATACTTTCTAAAGATAGTAGATAATCACTCTTAAAAGATGTGAATGATACTGCTGAAGTAATGTAATAAAATTTTATAAATACTATAAAAATGACAGCTAAAAACTGAACTTCAGACTGATGCAAAGATTCTTGCTGTATAAAGTGATAATGAAATGAAGTTAAAGTTTATTTTAAATGACTGATGCAAGTCTCTTAACATTACATTGCAATACATAATGTTTTACATGTCAATTCAGAATGATGTTGTCAAAAGAGTTATTCAAATCACTGAGAACTCAGTGCACATTATGATTAAAGAGATATAACTGTCAATAAAGTTCTGAGTGCAGACAGCATAGACAGATGTTTATCTTTGTAATTAAATAGCAACTAATTTCTTAATTAATGATAAGTAAATAACTTTTAAGAAAGCTTTTATCAATGTAAAGTTATTCATTAATTACATTCATATATAAGAATGCAAGTACTACAGCTACATTGATCTCAAGTTATTATTTAAAGATAAATGTGATAAGTTTATGAATTGAGAACAAATAAGAGTCTTTATAAATTATATTGAGAAAATCACAAAGCAGTACAAGCTTTAAGCTTTAGATCTTAAGTACATCATTAAGAATTACACTGTAAAGTTTGCTAAAAGCAAGAAGAAAGACACTGTTGATCTTAAACTGCAATAATAGATATTAAATGTTCTTTTAAATAGAAGATTTATTGAATATCTATGAAAGAAATTAATCATTATGAAGATCACAGCTTCAGATCAGGCACTTATGACTTAGAACAGTAAGATGCAGTCTGACTTAATTATAATTAAAATTAATAAGTTTTAAGATAAATAACATGAGATCAAGTTGACTGCAGTTAATCTAGATGAGTTATTAAATGAAAAGATCAACATTGATTAAGTTAAGATAATGACACTTAAAGAAGTCAGAATCTTTCTATGCATTAAGATCTTAAAATGAAAGAAAGACAATGATGATAATAATTAAGATGTAGATGAGCTCTTAATTAAAATATTAAAAGTTATACTGACACTTACAGTATTCTCTGTAGACAAAGAAAACTCTATGATTAAATCTGACATTCTGATGCTTATCATTTAGGCTGGGTGCGCGGGTTGCCTATAGGTCACGCGGGTCAGGGTCGGGTCCAGGTATCGGGTCGGGTCGGGCTAACTTTTATCCAGCCGGGTCGGGTGCGGGTTAACCCGACCCGACCCGCGTAGGGTCACGGGTTTTTCGCGGGTTATATATAGCCTTAGT
>JAABUJ010001503.1_pt1 | contig 33956 bp, 53 predicted proteins | sample 5559131 | NCBI WGS metagenome assembly JAABUJ01 (sample SAMN10711875, study PRJNA513366) | rock metagenome | isolation source: Antarctica rocks | place: Antarctica: Victoria Land, Mt New Zealand nord | collected 2016-01-07
CTACCAGCGGCAGCCTGGTTACCTAGCAACACCAGCGCAAGCGTCAAAATGGCTGCGGAGCGGCTATCGGGGCTGATATTGGCGATGTCGCGCTCGTGTGCGGTTCTCAAAAACCCCCCTCTGACAGGCGCAGCAGGCCCTACCCAGGGGATATGAAGAAGAGAAGCCGGCTGGCGCTCAGTGAAGCTTGGTTTTGCAGACCGTTGTTGCATCAGAGACGCGCGTACTAATAGCTCAGCGATGTGTAGACAGACTTTGCCGTAGCGCTTTGCGCTTTGTGCAGGCTTCGCGAGCGGAGCGGTATGCATGCGCCTCCAGTGTGCAGTGCAGCACATAAGCTGGAGCAAACTATCTGCAGTCACACACAGTACCAGACAAAGCTGCCGACCTGGCACCGCAGTCGGCGGCGAGCGGCGCAGTCACTGGCAGCACCGCAGCTTGCCAGTGCTAGCGGATGGCGAGGCGCCTGGGCGCCAAAGCAGCGGGGCTGCCGTGGCTGCTGCGGCGCTGCGCGCAGGAAGGCAGGCAGCGAAGGCGAGGACTCTGTCTTTGGCAGCGCACAGCCTCCTGCGGAGGGAGATGCGGGCACCGGCTTCAACGAGGACGAGTACGTGAGAGACGTAACTGGTGTGACGGCCTCTTATCCTGCTGCAGCATTGGCGCTCCAACTTTGCAAGAAGCACGATTGGTGCAAATGTCAGACAAGCAATGGTAGCCACGTTCAGACTCACAAGCTGTGCTCCTTTATAGTACTGTGCTTTCATACTCGCGCAGGTGCGGTGGACCCAGGTGCGGTTGAGGATGGAGCCAACACGCGGCCAAAGCGCCGGGGGCGGCCGTCCAAGGCAGACGCGGCTGCCAAAGGCCAGCTGGTTGGCGAGATATACGACGAGGCTGACTTTCAGCCAGGGGAGAACGTTGCTCCCGCTGTTGCAACAGACCGGGGCTCAGACGACGACCTCTTGCCCACGGTGCGCTGCCAGGCCTCTGTGCGCAGATGGGAGGCTTGCTGTGCACGAGCACGAGAGCTGTTTTCTCGAAGTGTGGCAGTTGGTTCAATAATATGCAGGCAGGCACTGCATGCCGGGCAATTGGGGCTTGAGCGCAGGGTTGTCAAGCGTGCAGGCGGCAGCAGGGCCCTCTGGAGGCGCGGCCGACACGCTGACTTCAGGCCTGGGCACAGACGAGCTGGCTGAGCTGCTGGCACGGGCAGAGGCGGCTAACAAGAAAGGTGCGATTGTTGGTCTGACGTACTCTCAATTGCTCGACAAGACATACGTGTGTTTCTTGAACCTAATACCATGCTCTTGTGACTCATGCAAATGCAAACAGACAGTGTTACGCATGCCTCATTCTTCACGAGATTTGCATGATATAAATGAACTCGCTGGTGCGTGCCGCCTGCAAACACGTGTGTGCAAGCTGACTGCACCCCTGGCTTGCATGACACGTGCGCATCTCGAGCATCGGGCTGCCGGGGTGGGCATGCAGAGGTGGACGCGGCCGGCAGCTTGCATGACGTGGATGGCGAGCTTGATGAGGACGCCGAAGACATGGAGCGGCAGGCGCCCGAGCTGCTCGAACCGCCAGAGCGCAGGCACGCCTTGCGCGCGGCTGCCTCAAGGGTTGCGCACTGTGACACAGGCCGCCCCTTGCCTTGCTGGCTGGCGTGGGGGGGTTACTCTGGGAGCCGAACAGGCGCAAATGCTCATGCCATCGACATTGGCCAACTGGGCGGGCTGCTGCTCAGGCACAGGTCTAGCTCATCTCGCTAGATTGAAGCGCGTTATGCACGCATGGTGATAGGATGTATACATGCACGCTGATAGGGTGATAGGGTACTGGTGCCCGCCCAGGTACCTGCTGAGCGACCTGCTGGAGCTGGCGGGCTATGAGCCGGGCGAGGCCAGCGCCGTGGCGATCACCGGCATGCAGACCGACCCTTCGCAGGCAAGCAGCGCACGGCCCTGCGCCCGCGGGCCTTTGAAGCCATGGCCGCGTCTTACTGTTGACAGGATGTGTGCATGCGGCGGGCCATGTCTGGCCTGGCTAGGCGCCGGCATGTTCGCTGCGCTTTGCTCTGTTTGCACATGCGAGCCCGCACAGAGCTGACGCGAGCTGTGCATAGCCATGAGTCTCGCTTGCGATGCTTGCAATGCCTCACGCCTGAGCTGCACCTGCCTGTGTGGAGCCAGCCTCCACACCATCGTGTTCAGAGACTGTCGAAGCCAATGACAGGCGTGCCTGTCGGCCATACACTTGAGCAGCCTGGGGGTGGGCAGGTTGTGCCAGGCGACCTGTTTGTGTGCATGGAGGGCAGCGAGCAAGACGGCGACGACGCTGCTGAGGAGGTGCGAGCCTGTCCGCGCGCCAAGCCTCTTGCCTGGCAACGCGCCGTGCGGATGGCTGGCAGCAGGCATTGCGCAGCACTGAACGTTGAAGGCCGGTGCTCCACTGAAAAAGCGATGTCGCACGACGTCTACCCTGGCCATCACCTCCTCCTTGACGCTGCGCAGGCTGTGGCGCGCGGCGCGGTCGCGGTGGTGGCCGACAGGCCGTTGGAGGGCCTGGAGGGCGTGCCGGTGGTGGTCATGCCGGACGTGCCGGGCGCGCTGTCGCGCCTGGCCGTGGCATTCTACAATGCGCCGTCTGAGAAGATGACAGTGGTGGGCGTTGTGGGTGCGGCTCCTAGTGCCGGACCCCTGGCCGCAGACGTGCCGAGTACGGATGGGTAGGGTATGGTATGGTAGGGTAAGGTAGGAAAGCGTTCCTGCAGCTAAGCCCCGCGTCGAGGCCTGTGTCGGGACAGCGCTGTGCCAGGTCGCACGTCTGAGATTGGCTCAGGTCCCTCATGGCACCTCTTCCCTGGCGCTCGCAGCAGCTGCAGACGCGGGCGTCGGTGCCCCCCCGCGCCCCGTCGGGCACAGCCAGCGCCCGCTTCAAAGCGCACGCAGCGTCGCCAGACTCCTCGTCGCCCCTTGCGCGCAGGCTCGGCGGGCAAGTCGACGACGGCGTGGTACGTGCGCGGCATCTTCGAGGACTGGGCGCTGCCCGGGTCGGAGCCGCCGCGCGTGTGCGTGGTCGGCATGGCCGGCAGCCTGGAGAATGCGGTGGACGTCGCGCGCCTGGACCGCCAGGGCAACCTGTGGCAGCCCGAGGAGGAGGACCCCACGCTGGACCGGTGCGCGGGCAGCGCGCTTTGTCCAGCCACACAGTAAGGGCCAGCCATACAAGCATGTTGGAGGTGGTATTGGGGAGCTGGGCTAGCTCAGCTAGTGCAGCCTGTGCGGCTCCAGCAAGGACGGGGATCCCATGCTAGGGTGTGTGCTTGACCCCTCGTCCCTCTGCTGCACAAGGCTAGCATGATCCTGCCGACAGCTGCCCTGCCCATGTGCCTGCAGAGCAGCCAACCACCCTGCCCCGGGCCGAGCACCCGCCTGGCACCAGCTTTGGCTGCTTGGCTGACGCCCAGCGCTGTCACTGCCGCAGGGACTGCAGCGCGCCGTTCCACCTGGCGCCGTACGTGGGCAAGCCGCCCGCGGCCGTCGAGGCGCCCGACGCCCTAGAGGCGCAGAAGCTGCTGGCCGGCATGGCCGATCGCGGCGCGGACGTCGCCGTCGTGGAGTGCGCCGCCGAGGGCCTGGACGCCGGCCGGTGCGGGGACGCGCGCAGAGCGCTGCCTGCCGGCCTTCGCCGCTCGCGCCCAGCTGTCATGCTGTTGCGGGGCTGTCGCGCTGCCGGTGGAGCGGGAGCCTCGCTTCGATCGGGCTTTGCGCTAACGGAACTAGCAAGATGAGAGCCAGGAAAGGCGTGATCGCCGAAATGTGCAAGGCTGCGAGCGCCGCGCGCGCAGGCTGGACGCGGTGGACTTTGACGTGCTGGTGCACACCAACGTGCTGACGGAGGGCGGCTACGCGGACGAGGAGCCGCTGGAGGCGCGCGCGGCCACGCACGCGCGCCTGTTCGCGCGCCTCACCGACCCCGACCGCCAGCGCGCCGTCGTCAACCTGGACGGTGAGCGCGCCCGCCGTGCGGCATCAGGTATCCTGTCCTGATAGGGTAGGGTGTGCTGCACACACTAGCCCTACCCTGTTATGCTGGCCGCCGCGCCTGCTGCGCCCCCTGTCGCAGAGCCCCTGATTAGTGCATGTGCGAGCCGTTGCGAGATGATGCAGCAATGGGCTGCATGATGTGCTGAATGGCTCCAATCGCGTGCGCATGCATGCCAGCCGCGCTGCACGACGCCAGCGGGCGGCGCCACAGCGACGCCGCCAGCCTGCACAGGCGCTTGTGCTGCGCACCAGTGCCTGCTCTGCGCGACCTGCCCATGCTGACGGGCGGCCGTGGCGAGCAGACCCCTACGTGGGCGTCATCCAGGAGGCCGCGGCGGCGGTGCCGGTCGTGACGTACGCGCTGTACAATCGTGACGCGGACGTGCACGTCGAGCGGCTGCGCCTGAACATGGAGGAGACGCAGGCGCGCGCGCGCGCGCGGCGCCAGCGCCCCGCTGCGCTAGGGGGCGGCCGCTGCTGCTGGGTATAAGCTGGGGAGCGAGAAAGCTGGGGAGCGAGAAAGGCATGCTGATGAGAAGATGGTGTAGACACAAGTAGGGCGTCTGCAGCTAGCGTAGCAGCACTGACGCGGGAGTGCGTGTGCTAGGCGCACTGCCCGGCATCTGCGCTGCTGTGAGCTTGATCGTACGCGCGCGTAGTCCTGGTGCTGCCGCGCAGTCCGGCAGACGTTGAGAACGCGCCGTGCCCTTGGCCAGCATGGCGGCTGATGCGCCGCCGGGACATGCACCACCTTGACGCCCGCCGCTCTGCACGGGCTGTGCATGCGCCCCCTCATAGTGATGGATGGCCTCACAGCCATCTCTGCCCAGGTGCTGCTGCGGACGCCGGTGGGCGACCTGCAGATCAACTCGCCGCTGGTTGGCCGCCACAACGTGTACAACATCCTGGCCGCCGTGGCGACCGGCCTGGCGACCACCGTGCGGGGCAAGCCCGTGCCGCTCAAGGCGCGGCGGGCCCTTGTGTAGTTCATGCTGGACCTACTGCACCGCCCTGCCTTGTGCTTGCCAGGCCTCGCTGCGTGAGAGGCAGCTGCGCAGTTGCGTACGGTGACATTAAATCTTATATATGGGCTCCTGGGCCACTGTATATCTGACCCTTGTCGAGCATGCTGGTTCTCATAGACGCATCACAGAGGCCCAAGTGGAATCACTGATGCAGCATATGTAGGAGCAGCAAAGCCCAAGGGTAGGTTTAGGTAACCCGATAAGCCAATAAGCACGCTGATCAGGCGCTGGCCGCGCGCAGACCATCGTGGAGGGCATCGAGGCGACGGAGGACGTGCCGGGCCGCATGCACGTCATCGATGAGGAGCAGCCGTTCGGCGTGATCGTGGACGCGGCGCGCACGCCGGCCGCGCTGTCGCGCCTGCTGGACGACGTGCGCGACCTGCAGTACATGACGCGCAGCTCCACCGCCAGGTGGGTCCAGCTTTGCTGCTCCAGGTTGCTCAGGCGAGGGCAGTGCACTGTGTCCCTTGTTTGAGCGCAGCGTTGATCGCAGCGACGTGAACACTATCACAGCTCGGCAGGGCCAGCAGGCTCCAGCGCCAGGTGGACCAAGCGCCGCCGGCTCCCGTGGCTCATGCGAGGGCAGTGCACTGCATCCACCGTATCCCTGGATTGCGCGCAGCGACGTGAGCACTGCCACAGCTTGGCAGGGCCGGCAGGGCCTCTGCATGTGACGGCATCGCCGCGCTTCCTCCTGCTGGCGGCGGTCGCCTCATGCGGCGCCGCTGTCGCGCACTTCGACATGACGCGCGCGCCGCGCAGCCGGCATGCTGCCTGACGGTCGCTAACTTTGAGGCGCATCTGGTGGGACTGGCGCCCAAGCCTCTCGCGCGCTCATGCGTCCGCGCGCCGCGCGCAGCCGCGTGAGCTCCAAGGTGAAGCGCATCATCCTGGTGGTCGGCTGCGAGGGCGGCGAGGGCGCGGACCCCGCGCTGCGGCCGCTCATCGGCGAGGTGGCGCACTACAAGGTGCGCAAGCGCGCACGCGCGCGGCAAAGGCGGCCCGCTGCTTGTGGGCTCCGGCTGCATGCGCAGCAGGAGCGACGTGTGGGAGACCGGCGACGCCGTGAGCCCCATGAACACGCCTTTTCCTTTGTCTGCGTGCGTGGCAGGGGTGCAACGCAACCAACCATGCCCTGCTGTGCAAGGAGATGCGCCGTGGCCATGCAGAGCGACACCATGGGCACTTGCATGAGATGCTCCCGTGTGAGCGCAGCCTGCACCAGACTGCCTGTGCGCATCAGGCCGCCCGCCTGCCGGACGGAGCCTTTAGTTGTGCAGGCCGCGGTGGCCCTGGCCGGGGCGCGAGGGCGCGGCGGCTGGCGCGGCGCGCAGGCGGACATCGTGATCCTGACCAACGACAACCCGCGCGAGGAGGCGCCCGACGAGATCATCGCCGACATTGTGGCCGGCTTCCCCGAGTACGTGCTCAAGCACAACGCGATCCAGCCGTTCGCGCCGGGATTCCTGCAGGACCCCGGGCGCGTGGAGTACACCGACCTGGAGTTTCTCTGGGACGCCGCCAACGAGTGCGCCCCCGCGTCCGGCCCGAGGGTCATAAACCCTAACCCTATCCTGAGCGCCACTCTTTTACTTTTCCCCCGACTGCTGGCACGCGCCTGACGGCAGGCGCAGACTGGCGCAGAGGCGAGGGCGGCTGCCCGCGGCCCCTATTCCTGGTGGCCCGAGGCGTGCACGGAGGGGCGCGAGTGCGGCCGGCGCGCCTGCACACGGCGCCGCGGCGCGCGCGCAGGCACAAGCGCTACGTCATGGAGGACCGCTGGATGGCCATCCGCTGGGCGGTCGGCACCGCGCGCGAGAACGACTGCGTCGTCATCGCCGGCAAGGGCGCTGAGGACTTCCAGGAGCACTGGGAGACGGGCGGCTTTGACGAGGACGGCGAGTTCTTCGAGTGGGAGGACGAGAACGGCGAGCTGGACGACAGCGTGGGCGAGATGATCAAGGTGCGCGGGGTAAAAGGGCGCGGCGGGGCCTCCTGTGAGCTGGGATGTGCCGCACATGCCTCGCAAGGAGACATGTCACTTAGACACACACATGTAGGGCTTGAAAGTGGAGCTGGGTGATTCGTATGTGCTTGGTCCGTATGTGCTCTCGCTGCAGTACTGTGGCTCCCAATGCACAGCCCTCGGCGCTCCGCGCACGCTCCTGTCTGGAGCTGGCGGGGCGCCGCGTGTGGTAGCCGAGCCCGGAGCCGCGCGCGCAGGGCTGGTTCGACGACAAGGTGGAGGCGCGCAACGCGGTGGTGCGTGTGGCGCAAATCTTCGACCTGCGCGGCCTGGACCGCCGGCAGCTGCCGTGGTGCGACCCGGGCGACCGCCGGCCGCTGTACTGGACTAAGTCCGGCTTCGCGCAGCGCCTGCACACGCGCCAGATGGAGCAGTACCCGCTGTGGGGCGCCGAGGGCCGCAGCGCGCGCGGCCTGGCGCGGGGCGAGGCTGAGGCTGATCCGGCAGAAGAGCGTGAACCGCTGGCGGCGGGCGCCGGCTTCGGCGGGGACACCGAGCAGTGAGCGCGCTCAGCACGCAGCAGCTCGTCGCGGCTGGAAGCAGGGTCCGCCAGCACCGGGTGCATGTGGCAGCGAATAGGGGCCCTGCCATGGTGCCTGCTGCGGGCGCGAAGCCCGCGGTGCAGTGCGGGCGGGCAGGCAGAGCACAAGCGGCAGGCAGCGGACGCATGCCGCAGGATCGATCCCGCACAAGCCGTGATGGGACTGTGGAGAGCAGAGGCCGCGGTTGCACGAGTGGGTAATGAACACAGGCGTGGGCTGCAGGCTGTGGGAGGCGGGATTAGCAGTTTTGACATCTTGACGCTTGAGGTTGTGGGTGCGCGCGGGGCTGAAGGGGTGCTGCACGTGCTCATCTCACGCCGTGCTGAATGACCTTGACCATGAGATTTTTCAGGTTGCTTTGATGCGCATAATGCATGCATGATTGTGCCAGGCCTGCGGTCTGCAGGCAGGCGGCCGCCTTTGGCGGTCTTGTTGTTCAGCGTGCCAAATTGACAGGCGGCGCTGCCTTATAGGAGCAATATTCTAGAGCATCCCTGCCTGGTGAGTGCAAGGTAGGTGAGCAGTGCGGCAAGCGGAACGCATGCGTGTGGTGCATCGTCCGAGTGGTCTGGACTGCTTCATATCCTCCCTGACCTCTCTGAGCAACAAATATCAATGCAACACGGATGCAAGGTGCGCTGCTGCCTTCCCAGCACTGCTTGCATCAGTGTCAAGGTGTCATTCCTGCAGCCACGGCTGCAGGGTGGGGCTCCACTCGACGAGGCCCTCTCCGTCAAACCACAAGCCTGGCATCCCCACAAGCCTGCATCATGCCATCATCACCATGGCAGAGAACATGCAGACGTGGTTTGCACCTGCCAACTGACACAGTGGCCAGTGCATGCAGTACAGCTGAAACAAGTGCTCTGGCTCAGGCCATTGCCGAGCCGCTACAACCCATTTTGCTTTTGCTGCACTGATGCATGTGACATGCAATGCGCATGCCAACCACCTGCAGCACAGCCGTGCAGCCCGGCAAACGACGGAGTGAGCACACCACTCCTCTGCAGCAGGAACGGAGCTCGGGGTCGCACGGGAGGCCCCGCGCACCGGTCTCGCGCTCGCCGTTCTCCGGGCTGTCGCTGCCGTGCACGACGTTGCGGCCCGTCTGCACGGCCAGGTCGCCGCGGATGGTGCCGGGCTCCGACTCGAGCGGGTTGGTCGCGCCGATTAGCTTCCGCGCCGACTTGACCACGCCCTTGCCCTCCCACACCTGCGCATCACAGACCGTATCATATATCTTCCTACATATCATAGAACTTCCTACTCATGCACACGCACACACACGCGTGCTGCTGCCCCATGCCGGCCGCTCTGACGCAGCCCCGTCTCGCGCCCGTGCTGGCCACCAGAGCCTCCACACGCTGCCCCTAGCATCCCTACTGGCCTGGAATCTCGCACCTGAGCCGGCGTCATAACAGCGAGCACCGCTCCATCCTGGCGCAGGCGTGGCCACTGCACAGGCGGCTAGCGCTGGCGTGGCTCGTGCACAAGGCGCGCCATGGCAACGACTGGCCCGGACGTGATGTAGTCGACCAGGTCGGGGAAGAAGGGCCGCTCGCGCAAGTCCTTGTAATGCTCCTCGGCCAGCTGCCGGGGCACGCTGCGGAGCCGCAGCGCACGCAGCGTGAAGCCTTTGCGCTCAAAGCGGCCGATGATCTCGCCGACCAGGCCGCGCTGTACGCCGTCCGGCTTAATCTGCGCGCCATGCGACGCGCTCCTGGTGACTGCCAGGCAGCAATGTGGGTGAACGTGCTCTACCTGCAAGTGCAGAGCTGCCCTGCTTATGGAGCAGGCACACGTTATCTAACAGCAAGGAAGCAATAGCCTCATGCACAATGCAATACAGCATGTTTGTCGTCGCTGCTGTGATTACGCCTGCAGGTTGCCCAGACTAAGCATGCAGCAAGAAGGCGCAACACGGCGCACCATGATGTAGGAGAGCTCTGCGCTCACTGGCATCGCAGCGGTCCGGTACGCTTTACGCGCCTGCCGCGCAGGGTGCACGCCCACGCGGAAGGCCGAGTGCAACCCCCGGCTAGTACACCGCAACGAGGGTCCACACAGCGGAGAAGTTCTGCCGGCCGGGCGCGCGGCTGAGTCTGCAGTCGGCACGCGGTGCACGGCCGTTCCACAGCACAGATCGCATGCACCCATCAAAGCCCCTGCCATCCTGTTACACTATAAGGTCTACCTGTGCTGGTTGCCAGCAACCAGCACGAGTCAAAATTCTCGAGGGTGTACTCTCGGTGCGCAGGCAGGCCTGGGGTCGTGCTAATGCAGGCTGCTCGTTTGGGGGACCGCTGCAGCCTAGCTCAGTCGCAAACGCGTTCCACCAGCAGACGTCGTGCCATCGGCTTGCTGTAGGATGGGCGTTAGCGCGGAGACTGCCCGGCTAGCAGAGGTGTGGGGCCCCCCCGCGCTGGCTGACCCCGCTGCAGAGCACGTGCTGTGGACTCAACGCGCTTGGCGTGCGCAGCCGGACGCCCTTGAGGGTGCGAGGCTCGATGCCTGGTACATGGACAGCTCCAGCGCCGACCAGCGGCTTCCGCACAGGTGCTGGAAGTCCTGTGTTGCATTTCCTTTGCATTTTCTTAGCAACACAGCTGCGAGCTTGACAGGCCGGTTATGCTGTCTTTGGCCCGCACGCAGGCGCACGCCGAACGCGCCGGTGTCGGCGGCCGCCCTGCGCGAGTTGGGGGTGCTCTACTGGCGGCTAGACGCCGACGCGCATGCGACAGACCCCAGGCTGCGTGCCATCCGGGAAGTGCGTGGCTATAGCTACGAGGTGCGCAGCCTGCGATGTGTGCGCGCCAAGCTTTGCCAAGCTCTTGCTCTTGTCAAAAGCTTGCTGAAGAGCTGTGGTAATGGGCTGTACGCCTGCCAACGTTGAGCTTGTCGTGGCTCGCGCAGGACCTTATTGAGGCGTCGCCTCAGAAGCTGCCAAACTATGAGCAAAAGATCAAATCTTTCTTTGAGGAGCACATCCACTCAGACGAGGAGATCCGCTTCATCTTGGGTGGCAGCGGTGCGCGCCAGGCTCCTGACCATACTGTGCGCAGTAAGCCGTCTCTGTCTAGCTGTGGGCGCTAGCAGCAGTCAGACTGCTGTAAAAGGTGCACAGGGATATCCATGGCTGGTAATGTGTTGCATGAAGTTCGCCCCAAGTTCAGAGCTATTATTTGCTTGTACAAGTGCGGCGTCGCCTGTGACCCGCTTGACCTTTGCCTTCACAAGGCAGCTGCGTACCGCCAGTGTTTGCATACTGTAAGCTCCTGCGTGCATCATGTGAGCCAGGCGGTAGGCAGAGTGTTGTGTTGACCCAGCATGCAGCCTGCTCGGGCCGCGCGTGGCTGCAGTGACAAGGCTGCCAGCGCCGGATGCATGGCTCTCACACCACCTCACGCAGGCTACTTCGATGTGAGGGACCATGAGGACCAGTGGATCCGCATCGACTGCCGCAAGGGCGACATGATCGTGCTGCCCGAGGGCATCTACCACCGGTTCACGCTGGATGAGGGCAATTACATCAAGGTAGGGCAATTCACATCCGTCCTGACCAGCTACACTCTGTCTTAGCGCCTGCTAGAGCCAAGAGCAGGGGTCTTTGTATGAAGGCTTCTGTGACTATGCGCTTTGCGGGAAACGTTCCTGTATATCAAGCGGCGCTGAGCCTTTGCATTAATGAGGCTCAAGCTAGTGTCTGCAGCTAGCTTGGATATGCCCAAGTTCTGTCCTGTCCTATACCCTCTCTGTTTATACCCTCTCTGAGGTCCGGACGGGCCGCCGCCACCATGCGCAGGCGATGCGGCTGTCCCTGGGCGAGGGTAGATACCTGTCTGTATCACTGTACACACACTGGACATTGTACAGTGTGTGTACAATGTCCTGTCAGGATGTTAAGAGGCGGGCGCCCTTGTGCGCAGGCGATGCGGCTGTTCGTGGGCGAGCCCGTGTGGACACCGCTGAACCGGCCCGCAGAGGACCTGCCGTCGCGGCAAAGGTACCTGGACGCGTTCCCGGCGCGCGCCAGATACGTGTCTGCCAGCTGAGCGGCAAGGACGCACTGGAGCCGTACGCATGCTGTTTTTCTGTTTACAATCAAGTGTCAATCAGACGTGTGCACAGGATAGTTGATAGCTTGTAAAGTGCTTCTGCAGGAATGCAGCGCAACCACCTCACAGGCCATGCCAGACTTACAAAACTGACACAAACTCAACTAGCACCTCCATACACAAAATGCTTCAGTACCATGTCGTGCGGTCCACGGCGCCTCACACGCCTCACCGGCGGCCGCGCCCGCCCCGGCCGCCGCGCCCGCCCCGGCCGCCGCCGGCCCGCCCCCTGCCCCCGCCTCGCCCGCCGCCAGCGCTCGCGGCGCCGCCCCTGCCGGCCCCACGCCCCCCGCTGCGCCCGCCGCCGCCGCGCCCGCCGCCGCCGCGCCCGCGCCCGCGCCCGCCGGCTGCCGCCGCAGCGCGCGCCACCGGCGCAAAGCGCTGGCCCTGCACGCCGGCCAGGGAGGCAGGGCTCAGGCTCCACAGCTCGGCCAGGTAGGCGCTGCTGTCAGGTAGCCTTGCGCCGGGCCGCCCCGCCGCGGCCACTATACCAGCGCGCGTTGCTGGGTGCACACGTCAGCTAGGCAGCTGGACGAGCAGGTGCAGCATCCCAGGCCTTTGACAAAAGCACATGCACCAAGAGTCTATCACTCGCAGTCAGCAAAACAAGCAAGGGTCAAGCAAGTGGCATCAGGAGCGCGGCGGGAGGCGCCTTGGTGCTGTTAGGGAAAGGCCGCCGGCGCTTCTTCGCGTCGGGCGCGTCGCCGTCGCCGGCCTCGGCAGCCGCCGCCTTCTGCGCAGTCCGCTCCGCGCGCCGCTCGCCCTCCAGGCCCCGCACCTGCCGCGCGAGTTCGGCATGAGGATAGAGTTGGGCCTATCCCTACCCTAACCTGTTCGCAAGCACCCGCCAGGCTGCAGACGGTCCCAGGGCTGGGGCCGTCCTGAGAGAGCGCGGTGCGCGCCGCTCGTCACCGGGCACGCTGGCGCCCGCGCGCAGCCTCTGACGGGCAGGTCAGAGATGCATACTGTGCTCACGATGCCCGCCCCATAGGCCGCAGCCACCCCGTCGCAGCCACGCAAACGCACAGGCAGCACACTCGCTCCACATGCAGCAAGTGACAGCATAGTGCCACCGCTACAGCTCCAGCAACAGAGCATGCAAGGCTCCACAAGGCAGCGCCCGCCGGGACGTCCAGACCATACGGGTGGATAGAAGCACTAGACCCGGCACGCACCGCGCGCCCGACGTCCAGGATGTCGTCAACGCGCTCGCGCAGGATCTTGTCCACCATGCCCAGCACCTGTGCGCTTGCACAGAGTTACGCCCGCCATGACCTGAATGACACCCCCGCCTCTGGACTGCCTGTATCGTGCGTGTGTGCGCACAGCACAGGCTTGCCGCCCCGCCCACCAGGCTCTGCAGCTCACCCCGCCGCATCATGCCACACCTAGCAAACGACCAGCCTGGCTCTCACTCACAGCATCACAAACACAAGCATCGCATACACACCCCTGCACACACTGCTCGCGCTGCCGCGCTGCCTGGGCGGCATTGCCGGCAGGCGCGCGCCTTGCGCTTCTCAGCGTTGCAGCGCTCGGCGACGCGGTCGATGATCTGGAGCACACTAACTGGAGCGCACTGCGGTGCTGCGTGCGCTGGGCTGCTAGCAGCAGGCGCGCGCCTTGGGCTTCTCGGCGCCGGAGCGGTCGGCGAGGGCGTCGACGAGCGGGCGCTTGCGCTTGCCGGCCGGCGCGCGCTCGCCCGGCTTCTCGCCCGGCAGCGCCGCGTCGAACTTGCCGCCGGACGCCGTGGACACGCCCGCCTGCCTGGACGCGGCCTTGATCTGCGCGCGGCGCCAGGCTTCAGACCCTAGAAACCTAGGCTGTCGCGCGACGCTGCGGCGCGCAGACGTGTATGCCTGGCACCGGCTCGCACCATGTCATGTAGCGAAAGAGTAAGAGGTGCATAGCGCGTGCACAGACCTGCAAGGCGCGCGGGCGAGGCGAGGTAACAGGCACGCATGCGTGTGCAGGGTGCAGGCAGTGCCGCAGCAGTGCACAGGCTTGCCCCTGCCTAACACTGTCGTCTGCATCACTTCAGCAGTGCTACATGTCAGTCAGACCAAGGGCGCACGTCGTCGCGCATGGCGCGGCCCTTGACGGGCCGCCCGCGCCCGTGCTCCGAAAGCGCCGCGGCCAGCTGCAGCGTCGGCGGCAGCGCCGCCGGCGCCGGAGCGCGCTCGCCCATCATCTTCGCGCTCGCCTTGGCATTGGCGAGCTGGCGGCCGGCCTGCGCCTTGACGCGCGCGCGCTTCTCCGTGCGCTGCCGCGTGAACGGGTCCTCGCCCTCCTGCGCGCGGCCCCCACCTCGGTCGCCGCTGTGACCGGCATGCTAGCACGGCGCCCTGAAAGGCCTCAAAAAGGTCGTGCAGTTGACAACACCTACCTCCTCTGACCACATTGGCCAGTCAAGCAGCCGGCCTGCATGTGATTATCCGAGCACAGGTCCTGTCTGCACGCTGACCACCCACAGAACCCTGGCGGCAATGCTCCCTGGCCCGCGCGCGAGCCCACCATACTCCCCCACCACACACGATATTGAGCTGTTGCGCCCGCTTTGCTGGTCAGCGCAAACACCATGCGCTTGGTTTCGCCTGCGTAATCCCAACCCTCAGCGCCCTTTTCCCTTCTACAGCCCCGGCCGCGCGGGCCCAGGCGCCTGCCGCAACAGCAGGCACGCGCCTGGTCGGCCGCGCTGGCCTCAATGATGGGCACGTCCTTGGCGTCGCCGGCGCGCTTGTAGCCATGCCGGCGGCGCCACTCGCCCGCGTCCTCGTCCCAGACCGCGGTCGGCCGCTTCTTCTTCTGGATGCCCTTCTTGGCCGCGAACGCCTCCCAGCGCGTCGGCGCGCGCGGCGCCGGCGGCGGCTTGTGCCGCGGTAGCGGGTACGCCGGCGGCGGCAGCGTTGCCACCCTGCCCACCGGCGCCGCCTGCGCGCCGTTGTCGCCCTTCCGCAAGCTGCCATGGCGTATCACCTGGACCTCTCTGCCGGCTGGCGCGCACAGCCCGTGCACAGGCGCCGCAGCGGCGCCTTGGCGCCCAAGCGCTTCACTGCGCGGCCATTGATTCTGTGGGGGCAGCAGCGCCTTAAGCAAACTGCCCTTCCCATACGCGCTGCGTGCTGCAAAGCTGCGGTCCTCTGCAGGACTACCTGAGCTTGGCCTTCCTCATAGAGGAGGGAAAGGCCGCGCGCACCACGTCGCGGGCAAGTCTCTGAGGCACGCGGTGACGCTCAGCTCAGCACCTCGCGCTTGGCAGACAGTGGCGGTACTGGTGTGCAGGCGCTTGCCCGCACGCCGGCCCTGGCTCCGTGTGCCCGGACCAGCGCTCCTGCAAGCCAAAACGCGGCAGGCCGGGCGCCGCGCCTCGCTCGGCAGCTCGAACAGCCGCGCGACGAGGCTCTGCGTGATGCGCGTCGCGAGCTCCAGGCACGCGCCGTCCGGGTCGGCGCGCAGGCGCTCCGCGTCCACCGGGGCGGGGTCGCTGGCCATCAGGTTGCCCAGGTCGTAGTCCAGGCCGCCGTCATACTCCTCCCTGGGCCGCAGCGCGCTCTCCCCCGGTCTGGTCCGGCCCAGGCGAGCACGGCGCAAAGTGCGGCTAGCGTGTCGGGGGCGTGCAAGCGACGGCCAGTGCAGCGGCGTGACTGCAAGGCAGTGTGCAGCTGCGCGGCAGCATGCTTCCGGTGGCTTGAGCACTGCCAGCACCCCCATAAAGCAGTGCATGCATGTGCAGTAATAGCCGCCGCCCAAGTATTGATAAAAAGTAAATGCTACACAAAGTCACTGCAAAGTGGAGGCTGGAGGCACCCTTGTTGCACGCCCAGCTGCTCCGCTGTGACTCGCAGCGGCTGCTGCGCTGTCTCCGCAGGTCGCGCTTCCACGTCCACTGTGTCTGCCATACTATCAAGAAAGTACGCCAAGCAAACTCCAGACTCAGTGCGATCACACCTGTGTGGGGGCTGACACCTACGCTCGTCGCACAGAGAGCAGTGAAACCTGAGCAGGCAGCAGGGGGTTTTTGCTGCTTGCGTGCTGTGCACCCAGTTGCCCGCCGCTCCCCCACTTCTTGCTTCGTCATCGATGGTGTGGTCCCAGGGAGAAAACGGTGTGGTGCGTCCCGCGAAGGGTGGGAGGTGATGAACTTTCAGACGTCCACGCAACGCAGCCGCTGGCTATTCACCGAGGCGCAGCTGGTGGGCTCGCAGCGCTGGCTTCACTGCAGACCGCTCTGACATACACCATGCACGTACTGCATCTAAAGCTGCTGCTGTGCATCGGTACACAGCTGGAGCTGCGGCAGAGGAACCGGGAGGCCAGCTTGGCAGCCATAAGAAAGGTGATAACATCTTGCTATATCCTTGCTGTCGACGGAGCGCACTCGGCACCATGTAACTTGCATGAGCGGGCATGCAGGCAAAGGAGGACAGCGGAGACGCGCATGGGGCGCCTGCCGAGGCAGACAGCAGCAAGCAGCCAGGTGTGGCCCCGCTCTGAAACGGCAAGGAGCAACGGCGCTGCCAGAGCCCCTGACACAGCGCTGCTGTCGCCGTCAGGCAAGCAGAAGAAGGCGCGCGCCGTGACGCTGGAGGAGGAGGCTTCGCTGCTAAAGTTCTACCAGACTAAGATGCAGGTGCGGGGCGCCCAAGGCCAGGGCTCCAGGCTTTCAGGAGCGTTGCCTCCTAAGCTCCGAGGCGCCAAGGAAGCGGGCAATACTGCATGCTCACAGCAGCGCAGCATTCAACAAGCACTGAGGCACCGAGGAGCAGGCGATACTGCATGCTGGCAGCAGCGCAGCATGCGACCAAGCCTTGGCATCATGCTGATGCTGATGTGCGTGCACCTCCGGTTGTCTGCCGTGCCAATGCATGTTGCGACCTGCCAGCGGCCTGCGACCCGCAAGCTGGTGGGAGACTTCATGGCATGGCAAGTACTGAGCCCGCACTGCTGCCCCTCAGTGAAGGCCCTGTGATGCATGCGGCCGCGGCAGGGCCTGTGCCGCGCGCTGGGCTTCCCCACCAAGGTCCTGGCCGCCGCGCTGGTGTTCCTCAAGCGCTTCTACCTCGCCTTCTCCGTGCTCGACCACGACCCCAAGAACTTCATGCTCACCTGCATCTACCTGGCGGGCAAGGCGCGCCCGGGCGCTCAGCTCTACCGGAGTCCCAGAGCCGCTGTGTCATGGTCACCAGGTATGCATGTGCAGCGCAGGGACTTGAGGCCAGTGATGTCAGATGCTGGCGAAGGGCGTCGGGGTGGTTGCTCAGCGGTGCGCTGGCTCCGGGACGGGTGCTGGGAGGGTCATGTCGGGCTCGCAACCCACACTGTATCAGGGCAGTGGAACTCCTGTCTTTGCGGGTGCCGGACGCTGTGTGTGCGCCAATGCGCATGCAGGGCATGCGCTCCCAGATGGGCCTGCTCATGCCGCCGCCCCTTCCATGGGCACCGGTTGCGGCGGGCGCGTGCGCGCGAGACACTGACCGCATGGCAGGGCGGCCGCCCCGCGAGCGTCGCAGGCACCGGCCGCGGCGGAGGCGCGTGCGCGAGCCGCTGACCCGATTATGATGACCCTACCCTAACCGCATGATTGGGAGGGGCGTCTGTGTGAGCGCCGCAGGTGGAGGAGGCGTACATCGGCGCGGAGGAGTTCTGCGCGCGCGTGCGACAGGAGGAGGCGTCCGTGCTGCGCGCGGAGCCGGCGCTGCTGCAGGCGCTGCGCTTCGACCTCATCACCTACTCGCCCTTCCGTGCGCTCGCAGGCTTTGTCATGGTGCGCCACCTGCTTGTGACACTGGTGCAGCAGCGCAGCCTGGGGCGCCTGCAGTAGAGGCACTTTTATGCCGTGCACTGCGCTCGCCAGCACGTCCCAGTGCGGCGTGTGCCCTGCCCTGCATGCGCCCAGCGAGCGCCAACACAGGCAGCCGTGAAGCTTGTACGTGCGTGCGCATGTTGCTGACCGTGTCACGCATGCTCATATCATGTTGCACATGCTGTGCATGCACATGATCAGGCACTGCTGCGCGGGGCACCTGCGCCCAGCGCTCCGCCGCCGACCTGCCGCCCCCGCGACGGCGCCCGGGGCCCCCGCAGGACCTGGAGGCGTGCGGCGAGGAGGCCGGCGCGGGCGGCCTGGAGCCCGCGCTGGCGGCGCTGGCGGCGGCGCCGGGCGGCCTGGGCCGCCTGCGCGGCGCGGCGGCCGCCGGCCTGGACGCGCTGATGCTGACCGACGCGCCGCTGCTGTTCCCGCCGGGCCAGCTCGCGCTCGCGGCGCTGCGCTCCGGCGTGCGCAAGGCGCGCGCGGGGCTCAGGGCCTGCCAGGGGGCTGCTGGCGGCGGTCCGCGCAGGCCCGCTGAGAAGCAGACAGCGCGGCTGCGAGCAGGTGCAGGGCGGCGTGCGTGGCGTTGCGGCCATGGGCGTCGACGGCGCAGGCTGCTGAGCTTCCTGGGGCGTCGCTGCCCTGCTTTCAAATCAGGCGATGAGCGGTTTGTTGTGCTGTCGAGAGCTGAGAGCGCAGCGCTGCGGGGCGCGCAGCTGGGCGCGCCTTTCGGCAGCTACCTGGAGCGCGCGGCCGCGCGCGCGGGCGCGGCGGACGGCAGCCCGGCTGGAGAGGGCCGGCTGGAGCGGTTGCGCGAGGACCTGGCGCGCATCGACGCGCTGGGCGCGCAGGGCGCCCAGCCGGTCGACGACGAGGCAGCGCGCGCCCGCTCCGGCCTGCGCGCGTCGGGCTCTGAGCATGTTGCCTTTGAGGGCGCGAATTTGTGCGCGTGTGTGTGTACCAGCAGCAAGAATGCCTGTAGGAAAGCGTTCGCTTGAGCATCCGCGCCTGTGACCCGCTTTGTTTTTAGTTACAAGGCAGCGCCCGCAAGCGCTCTGGGCGCCCAGCTAGGGGGCGGCGGGGCTGCTCGGAGCCGCCGGCAAGCCCAGAGTGGAGACGAGATGCGGCGCGCGCGCGCAGGTGCGGCGCATCGACCGGCGGCTGAAGGCGTGCCACAACCCGCTGCTGGACCCGGCCTCGGATGCATTCCGGGAGCAGCAGGCCGCCGCCGAGCGGGCGGCTGCGGATGCGCGCCAGCGCAAGGTGCAACACGGGGCACCCCCATGCGTCCTGCACTCTCCGTGACTCGCTGCCAGCTTGTTGTGTCCTTCGTGCGCTGCCCAGGCGCTTTGCTGCCCCAGCTGGCCAGACCCTGGCCTCTGTGCTGGTGGCTGCACTACGTCGCGGAGTCTGCTGCATTGCCCTAACTCTGCTGCCCAAGGATGTGCGCTAGGCTCTGATTACCCACCTATGTTCTTTCTGTTCAATATGCCTGTCATACATGATGCCTGCGCTACATGCCAAGGTGGCCCTGTGGCGCTGTGCGCGCAGGTCGCCGCGCGACAGGCAGAGGCCGCCGCGGCCGAGGCCGCGCTGCTGGGCCAGCCGCCGCGGCCAGCCGCGCTGCCCATGCGCGCCCCCGACGCGCCCGCCGCCGCCGCCGGCCCCCAGGCCAGCGCGCCCGCGGACGCGCCGGTTGCCGCCGCGCCCGTCGCGGGCGCGCTGGCGGCCACGCACGGCGCGGACGGCGGCGAGCCGCACGCAAAACGCCGGCGCAGCGAGGCGGGGGGCGCGGCGGGCTAGGCTCTGGGCCGGGGCAGTGCTGCGACAGTGGTGCGGCAGTCTTGCATAGGTAGTCAGTGTGCAGCAAGGTGTGTGGCTGGGACACTGGTGACTTGGATTGGACCGCTGCGGCCCTGGCAGCTACGCTGGCGCCATACAAAAAGCACACTTACATACACGTAGCCTGAAAACTCATATAGTCACCTGTCTGCACCTGCTTAGCTGTCCTGAGTACCCCAAGCACCATATCCATGTATGCTCCCACTCAGGCTGCATGCGCTCGCTGCCCTTGCAAACACCTAGCAGATACCTCCCTGAACATGCAGACATGTCCGGCTCCTGCCACATGCATGCAGTAGTGATATGTGCGCTGCCTGCTGTCTGGGTGATTGCAGAGCAGCTCCATACATGAGAAATAATTGCTCATGCTTCAGAACTTTTCAGCCAAGTTTGTACCCATGCCCAAGCTGTTTGTCACAAATCTTGCTGTGCAGCCCTGACTTGAGTGTTTTCTACCCAGGGCGGTCCACAGCCGCTCCACTGCCACCGCGCCCCAGCCTTACAAGCTGCCGCTGCCGCCACCACTGCTGGCGAAGCTTGCCACAGGGCAGTCACTCCAGCCACACAGGACTCGACCCCAGCATGGTATCCCTGCTACCATGTGCTGTAGTCCTGCACGGGGGCGGCAGAAGGCTGCGCCACAGGCACCATGCGGCCGCCACCATAATTCCCGCCGCCGCCGGCGGCGCCGCCGCCCCAATCGCCGCCGCCGCCGCCGCCAGCCCAATCAGCGCCACCGCCGCCGCCGCCGCCACCGCCGAAACCGCCAACGCCAGTTGGATTGGGCCCGCCTGCGCATGCTGGCTACGGTGAACATGCTGCTGTATGGGCCCCCAGTGCATCGAGGGCGGTGAAGCTTCTCATATGAGCATTCCCTTTCAGAGAGCACCCAACCACAGCCGTGCGCAAAGGCAGCCGCCGCACCGTAGCCGGGCGCGCCATACCCACCGCCGCCGCCGTACCCCGGGCCGCCGCCATAGCCTGCGCCGGCATTGCCGCCGGGCGGCGCGCCAGGGCCGCCGCCCGCGCCGGGCGGCCCGCGCGCCAGCGGCGGCCGGAAGGGGCGCGGCGGCAGCTCGCGGTTCTTGCGCTCCTCGCGGTTGCGCACGCGCACCACGCGGCTGTGGATGGCGGCGCTGCGCGCGCGCGCCGCGGCCTCAGCACGGGGTGACCCTGCACAGATGGGCATGTCATCGAATGGGCTCACGGGCGATGCAAGCGTGGCCAGCTTGCTGGCTCTCTTGGCCACAGCAGGTACGCTGCATTGCGGGGACTCTGCACAGCATCTCTGCAGCGCTGCTTGGCGGCGCACCTCACGCAGTAGTACAGCTTGCGGTAGATTTTGGGCAGTGCGTAGCCTTGCGTGTCATCTGCGCGGGAGAGCGCCGCAAACACGGCACCATGAGCAAGTGAGGCTCCTCCGCGGGCATGAGGCGGGTGCTGGAAAACTCCTCCCCCGCCCGGGTGGGAGCGGCGCAGGCCGGCGCAAGCGCGCGCGGATGCAGGTGGGGGCACAGCGCGGTAGGGAGCGGCATGCGCACGCGGGCAGGCAATGCGTGGACACAAGCAGCGAGGTCTGCATGCGGCGGCAGGACGTTTCTGCTGGAAGCGCTGGGCGGCCGACCTGTATACGCGCTCGAGTCTTGGATGTCGCGGATGGCTGACGCATCCACGATGTTGCGCACCTGCGCATGGCCGGCATGCATGACCACTCCCATACCTATAGGAACGCATTTATTTTACAGTACGAAGATAGATCATCTGTGAAGAGCTTCCCACGAGCATGCGCCGGCTGAGGCATGCGCGCTCTCGCCCTGCACCTCGTGACCTGCACCTCGTGACCGCGCTGGCAAGCGCATGGTCCGCACTGGGCAAGGCAGGTTGGCGCGCCGTGCTGGTCTGTGCAGAAAGTGTGCATATCAGGCAGTTACGTGCATGATGTGCATGCCGCTGTACCTGCCGCTGGGCATGCCGCTGTGCTTGTCGTCAGAGAGGATGCCCGGATTTGACGCGCGCGAGCACGGGCACCAGAAACGGCTGGCAAGATGAAGAGCAAGAGCGAGGCGCCGCGCTGGCTGTGAGCGCATACATGCGCGAACCGCGGGCGCACCACAAAGCGCTTGACCGCCTTGTCCTTGGGCACCAGGACGCCCGAGGCCTCGCAGCGCACCTGCGCCGCGCGCGCACGTGACCACACCGCTGTTTGCATGTGCGAGCCTTACTTTTGGCAAGGCTTAGGATGCTGTATGTGCGGGGCACCGGCGCGCGGGGGACGCATGCTTTGTGCATGCGGACGTTGGTGCGGCCCCTTTTCCATGTTCCACAGGGAGCAGCGCGCCAATACATGACGGCACAGCCCCGTCAGGTCACGCACTTGCTTCATGCCAGCATGCACGCCTGTTGCACACAGCCTGCAAGCTGCGTGCGAAGCAGGCGAGCACTCCGCGCGGCTGGAAGCGGCTTGTGGCGGCGGAGCAGCACGGCATACATCCAGTTTTTAAACGCACCACTGACACTGCCTCTCCAGCTTGTGGCTGCGCTCAACCAAAGACTTTGCCCAGCGCAGGCAACCCGCTGTCCAGCACAGCGCCTGGCTCCTTCATTCTTGGTGAGTGCGGCTCGCACCCGCTTGACACGGCCGCGTGCGCCAGCAGGCTTGGAGCGGCCGTGGTTGCGCCGCTTGACAGTCATCGGCTCCTGCGTGCTCCGCACGCGCGTGCTTAGACTGCGGGTCACGCGGTGACTGCTAAGTACATTTTGGCTGCTGGCTGGCAGAGAGTGTGGCAGACAGCAAGACACTTATTGAGGAGCTTATGTGCTTGATATGCACTGTTCTTGCTCGGTTTAGCACCAAACGCTTCAGCCTCAAGCGCCCACAGGGCACCGCGCAGGCAAAGTGAGGGTTGCAAGCAGCTTGTCTGGCTGTGAGCCAGTAGGCGCACACCTGTCAACTGGTCCGAGGCTGCAAGCAGGCACACGCGTGCTTGCGATGTGTCTAGCAGGCGGCTGGCTGGACAGCCCAACCCCACAACACCTACCTAGGTTTTGCTACTTGGCTCAGCAGACATTCCACTGTGTTGCAAATACGGACGAGGCCTCCCTTCCTTGGAGAAATACACGGCATTGATGGATTGCTACACTGCAACAAGGGAAGGCAGGATTGCATGGACATGCAACCGCCTCCACACATGCCTGGATGCGCCCGCAGTGTCACACAAAGAACAAGCATGCTGCTGCAATAACTGCAAGACCAGTTCCTACACCTCAGCCCCAGACATCCCCGTCAAAGTGGAAAGCAAGCCAATTTGTATTTAAGGTGTGCTGATACCGATCCGACCCCCTCCATTTCAAAGTCACACAATAGCCACAGTCAAAACAACGCACTCAGAGCAGCAGCGAAAACCTCTCATGGACACTCAGATTTTCATGCAGTGTTCGAGCCTTGACATGCATTCGGCTGCGCCGTGACATGCCAATCACTGTCTTAAAGCAAAAGTAGTAGCTGCATGTGCTGCCCTCGAGCCGCCACCACCTCTTGATGCAAAGTCGTGCGGCTGCTGCCGTGCAGACACAGCAACAGTAGACATTGTCCCAAGGGGGCAGCATTTATGCGAATGCCGCTGACCAAAAACCTAAGCAGCGTACTCGCAATGTCAGGCAGCGGGGCGGCAGCTCGCCCTGGGCAGAGCGGCAGTCGGGCGCGCGGCAGCCGCACAACAGCATGCCTCGTGTGACATTCTATTCTTGTAGGCTTATGCGTGGTGCTGGGCAAACGCTGCAGCGCCGGTGTGCAACACCTTCGCACAGAGCGGCAGCGGCTGCAGGCTCTGAGGGGCTGCTCATTATCCACCCACAGCGACAGGACTGTCACGCAGGCGTAGCCGCACGGGCCGCCGCCGCAGCTGCGCCAGCGCTGTCGCGCGCCTGCCCCGCGCCAGGCGCGGCAGCCGCAGGCGCGGCCGCCGGCGCGGCCGCCGGCGCGGCCGTCCGGCGCTCCAGCTGCCTGGCCGCGGCGGCCAGCTCCTGCGCATGGGCAGGTATGTGTTTTGCCAGTGGGCAGCATGTTGCCCTGCCTGCTTGCACAAAACTTTGGTCGCATCAGCAAGCGGGGCAGAGACGGCACCCTCTGACGTTGCACAGCGAGGGACCACAAGGACACACAGCCTCCAGTTGTGCGGGTCTGCGGGCTGGGGACTGCCGGTCGCCGTGCACCATCCCGGCAGTGCACAACAACCACACGCCTCCTGCGGAGCGGCCGCCGGGGCGCGACCGATGTGGGGTAAGCAGGGCATGGGGCGCCCCGCGCCGCCCCGGCAGCGCGGCGCGCCTGGGAGTAGCTGCCGTGCGCGTGGTCGTACAGCGCCTGCAGCGCCGCGGCGGGCGACGCCATGACCTCGGCCACCACCAGCCGCAGCGCCTCCTCCGCGCTCGCCGGCGCCAGCGGCAGCACCTGCGGCGCGCGCTGGTGTGGACTTCATGAGTGCTCGCGGGTGTACCAAGAGCAGGCAGCATTCCTTACAAACCCGTCGGCCTCGGGCAGGATGCAGAGGATACTGCGCTCGACAGCTAAGACACCTGGCCCCGGCGGGCTACAGTCTCACTTGGCTCGAAATGACAACATGCAATATGACACACCCCAAAGTCCGCACATACGTTTGGCTTGATTCTTTTCTGGGCCACTGCAGCAGCAGCAGCATGCTGTGATGTGAGGAGGGAGTGATGCCGCTTGGATGGCGAGCGCCCCGACGGCGGCGCGCCGGGCGCAGCGCACCCGGTGGCCGTGCTCGGGGCTCCAGCGGATGAGGTGCACCTCGCCCACGTTGCCGAACAGGAAGCGGTCCGGCGTCAGCGCGGCGCCCTCGCCGAACAGCGCGCGCCGCGCCTGCATTGCGCGCGCGGACCGTCGCGCGCGCGGGGTGGATGCGCAGGACAGCACGGGCGCTGCCGCACGGGGGCAGCCCGGCATCAGCATGCTGCGCTGGCAGCATGGGCGGCCACGCGCGCCGGCGGCGCGCGCGCTGTGACGACTGCGGCTGCAGCGTTCTCGTGCCGAGGTGCTGTGTCACATTGCTGTGTCACAACAAGCACCCGTACAGCAGGAACTATCACTGAGGCAGACAGCCACGGCAGAGGAACTCACGCGCCTGCAGCAGCCACGCGACGGGCGCGCTCTGCTTGAGCAGCGCGAACGCGGGGTCCGCGCTCAGCATCGCGCGCGGCACTGGGTCATTGTCCAGCACGAAGCTGCGCATGGCGCTCGCGGGCAGGCCCAGCGCCTGCAGCGGGCCCACACGCCCCAGCTTGGGTGCACTCACGTCATTGGAGGGCACATCTCAGCCTCAATCCTCAGTGCTAGGACCCGTCAGCACAGTTTCATCTGAGCAGGGTTTGGTACAACAGGCAGGGACGCTCTGGCACTCGGGTGGGCAGCACAATGCACCGGCAGCGTCTCACGCACAGCATCATGCGGCCGCGCCATCACAAACCTAGAAAGCGGCGGAGAATGAGGCCTCGCCGCAGCCCCACAGGGTGCACAAGGCGGCGGGCCGGGGCGCGCCTGCAAGACAGCCTCGCCGCCGCCGCCAGACGCGTGCGAGAGCACCGGCGGCGAGCCAAAGTTGTAGCAGCGCAGGCCGCTGCCGCGCGCCGCGCCAGGCTCCAGCCGCGCCAGCGCGGCCAGCAGCAGCGCCAGCGCGCCGCCCAGGCTGCGGCGCCGCATGGAGGTTGGCACAGCGAGGCAGCGCCCTGGTCCCCGTTCACCCCACTAGCTGCGCTCTCGAGTCCGCGCAACACCAAGTCTGTCACCTGCGGGTGAAATGATGAGAAGATGAGGGGGCATGCACCTGTGGCCGCCCAGGCTGATAGTCTGCCCGCTGCGCTGCGCGCTCACCAGGTGCGGCCGCAGGTCCGCCCACAGCTGGCGCGCCATGTCTGCCACGCCTGCAGGGCCGCCGCCACCATGGTCGCTCTTAAGGTCCAGGTTATGTAGCCTGTTTGGGTTGACTTGATGGCATGTATGGAGGAGCAGCATGATGCCACTGGTTGATCATTGGTAAATCACACCACACACCCAAAATATAGAAGCATGCCTGCCATGATGTATTCCACAAGAGCTGCCGCACAGAGGCACGGCCGCGCCTGCGTGCGCAAGCAGGCCAGCGCCCGGCCCGGCGCCGGGCTCGGCCAGGGGCGCGGGCCAGGCGCGCGCGACGTCGCGCCACAGGCGCCACAGCTCCACCTCGCCCGGCCGCCACACAACGCCGCGCAGCATCACCACGCGCTCCGGCGCCGCGCTGCCGGCCCCGCCGCCCCTGCAGCCCAGCGCGCGGTCTGAGCACATGCATATTGTTACAGGGCACGCCGCGTCCTCAGACGGCCCGCCCTCCGCATACTGCTTAAACCCACCTCAACACCGCAATGGGAGCGCGCATGCTGCAGCAGCACCATACTCGCCCCGCCGCCAGGCCATGCCGCGCCGCACTACTACGCGCTTCGTTGCCGCCGCGCCGCCGGTGCATGTCTGCTGCGTGTACACCTCTGCGCTGCGTGTTTGCGTCTCGTGTCTCGCGCCCCCACATCCTCGCGAACCTCAGAGCCGATATCACTATAGCAAGGAGGCTGTGCTCTCTGCTGCCCTGCAACTAGGTGCCCTGCTGGTCCACTCACAGAAACAGCATAAAAACAGTGCTGCCCTTATGGTGGACTGTCATCGGCAAGCGTGCGCACCCGGTGCCGCCACCTCCCTCAGTCACACCCAGCTCGCCGCTCCCGTCCTCTGCTGCGGCGGGCGCCGCCGCCCCCGTCTCGGCACCCGAGCTGGCGCGAGCAGCCTGCGGGCGCGCAGGCGCGGCGGGCGCGGCGCTCGGGCCGCGCTTGCTGGCAGCATCAGGGTCTGATGCTGGGGTCCTGACCCCGCCGCCCGCGCCGCGCGCCGCAGCCGCGGCCGCAGGGCTACCGCCGTCCTCGTCATCGTCGTACCAGGCCTGTTCGCTGCTCGGCCGCGAGCCCGCCGGAGCGGCGGGCGGGCTCGGGCCGCCTGGCCCCATCGATACGGGTGCCGGCCCAGAAGCGCGCGGGCGCGGCTCGCCGACAGGGTGAACCTCGCCGTCGGCCACATACCACCTGGCAGCAGCCCAGTAGATGAGCTGCACTACCATGCAGAGCCTGCACTTGCTAGACAGCGAGCGCGAGGTGCCAAGTCATCAGAGGATTAAGAAGAGGCGCGTTTGCAAAACGCCAAGCACAGAGCGGTAACAAGCTGCCCAGGAAGGCTCCCTCAAGAGGGGGTCGGGCGCTGGTGCTTGCTCTGCGCCCTGTGGGGGCAGCGCACCGCGTGAAGTTGGTCTGCCCCTCTGCGACAAGCGTGAGGCCTTCCCGGCTCACCGCCTCGCGCAGCGCGGCGCTGGGCAGGTAGCAGAAGCCGCTGCAAGTGCAGGGCGCCCTCAGAGCCTCTGAGTGTCAGATTTCATTACATTGCGCATAGGCACGGGACCGCGTGACACTTTAAGCAGGAATGGACGTGCGTCAAACAAGAACCTTCATTTACATAAGCGAGCAGGCGTGTGAAGCAGCACAGGACTCGTGCTCTTCCGCAGTTCTAAGCTCAGACCTCAAGCGGGCAAGCTTGGCCGCAAGCCGCAGCTGGCTGGCGTCCAGCTGCGCAGGCCCAAGGGCGGGCGAGTTACTGGTACCGCCGCCGACGGCGGAAGCAGGCTGCTGGGCCTGGTGGCTTGCTGCCTGCGCTGACTGTGCGCGCACGAGCGGCAAGTGCCGTGCTTGCTGCGCTTGGCGCGTCCCTGGCACGACGCGCCAGCGGTCGGATAGCTTGAAGGAATGGAGAGAGGTGCCAAGTGTCGGTGCTGCCTAGGCAGTCGACACATCAACTGTCAAACCAGTGCTGTTTGGCGCTCACGCAAGGTGAGCGCACCTACATTGGCCCAGGCTCTGGTGCAGGGAAGCCTGCAGAGGCACTTGGCCTCAACGGGGACCGGGCGGCACCATGCGGCGCACGTCCTGTGCAACAGCCCATGCGTGTTTGCAACATAGATTGAAAGATGCAATAAATCTGCTGCACTCTGTACCGTCCCACGCACCTCTTCAGGACGTTGGCGGCAGGCATGGCACGGAAGAGCCCGTGAGGTGAGCACGACTACTGGTGTACTGTTGAACGTGCTCACAGCAAGCGCTTATTGTCGGGTTGTCTCTTTGCCACTGTCCTGCTCTAGGCCAGGCTTAGACTTGTATATTGAGCTCAGCGAGTGAGCTCTTGAGTCAAGCAAAAAACCCCATCTTACCCTGCGCTGCTGCTCAGTGCGAACACTGAAGAAGACAGCTGCAAAATACGCCGTACGAATGGCGCCGCAAGCTCTCAGCGGGACAGGTGATGGACGCATCTCGCTCAGGGCCAAGTGGGCAGGCGCCTGAAGCCTTGTGGCTACACCAACCAGCTGTGCAGATGGCAAGTACCAGCTCAGCGATAGACAGCCAAGTGCAGGGCGGCGCTGAGGCGGCGTGGTTACACCGGGAGCCTGCGGTAGAGGAGGAGCCCGGTGCAGGTGCTGCCCGCCAGGCAGAAGACAGGGCCAGGGCGGCGTGGCTGCTCGAGGCCCCCACAGCAGCTGAGGGCCCCGTTGCAGCTGCAGGGGGCGCTCTGAGAGCGCGGCTGCACCAGCTGCGCGCACCTCCTGAGGGCCCTGCCGCAGCTTCGGACCTGGGGCAGGGCGGTGCACGGGTGGCGTGGCTGCACCAGGCAGCAGACAGGGACGAGGGCGCTGGTGCAGCAGACGCGGTCCTGTCGCAGGACAGCACAGCCCCAGCCCTGGACAAGTCCGGCCTAGCGGCGCTGCTCGCGCGCCTCAACGAGTTCAGGGACCCCGCAGAGGAGGCAGCCTCTGCGCACAGTCCGCCGAGCGTCGTTGGCGTGCGCCCTGCCCCTTGCCAAGCGCGTGGGCATAGAGGTATAGAAGGAGATGCCTGTGAGGCCAAGGAGTGCGCCTTCACCACGGCGTGTGGGGGGCTGCAGGACCTGGGCCCAGCGCGCCGGAGACCCGCCGGGGTGCCAGCCGAAGCGACTCCACAGCCGAGCGCTCGTGGCAGCCGGGCAGCCCATGGAGCGGGACGAGCGGCGGGGGCGCCTGCTGCACGCTCCGTACAGCCGCCCCCAGCTGCCGCCGCGCGGGGCGCAGGGGCGCCGCGGCTGGCGTCGCAGCCAGCAGCCGCACGAGCGCACAGGTGCGGCAGCCCTGTGCGGCTCCGTTGCACCAAACACGGCTCGCCGCTGTGTGTGCCGTAAACTGCGGCACCAGTATGTTTGTACATGCTGCTTTGTAGCACACCGCAGGTCTGATGTGTCGGACGTGGGTGAGCTTATGCCATGGCATGTTCAAGCAAACATGCAAGTGACTTAATTATGAAAGGACGCAGGGTCACACTGTTGGTTGCACTTCTGACCGCCTTGCTTCGCGTGTGCGCAAGGGAAGGCCGCCACAGGCGCCTGACGTGCGGGAGAGCCGGGAACTTGCTAAGCTCGCGCACGACCAGTGCGCCTGCTGCCTTCCCCCGTTACAACGCAAGCCAGGACTGATACTGCGCCCTAGTCATCTGCCCCTCAGCATCCTGCCTTCGACCTCACCCATGCCCAACAGCCTTGCATGGCTGCTGACACAGGGGCCTGACCAAATCCGCCTGCTACAGACTTGCTGCCCTTGTGGCGGAGCAGCGCGCTCCCACACAGCACAGAGTCGAGGCGGCGGCGGCGCAGGTACCGCGGGCGCGTGCAGGCGGCGATGCGCGAGCTGCAGGAGCAGCTCAGGGCGGAGCGCGGGGCGCGCGACGCGCGCGACGCGCGTGCTCAGGGGCAGGCACGCAATGTGTCTGGGAGCTTGCGGAAAGATCATCTGATGTGTGCAGCCCGCTTGCCAGGATTTAAGGCGTGCCAGCTCAAAAGGCTTGGGTGCCCCGTTCACAGTGGGTTGCTTGAAAGGGCATGTGAAGACATGTTAAGTTTCCTGCACCTGTGCACTGACCAAGATCGGGAGCTGTTATGTTGTCTCTCGCTTTGAGCTGCCATACAAGCATCTCCGTGCACATAGTCGAGGAGGGCCCGACCAGCTCGTGAACAACACTCATGCCCGAGGCGCATGACTGCCAATTTGGAGCCGCCAAGCTACGTCAGGCTGTCCTGCTTTAACTCTCCCAGCTGGCTGCTTATATCATGCACCTCAGCTGCAGACAACATGACGGGCGTGCCGCCGCGCGTGGCAGCTGTGCGCGCTGCATGGCGCGCTGCGGGCGCAGCTGGAGCTGCTGGCGCGGCGCGGCGCGCGGCCCTGCGCCTGCGACGCCTGCGCCGCATGCGGGAGCGCCGGCGTGAGCTGCGCGCACCAGCCCGGCGCCGCGTTCGCGTGCCCGCCCGGCGCGCGCATCCCGCGAGCGAGCGCGCGGGCGGCCGCCGCTGCCTCGGCCGCGCACGCCGCCTCGGGCGACGAGGCGGCGGACCATCGACACATGGAACCCCTACAGGGTTTGCTGGGCCGGGTTGCTCGCCAGCCGCAGAGGGGTGGTGGTGGGTGGGGCGATGCACGCGCCCCAGAGGGATCCAAGGGGCACAGCCCAGTACCGGCGTGCCCAGCCGCAGCGGCCGCACTGCGCGCGGAGCTGGACGCGCTGCAGCGGAGCCAGGCCGCGCTGGGTCTGGCGGGCGCCGCCGCCAGGTGCCGGCAGCGCCCACGCCGCTTTGACCCTTGTGCATGCGCACCGTTTGCAGCACACTCTGTACGCCGTGCCGAGCCAGCATCTGCACTCCGCAGCCATCATGATGTATATGAAAGACTGGCGACTCAGACACGTACAATGCAACATGCGGAGCTTGCACACGGGCTGTCATCTTCAGGCAACACAAGGCGATGTCCCTGACCGTTATGTAGCCTTACCCAGTCTGCCAGGGCACGCTTGCAGTCAAGCCTCATGCGCGCGGCTGCGCTGTGCAAACAGGTGTGGCTTCACGCCGGCCAGGTCCCGTGCGGGCGCGCTCCAGCAGGCCGCTGCGGTGCTGCGCGGCGAGGCGGCGCGCGCCGCGCCTGGGGCGCACCCCACCCCACCTGCCTCTGGAGGGGTCGCACGGGAAGCATTCTGCGGCCGCACGCACCTGGAGGATGTCCGAGGGCTTCCAGCAGGGCCAGCTCTGCCTCATCCACGTCTGTTCATGCATGGAGCCCCATGCACGCGCGAGCGCAATGCCCCGGCGGCGCGGCCGCGGCCGCGCGTCCTGAGCGAATCGGAGAATGACTCCCTCCTGACAGCAGATGCGAAGCAGCTCAGCGCAGCAGCGTCATCTGACAGACTCGACGGCGAGCGCGCACATAGGGAGCCCCTTACAAGGTCGGGCTCTCGATGCAGGCGCTGCAGGCGGCGCCAGACCCTGCACAGGCCCTCCGGCAGCCTGGGGTCTGCCGCGGACGTGCAGGCGCCGACCGCGTCAGCGTGGTCCGATGTGCAGGAGCCACCCTGTCGCACGGGCGTGCTGGAGTGTGGTGGGGAGGGTCGGACAGGAGGTCAAAGCAGGGTGTGTCAGGGTCACACGGCCGGTCGTGCGGCAGGCCTGCAGGGCGCATGGCAGCACACTGAGGAGCATCACAGATGCGACAGGCACGGCAGCCGCGCCGGCAGCCGCGCAAGAACTGCAGGGACGCCAGGAGAGCGCGTCGCTTCGCGCTCCAGGGACATGCGCGTCCTGCTGTGGGGACTGCAGGCGGGGATGGCTGCACTAGCTCCTGGCTTGCCATGACAGCTGGTTGCATGGAGTGACCCTATGCAAGTTTGGGTGTGTCTTGCATTCATAGGCTGGGCTGGCTCTTCTTTGCAGAAGTCATTGTGCAAGGACTCTACACAGGGGTGCGTGTGCAACAACGCAGAATTGATGTGTTCGGAGGTGCATAGCCGGCGTTCTTGTACAGTGCGTCCATAGTGAGACTTGTGCTGACCTTGCCTACGCAGACTTGCTCGGCTTCAATGACACTTGCAAAGCAGTGCGTGACAATACATACATGTATGGTAGTGCCCTAAGCATATTTGCCATGACATGCGCTCAAGGGGTATAAGCAAAACGGGTTTAGCTAAGAGAGCTGATGCACAGTGCAGCGCCCCATCACAGGATGCATACATAGCAAAACCCATAATGCATGCTTGACACCCTGCCAAGCGCGAGCCTCAGTCAGCGTTGGCATGCAAGCGTAGTCACACGCAGTTCAATTCAATCCTTGATTGTTCCATGGCCTTGCTGCACACGTGCTGTGCTACCACACGTTTGATCAGACTCACACAGAGCTCAGTAAACACCATCCACCTTCAAGCATCATGCTACAGACTAACGTTGTCCACAAAAAAAAAGCCCTGGCATGGGCTGCGGACACATGTGCAGCACAAGGAAAGGGGAGGCGCTGCCGCCCAGCAGTTTCAGGTCATGCGGCCATTTGATGCCCTACGGAGGCTGTTTGTGTATTCAAGCACATTCTTCTGCGGACTGTGACCCAGACTCATCCATTGTCATCCATTATGTTTGCGTTTCAAACAAGAACTGCTACGCGGTGCCGGTGGAGCCATAGCCGCCGGCGCCCCGCGCGGTCTCGTCCAAGTCCGTCACAACCTCCACGGCCGGCGTCATGATGCGCTCCAGGATCAGCTGCGCCACGCGGTCGCCCGCCTTGACTGCACGTCGCGCACGCAAAGGCCGTCAGCCGCATGTACTCGTGCACTTTGCATCTCCTCAACGGCGCTTGGCATTTATGCTGGCGCTTGGCGTTGATGTCGGCGTGGACCCTGGCTTCATTTGAACTGAGCTAGGCTTGGCTGGCCCCACCTAAGCACACCCAGACCGGGACCGTGCCCTGCCCTGCTTGCAAGCCCAGGCGCGCTGTCCCTGCCGGCATATACCTGTGCATGTCCCAGCCCAAGCGGCAGCGGCACAGCGGTCAAGCTGTGCTGCCCGAGAGCGCAGCGCCCCGGCCCGCAGGTGCCCAGGTGCACACCGAGCGCTGCAACATGAGCGCGAAGACGGCGCCGACAAGCAGCTGGGTGATGCCGGCTGCCGGCTCCTGCTAGCATACCGCAGCCAGGCCGCACCCTGGAAGTCTGCATCGCCGTGGTTGAAGAGCACAACGCCGACCTCGCCCCGGTAGTCCTCGTCCACGACCCCCGCGCCGGTGTCAATAGAGTGCTTCACCGCCAGGCCCGAGCGCGGCGCGACGCGCGCATAGGTGCCCGGCGGGATCGCGACTGCGAGCCCTGTCCTCACCACCGCCCGCCCGCGCGCCGGGATGGTGCAGTCGTGCGCGCTGCACGCCGCAGCCCGTGCAGCACGTCAGACACCGTCCACAGGCGAGGTGAGTGCGCACCGCCGCCGTTCGAAACAGCTGCCAACCTGAGGCGGGTGCAGCACAAGCACGCACACACATATGCACCTTGTCAGCTGCTGGCCGCAAGAGGCACGCGCCCGAACTAGCGCGGTCTTGCTGAGGACACGTAAACACACCTGCCACATGTCACAGGCTGCCGCTGTGCCTTGCACGACCCCGACGGCCACCTGACTGTGAAGTAGTCAGAGCACAATCCTGCGGCGCATGTCGCAAGACACACACTCTGCTCCTGGCTCACCAGGAAGCAAGGGGCGCACCTGGCCAGGTCGTAGCCCGCGGCGCCCACGCTGCCGCGCCTGGGCACAACAGCCCGCTCTTCCAGCTTCTTCACGCGCAGCGCCAGTGCTGGCTCCCCCCTGGCCTTCTTGGGAGTGCGCGCGGCATCACGGTGCTCGCAGGCGGCGGTCACGTTGATGACATCCTTGAGCAGCGCCGGCTTTGGCCCGGCCTGGCACGCCATCCTGGCCAGCGACCGCAGCGCGCGGGCAGCGCCAAGCGCGGTGGGCCTCAGGATGCCAGCCCGGCTGCCTGCACGTGAACGACATGCGTGTTACAACTGCACTTTGAGCAAAGCGCCGCTCTAGCACTGTGGTATATGAGAATACTTCACACGTCATGGCACAGCAGACCTGCGACCTCAGCTGGTCAGAAGTGCAAGCACGCGCGGGGTGTCACCAGCGCGGCAGCCAGGCAGTGCTGCGCTGTACACGACAAGCGGTGATTGCTGAGAACTTGCAAGCGAACGGTTGCGCGTTTTCTATCAGCAGCCGTGCAGGTTCATGTTTGTAGCAAGTGATGAGATGCACGTTGATGTGTCATGTCATGTTTGAATTGGCACACGCCACAGCTGGCAGCCTTGTTCCCCTTCACTAGTGCTAGCACTAGCAGAGGGGGGTTTTTGAGAACCGCACACGAGCGCGACATCGCCAATATCAGCCCCGATAGCCGCTCCGCAGCCATTTTGACGCTTGCGCTGGTGTTGCTAGGTAACCAGGCTGCCGCCGGTAGCGGGAGCAGGCATGGGTCAGCCTCATGCCTGACAACAGTGATCGGGCAGCACAGTGGCAGCGTTCCGGGGCCTGCCCGGCCCGCTGTGACCTGTCACAAGTCACCTGAGCCGGTTTGCGGCC
>JAABUJ010001504.1_pt1 | contig 33939 bp, 40 predicted proteins | sample 5559131 | NCBI WGS metagenome assembly JAABUJ01 (sample SAMN10711875, study PRJNA513366) | rock metagenome | isolation source: Antarctica rocks | place: Antarctica: Victoria Land, Mt New Zealand nord | collected 2016-01-07
TGCTTACCCGTGCGCCGGTTCTGCTGGGCGGCGGTATCCCGCTGTTCGGACTCCTTGACACCGACGTCACTCTGATTCACCTGGCCACCACGTTCAACGACGCCGGCATGACGAGCAGCCATTACCGGGTCGCGGTGCCCGACCTCGGCTGAGCGAACGACCGGCCATACCTGAGCCCAGCAGTGAGCGAGCCCGATCTGCACCGCTGCTCCATCGGCAACCGGGACGGCGACCCCGTGCGCTACTCGCCGACCTTGCCGTCCATGAGTTCGCGGACGACGTCGAGGTGTCCGACGTGCCGCGCGTACTCCTGCAGGAGATGGAACAAGACCCGCTCGAGAGTGGGCGGGGCAGCGCCTTCCCAACGCTGTCCTGGCCGCCCGATATCGGACAGCTCGTGCGCCCGCACAACGGACGAGGTGACGGTTCCCTGCGCCTGCAGGGCACGCACCAGGTCCGGCCCGTTCTCCGTGTCGGAGACGTACCAGCGACCGTCCTGTGAGTCCTGTGACTCTCCCCACGGCTGCGCGACTGGCTGACCTTCGAACCCCCACACGAGCCAACGCTGCTCGACGTGCGTCAGGTGCTTCACCAACTCGAGGACCGTCCAACCCGACGGCAGCAGACTGACCCGGAGTTGAGCGTCCGAGAGTTCCTGGACCTTGCTCACCACCAGGGAGCGGAAGTAGTCGAGGTAGCCCAGAAGGACCTCGGCGCGGGGTGCGGGCGGGCCAGTCGGCTCCGGGAACGGCACGTTCACTCAAGGCAGGCTACGAGCTGACCGGCGTCCCAGACCAGGATCGGCTACCGCGACTGCGGGTCGGCCGCGGGGATGGTGGCCAGCACTGCGGCGATGGCGCCGGTGACGGCATGGACAGTCGTCTCGCCGGCGATCAGCCCGTCAGCGTCAGCGTCGACGGCGTTGCGGTCGATGGGCACATGCGTGCAGGCCTCAGGCAGCACGCGGGCCTGGACGTAACCGAGCACCGTGGCCAGTTCGGCGTGGGCTCCTTCACCGCGGCGGACGTCGGCAGCGACCTTGATCCAGGCGACGGGCTTGTCGCTGAACACGGTGCTGCCCACGGTCCAGTCCAGGGCGTTCTTGAAGGCTCCCGGAAGGGCGCCGGCGTACTCCGGCGTGCACAGCACAACCGCGTTCGCTCCGGCCAGCAGGTCGCGCAGCGCGGCGACGGGTGCGGGCAGCGCGTCGCGGTCGAGATCGGGGTCGAAGTGGGGTAGTCCGGTCAGGGCGGTCCAGGCGGTCACCGTGGCTCCCGCCGGGGGGTGGGCGGCGGCCGTGCGCGCGAAGGCGGTGTTGGTCGAGGCGGCACGGGTGCTCCCGGACAGGACCACCACGCTGCGCTCCGTCACCCGTCATACCTACCCCACACGGGAGCGCAGCGCGACACTGCCCAGCGCGTAGCGGTCGCTCGTCGTTCCACTGGAGGATGGTCGAGCGGTCGGCGTTGAGGCACTCTGCCGGTGTGGCTGTCCGCGTCCGTCCCGCCGGTCCAGCTGACGGCGACTTCCTCGCTGAGATGCTCGTTGCAGCATTCTTCTGGCGATCCGACGGCCCTCAGGGGGACGTCCAGTCGGTCCTGGGCCGACCGGAGGTGGCGCACTACGTCAGAGGATGGCCTCGGGTAGGCGACCTGGGGGTGGTCGCCGAGGACGGGCCACCGGTCGGCGCGGCATGGCTGCGCCTCCTGCCCGAGCACGACCGCGGGTACGGCTTCGTCGACGCGGAGACGCCGGAGCTGTCGATCGGCGTAGTGCCAACGCATCGAGGGCGGGGCATCGGTTCGCTCTTGCTCGTGGCTCTTGTCGGGTCGGCGCGTGAACAGCGCCACGAGGCGCTGAGCCTGAGCGTCGAGCCGGACAACCCGGCCCGGCGCCTGTACGAGCGTTGCGGCTTCCAAGTCGTCGACACAGTCGACGGCTCGCACACCATGCTGTTGTTCCTCTGATGCTGTAGTTGGCGATCGGCTACCGGACAGACGTTCGGCGGTGCGGCAGGAGGGCTGACGTGCCGGATCTCGCCGGCCCGGCCGTACCCGCCAGGAGGCTGCGCGACCAGACCCAGCCCACCCTGTTCGTCGACGAGCTAACGCTGCGACCGTGGCAAGCAGCAGACGCATCGGCCGTCGTGCGGGCCTACCAGGACCCCGACATCCAGCGGTGGCACGTGCGGACCATGAGCGAGCGTAAAGCCGCGGAGTGGGTCGCGTCCTGGTCGCGGAAATGGGCAGACGAAACCGGCGCAGGCTGGGCGGTATGCGACGACGAGGGGTTGCTGGCCCGGATGGGTCTGCGCGCGTTGTCCCTGGCTGAGGGCGTGGGCGAGGTCGCGTACTGGGTGCTGCCGGAGGCGGCGGGGCAGAGCGTCGCGCCTCGCGCCCTGCGGGTTGTGAGCGCGTGGCTGTTCGTCCACGCGGGGCTACACCGGATCGAACTGGCGCACTCGACGCTCAACATCGGGGCCGGCCGAGTAGCGATCAAGGCGGACCACGCGCTGGAGGGAACCAAGCGGCAGCAAGCGCTGCACCAGGACGGCTGGCGCGACATGCACCTCCACGCTCGTGTGCAAGGTGACACCACATCAGGTGATTCCGTTTGATGATCCTCAGCGGCGCCAAGATCCACTCATCCAGTGATCGGGCCTTTGGATGCCGGAGTCGGCAGCTGAGGGGTCGCACCGAGGTCCGCCTCGTAGTGGACGAGTTCTGGTCCGAGACCGTCTGTGCTGACGCGGCCGGTGCGCAGAAAGCCGCGGGATTGGAAGAAACGCTGGCCTCGAGCGTTCTCCGCGCTAGCCCACAAGCTGGCCCGGTCGTGGCCCGTCGCCCGCGCTACACCCAGCAGATGCTCGAGGAGCCGGCTACCCACGCCTTTGCCTTGTTCCTCTGGGAGTACGCAGATGCCCGTCATGTGGGTCAGTCCGGGGATCACGTCCCCTACGCCATCCTCTGCTCGCCCGGGAAGCCAGACCCATCGCGGTCAAGGCGGCGTCCTGCCCTTGGGCTACCGCTAGGTAGGCCCCCGGGAGTCTCGCCCAGGACCTCAGTCGACCCGGATGTTCGGGGGCCTGCCGCGTGCCGTTGGCCGCGATCCACACCTCGATAGCCGCGTCAATCTCGACAAGTGTCGCCCGTCGATAGCTCGCCACAGTTCCCTCAGCATAGGGACGGCTCTGGAGGTATTCGCCTCGGCGCCCGGCGGCTACCGGGTGTGCGTAGGACGATCTCCAACCGGAACGGCGACAACCGTGCGCTACTCGCCGACCTTGCCGTCCATGAGTTCGCGGACGACGTCGAGGTGTCCGACGTGCCGCGCGTACTCCTGCAGGAGATGGAATAAGACCCGCTCGAGAGTGGGCGGGGCAGCGCCTTCCCAACGCTCTCCACGCCGCCCGATGTCGGACAGCTCGTGCGCCCGTACGACAGACGAGGTGACGGATCCCTGCGCCTGCAGGGCACGCACCAGGTCCGGCCCGTCCTCCGTGTCGGAGACGTACCAGCGACCGTCCTGTGAGTCCTGTGACTCTCCCCACGGCTGCGCGACCGGCTGACCTTCGAACCCCCACACGAGCCAACGCTGCTCGACGTGCCTCAGGTGCTTCACCAACTCAAGCACCGTCCAACCCGACGGCAGCAGACTGACCCGGAGTTGAGCGTCCGACAGCCCCTGGACCTTGCTCACCACCAGGCAGCGGAAGTAGTCGAGGTAGCCCAGGAGGACCTCGGCACGGGGTCCGGGCGGGCCAGTCGGCTCCGGAAACGGCATGTTCGCATAAGGCAGGCTACGAGCTGATCGGCGTCCCGGATCAGGATCGGCTAACGGTCCGGGTCCGGGTCGTCGGTTGGGCGACAGCACGGGTATCGAGCCTGATCTGACGTGGACGTTTACATGCTCACGCCGGGCGGCCAGGCAGGATCTTCGTGCCTGTCAGCCATCGCGTCGAGCCACAAGAACTACGCCCGGGCCATTCTGCCCGACAGCGGGAAGCCGCAGCTCGGCCACTGGCCGTAGTCCCGCCTGCTCGACCAGGACGGCAAGCTGCTCTGGCCGCCACTGGTAAGTCGTCCAGTTGACCGCGACCCCACCGTAGGCCTCGGTACGCGGGAGGTCGTCATCACCGACGTGCGTCGCGATGATCACCTGACCGCGCGGCATCAGAGCCTGGGCGAACGATGACAGCACCCGCGGCAAGATGTGGCGAGGCAGGTTGAACAACGACCACCATCCCAGAACGCCGCCCAACGACGAGTCGGCCAGGTCAAGATCTGTCGATGACCCCACGCTGAAGCTGCATTCCGGGTACAGACGGCGAGCGTTGTTGATCATGCGAGGCGACAGGTCCACGCCCGACACGGTCACGCCGCGCTCAGCCAGGTAGGCGGTGATCGTGCCTGGCCCACAGCCGACGTCAAGGACCGGTCCCAGACCACCGACCGCATCGGCGAACGCGTCCATCATGGCTCGCAGCCACGGGTAGGTACGAATATCTCCCACGCCAGTCGTGGCGACCATGTGCGCGTAGTTGTCTGCTACCCGGTCATAAGACTCGCGAACGACGTCGAGGTCGGCCGGACGATACGCAGATGAAGGACTCACTGTCCCGACCCTAGGACAGACATCGGCAAACCCGGACCAGCGACGCGCAAGGCCCCCGAACGCACGCTCTGTCCGTACGATCTGCGCTGCCGAGTGACTGCCCGGTCCTGGTCCGAGTGGCAGCGGCGTGCTCCACTTCGCTCGGCCGGCCTCGTGCGAGGCCCACAGGACGATCGGCTATCGGAGCAGGCGCACGCGAATCGGAAGGTCAAGGGCTGCCCACGCGCGGTCGGCGGTCAGGACCTCAGCAGGCGTGCTGCGCAGCGTGAGCGCCAGGCAGCATCGGTCACCAAGCGACAATGCTCGGCCGCCGGGCAGAGCACGCATCGCGCCAGCCAGCTCCGCGTCCTCCTCGAGAACCGGCTCGATCCGCACTCCGGCTGCCGTAAGCAGCTCACGGACCCGGCCGACATCGACATCCGCATCGACGAGCTTGCCGATCACCTCCGCCAGGTTGGCCGCTCCTAGGACCGCCGACGCGAGCTCGTCTGACACGCCGTCGGCGCCCGGTTCGTCGTGCACCAGCGCAAGGACCGCCGAGGCGTCCAGAACCGTCATTCGCAGGCTGCAGCCACTCGCCGCTCGGCCAGCAGCTCCTCCACGAGCGAGCGGCTTCGAGGGATGCTTGTCGCCAGGCCGCGCAACTCCGCCGCGGCGTCCTGCTGCCGCTCCAGCACTAGCCGCTGGCCCGATACGTGTAGGTGCAGACGATCACCAGGAGCCAAGCTTAGGGCAGTACGCACCTCCGCTGGGATCACGAGGCGGCCCTGCTGTCCGAGCACAATTGTGGCATCCATGGCAGCAGCGTGGCACATCTGCGCAGTGCATGCCAGATGTCCCGATAGACGTTCCTTCATCGGGCGCACGACCGCCCAGTTGTCGCTGGCATCAACTGAGCGGCGGCTGCAGCACGCAGAGCTCGTTGCCGTCCCGGTCGGCCAGGATGTGCCACCGCCAGCCGTGCTCCACCACCGGCTCAGGCGTGAGCATCACACCGCCAGCCGCCTGTACCCGCGTGACCTCGACGTCGAGGTCGGCAGTGCGCAGGTCGAGGTGCACCCGGTTCTTCTCGGACTTGCGGTCGCCGGTGCGCTGCAGCAGCAACTCCATCCCACGACCGTCCGGCGGGACCAGGCCCAGGTAGGGCCCGCCCCCGTACCCCTCGCGGCGGTAGCCCAGGACTGTCGTCCAGAAGGCGGCAGCACGCTCCAGATCGGCGCAGTCGAGGACCACGACCAGCTCGCCCTGCGGGTAGCGCTGCACGCCCCAAGCCTCGCACTCGAGGTTCCAGGCGCTCATTCCGCGCTCCGGCTGCCAACGGGAGGCGGCCGCCGCAACATCCCTGACGGGACAACGCGGGATCACCGTCGACCGCCGATGGGGACCGGGCCGGCAGCCGTGCCGACGGGCTCAGCCGCGCACCGTCTCGACATTGAACTCGCGCAGCAGTGCGATCAGCCTCGCAGAGGAAGTGCGGGCGAGATGCCCGCCGGTAAAGCGCTCGTCGTCGGTCACCTCCGCGAGCCAGGTCAGGGGCGGCCCCGACGACGGCAGCAAGCCCGTGTCGCCGAGGTCGACCTCCGCAAGTACCAGCCCTGTGAGTGGACCAGCAAACACGTCGACCGCCACAGTGAGCCCTTGCCAGGGCTTGAGCGTCCGGGTCTTGATGAGCGCGTCTCCCGGCAGGGCCGTCAGGGCGGAGGACTCGGCTTCGTCGAGGTACATCGTCGTGTGCTCGACGGTGGACGGGTGGTCCTGGTCTGGGCGGACCTTCTGCCCGAGCTTGCGTACCGGGACGAGGCCCTCCTCACGCACGGTCCGCAGGCGAAGTCGGGTGCCGCGCAGGTAGCGGTCCTCGATCTCGAGCATGCGCGTGCTCGGCACTTCGACCTGCTCACCGGCCTGCGCCGGCGGTAGCAGGAAACGCCGTTCACGCTCGAGGTGGGCGTACCGGGACCGAGAGCTCATACGCCCATGGTCCCGCCCCGCGGCTTGTTCGCTCGCCGATCGTTCATCGGCAAGTCGCAGAGGGTCGCCTAAGCGACGTTGTTGCGCCAAATCTGGCGCGGGCTGTGGCCGCTCTTCCGCAACCAGTGCTCGGTGTAGACGATGCGGGTCGGGGTGATCACTGTCAGCGGGTCGTCGGGCGGTGCCTGGATTGATCTACCGGCCTCCACGTGATCCGACTGCCAGCGGAAGGCGGCCCAGTACTTCTCGGCATCGGGGTCCTGGTGCTCCAGCGTCCGGGCGTGTCCGAAGAGCTGAGCACCGCGACTGCTCGCCAGTCCGACGTATGGCGCGAAGATGCCGACTGACACGCGCGGGTCACGCTGCAGGTTACGGGACTTCGGCGAGGCGTTCCAACTCGTGTACATCACCTCCAGGCCGAGGCTGTAGTACCTGATCGGCGTGGCGGACGGCGACCCGTCGGCGGCAACCGTCGCGACGACCGCCATGTTCTGCGTCGAGAGCAGGTGCTGAATGCGGTCCTCGAGAGCGTCCCGTGGCAGCGTGGCCTCCGGCTTGGGCTCGGCCAGCCACGGATTCGTCATGGGCGCACGCTAAGGGTGGTCGCGGGGAGCCGCAGGGCGCCCAGACTGACGGGGCCGCGCACTCGTGTCACTGGCCGCATGTCAGGCAAAGCACCTCCTGCAGCCGCCACGGAGTCGGGCACGACGCCTCGGTAGGGGATCGCTTATCGGGACGAGGTCAGACTCGCTCGAGGGCGTGGTAAGGACCCGCCGGTAGGCGCACCTGGATGCTGCCGCCTGGTCTGACCGGTCCGCCGTGCACGACGATGGCCATGACGCCGGCCTTGCGGACGACGTCGCCGTTCCGGTCGCGCCCGATGACGGCCTTGAGCAGGCCCGGCTGGAAGGCGTCGATTTGCGCGCAGGGGTTGCGCAGTCCGGTGACCTGGACCAGGGCGTGCTCCCCGAGTTGCAGGAGCGTGTCGCGAGGGAGCCCGAGCAGTTCGACGCCGGCGGTGAGGATGTTCTCGCCCATCTGCCCGGGGGCGACGTCAAAGCCGAGCTCGCGCAACTCGACATGCAACTCGACATGGATGAGGTGTACCTGGCGCAGGTTCGGCTGCGTGGGGTCCGCGGCCACTCGACTGCGGTGCTGCGCTGTCGATCCGAGATGGGAATCGCCCTGCACCCCTAGCCCGGGGAGCAGGGTGATCTCGTCGGTGACAGTCTTGCTGAAGCGGTGCTCGCCGTCGCGGCTGACCGCGACCACCACTCCGTGAGCTGTCAGCACAACGCCATCCTGCCCTCGGCTAGGGGTTACTGCCTGACTGCAGGTGCCCGACAACTGGCCCGCCATCGACTACCGGTACGCCGCCTACGACGCGATGAAGCGGGCGACGTAGCGGCGCTGGCAGGGCGTCGCTACCGCCCGCAGGTCATAGTGCTCGCGCACATAGGCGACCGCCTCGGCAGCTGGCATGCCGTCCAGCACCGCCAGGCAAGCCAGCGCGGTGCCGGTCCTGCCACGGCCCCCGCCGCAAGCGAGCTCCACCCGCTCATTCGTAGCGCGGTGCCACGCCTCGCGCAGCGCAAGTTGAGCGTCCTGGCGGTCCGTTGGCAGCCAGAAGTCCGGCCAGCGGACCCACCGGACTTCCCACGGCGGGGGTTCTGGTCGCGTATTGAGCAGGTACACCGCGAACTCGGGTAGGGCCCCGTGCGGTTGCGGCCGGCGCAGCCCGCGGCCGCGCACGAGCCGGCCGGAGGGCAGCGACAAGACCCCGGAGGCCCCCACACACCACGTGCTCATGATCCAGAAACTACCGCTGGCGCTGACCTACCGGTGCCGTTGGACGATCGTCAGACGGGACGCCGAGGAGATTTGCTCGGCACCGGACCGTGCGCGCAGTAACGAAGAGCCAGGGCTCTACGCGCCCTTCAACATGCTCGAGCGAGAGGACCTGCCAGCCGCTGTTCAGCAGTGCGGCGCGGACCGCCGGCCCACGCCAGTAGGTGAAGTGCCGCGGGCGTCCGAGCTTGGCCTCCGTCCATGCCTCGCCGTCCCCCTCCTTGAGCGTGATGGCAAGAACGCCCCCGCTGGTTACCGCCTGTCGTGCCCGCTGTAGGACGTCGACGAACTGCTCTCTGGGCACGTGCAGCAGCACTGCGTCGGCCAGCACCGCGTCGTACGGTCCGCCGAAGTCGTCCGTACGGACGTCGAGCAGCCGTGCTTGGTGACCGGCCGCCCGCAGCATCTGGACGAACGCCAGGGCTCCGTCGGTGCGCAGGACCCGGGGGCCTCGGCTCTCGAGGAAACGCGCGTCCCATCCGGGACCGCTGGACCGCTACCGAGCTCGAGCACGGTGCCGTCGCCGACGAGCCCGGCTACCGCATCGAGGTAGGCCATGACGGCTGGCCCGGGGGGGGCGACTGCTCCAGGTACACGCTCGCAGTCGCGTCGTAGGAGTCCAGCGTGACGTCCCCGGATGCGCCGGAGGGCGACGAGCTGATGGTCACCGGCTCACCGTAGGGCGAGCGGCGGTGTGGTGTCCGCTCGCCGATGGTCTGTCGGGACTGCGACGTGGTGGAGGATGTGAGGAGACCAGCCATAGGGAGGCCTGATGTACGTGCCGGCGCACTTCCTGGCGGAGGACGCCGAGGTGCGCGAGCTGCTGACACACCACGGGGCAGCCGACCTGGTGACCGCAGCGGCGTCTGGACTGACAGCGACGCTGCTCCCGTTCGTGTACGACCCGACGGTCGGTGAGCATGGCGCCCTACTCGGCCATCTGGCGCGCAGCAACGACCAGTGGCGCCAGCAGGTGATCGGCGAGGCGCTTGTCATCGTCCGTGGACTGGACGCCTACGTCTCCCCGAGTTGGTACGTCGCCACTGCCGAGCACGGCCGGGTCGTCCCGACGTGGAACTACGTCACGGCGCACGTCTACGGCCGGCTGGTGATCCACGATGACCCGGACTGGGTGGACGCGCTGGTCCGCCGACTCACCGACCGGCATGAGGCGGACAGCCCGCGCCCATGGTCGGTCGACGACGCCCCCGCGTCCTTCATCGCCGGACAGCTGCGTGCGATCGTCGGGGTCGAGCTGGTCATCAGCCGCGTGGACGCCAAGGCCAAGCTCAGCCAGAACCGGTCGGCCGCCGACATCGACGGGGTGATCGCGGGCCTTGAGGCGCGCGGCGACACGACGACCGCCGACGCGGTACGAGGTAATCGAGCCTGATCTGCCGCCGCTCCCGGGTTGTTGCAGCGATCGGCTGCCGGGGGACCTCACGGACCGGGAGGCCGGCCGGCGCCGATCCATCGTCGTGGTCCGTGAGGACGAGGGGTTGACCCTGGTCCTCACCCAGGTCCTCACCGGGGCCGGCATCAGTGCCAACGGTGTTGCGGGCTGACACCTTCGACCAAGCGCTTGTTCCTTTCGGTGCGCTGACGACGCTATGCGTGCACTGGCCACGACTCGCCGATCTTTTAATTGGTCCCGGTCAGCCCCGCGATCCTGCTCAGGATGTCTTGTGCGCAGTTGGACGGCGTCCGGTCTGTCGTGTCGATCTCGAGGTCGTACGTGACGCCGCGGTGAACAGCACTGGCCTGCGATGCCGCCATGCTCGTACTCCGGTCAGGTCGGTTGGCCTCCGGTTGACTGCGATGTCGAGCCGGCAGTGCACGCCGATCCACAGGGTCGGCACGTTTCCGAGCGCGTTGGCAAGTCGTTGCTGGGACCTTTGGCCGGTGAGGAAGACCTCGTCGATGATCAGCCCGGCGCCGCAGGACGCCATCGCCGCGAGACCGGCGTACCAGGCCAGTTCGAGCCGTCGGAAGTCGCCAGCAACGGCTACTGACCCGTCGTCGGCCACCGCGATGCCGGCGGAGCTGGGGGGCATTGCAGCGAGCAGCGTGTCGATACCGACGTGCAGGAACGGCTTGGGCAGCAGGTCCTGCAGTGCCAGCGCCAGCGTGGACTTCCCGACACTCGACGCGCCGTTGAGCACGATCACTGTGGGCAGGGCCTTGGTCGCCATGGTCACCACGATGCTCCACCCCGTTCTTGTCGGCCCCGCTCGGCGGTGGCCCGCGATGTGCTCGCCCGCTTGGGGACGACCGGATCGTCTTGCGGTCATGGCTCAGGTGCCAGGCGATCGCCGACACCGTCCCCCTGGCGGCTCGGCTACCGGGACTGGTCGTTGAGCCACGCGTGCTGGCGACGTGTAGACACCGAAGCGGTCGGGCGGCAGTTTGCGAGCATGCAGATTCAGGAGGTGTCGCTCACCGTCACCGAGCTCGCCGCGGCAGCGCGTTTCTACCGCGACGTTCTCGAGCTGCCGATCACCGAACAACCGGGACAGGCGACGGTGACGATCGGGTCCAGCCGGCTCGTCCTGGAGGAGGGCGATCAGTTCGCCGGGGCCCACCACCTTGCGATCGGCATCACCCCGGCGGATTTCGAGGTCGCCCGCGGCTGGCTGAGCCAGCGTGTCGAACCCATCGTGGTGAACGGCTCAGAGGTGATCGAAGGACCCGAGGGCTGGGACTCCACGTCGGTGTACTTCCTCGGTCCTGAGGGCATCGTCCTTGAGTACATCGCCCGGGACGCCGACTCGTCGGCCCCAGCGGGTGACGGTCAGGCCCCTCGCCCCCTGTCACTTAGCGAGGTCGGCATCGGTGTTCCCTCCGTTGCCGGAGCTGTTCGGGCGCTGACCGGCGAGCTGGGCCTACCGACCTTCCCTCCCCAGGGGGCGCAGTTCGCCCCGGTCGGTGACCACGACGGCCTGATCATCCTGGTCGACCAGAACCGCGTCTGGTTCCCCACCGACGCCCAGCAAGCAGCCCGAGGACCCGTGACGGTGAAGCTGACGGCACCTCAGGCCGCGCGCCTGTCGCTGCGCCAGTCAGCAACCATCGTCGCCGTTGGCTGAAGCCCTGCGCGGGCGTACGTGCAACGCGCTCCGCGGAGCACACCGCAATCGTCTACGGCACTTCTAAGCGGACGCGCAGTCGATCGGGCGAGTGAACATGACCACGTCGCGGCCCGGTCCGTTGTAATTGGCGACCAGCTCCGACACCACAAAACCCAAACGACGATGAAAGGCAATGGAGCCGGCGTTCGCTGGAGACGTGATAGCGCTCACCCGTGTGCAGCCTGCGGCAGAGGCTTCGGCGAGGAACCGGTCATAGAGGCAGCGCGCCACGCCGTTGACTCGGCGCTCGGGATCTACCGCGACGTAGTGGATGTACGCCACCTGCGGCTGGCTCGGCGACAGGAAGCCGACGAGAAACCCGACCATGTGGCCATCGGTCTCAGCAAGGAGGCTCGTCGAGCAGAAGTGCTCAAGGAACAGCCTCGGTAAGCCGGGCACCACGTCCCGAGCCCACCAGTCGTTCGCTACCGTGACGATGGCGTCGTAGTCGCCCGGCATCGCCTGCCGCATGTCAACTCGTTCCACACAACCAAGAATGCCAGGTTGGCCCGTCATCCGGTAACGCCAGGCTCTCGGGCCGCGGCCATGCAGAACGCCGCTTCTCCGCGTCTGGAACGGTACTTCCTTGCGGTCGCTCGGCCTCCGCGGTCGGCGTGCCGGCCCGCGTTGCCGGCTTGGAACGTGCGGGCGGCGGAGGGCGCCGGCGGCCCGTCGCGAGTCCGGCTAGCAAGCTGGATCGGATGGACGGTGGGGCCTCGTCGGTGGATAGGCTCGCCGGCGTGGTGGATGCGCTCTTTGATCATCCCCGGCTCGTCACCATCTACGACGCATTCGATCCTGATCGGAGCGACCTGGACGTCTACGCCAACCTCGTAGCGGAGCTCGGCGCATGCCAGGTCCTGGACGTCGGATGCGGCACAGGAACGTTCGCGCTGCTCCTCGTCGACCGTGGCGTGGATGTCGTTGGGGTCGACCCAGCGGCCGGGTCTCTGGCCGTGGCTCGGGCCAAGCCGGGGGCTGACAAGGTGCGCTGGGTTCACTCCGACGCGAGGGCGCTGCCGCCGCTGCAGGTCGACCTCGCGATGATGACCGGCAACGTGGCCCAGGCGATCGCCGACCCGACAGAATGGGATGCCACGCTGCAAGGCGTGAGGAACGCGCTTCGGCGGGGCGGGAACCTGGTGTTGGAGACCCGCGACCCCGCGCAACGGGGATGGGAGGAGTGGACCCGCGAGACGTCCTACCGCAGAAGGCAGATCCCGGGCGTCGGAATCGTGGAGCACTGGGTCGAGCTCACAGACGTCACCCTGCCACTGGTGAGCTTCCGCGGTACCTACGTGTTCGCTGCGGACGGGTGCACGCTGACCTCGGACTCCACGTTGCGCTTCCGTGAGTTGGATGAGGTCGAGGCCAGTCTGGTTGACCATGGGTACGTCGTCACCGACGTGCGTGACGCGCCCGACCGACCGGGTCGGGAGCTGGTGTTCCTCGCCCGCCGGCCGGATTAACCTCGAACGAGAGCGACGCGGGCGGCGGGGCCGATGCTCAGTCAGGCCAGCCAGGCCCACGGGCTGCCCCAAGCAAGTCACCGGCCCGATCAGCGTCTGACAGGCACCACCAGCCGCGGACAACGCCGCCTCCTCGGGGTCCGGCGGCCGACGGTAACGCCTATCCGGCACGAGGGACTGTCCCGGTAGGCGGACTGTGAGACCTCCCGCTTTCCGCGGACGATGCCTGCAAGCTGCGCCGGAGGACGCCGCCGCACTGGTCGCTGACGCCGCGGCCAGCGCACTGGAGGTCCGGCACGCGGCCATCGGGGTGGAGGGTCACCTGCCTACGCCCGGCGCGAACGCGGGGACCGCGTCAGGGCCCGGTGACACGAATGCGCGCAGCTACTCGCGACCTCGGTGGTGGGCGAACCAAGCTGCGCCGATCTCGGTCGAGGCCTCGGGATCGCGCGATGGCGCAATGGTAATCCGGTCGAGGCGTGTCTCTGCCTCCCTGATCGCTTTACGGAGTGCTGGTCCAACGAGCGGCCAAGCCCGCGCGATGCCGCCGCCGACGACGAGCGCGTCAGCTTCGAAGCTTGCCAACCAAGGGGCCAGTGCAGTGCCAAGAGCACGCGACGCATCCGCAAAAGCCCGGACCGCGGCTACGTCGCCGGCGGTCGCACGATTTGCGATACGCCTGACGTCGACATCAGCTCTCAATTCTGCCGTCCCGACCCGTGCCAGGTAAGACGCGATGATCGCCCTCGTGCTCATGACGTCCTCCAGCAGCTGACCCTTGACGCGAAGCAGATGCACGTAGCCGTCAGGAGGTACCTGCGGGCCTCGGCTCACCGGTCTACCGGCGTCGACGAACGCCGAGCCCACTCCAGTGCCGAGCGTGATCGCGACAAGTCTGTCATGTCCCTTGTCTTGTCTCCCAGCAGCGCCCGACACCCATTCACCGATTCCGAACGCCGCAGCATCATTAAGGAACACGATGCTCGAGGGCGGCCCGTCAAGCGCATCAAATAGCTGAGATCGCACGTCGACGCAGTTGAGGGCGTCGAACTTGTCGACGCCCGTGAAGCGGCCGATACCAGCCTCGTAGTCGAAAGGCCCGGGCATGGCCACCGCAAGGATCTTGCCCTCCAACGGCCCGAGAGTGCGTGCGCATTCCGTGATCGTGGCAAGAATCTCGTGGGCGGTACCGTCGCTCCGCAATGGACGCCGGTACCGAGAATGAGGCACCGGCTGCCAACGCGCCGGATCGACACGGGCAGCCGTGACATGTGATCCACCGACGTCGAGAACAGGGTAACCGAGCGTCACAAGACCTTCCATCGCGCATCAAGGGGCAGCGCTGGTGCTGGTGCTAATCACTGCCCATTATCTGTAGCGCCTCGCCGGGTCGTCGGGCGGGTTGGCCCTGGATATGAAGGTCATCGCCAACGTGCCTCTTTACGGCGTGCCCCTCGCCGGACTTGCCTCCGGCCTAACATTCTGTGCCGCATCGTCTGTCGTTGTCCAGTGGCAAGGCGGCACTCAAGGCAAGTGCACGGCTAACTAATTTCTGTAGTCAAGATTGCGCAGCGTGGTCGGGAGCACCACCCGCCGAGGTGCCGTCGTCTTGTCGGCCTCGCCCATGCGGTCGATGAGCATTCGTGCGGCACGGCGTCCGAGCTCTTCGGTGTCGTAGGACACGATGGCGAGTGGGCCCTCGATGGTGTCAGCGAGCTCGAAGTCGTCGAAGCCGGCTAGGGTGATGTTGCGTGAGAGTTTACGTCGCGCGCGGTAGGCGCCAATCGTATTGCGGCTGTTCGCGCAGAACAAGGCAGTCGGAGCTCGCGGCATCGAGAGCAACTCGGTGGCCGCTGCCTCGGCGGAGGCCACGTCGCGCTGAGTGCAACGCACCCATTTTTCGTTGACGTGAAGGCCTGCGTCGGCAATCGCCTCGTGGAATCCGCGCAGCCGCTCGGCGCTTGTCCACTGGGCCGGTGGTCCGAGAAACCCGATCCGGCGGTGCCCGGAGTCGACGAGCCAGCGCGTGGCGTTGCGTGCGCCGCCGACGTCGTCGAGCACGACGCAGTCGACGCTGATGTCGATCGGAGGTCGTGCGCACAGCACCACCGGGAGCGACTTGAGGGAGGACACCGACAGATGCGTCTGCCTTTTGCCCGCTGGAACCACCAGGAGTCCGTCGACGCGACGCGACGCAAAATCACTTACGAGGTGACGTTCGCGGTCGACGTCCTCCCCAGTATTTCCCAGCACAAGCTTGAGATTACTTTTTGCGAGCTCGCTCTCCACTCCGAGGGCAAGCTGCGAGTAGAAGGGGTTCGCCAGGTTGGTGACCACGAGGCCGACCATGCCGCTACCACCTCCGACACGGAGTGTCCGTGCGAGCTCATTGCGACGGTAACCGAGATTGTCCACCGCTTCGAGAACGCGGTCGCGAGTCAGTGGTAAGACCCGTGGATCTTTGTGGAGTACCCGCGACACCGTCATCGCACTGACGCCCGCCCGCGCACCGACATCACGCATGGTGGACGGCTTGGCGCGTCCATTTCCTTCGATCGTCAATTTCTCGAAGGATTTGTTGGTGGGCCCTGCGGCTTCCATCTCTCCCGCCGACTCGCCCTCATCGCTCATCGTGCGCTGCGTCCGGAAGGCCAGCCGCCCCCCCAGGGCTCATAGAGCGTACCTTCGTATCCCTCATCCGCACACCCGGACTCTAACTGTCACCGAACTACTGCCTTGACCACACGTACGCCACCGGGCGAGGCTTGGACGGTGTACGAGCCCACAGCGGCAGGAACAACCAGCGTTTCCGCGTAGGCGATCTGGTGGTGGTAACCGTCGTGAGTCCTCACGGTGGCGCCGTGGCCTTCGACGAGGTTCAGCACGTGGAAGCGTCCGCGCGTGTCATCGGGGAGGTCCGAAGTGCCGTCCAGAACCAGTCGACTGACGTCGAAGAACATCTCCGGCTCGCGGCCCAACAGCTCCTCGCGCCAGCCGCTGCCGGCACGCATGGTCGTGGGTTGCGGGACGAGGTCGCGGGAGACCGCCGCGCCGCGCCGCGATTGGTTGAGGTTGATGAACGCGTGTGGCACGTGGACGGGACGCTGGGCTCCCGCCGCATCGGTGCGCAGCCAGTCGTAGAAGCGCAGCGAGTACAGGTATGGGGTTGAGCTGACCTCGAGAACGACATTGCCCTGCCCGCTGGCGTGTGGTGTTCCAGCTGGGATGAGGAACAGCTGGTGCGGTGTCGCTTCAAACAGCTGGACGAACTTCTCGACGTCGTAGGGTTCTCCCGCTTCCGCCGCACCACGCGCGGCGGCCTGGAAGCTGTCGACGTCAGTTTCGTCGCGAAGGCCTAGGTAAATGCGCTGATCCGGGCCTCCGACCATCATGTAGTAGGTCTCGTGCTGGGTGTATTGCCAGCCGAAGACACGCTGCATGTAGTCCTGTTGGGGGTGCACGTGTACCGACAACGGTCCGCCGCCGAACGTGTCGAGGTAGTCAAACCGAATGGGAAATGACGAGCCGAATTCCGCGTGCACGGCATCGCCCAGCAGCTCGCGGGGGCAGAGTGAAACGATGAGTTGGAAGGGAATCTCGACATCGGCGTTCGGCCCGCCCACCAGCACGCCACTCTCAGGTGCAATCAGCTCATATCCGAGTGCGGTGTTTCGCGCGTCAGGATTGATGCCCAGCTCGCGCTGAGCCCAGTGCCCGCCCCACGGAGTGGTGTTGAAGGTCGGCCGGGTGCGAAACGGTTGCCGGCTCAGTGCCGTCACGGTCTTGGTCAGGACCTCCCCCCGGATCGAGGTGGGGCGTCGCCTCGCCTGCAGGTCAAACCACCGCGCGATTCTCGGCGCGATCGCGTCCCGGTGACGGTCAAGTAGTGGCCAGTCGACGTAGAAAAGCCGCTTCGTCGACCCACCGCCAGTGTCGGGTGGCTGACCAAGATTTCTACCGAAACCGTCCTTAACCGTTGCTTCCGCGTAGCGCTTGGGCAGGTCGAAATACCACAGCACGTCGTGCGCGACCAGCGCCGCCCCCGGCCCGTGGACCAGGATGACGTCGTCGATGACCCGGTCCGGCGTCGGCAGCTCTCGGAACAGATCGGCCAACGTGCCGGTGGGTAGCCCCTCGAAAACGGGGTCGTCAAGCAGCGCAGCCTGAGATGTCAGTTCGACGACTTTCTCCCAGGACCGCAGGTGCGCACCCACGTCGACCCGGTGCACCGCAAGGTCGCGACGGTGGAACAGCTCGCACAGCTCGTCCACCAACTCACCCCACGGCAGCACCTGAGGGCCGTCCAGGGCGATGATCGTGCCGGCCCGGACCTCGCCGACGGCCACCCCCAGTCCGACGTCCACGCCCCCACCGACAGTCGGATACCGCGGGTGTGCGTCGTAGCGTTTTGCCGATCCCTCGCTCACGCTGTCTCCCTTCGCCACACGGGCCTTCATCACAGACGGACCCCGCCACCGGTCTGCGCGCCACCGGTTGCCCGGCAAGCTCTGAACATTACGGCCGCCAGATCGTGGTAACGATAACGTTATCGATACCTTCTTGACAGTGCGCCCGCGCCGGACCTAATTTTCTTGCACACCCAGCGCGGTGGCCACAGGCTCCGGCAAAGGCGTGCCGGCGTTGGGAACGACTCTGGAGACCGACAAGCGTCCCCCGAGTACACAGACGTTTCAGGGGAGCAGCAATGAAAACCAGGCAAGTAGGTACCGCTGTCCTGGCGGTCGTGAGTGCTGCAGTTTTCGCGGGGTGCGGAACCCCGACCAGCACGAGCGGCAGCGGCGCGTCCCCTTCACCCTCTTCCAGTCGCGGTTCGGCGTCGTCGGGCCCACCGTCTTCTTCTTCGGCGAGTCCGCCCGCCATTGACATCCCCGCGGGCACGTCGGCGGCGGGTAAGACGATCGAGCTGATCAACGGCAACTCGGTCGACCCCTACTTCTTCAGCGTGCGTGACGGCGCCGAAGCGGCCGCGAAGAAGGCCGGCGTCAAGCTGGTGGTGCAGGCTCCGAGCACGTTCGACCCCACCCAGCAGGTACCGCTGATGGCCAGCGCCATCGCCAACAAGGTCAGCGCGATCATCTTGTCGGCCGATGGCTATGAGCAGCTGTTGCCATCGTTGCAGCAGGCACACGCTGCGAACATTCCGGTCATCGTGATCAACGAGTCACAAGGTGACATGAAGGACACCAAGTACGCACTGTCGTTCATCACCAGTGACAACACGGACCTGGGTAAAGCTGCGGGTGTCGAGATGGCCAAGCTGGTGCCAAAGAACTCCACCGTCGGCGCCATCAACTCGGTCACTGGCCTCCAGTCTGAGCTCGAGCGCGGCAGCGGCTTCGTCGACGGCGTCAAGGCCGCCAACGCGGGCATAACGATCCTGCCGCAGCAGTTCGACAACGACGACCCGACCAAGGCGCAGTCGATTGCGACCGACCTCTTGCAGTCGCACCCCGACCTGGCTGGGATCTATGCAGTTGACTCCTTCACCGGCCAGGGCGTTGGCACCGCGATCCGTGCGCTGAACAAGGCCGGCAAGGTCAAGGTTGTCGCCCTCGACGCGGAGCCACAGGAGGTCCAGCTGCTGCAGGCGGGGGCCACGCAGGCGCTCATCGCGCAGAAGCCGAACTACGTCGGGCAGCTCGCGCTGCAGTTCGCCGTCAACGCGGTGAGCGGACAGACGTCGAAGATCGTGCGGAGCGTCAACCCAGGAAGCGTCGCAATCACGATGGAGAACTTCAACACTCCGGCGTCTCAGGAGGCGATCTACCGCACCAAGTAGCTCGACGGCGGAAAGCGGCCACACCCGACGATCGGCGGAGGACGCGCGTGGCGGAGAAACAGGTTTCCGAGATCAAGCTTGAAGTGCGGGACGTCAGCAAAAGCTACGGCGCCGTTCACGCCCTCACAGAGGTCAACTTGACCTTTTCGCCGGGTCTTACCGCCATCGTCGGTGACAACGGCGCGGGGAAGACGACCCTGATGAAGATTGTCGCTGGTGTTCACGCGCCCTCCACCGGGTCGCTATTCCTGGACGGCGAGCCGGTCAGCTTCCCCTCGCCGTTGGCGGCGCGCCACGCGGGCGTTGAGGCGCTCTACCAGGACCTGGCCCTTGCCGACACGCTGAGCATCACCGAAAACATCTTCCTCGGCCGAGAGATGACCCATCGCCACTTCGGCTTGCGCATGCTGGACAAGCGTCGGATGAACCGCTCGGCGCAGGCAGTCATCGACATGATCGGCATTCTTATGCCGAGCGCGCGCACCATAGTTCGCGACCTCAGCGGCGGTCAGCGGCAGGCAGTGGCGCTGGCGCGGGCGATCTACTTCAATGCGTCAGTGCTCCTGCTCGACGAGCCGACCGCCGCGCTCGGCCCGAAGGAGACGGCCTCGTTCATGGCGTTGATCGAGTCCATGGTCGAGGCCGACAAGACCGTCGTCATGGTGGCGCACAACTTGACGCTGGCACTGGGTATGTCGAGATCCGTTGCCGTCATGCGGGCCGGACGGGTGGTCGCGCAGATGGAGTCAGCCAGCACCACTCCCGAGGAGCTGAACGCGTTCATCGTGGGCGCCAAAGAAGCGCCCTTTTAGGGTTAGGAGCACCGTGAGTCCGAAGACGGCAAGCGATCAACCGGCGGACGCACCGCCGGCGCCCGACGCGAAGAGCAGTAGCGACGGCACCGGCGTCCACCGGTTCACGAACGTGACGCGGGGCGGATTCGGTGCGACAAACCTGCGACTGGTGGGCGTGCTCATCATCATCTGCGTCATCTTCTCCCTTCTGAACTCGAGCTTCTACACCAGTGCCAGCATTACAAACATCTTCGTGTCTGCCGTCCTCGTACTGCTACTCGCGCTCGGTGAGACCTACGTCCTCATTTCGGCCGGGATCGACCTGTCGGTCGCCTCAATGCTCGCGCTATCGGGCATGGTGGCCGGTAAGGTCATGAGCACAATGTTCGAAGGCAGACAAGGTTCGGCCTGGGGCATCACACTCGCCGGGCTGGCCTGCGCGCTCGCGGTCGGACTCCTCGGGGGGACGCTGAACGGATGGGCCATCAGCCGGCTGAAGCTCAACTCACTGATCGTCACCCTCGGAACCATGGGCATCTTTTCCGGGGCGGCGGCGCTCATCAGTGGCGGAAACCCGATCACAAACTTTCCGGAAAGTGTCTTCACGATCGGTAACGGCACGTGGGGCGCCATCCCAATCATCGTCGTCATAGCTGTTGTCGTCATCGCCGTCTTCGCCTTCGTCAGCCAGCAGACGCGGTTCGGACGCCACATCTACGCGGCGGGCTCCAACCGGGAGGCGCTTCGCCGCTCCGGCGTCCCCGTCGCCGGCGTGACGATCGGAGTCTTCGGCATCAGTGGCCTGGTGGCGGGCCTGGCGGGTTTTCTCGACACCGCCCACTTCCTGACCGCATCTCCCTCGGCAGGCAGCCAGGACCTGCTGCTCGCCGTCGCGGCCGTGGTCATCGGTGGCACCCCGCTGGAGGGCGGCGAGGGCAGCATCATCGGGACGGTAATCGGCGCCCTCATCATCAGCGTCCTGCAGAATGGCTTCGTCATCCTCGGCGTCCAAGCGTACTGGCAGCTCGTCGCCGTGGGCGTCGTCACCATCGTCGCGGTGTACGCCGGCGAGCGGGAACGAATCACCCGGATATTCAAGGGAGACTAGGACAGCATGTACTCGCGACGATCGGACGGATGGCTTGACCGGCCAGGTCATCAATCCTGGCTTGACGGCGAAGGCAACCGACTCCTGGGCTTCTACCAGTGGGCCGCGCTCGAGCCTGCCGGCGGATTCCGGTGGCTCGCGGCCGACGGCGCGCCGCTGCCCGGAGCGAACCGTGAGCTGTGGCTCAACGCCCGGATGGTGCACGTCTTCGGGCTGGCCCACCTTCTCGGTCGCCCTGGCGCCGCGCAGATGGTCGAACACGGCCTGGACTACCTTCACGGTCCAGCCCGCGACCCCGAGCACGGCGGCTGGTTCTGGTCGATCGACGACGCCGACCGCCCCGTCGACGACAGCAAGCAGGCCTACGGCCACGCGTTCGTACTGCTCGCGTACAGCACCGCGGTGCTCGCCGGGTGGCACTCGGCGCGGCCACTGCTCGACGAGGTCGCGGCGCTGATCAGCGAGAAGTTCTGGGACGAGGACGCGGGGCTGTGCCGCGACACCTACGACCGCGCCTGGGAGGAGTTAGCCCCCTACCGGGGCCAGAACGCCAACATGCACATGACCGAGGCGTACCTGGCTGCTGCCGAGGCCACCGGCAACCCCGAGCACCTGGCCCGCGCCGCTCGCATCGCGCAGCGCTTGATCCACGGGTACGCAGCGGGCAACAACTGGCGCCTGCCGGAGCACTACGACGCGGACTGGCGGCCCCTGCTCGACTACAACCGTGGAGATCCCGATAACCTGTTCCGCCCGTTCGGCTCCGTCGTCGGCCACTGGTTCGAATGGGCACGCCTTCTGGTGCAGCTCAACGCAACGGTTGCAGGTGAGGACTGGATGATCGACGCGGCGTCGAAGCTGTTCTTTCGCGGACTCGAAGACGGGTGGGACAGCACAGGCGCGGGCCTGATCTTCAGCGTAGACTTTAGGGGCAATTCGATCAACGACCATCGATACCACTGGGTCGTCGCCGAGGCGATCGGCGCAGCCGCGCTGCTGTGGCGGGTGACCGGCGAGCCGATGTACGACATCTGGTACCAGCGGTTCTGGGGTTTCGCTGATCGCTTCCTGCTCGACCGCCGGGGGGGCAGCTGGCACCACGAGCTCGACGGCCAGAATCAGCCGACCGAAGTGGTATGGGAGGGGAAACCGGACGTGTACCACGCCTACCAGGCGACTTTGTTCGCCAGTCTTGACTTGAGATCGGGGCTAGCGGCCGAGCTTGCGCCTTCCGGTCTTCAAGGAGAGGTCGCCGCTTCGTGAAGGCTGTACAGCTCGAGCGACTCGGTGTGGCACGCCTTGTTGACGTCGCTGAACCCGAGCCCGGGCGGGGAGATCTGATCGTGCGGGTCAGCGCTGCCGGCATGTGCGGCAGCGACCGCCACCTCGTCTCCGGCGACTACCCCGCCGAGACACCCGTCATCCTCGGCCACGAGTTCGAAGGATATGTCATGTCGTCCGGCGCGAAAACGACGACGCCGGTGGGGACCAGGGTTACCGTCGACCCGAACATCTCCTGCGGCCGCTGCCGTTACTGCCGACTCGGACTGGTCACACACTGCGAGCATCTGACCGCGCTGGGCGTCGACCGCGACGGCGGCTTCGCCGAGTACGTGTGTGTGCCCGAGCGGCAGGCGTACGCCTTGCCGGCCGACCTCGCGCCGTCCCTCGGCGCACTGACCGAACCACTGTCATGCTGCCTGCGCGCCCTCGACCACGCCGGCATCACACCGGGGCAGTCAGTCGCCGTGATCGGCGGTGGAGTCATCGGCCAGCTGCTGGTACAGCTCGCCCGGCTCGCAGGCGCCACCCAGGTGGTTCTCGCAACGCGACAACACAGCCGACGTGTACTGGCCGAGTCGCTGGGCGCAACGGCGTCTATCGATCCCTTGGCACTCGACACCGGCGATGCCGTCGCCGGAAAGAACGGCGTGGTTCCCGGCGGAGTCGACGTCGCCTTCGAGGCTGCGGGCGCACCGGGCACGCTGCGAGCGGCGATGGACACCGTCCGAGCCGCTGGCACGGTCGTGGTCGTCGGTGCTGCGCCCCAAGGCATGACCTCGCCGATCAACCCGTTCGAGATCTTCGCTCGCGAGCTGCGGATCCAGGGTTCTCATCTCAACCCGCTGACGCACGGGCGCGCCGCAGCCCTCGTGGCCTCCGGTGCCCTGCAGCTGCAGCCGCTCGTCACCCGGGTGATCGACCTGGCAGACGTCCCAGGCACGTTGACCAGACCCGCCGCGGACGGCGAGATCAAGACCCTCGCCGTCGCCGGTTGACAAGGAGTACCGGTATGCAAGCGCTGTACCTCCTCGGCGGACGCGAGGTCGCCGTCCGCGACGTCGACACCCCGACACCGTCCTACGGCGAGGTCCTGATGGCGGTTAAGGCCGCCGGGTTGTGTGGCAGTGACCTGCACATGCACTACCGGCCCGAGCCGGAACAGCGGCGAGGCGTGGTCTTCGGGCTCAGCACTGATCCCGACGTGGTCCCTGGGCACGAGCCAGCCGGGGTCGTGGCCGAGGTCGGGCCAGGCGTGGCACACCTGCGAGTCGGTGACCGAATCGCGGTGCACCACATGGCCGGCTGTGGTGTCTGCATGGAGTGCCGCCGTGGATGGGACATCAACTGCCAGAACAAGTGGGGTACCTACGGGCTCGACCGTCCGGGCGCGATGCAGGACTACATGGTGGTGCGGGCCCGCGACTGCGTATCCGTTCCGGACGGCGTCAGCCTGAGTGAGGCCGCCTACTACACATGTGGGGGCGGCACCGGTTATTTCGCCTTAAAGCGCGCCGGTTTCGGACTCGGCGACACCGTGGCCGTCGTAGGGTTGGGACCAGTTGGTCTTACTGGCGCGTACTTCGCGACCACGACCGGGGCAAGGGTCGTGGGTGTCGACACGATCGACGCTCGGTGCGCGTTCGCCGAGAAGAATGGTGTACCAATCACGGCGAGTCCGTCGCGCCACGACGTCGTTGGCGTCGTCCGCGACGCGACGGCCGGCAGGGGCGCCGATGTGGTTCTCGAAACCTCGGGGTCAGTAGCCGGCCGTTCGCTGGCGCTCGACGTCGCGGCGACCCGGGGCCGCGTCGTCTGTGTAGGTTTCGCGGACTCCTCGAACACCATCGACGTGCAATCGCAGATCATCCAAAAACAGCTCGACGTCCGGGGCGCGTGGATGTTCCCGATCACCGCGCTCCAGGCGCTTCTAGACGACGCCGGTCTGCGTGGCATCTCGATCGAAGCGCTGATCCCAAACAGCTTTACCATCGAGGATGGCGCACGGGCCTGGCGGGCATTCGACGAAGGCTCAATCGGCAAGACAGTCATCGCTTGGCCGGGCAGTGGTCGGTGACCAAGGCCAGCTGCTCGCGCCAGTCGCGCTCTTGGTGCTCCAACTGCCCTACGCGTCCGGCACTGCATCGGGATCGGTCATTGGCTCCCCACGTTCGGTGGCTCGAATGGGCCGAACTGTTTGGCGGGGCTAATGGTTCGGTTGTCCCACCAGTCATGCCACGCGCTGGGCCGGCGTACTGGCCACGATGGCGTCGAAGGCGACGTAGCCGATCGTCTCGTTGATTGCTTTAGCCCGTAGGCCGCGATCGGCGAACTAGGACGGCCGCAAGGAGGCGGTCGTCAAGTGGTTGACCATTGAGGTCACGGCTCGTAAAGCCACCTTCAGCGGCTGACCGCTGAGATGGCCTTGCATCTCGGTGGCGGCCTCCCACAACCGACGTTGACGCATGATGTCGCGCCGACTCGAGCCGAGTGCTGGAGGACCGGCCTGCTCGGGCTTGGGGTGATCTGCCTGGCGGATGGATGAGTAAACCAGGGCGCGGAAGGCGTCGAGCCCGCTCGGCACGGCGAGCGAGGCGAGCTCAGCGGCTGCCGCTTCATAGGCTGCTGCTATGCGGGTGAGCCAGGGGCCGCGGCGGTCCCAGAACGGCTAGGCCGTCATGGCAGTTGGGTTCCGAACGGGGTTGGGCGGCCCTGTCGTCGTCGTCGTGCCCATTCCGCAGTCGTACCGGCCGGAGTCCGGCCGGTACTGCGGCGAAAACTCGACGCGTCGCAGGCCGAGGCGCTTGCCCAAGACGTTCTCGCGGCAGCTGACACAGCAGATCGCGAGCGATCCTGACAACCGCGGATCCCCGGCCACCGGCCGCCGCACAGCGCGGCTCTGAGAGTCCGGTTCCGAGGCTAGTGACTGAGCAACTCCGCGAGGTCCCGACAGTCGTCTCGGCTGTGGCGCGGCGGTCACGACATCACGAAACCCAAGGCCGACAGGCTCGCCGACCCTACCGAGCAGGCGGTGGAACTGTGGGAAGGCGGTCATGATTGGCGGCCCGCCGGTTCCGACTGAACAACGCATCATCGTCGGTTCGCGACGGCTTCCCGTGCAGGCTTTGGAGGACCTGGCTGATGTCAGAGGCTGCGTCATGGCTGTCATCCTGACGGCGGAGCCGTTCCAGGCAGCGAAGGGCCCCGCGTTGCTGAACGACCCGTGTCAGGCGGGAGATGGCGCTCGAGATCGCGATAAGAGCGAATAGGTACGCCGACCCGGTGCTCACGAAGGCACCGCCCTTGCTGCCTGCAGGAGACCGTGAACGGGCCAGGCCGGTGTCCGGCCCGAACGAACCTTGTCGTGGACGGCTGCGGAGAGGTCGTCCAGGTCCAGGCGCTCGGGGTCGTCGAGGGCTAGGAGTACGAGACCGCTGATGGCGGCGGCGAGGTTGGCAGGGCCTGTGCCGCTGTAACCCCAGGTGTAGTCGTGTGCCGGACTCCATCCGGCATGCGACGGAAGCGGGATGATGGCCCCGTCTGCGAGTTCAACCCAGACGGGCTGCGCACCTCCGCCACGGTCAACGTCGGCCTTCACGATCGCGTCCACCAGGCCGTCGCGCTGTTCGACGAGATCTCTACCCGCACCTACGGGCCATTCCAGGCTGAAGCGGCGGCCGTCAGCGCTGATCACGACCATGCGTCCCGCAGCATCGAATCCGGTCTTCGGCTCGGACCTTCGGTTCCTCCGGTGACGGCCAGCCACCGTGTCGAACAGGCGAATCAGCCGTTGCTCGCGATGCTCATCGCCTGCGTCGCAGGGTCGCCAAACTACGGCGTCGAGGTAGCGGCGGGCCGTCGGTGCTGTGGCCGGGAACGGGCCTGCCGGCCGGACTGTCGGAACATCCCACTGTTCGAGCGCCCGGCACTCGTGCTCAAGGAAGCGCAGTGCCGCCCGTTCCAGTGCGCGTAGGAGAACCGGCTCCGTTGCCTCATGGTCAGCCAGGCGCTCTGTGATCAGATCGGCCTCGGTGACGATCGGGCCGCACATCCCTTGGCGGTCGTCTCTGGGTTCTGCGATTGCCGATTCCCACCATGCAAGGCGAGCGAAACCGCCGCCGCGAGCTGAGACCAGGACCCGTCGTTCCTCCGCGTCGCTGTCCGCGAGCCGTTCACGGGCGGCGCTGACGACGGCCCACGCGTCTTCGTGTGAAACGGCACGACGCGCCCCCTCGGCGACCCGGCGCAGCTCGGCAGCTCGAGGAAGCGCCGGAAGGTGCAGTCGGACCGGCGCTTCCGGGTCCTGCCAGGCCAGGTCGGCCGCCGCCTCTTCTACACCGTGCACGGCCTGCAACGCCAGGAGCAGCAAGGCCGCTTTCCGTACCCCGGTGAGCGGCCCGGGGGGTCTGTCGCCAGAGGCCCCGCTCAGCCATTGGTAGGCGCCCGCCGCGGTCAGCGCGTCGTCGGGGTCCCAGACCGCATCCACGCCGTCTTCGCCGTCTTCGCCGGCATGCTGCACCGCGCGCACCATCGCGGCTGTGTACGTGCCGGCGTTGTACACCTCCACCGTCTCGCCGACGAGCCGCTGGATCTCCTGGGTTGTGGTGGCCCGCCAGGAAGGGTCGACGAGCACGCCTCCCAGAGCCTGCGCGGTTGCTCGGTCCACGCCGCGTCCCCGGCCGGTCCGTCCGCTGTCCGCAGATGCAATCGTGAACGTCACGTGCTTGAACGAGGGCGAGTCGCCCGCGCTCCTCGACCAGTGGTCGTAGTACTGCGCTTGAAGACCGGACGGCCCTAGGTGGCGGGCAGCGACGAGCATCGCCACGTCTTCGATCCCATTTGTTGCGCTGAGACCGCGGCTGTCTTCGAGGTTGCCGAGGACCACGATGGCTGGTTCCGTCGCGTCATGGGCCGCTTCCCAGATCCGGACGTGTGCATGGCTGCGACCGTCGTCCCAGTCCATCACCTCGTCAACGACCCGCCGCCGTTGCCCGATACCGGGCGCCCACGCACGCACGCGCTGCCGCTGGCCGCCTGCGGAGGCGTCTAGCCGTCCCTGGGCGACCGCCCAGTCGAGTAGCTCCTGCCATCTCCAGACGTCCTGTCGGCCGATGCGGCCTGCCGGTGCCGGAAGCTCGCCGGCTTTCGCGAGTTGACGGATCCGTTCGGAGGTCAAACCGAGTCGGGTGGCGGCGTCTGGTGCGCCGACGAGTTCCTCTGCCATTGCGGTTCCCCCCTCACAGGGGAAGCTATCAGTCCGTTTGGCTCTTGCCAAGCTATTGACTTGGGAGAAGCCAAACGAGATGGTGACCTCCATCGCCGATCTATACCGACCTCCGTCGACGGCGCGCACTCTCGTCGTCGCGTCTCTTGAGCAGTCCCCGAGAGTGCCCAATACGAGGACTTGAGCGATGCCCCTGTGTCAACGGCCAGCAGGAACTGCCCGGAGACGGTCATGAGATCTGCCCACTGACGGTCATGAGAACTGCTCGGTGACGGCCAGGGCATCTGCCCAGTTGTTGACCTTCACCGCTCGTCTTCAGGTCAGTGGGCGACCCCATTCCCCGCGACGGCTTGGGTGAGGCGGGCGCTGTCGCCAGTGGTCCGGCAGAGAGGCGTGCGCTCGTCGAAGGCGGCGTGGTGCAGGTTCGAGCTGATCGCAACGCTGCGTTTCTCGTAGGCGGCATCAACGGTCCGGTAGCGTTTCTTCGGCGGCGTCTTGGGCCACACGGCGAACAGGCTGAAGCGCCCCGGCACCGGTCGAGCCGCTCTTATGTCGCGGGAGAGTGGTCCGGTGCCAGCACCCAGCAAGTCTCTGAACGAGTTGCCTGAGCGGGCTATCGGGCTCGTCACTGAGGCGATGGCCGAGGGCCGGAGTTGCCCCTGAACGGTGTGGTCCGCCGCATCGGTCCGAAGGTGGGGATCGTGCCCGACACGTTGCGGGAGTGGTGCAATCAGCAGCGCATCGACACGGGGCTCACACCTGGGACGACGACGTCGGATGTCGGCAAGATTAAGGCGTCGGAGCAGCAGGTGAAGGAGCGCAAGCGCGCCGACGAGATGGCGGTCCCAACCGGTCAGCGCAACAATCTGAGCAAGCTTCTCTAATGGTGTCATCAAGCCGAGGTCATGTGGGCCTACAAGACCCTGCTGCAAGTCGAACGCGGCTGGCCCCACACGGGCTAGTAGTAACACGACCTCACAGCGCCCTGCGCGCAAAACCCCAGCCTAACGTCATGATCACGACGATCGTGTGCTCATCATCTGCGGAAGTCCGGCCAAGCAACGACGGCCTACCCCCCAGGTAGTCGCTCGTTGATCCAGCCCAACCAGTCAAGAGGCCTGGAGGGTCCGGGGGCCGCGCCGCCACCACGTTGAACGGTCTCTCCCGAAGCCGTTCAGACTTGGCCTTCGGCTCAACCCGACTGGCTGCTGGCGGCGTGCCTGGCCGTCAGGAGCCTGACCATTCCTATCCCCCACAACCGCCGCATCACCAAGACCGCCGTCGAGGGCGCCGCCCTCGTCAAGATCGCCCCGCACGGCAGGTTCTCCTGCTCCCCGAACGGCACCCGTGTGGCCCGAGCGCACCAAGGGCTGCACGCACCCAAGGACCGCATGGACATCCGCGGCACCTTCCCCGCCTCGACAGTGCCGTCGACCTCTTCCTCAGCTCCTGGCCTCGCGGTGGGGGCTTCCAGATCGACGCTCACGCCTTCGTCTCGCCGACGGGGACTACCCTTCGCGCTTTGGAGCTTGGGGCGTGAGCACCTCGTTCACTGGCCGAGCGCTCGACACGGCCAGACCCAGGTGCGGGCTGTAGACAACTGGGTCGACTTGTCGTTCTCCCCCGTAGCCTCCATCGGGCTAGCCGCGCGTTCGCGAGCCACGCGCACGGGCCAGCACGAGCCGCGCGGCCCCGCGGGGCCCGAACGTGCCGGATCGGACAGATCGGCCGGTCGTGACCGTGGCTGCGCGTGGTTAGCGGCTCTTCGCAAATGAGGGTGTAGAGGCTGCTGGCGCGTCGCTGCCTGGTTGAGGGTCGAGGTCCTTCGAGGATGGGAGTTCTGACGCTGCCGCCCTGAAGGACCCCGACGATGCTGGACGCTACATTCGCGCGCCCTGACCTGACCACGTTCTGTCGGCTCGACGAGCTGGGCCTGGTGGTGACTGGGCAGCAGCTCGAGCCCGACCGCGCGGTGCTCACCTGCCGGGTCGCCGAGCCGGACCCGTGGTGTCGACGGTGTGGCAGCGAGGGAGCACCGCGCGACAGCGTGACCCGCGAGCTGGCGCACGAGCCGCTGGGGTGGCGGCCGACGACGTTGCTGGTCACAGTACGTCGCTACGCGTGCTCGGGTTGCGGACACGTCTGGCGTCAGGACCTAAGCAAGGCCGCGGCTCCGCGGGCCAAGCTCTCCCGTGGCGGGCTGCGTTGGGCGCTGGCCGGGATCGTCTGTCAGCACCTGACGGTCGCCCGCGTTGCCGAGGGCCTGGGCGTCGCGTGGAACACCGCTAACGACGCGGTCCTCGCCGAAGGCAAGCGGGTTCTGATCAGCGACCCGGCCCGCTTCGACGGCGTCAAGGTGATCGGGGTCGATGAGCACCTGTGGCGGCACACCCGCAAGGGCGACAAGTACGTCACCGTCATCATCGACCTCACCCCGATCCGGGACAGGACAGGCCCTGCGCGGCTGCTGGACATGGTCGAGGGCCGCTCCAAACAGGCGTTCAAGACCTGGCTCGCCGACCGCCCGAAGGCCTGGCGCGAGGCGGTGGAGGTCGTCGCGATGGACGGGTTCACCGGCTTTAAGACCGCCACCACGGAGGAGCTCCCGGACGCGGTCGCGGTGATGGACCCGTTCCACGTCGTCCGCCTCGCCGGCGAGGCCCTGGACCAGTGCCGACGGCGCGTCCAACAGATCATCTACGGTCACCGCGGCCGCTCCGGCGATCCGCTCTACGGCGCCCGCCGCACCCTGCACACCGGCGCAGGCCTGCTCACCGACAAGCAGAAGACCCGGCTTGAGGACCTGTTCGCAAAGGACGCGCACGTGCAGGTCGAGGCGAGTTGGCGGATCTATCAGCAGATGATCGGTGCCTACCGCCACCCCGATCGCGCCCGCCGCCGGACCCTGTTGAGCACCCTCATCCACACCCTCAGCACGGGCGTCCCCGCCGAACTGACCGAGCTGATCACCCTTGGCCGGACCCTGAAGCGGCGCGCCGCCGACGTCCTGGCCTACTTCGACCGGCCCGGTACGAGCAACGGCCCGACCGAGGCCATCAACGGCCGGCTCGAGCACTTACGCGGCAGCGCCCTCGGGTTCCGCAACCTCACCAACTACATCGCCAGATCCCTCCTCGAAACCGGCGGGTTCAGATCCCAACTACACCCTCGATTGTGAAGAGCCTGGTTAGCCGGAAGGCTCGCCCTGCGGCCTGCTGTGCGGAGTGATGCTGTCGTCGTCGGCGGACGCGGCCTTGGGCGCGTCGTGGGCTCCTACATCGCGCAGGGCCTGCTGCCAGGTGGTGCGCCATACGGTGCGGGTGGTGTCTTCGACGAGCGCGGCGTCGACGCCGTCGTCCTGCCCGAGGTGCCAGGTCTCTGGGCTGGTGGCCGCGAGAGCCAGGCGGGCGAGGAGGGCTCGGCGGACGAGGTCGCGGAGCCGGTCAACTGCGCGGGCGAGCGCCAATCCGTAGGGGTCCTGCGGACGCGATGTGCTGAGGCTGTTGACGTTCTTGCGGAGGCTCTTGCTGGTGAGGTCGCTGCCGTGGACGAGCTTTGACCGGATGCCGTAGAGGGTCTTTATGTCGTTGAAGATGTTCGCTGCGGGGTCGTCCCGAGTGTTGATTAGCGCGGCGGCTCGGGTGCGGAGCCGGAGAGTCACGTCGCTGCTGTCGCCTCCCGCGAGCGCGCCTTCCAGCGCTGTCGCGAGGTCGACGAGCTGTTCGTGCCATGCGTGCGCGTGGAAGCTCATCGTGAACTTATGGAGAGCAAGCGCCAGTGACGTGAACGCCATATCAGCGCTGGAGCTGCTGTAGCTGCCAAGGAGGAGCTGCTGCACGTACGCCAGGGCGGGAGCGTCGTCGGGGTGGAGCACCGCGCTGCGGCGCAGAAGCCCGGTCGGGGAGCCAAGCCCCGGGCCGGCACCGCGGAACGTTGTGTACTCGGGGCCGTGACACCGGATTCGGGCACTCTCGCCCCTGACCTCGAATGCGCCCTGGATCGTCGTTGGGTTCAGGAGCCGGACGGCAAGCAGGAACCGTTCTAAGTCGCGGGAGAGCCCGCCTGACGTGTCGTATGCGTTCGCGCCGCGGGTGGCGGTACTGCTGTTGGTACTGGTGCTGACGACGCTTTCTGGTGGTGCGTAGACAAACGCGTCGTGGCGTTCGAGTGTCTCGGCGGCGCCGCTGATGCCGTTCTCGAACGTCCGGGCGATGCGCCTGCGGGTACTGGTGTTGTCGGTCTCGATCGGCGTCACAGTGACGCCGTTGAGGTCGACAGGTGCTCCAGATCTAGTGGTGACGTTGGTGCAGAGCCGGAGGCATGCGACGTGCGCCTCGGCGGTCGTGAGGGCTGTATGGAGCTCGTCGAGGCAGCCGTCGATCGTGCCGTCGAGGGGAAGGTCGGCCCCACCGTCCGTTTTGCTGGCGTCGGCGACGACCGCGCCTAGGAGGCTGAAGAGGTACGGGCTGGCGAACTCACGCTCGTGAAGGGGCCTGTGGCTTGCGAAGCGCGGGTAGTGGTCCTGGACGGCGCCTTCGAGCGCGTCGTAGAGCCTTTGGTCGAGGTGTCCGTAGTAGTCGTGCCCGACTCTCAGGTGTCGCCGGTGGGAGGGGGTCGGCAGCACGTGCTCGTCGTGGAGCACCTCCCAGGCACGATGAAGCCATGCTCGAGCCGCGACCTGCACGGGCTCGGGCGGACGCGTGTCGGACACGAGGATCTCCGCCGCTACGCCTTGCTGCGGCGCGAATGGGCTGCAGGCGGGTAGGTCCGCTCCTCCTGGAGCCTGCCGTTCTCCTTGTGGATCTTCACCGTGACGGGCTGGGCGTCGACGCGAGCAACGGCCGCCATCCTCTGCACCGCCTCCGTCTCAGTCCCTCCCCGAGACACGGTGCGGCCGACCCACTCGCTGCCCTTCTTCACAACGTCGATCCGCTTCATCCCAAACTCCTCCGCCCGTGCTGTACCTATGGGGTGCTCGACGGTAGCGGCCGGGTCCGACAGGTTGAGGTTGCCGGAGGTGCCGCCTTACCTGACGCGGCGTACTTGGATGGCCTGGATTGGACAGCTGGAGGATTTGGGCGACGACGTTCTGGAGACTTGCCGCTATACCGGGGTAGGTGACGAGTTCGACTGGGACAGCGTTGTGAAGCAGCTGGAGGTCGTTCGACGCATCGCGCGAGAACTGGACGCTAGGCCAGCCCAAGTGATCAACGACGGCATTCGCGCCCAGGCCGTACAGGCCTTCGAGCAGCTGGTCGGCACGGTGCGGCCGCTGGCTGTGTCGACTACGCCAAGAACTCGGACGCGCACCGCACATCGCTGTCAACGACGACCGAGGCCCGTTCGGACTCCCTGACCTGCTCGGCAGAACGCCGGTCCTGTCCTCACCGTTCGAGCATCATGCTTGGGTGTTGACGGAAAGACTCGGCGAACAGATCAACGGCCTCTTGCCGAAGGCGCCAGGAGCGGGCGATTAACATCGCTTGCAGTCGGCCGCTGCGCACTTGCTCGTACACCCAGCGCTGCGACACTCCGAGGTAGTCGGCGACATCCTCAATGGACAGCAGCCGGGCTCGTGAGGCTTGATCGTCCTGGCGACCAATGCCGGACTGACCGGCTCGTGTATCGGCCACATACGTCATCGTTGCCCTTCCTTCGAGCGCGTCGAACGACGCCGTTGCGTCAGATCCGACGACGACGATTGCGTGAATTCGCTGTACGGGTGACGGCCGTCCTCGAGTTCTCCCTTGCCTGGTCCGGCTTCCCCGGCCGGTCGGCGAAAGGTGTCGAACCATCCGGGCCAGATCTCGAAGGGGTGTCGGCCGAGGGCGACAGCGATCTCGTCAGCAGTCTCCCACGTGAGCCACCGTCGTTCGAGCAAGAGGCGCAGTTCGTGCGTCTGCAGGTGGAGGACTTCGGCGAGGTCTCGAAGTTCGAGGCGATGCGAATCAGCCCAGACGGTTATCGCGCGGCGGGCTGGTGCCTCCGGCAGCCGGTTGCTCCTGCTCATCAGACGCCCTCCTTGGACGACCGCGAACTGGTGGAGCTAGCAGCGCCGGCGTTGGTCGAATTCCGGATGTGTTCCACGACACGGGGGCGATCCTGGCACGCGCAGGAGGGATAGTCCCGGTGATGTTGCGAGTCGTCACAGTCGTGATGCTGCCCGTCGCGACAGCTTGAGCAGATCACGCGTTCACCTCCCGACCAGGCCGTTCATCGGTGAGCCTCTCGGACCTCGCGTTCGAAGCGACGGCTCTGCAGATCGCACGGCGAATTCGGCTGGAGGGCCGGCGACATGGGCGAGGGCGGACCGCAGATTCGGTTGTGATCGATGTCATCGTTGTGCTTCCTCTCGTCCTCGGACAGGTGCCGGGTGGGCTGGTGACGACGGAGATCTCGGACGTGCATACGGCGAGGTCGGCGTGGCGACGCCTCGCTGGCGACGAGTTCCGAGCTGATCGCCAGGCCATCGGTCTGGTCGCAGCCTTTGGTGCGCGGTCGCTTCGTCGAAGGGGTCGACGATGCGGGCAAGTCGCACGCCGGCAAAGGTCGTCCTGGGCTGGTAGCTCCAGCTCGTACCCGGCACTAGGTGGCTGGTGTCTTTCGCCGCGTGGCGGTCCGCCTCTTTCTTGATCGTTTCGGGAGAATGCCTGTAGTTGCAGGGACTTCTTTTGGAGCGGTTGATGACGCTGGGCTTGGCGGAGC
>JAABUJ010001506.1_pt1 | contig 33878 bp, 27 predicted proteins | sample 5559131 | NCBI WGS metagenome assembly JAABUJ01 (sample SAMN10711875, study PRJNA513366) | rock metagenome | isolation source: Antarctica rocks | place: Antarctica: Victoria Land, Mt New Zealand nord | collected 2016-01-07
TAAAATTCTTTTATCTTCATCACTGCCTCACTAACTACAGCATTCTCTTCACTGACATCTTTCTTCTTAGTTTTGTTCTCAGCAACATCTTTAACTGCAACTTTCTCTTTAATAACATCATTCTTCACAACTTCTTTCTTAATCATCTCTTCAACTGCAACATTCTCTTCAATCATAACTTTCTTCTCATTAAGATTCTTCTTCATAACTTCTTTCTCATCAACATCTTTAATCACATCTTTCTCTTCTTCATCAGCATTTCTCTTCACACATAAATTCTCTTCTAATAAAATAACAATGACAAATTTCTTAAGCTTAATCATCTATAATAGTCATTAACATATTAAAAATAACTGTTAAAATTCTTTTACTTTAATTATGAGTTCATTAAAATATTTATGTTCATCTAAATCTAACTTTATAATTCAGAATTCATCATCATTCTCTGTGCTCAGTGTCATGACAGAACTCTCATCATCAGAAAGAAAGATATATATTCTCTTTAAGATCTTAAGATTTTTAACTGCACTGAAGAATTTAAGCTTCAAGATATGTTCTTCTGAATTTGAAATTGTGTAGCTATTAATGATAAGTAGATACACATTAGAATAAACTGTTAGAACATTTACTTCACTGTTATGTTCATGATATTATTAGAGTTCATCATCTGCTGCTAAAAGTGTCTCATATACATTTCTGACTTGAGATCATCAGCTATTTAAAGACTGTGTCTTTCTCTCAGATAACTTATCTATTCTTAATATTAAATTACAAAATCAATATTCTGCTCTGTTATCTCTTTAATTGTTGAGTGAATCTATCATATAATGAATAAGTTCTAACAGATTTTTCTAACATATATATGTGATATTTATTTCTTCAGTAACCTTCTTCTTCACTAAGAGCTTCACTTTCTTCTTATTCTTCTTTATAATTACAAGATCTTCAATCTTCATTTACATCTCTTACTTCTTCTGTCTTCTCACAATCTTCTATCTCTTTCAGTTAATCTCTAACTTCAGTCACTTCATTAATGTCTGTTAGCAGTATCAGATTCATAAAGCTCATAAATATATCACTCTGCTGAGCTCAATATTAATTTTTCATGATATCTTCTGTTAAATTCTTCTTTATCTGCTTTCTCATCTTCACATTGACTTTAACTTACACTGATGTCAGTCTGAGCTTACTTAAGACATAGTGATGTGTCAATCTGTCATGATCATTCACTTAATTAAGAAAATAAGCATTGAGAGATAGCTCACTTTGACATTTTTGCTCTGCAACAGTACAGAAATGTTGAGAATATTCATTCTTCTTCTTACACAGACTGTCACTTTCATCTTTAATATGTTATTCAGCTTTTCTTGATGATTCAACTTCACATGTTTCTGTTAGTTATCATTGTAAGATACAGGCTTCAATTTCAGACTTCTACATGCTCAATGTTATTAATACATTAGAAATAAGCATTAAAACTTACATCAATGTCAGTATTGTTAGGCTCAGCAGGTGAAGAGATATTCTTAATGATAGTTTTAGACAGTATAATATGTGAGATGATGTCTTTCTATATTTTAAGTGTTATTAATATGATAGACATAGATGTTCTAACTTATCTTGAAGTTCTTGTAATATTTTGTGAGCATGTTGACAACAACATTCATGACAGAGTCTCTCTACACATTAAATGTTATTAATGTGTTAGAAACAGACATTAAAATATATCTCATCATCATTGTTGCAACACTTCTTTGAAGACAATGATGTTAATAAAGACATGACATGATGTTTTGAAGTTTCAGAAGACATTATGATATATATTATTTTTATTAGATAATTTCAATGCACATGTCAGTTAGAAAAGAGATATGAATGTTGAAACTCATATTCTTGATGATGCTGATGAAGATGAGATGTTCAGAATTGAATGATCATGTAAAGAAAGATAAGCTGAGCTTTTAAGTTTGTTTTGTTTACTCAGTGAATTTCTCAATAACATTATGACAACAACATAGCTTCAGTAACACTACATTGATAATCTTAGATTAAAATAATACATTTTACATCAAAACAAAACACTTACATCTATTAAAAGTCTTCATCTCAGACATTACATTCATAGAGTCATCAGCAACATCAGATATATCTAGTTCTTTGTCTTTAATGCATCATTCTAACAGTCTAATTAAAACAGAAGCATCTTTATTATATTTTTATAATAAATCTTATTTCTATAAGATCACAATCATCATCAAATCATCTATTAAGTCAAGATCATCTATCTCATTTCTAATAGACAATTCTAACAGTTCTAGATAATATAACCAGAACAAAGTGAACCTTAAAGACAGCAAAGTCAAGCAGGGTGACAAACTACAATAAAATGAAAAATGCAGCTGAAAAAGAAGACTAAATAACTGCAAAGTCAAAGAAGAAAATGACAGCTAAGATTACATTACAGTCATTAAAGAAGTAGAGATTTAAGACTGACAATATATATATACTCTGTCTATTTTCTAACAGTACTTTCTAATGTGTCTATAGTGATTGTGCTCAGAAAGATTAGACATTATTAAAAGAGTGTGAAGTCTCTGATTCTTAAATTATCATTTCAGTGACTGATTAAAGAGATTGTGCAGAATATCTTATTTAAATTTTATCTTTACAAATTAAATATATTTACTCACTGACAAAGCTCTGCTATTCAGGCTGTACAAGAGACTATGAAGACATTCTTAATAGAATATCTTGAAAATAATACTTTACATATTGATGTTGAGATCAACTACTAATAGATATTTAGACATCAACTTGTGTGCAATTTACATGAAATGCATAACTATTTAAACAAAGAACATAGAGTTGATTTGTCACTTCTATTATAAATTGATGTTGTTTAAGTTCTTCTCAGATCTTTAAAAATAATATTACAGTTATAGTCTGTAAACTACAATATGTATAGCTTAACTTATTATGATAAAATCACACTTATTCTTGATCTGTTACAAATACATATTAAAAATATGACTGTAACATAATTGTGATGTTGTCTGAATTTATACAGTAAACTTATGCTACATATTAACTCAATAGAACATAGAATTGAGATCAGTGTAACTTATTATGATTAGTCTTATCTGTGTATGAGTATCTGTGCAGATTGTAAATAGAGTTAATCTGTATATAAACTCAATCTGACCTGACCTAAACTTTAGTATAAGTTCAGATTAAGTGCACTTTTTTTTAACCTGACTTGACTCTACACTCAGTCTATTAAGAACAGATTTGTAATGATTTAAATTGTTGTTATTTATATTTAATGATGAAGTAATGACAATAAAATCACACAGAATACAGACTTAAAAGATAGATCTATAAATTATTAATAATGCATTATAAATTAATTATGAAAAGCTTACATGATAGTAGAGCAAATAAAAATTGATAAGTACAATGAGAAAAGTGAACAGAAGTCAAAGTGTGATTAAAAACTTAAAAAAGAAGAAAAAAACTTTTTTTTTTGAGAATGTTGTGACTGATGATATAGACAGACAAGATAAACAGTGAATAATTTATCTTATCATCATAACAATAATAAGTTACACTTTTAGTCACTTTTGAATGACAATAGTGATGTGAAGCAGAGTAAAACAATGTGAATGTAAACTGCAGATAAAAATTTTACAGAATGTTAAGCAAATCTCTGTACTTACATCAGTGAACTGTTGTGACTATGCAGTAAAGAAGAATGTGATATCATTGCTTACTCATCTCTTACTAAGTGTCTCTATTTATGTCTTAGTCATCATTTTCTATATATACTCTACATAGCATAAATGAAAAGAAACAACTTTCTACAGACCAATTCACAATTGGTGCTTTCTTCTTGTGTCTTTGTATTCATTTATGTATACATCTACTCTGCCTCTTCTCATAGCAATCATGGGCAAGGTAGCGGCTTACGACACCTTGCCTTGTGCTACTGTACCATAATCGCTTCACAGGATGACTCAACGTTCCATCCGAATACGACAGCGCACAGCATCGAAGCACCACCGCATATCGATCGGAACTTGTCGGCCAATGGCACAGTTTATCCAAGTCATCGTTGAACGTCTCAGGAAAAAGGGCGCTGTCACAATGCTTGAGTTTTTGCCCTCTCGCAGATCCCTCTGCATCGCGAGATGTTTGATTGGGGCAGCGGGGGGCGTCGTTCGGCCGCTGACTTTACAGAGGTCTACGGTGGGTATCCTCCACTTTATTTGGGAGCCAATGTTGTTCGTTGAGCGTGCTTTTGATTTGCGCTTCCAATTGCAGCATGGTAGTTGCTTCAGGTGTGCATACCGCTGTGGGAGCGTCAGGCATGGCTGTTGATCGTTGGCCTATCTACCTGTAAGGTGCCTTAAGTATCCACTGGGTCTTCTCCGCAGGTACCTTCGGTTTGAATTGCTTGATAATCTTTCCTTGAGAACAGGCAGCGACTTTCCTTGAAGCTCATCGAAGTATCATCCAGCCTAACCACCAGCAGCTAAGTGAAAAGTGCAACGGTTGCGTGTTGAGAATAGTTACTCTTGGTTCCTTGTAGAATGGGTATAAGAGCGTGAAGATTTGTGAGCTGCTGATCTATTAACACACTGTAATCCAAAGGCTATGTAGCAGGAGCATCCTGCTCTATAGACGGACAATTGCTCTCAGAAACAGATGACCTTTAGTATCTCCTCGTGGTCTTTGCTTTTTCGGTGAGGTAGCTTTGTGGTTATAGGTTCATGGCCACAGAGGAGTACCGTACCGACTGACATTTCCGCCCGATACTAAGTCGCTGACCAGCACCGACTGATCATTCCTGTGCTCTATTCTTCAGGCTGACACATTGCATAATCCAAGAGTACCCCAGTGTTCATGCTCGTGCTTGGCCTCAGTTACCGCCACCGTCTCCAGCATGTCCTCAGCAAGCTAAAGCTTGGCTTAGCTGTCAGCCCTGTGGGAAGTCATGGTCCGTGCATCGGACCGGAAGATCTCCTCCGCCGTAGTCAAACCTAATCCGCTTAGTCCCCGCTGATCGAGCTCAGTTGTAACTTCACATTGCGACGAGGTTCAACCCCAGCAATCCGACTTCCTCTCACGTTTGTGACCGTCTGCGAGTAGCAGGAACATCAAACAACAAGCCTTTTCACCGCCAGAAGCTCTCGATCTATAAGAACCAACATGCATAGACCAGGTCCGTTCTTTATTCACCCCTCTCACTTCCATCTCTTGCGTCGCGTTGTGAGGCTTCTTGTGATGGCTTTGGCGGGCGAGTACAGCTAGGACGACTCCAGCAAGAGGCTTGCATCCTAGCAATAGGGCCACTATGCTGCACAGTTTCTCGTACTATGGCAGATAGTTTTATAGTGCAACAGATCGGTCTCGTACCAGCGAAACTGCCACCAGCTGGAGCTCAATCTCAGCACCCACGAGCTCCTATTGCGCCATGGTCAACCTGTCCTCGTGTTGTCGTTGGTCAGAAGCGTCCTCGAGCAATGATGGCTAACCAGAATCGTGAAAACGCAGGTCCAGGTCCACAGCCTCTTAGAGGAATCCCAGGCTTCCCCACTCAACCACAACAACAGAACCGCAATGCACCTCTCGGAGCCAGCAGATTGCCAAACGGAAAGCTGGGTACGCTCAACAGATCTTAAAAAGTTCTGGGTGGTTTTAGCTCGCTGATTCGAGCTTTCGTCGAATGTAGGAAGCGGTTCAAGTTGGGGCTTCGGAGTGCCCATGGGTGGCGCGCCAGGGCTTCCAAATCCACAATCACGGCCCACTAGCGCGGCTATGACCAGCTTCGCACAAACAATCGGAGGGTCTCAACCTGCCACACCTTTAGACTTATCGTGAGTCAACCCAACCATGCCAAGGCAGCAGCACCTACGTTCAAGGTGGCGTGGTCATCCTTACACGAGAAGCCAAGGACGAGGCGTCTGTCGCGATACAAGCTCGACGCTGATCGTAATCAATAAATACAGCGAATTTCCTTCGCTTTCAGGTGCTCCTCAGCCTCAGCACCAGAACCCTGCACAAGCCGTATGGGCCAACGCGAATCAGCGAGCTTCCCAACACACCCCTGTTCAACGACCACAGCATCAGACCAGCAATCAACCCCTCTCATCCATTCAACCTCAGTCGCAACCCCAACAACCGCAACAGCTCCCCCAACAACCAACGCAGCAGCCGAGCGATGACCTCTTTCCATCCTCGTCACAATTCACCAACGGACTGGATGATTACCGTCATGGAGGTCAAGCAGGCGTCGGACAACTCTCAGGCCTCAATCAACCGCAGCCGGGGAACATCGACGATTTTCCACCTTTAGGGAGAAACGGTAACGGCGAGATTGGTCAAGATCGACGTGGAGGTCTTATTCAGAATGCTGCGTTCGGCGGGTATCCCAACGGGACTGGATTTGGAGCAAATCTCGCTCAGCCACCATCTCTACAGAATCGCGGAGGCCTGTTCAATATCATGAATGGACAGCCGGAAAACAGAAGGCCCTCAGCTCTGTCCGATCGAATCCTCTCACCTTCAATTCATGGGGCTGGAGGTATGTTATTGAAGCGATAGTGTGCTGGCCAGAGCTGACAAAGTCCACCCAGGTGTTTCAACGACTCGATCAGCATTAGATCTCGGACGTCAGATGCAGATCAGATCGTCTGATCAGGAGAACCACGTAGGGTGTACATCTGATACCGTGGTAACATAATTCACAGCTGACTCTCTACTTAGAATGGGACAAGGTTACCTCTGAATGGCGATTCTGGCAACTCCATATTCGCTAGCATGCAGAACCTCCAGTTGACCGCAAAGCCACATCCATTCCCTGAGCAGCCGCAACAAGTGCAGAGGCAGCCTCACTTACAGTCTCAACAAGCACTACGGCAGCAGCAGCAGCAGCAAGGCGGTTTCGGCGGTGAACTCGTCGACTCGCCAGGGGCTGTGCAGACTCCAGAACAAGTGCCTTTATCTCAAATGAATGAACTGGATAGATTCGGTCTTGCTGGGTTGTTGGGTATGATAAGACACGACAGCAACGACGTCGCAGGCCTCGCTGTCGGACAGGACCTCACAACGTTAGGGCTGGATCTGAACCAACCCGAGTAAGTCAGCCATATCTGGACTCCAAACCTGTTCAGTTGTTGTGGACCATTAATGAGTTCCAATCGGCCACAGCCCGCTCTATCCGAACTTCGCCTCTCCCTTCGCCGAGTCGGGCTCAAGACCCATCCAGCCAGACTTCACCGTCCCAGCCTGCTACACGGTGCAAAACGTCCAACCGCTGCAGTCGAAAGTGCCCAGCTTCTCCGACGAGACCCTGCTCTACATCTTCTACACCATGCCCCGCGACATCATGCAGGAGATTGTCGCTCAAGAACTGTACGTTCCCCCCAAGCACCCCGCTCTTGGGCCTTCCTTCCAAACATAATTTCTCTCTTCTAAACCTCGGGTCTTTCTTCAGCACGAACCGCAACTGGCGCTACCACAAAGACCTCAAGCAATGGCTCACCAAAGACGTCTCCTACCCCGAACCCACCCCCATCAGTCCCGAAGCCGAGCGAGGCTTCTACGTCTTCTTCGACCCGTCGCTGTGGCAGCGAACCAGAGTCAGTCCCCTCGCACCTTTACCCCGTCCCGTTGTGCTCTTCTTATCTTGCTCGCGTTTTTGGCTTTCCAACCAACCTCCCTAGCTGACAGCAGAATGACCATTGACAGCGCGAGTTCATTCTGCACTACGACTGCCTGGATAACCGCAATAGCCGCTCGCTACCGTTCCCTAATACCGCGTAGCGTGGACACGGCGTTTGCTAGACGGTTAGGACGACAGGGCGGGGAGGGAAGGGTCGTCTTACACGGGTTCGCTGCTGGGCGTGGTCGATCTGGCGGCCGGCGGGCGGCGGGCTTTTCCCGTGAGGTCGTGGTGCAACGGTGCTTAGCTTATTGTTGTCGGTAGAGGCTATCGAACATGAAATTATCAATGATGTGCCCAATATGGTGACGTTGAAGTTTACGTTCAAGATATGGATTCCCCGTTACGGTAGTGGTACCGGCGTCACAGCATATCTCCATATTTACACTGACATGCCAGACACGATCCTTTGTCCAAGAGGACTTCTGCCACACATGAGAGGCGATTTAGAAACATCCATACTGTGTAAAGCCACGCCCCTTGAATGCTGAATCAGTCCAACCGTAGGTACAGAAACACCCCCCCAACAACAACGATCCCCTACCACCAACGACATCTCCCCCCTTCCTCGTCACTGTCACCGTCTTCCTCGCAATCTAAGTAAGATAATGCTATAATACAACGAACGAAACCCCATCCCAGCTCATCCCATCCCCATCACCACTGCAGCGCGGAAGCTCCTTCCTTCAACCGCCCCCCGACCCAGCCGCTTTCTTCGGGTGCTCGTCGGCCTCATCGTCTTTCTTCTTCTTGTCAGTCGGTTCGGAATCGAAGTCGGGCGGCAGGTGGTCGTGTTGATGCGTGAGGCGGTGCCAGGCTGATTTCAGGAAGCCTTCGTTCTTGTGCGCGTCGGCGAGGGTGGAGGCGGGGGATGAGGAGGGAGAGCCGGAGGTGGAGCTGGAACGGTACGGGGAGGTCAGTTGCTGGCGTCTCGGACGGACGGACGGACGGACGGACCGACAGACCGACAGACAGACGCCGGTAGCCAGGTGGAATGAGAGAGAGGGCTTACTTATTCCTCCCGACATTCATGACCCGCTTCGCAGTCTGATCGCCCAATTCATCCGCCAACATCTCCAGTATCGTCCGCTGGTTAGTCGTCAAGTACTTCGGCATCGTGACCTTAAACTCGACGCGCAAATCGCCCGTCGCGCCCCGCCGGCCACCGAGCTTGCGCATGCCCATGCCGCTGAGCGTGAGCTTGTCGCCGGACCCCGTACCCGTAGCGACCTTAACCTTGACCTCGCCGTCCAGCGTCGGGATCCTCGCCTCGCCGCCCAACGTCGCGGTCGTGAGCGGGATCGCAGCCGTGTAGAGGATATCGGCGCCGGAGCGACTGAACTTGGAGTCCGGCGCGACGCGGATGAAGACGTAGAGATCGCCCGGCTGCGAGCGCGCGCCGGGGTTGGCGGCGGTGCCGGTGGCAGCGGCGTCGCCGTCGCCGGCGAGGCGCAGGCGCATGCCGTCCTCGACGCCGCCGGGGATGTCGACCTTGACCTTCTTGCGCTCGCGGACGACGCCGTTGCCGGTACACGAGGCGCACTCGCCGCCGCGGGGGATGGCGACGCCCTGGCCGCCGCAGGCGTCGCACGTGCTGGCCATCTGGAAGCCGGCCTGCATGAAGTGGACTCGGGTGCCGGTGCCGCCGCACTTCTTGCACGCCGTGCGCTGCGTGCCTTTCTTGACCCCGGCGCCGGCGCACGTCTTGCATGTCACCAGCGGGGTGATCCAGATGTCCTTGGACGTCCCCTTGGCGGCGTCCATGAAGGACACGTGCGTCTGCACTTCGATGTTCTCCCCGACTAGAATCTCCTCTTGGAAGGGCGACTGCCGCGATCCTCGGCCCCGCCGTCCTCCGCCTGCAAACGCCCCGAATAAGTCCTCGAAGTTGAAGTCCGCGCCGAAACCTCCTCCGAACCCTTGGAAGCCCCCCGCGCCTGCAAACGGGTTTCCGCCGCCGCCTCCTCCTGCGGCTCCGCTCGGGTCGAAGCCGGCGCCTTGGTCGAAGGCCGCAGCACCATATTGGTCCCAGGCTTCTTTCTTCTTGGAGTCAGAGAGAATCTCGTAGGCGGACTGCGCTTCTGCGAATTTGTCCTTTGCCCCGTTGTCTTTGTTCGTGTCCGGGTGGTATTTTTTCGCGAGAGTATAGTATGCTTTCTTGATGTCGGACGCCGAGGCAGTTTTGTCGACGCCGAGGACGGTGTAGGGGTTCTTGGTCGCGTAGGAAGTAGGTGATGCGTGGAAATACTGTTTAGCATAGTTGTAAGTAGGTGGGCTGGAACACCGTATAGTATCGGTCAGTGGGGGCATACCCGTGCGTGACAGGTAGTTTGCACTGTTCTGAATGGCCTGCAAAAGCTTGATCGGTGGCTTGAAGGCCTAGTAGAGGTACTGATCTTCCGCGTCTGCGCTGCCCTTCTTATGCATCTACTGCTTTGCTGGGAATGTGTGGGTATGCTAAGGATACGGATGGGAACGACCGCCTTCAACGGCAAATTGGGTCCAACAACGCTCATCTCGACGTTGACCGCCCAAGACGGATTGCTGTAGTTTGTTGGTATGACCAGTAAGTCCCTATACGTCTGGTTGTATTGTATCTCTGGTTTGCGGAGAGCATGTCAATATAAATTTGAGAGAATCCTATAGATCCTACCGGTAGTTGCGAAAAAGTTCCGCATGGCAGAATTCCGCCCTAGCGTCTGATTGGCCAGTTGCGTCACTCACAAATACGAATCTCGGATTTAGAATGCTAGTTATAGAATTTTTACTGAAGAAATACAATTACATACAAGTAATGATAATCATACCAAAGCAAGGCCCTTGGCCCGATAGCAATAATTCCCACAGCCCATCCTACACCAAGCAATGCAACACAACATCCCCATCCCGCCCAAAAGCCTAACAATATCCCAAACCCCCCCCTCAGCGATTCCTCTGCGGCGCAAACCGCATCTTAAAACTTTTATCTGTCATCCCAAGCAAAAGTCAGATCCCAGCCCCCACCATGAGCTCAGCATCAGCCCGCAACTCCGGGAGAAAGGGCACTCACCCTGATGCTTAACACTATAGATGAAATCCACAATAACCTCACTCTCATGAATCGCCAGCGCATTGAAGTTCTTCCTTACCGCCAGCGCCAACTGTTCTTTACTCACGCGCCGCCGATCCTGATGCCGCGCCATGGTCGGCGAGTACCTGCCGATGCCGGGGTTCGAGAGGACGATCTGGTTCATGGACCGGCTGAAGGCCGAGGGCGTGTTGAGGCGGTAGGCGTGCCGGTAGGAGTGCAGCACGGAGGTGTCTAGGGTCGTCCATGCGATCTAACGACGACGAACGAACAACGGCCGTCATTAGCAGACTGTTCGGATACGGTAGCGAGAGAAGTGATGCGCTGGGAGCAAACTCACGCCTCCCGCGCCGTCCTGCGCGTTGATGGAATTGGCTGCAGCGGCTGCTGCGTTGTTGGCTGTGACGACGTCTTTCAGATTGCTGCCGCTCGCGATGGCGGAGCCTACCGTTCGACGGGCTTTGCTGGCTGGGAAGCTTTGGTGGCCGTTGCCTTGCTTCTCTTTCGTGCTCGAGGCTTCCGACCGAGAGTCGTCGGGACCCGCGCGCGCTTTGGATGGTGGCATTGAACCGATGAGCGGCTCCAAAAACGAAACTGGACGTAAAGCTAGTGGAACAATATTTTCATCTGGTTAGCACTTTGGAATAAAATTTGATTGAGAGCTCCGCGACTTCGAGTCAGTCACGGAAACGTTCCGGCCCGCGAGGGAGGTCGCCGAAGCTTTGCCTGAATCGGGCATGGTTGGCGCAGCCTGGATTGATGTCTGCCAAACCTCATGGACGTTATTACAATTTGACCTTTATTCTAACAAATGAAGCAAGCCAGGATGGTTGTTCATACCTATGTAACAGCGAGCTCGAGCCTTTCCTATGGCACATCATCCACTTATATGGACAACATCTGGCATATACAAAACGTAACACAGCTACCTACAGCTCATGACAAAAGTTCCGGCCTATACGCCTCACAGTATGGAGTATTCCAACATCAACAATAAAACCTACCGTGGTATATACGGGAAACACGCTGCCGTCGCTCATCACAAACAACAAAAACCTCCAAGGCCCCATCCCAATAAACGCCACACCTACACCAAACACAAACGACCGCTCAAGTCGCAACCAAGACCTAGGTCAATACATTCCAAACGATCCGATACAGATCGTATATATTCAGGCAGAGCCCACCAACAGATCTACACAATTAGTCAACAGGTTCGCCGCCTCATGCAGCAACTCCCACCGACAAGTCCGGAACATCTCCCTGAGCACCATCAGCATGCCCAAGCACTCGTTCCTCCCCCGCAAGGAAGACAGATCGTCCGGCGCCCTCAAGCTGCCCGTCCGCTCCAGGAAGCGACGCATGTCGGCGACCATCTGCGCCGACGTTTCGAGCACGGGGACGGGCCCGCAGATGGGCCCGTCGAGGGCGTAGCCGTAGGACCAGACGATGAGCGCCGCGAAATAGAGCACCCACGGTCGGTTGAGGAGAGAGTCGTCGCGGGCGTAGTATTTGAGGTGGCCGCCCAAGGTGGAGGAGATGACCGTCCCTGTGGGCCGCTGGTGGTGGTGTGCCGAGGCTTCGTCGACGATCAGGACCTGGGAGAGGAAGCGCAGGGCGTAGAAGGTGGCGTCGCGGGCGCGCGCGGATGGGGCCCAGGCGAATTTCATGCGCCGCTGCGCGCTGTTGTAATCTTGCGGCGTGATGCTGCGGCCGAGGAGACGGTTGGCGCGCGCTAAGATCTGGCAATCCACGATGTCGACGTGCATGGCCATGTGCGCGAGATGGTGGAGAACCGTGCGGCTCTCGAAGAGGTTCTCCTTGTCGAGCTTGGTGGAGAAGGTGTAGGGCATCGGGCTCAGTTGCTGGAGGGCTTGCGGGGACTGGGCTAGCGTCTCGTCGTAGTCGCGACGCCAAACGTCAAAGGCACGCGTCAAGGGGCCTCGCCATCGATCTCGTCCGCCGAGAGTTTGTGTGACGCCGAGACTGTGGATTTGCAGATCTCGCTGGTTCATGTGCCAGCTTACGCTCAGGAGGCCGGACATTAATATGGTGCGTCCAAATGAGTTCGTCCGCACATATTGGCCGCTGAGCGTCTTCTTTAATCCATCGAGGAAGGTTGTGGGCTTGATGCCGTTGTTTTGCAAACTTGATTCGACCCTGCCAACTTCTGCGCTGCTCGTCGCGGACCACAACGCTTCGTCACAGGGTAAAGGTAGCCGCATCTCGTGAGCTACCATGACCGCCGAATGTCCGAACATGGTGGCGTGGGTTGAATCTATAACGAACGCCGCGAATGCCGCTCTTCGGGTCGCCTCGTTGATGATCCAGTGATTCCACCACTCGTCGGGCGTCGTGGTACCCGAAGTGTGACTTGAACTGTTCGCTGAATGGCCATGTTTGTCATCACGCACGCTTGGAGGGGAGTCGAGGGCGGATCTTCCAAGCAAAGAGCTTCCTCTTCGCATCAGAGTCAGCGTAGTTGCGTGGTGGATATGCGCGCGCTCATGAAGAGCACGGGTAGAGTACATCTTTTCGTAGACCTCTAGAAGCAGCAAAGTCTGGAAGATCCATAGCTTTGCAGGCGGGCTGAAGTCGCTGTCCATGAAGACTTCCCACCTCAAGTGCCACGCCAGGAAATTGGCCAGTTCGGAACATGATTGAGTCAGATGGATGCTGTGCGGCTTGTTCAGGCAGGACGCGCCCAGAGCCATGATGGCGATCAAGAGCAGATTCTGCGCTTTGTCCGCGGCAAAGGTCGGCTTATGCAATATTGGTATTTGCGGGTGGAAGTGATACCAAAAGGCTGCAATGTACTTTTGCATCATCCGTAGACTAAGGACATGGCCATCTTCATCCCGGTCACCCTCCAGTAAAGATGCCTTATTCTTTGCCACCGGTGCATAGCTGGTTTCATTGAATCGCATCTCGATGAGATAAATCAGCTCTTGCCGCTTCTCTTCGGATAAGATCGTTTCAGGCGGGCTGTTATCAACAATGCTGGTGACAGCCATGGGGTGTTGCGCTGGTATAGCGGGAGTGTAATTTCCGTCTAGCGAAAGGGGATTCTGGAAAAAGGTAGCTTGAAATTGGGCTCCGGAACCGTCAGTGAAGCTTACGGCTGGACCTGACATCGATTGTCGTCCGGTTGCCGAACCATTACCAAGGTGAGGGTCATTGAAGAGCCACGCTGCGAAGTCATCGGCCATCCCGAAAGGAGAGCGGTTATAACCTTCTCCGCCAAAGACTGGCATGGTGTAGGAAGCCGGCATTTGATCCATCAAGGCTGCTTCTGAGGTGTGGCCCGTGATAGGAAGTCCCGGGGTTTGATCCATTGAACTTAAGCTCGTGGGCGGAGATGTCGCGAAAGTGGTGTCAGAGAGCCCCGACGACGTCGTCTGGCTCATTGTTGCAAACCCAGGTGGTGGCAAAGTTGACAACGGTGGGAAATTTTGATGTGCCATGTAAGGACCATGAGAGCCGCCAGGCATGCCGGCTCCCTGTTGGCCAGGGTATGCTTGTGGCACGAGGTGGTTGTAAGGAGCTGACTGCGGCACAGAACGACTGCTTGCAGGTCCAAGTGTGCTTTGCAGGGATGGACGGGCAAAATCGACCCTGTCATTAGCGGGTGCGCCATAGCGTAATGCATCGATAGACCCGAAACTGGCATGACGCTGAATCTCGTTCACCGTCCCCAAGAGCACAGACCGTGAGCTCCCAGGAGACTCGTAGCCTCGTATCGGGGGCTCTGTGCGATAATTGCCATCACTGCTCGATCTGTGCAATGGTAATGGTACGACAGTTGAGTTGTCATGGACGTATTGGGAGCCGGACTGCAATTGAGGGTCTATAGCTGCAGGGGCGTTGGCCAAGCCTGTTGCGACCGATGCCATCGGCGAGGTTACAGAGCTGCTGCTGGCGACACGTCGAGGTGCCGGAACAGGACGTGCATTCTGTTGATCTGGCATGCTGTTCTTCCGGTCTGGGACAGCAGTCACACCGGCGTTGGAGCCCTGCTCGCTAGGTGCCACTGCAGAGATGCTTACACGCTTGGCATCCACACTAGCTGGCGGAGAACGGATGCTGGCAGGCTGCGGAAACAAGTCCTTTCTCTGCAATTGTGAACCTCGAGCGGTGTGCCTATCACGGTGGCGAGTACAGAGATCTTGGCGTACGAAATACCGACTGCAGTCAGGGAAATCACAGTAGTAGATTGTCTTGGCCGAATCTGCGATACGGTCAGCACTGCATATTTAACATCATGCCCTTGGTATTTACGGTTCAGCTGGTGTCGATAGAGATGCTCAGCTCTGGAATAGCTCTTGCCGCAACTTTCATGAGGACAGTCAAATTTCTTATCTAGCCCTTTCCTGCTCCTCCTTCTTTTACGTGGGATACCTCCGGTTGGGGAACCCTCTGCAGTTCCGCTGTTGGGTTCTCCTTCATCGTTGCGACGTTCACGGTCATCTCCACCTCGACGGCGCTTCCGACTTCTACCCCTGTCCTCCAAAGTATGTTCATGGTGTTCTTCGCGAGATGGTATGCGCCGTTCCTCCCGCGACGCGGCAATCGGATGAGCGCCATTGTCAATCGTTTGCACAGGCGCCATTTGCGAGCCCATTACCACATCCTACTCCTGCCGAGTCCCGCCTCTTGAATCAATGCCTAGACAATGTATAGGTTTTTGTTTCGACCAAGACCTGTAAAAGTACATCGATTTGACATGTGCTGTTGAACGGCGACCGGTGTAACACGAAAGGTGGCAAAGATCAAATCTTAGGATTGTGAGCAAGGACTCGGAACTGAGAAGTTGCACATTCATGTTAGATCTGGCTTGTTCAGAGCTGTTTGGTTGTAAAGATGATTCTTGAACGTACGTAGGAGATTGTACAAGTTGAATAGATGGTCGGGATATCGCGAAGAGTTGTACAAGAGCAGATGTCCGCTGTATTACGACAGCATGTATGTAGATCGAGCTTCTTCGAGATGCATCAACAGCCACGAGAAGAAAGGTAATTGTAGCTTTTCAGAAAGACATCCCATGGGAACCTCTTCTCAAAACGTACAAATCAACTAACGCCGGCTACCTCAGAGCGTTGAATGTACTCTACTGATGCCAAGCGATTGTCAGAAGTTCGAAAGGTGCAATTGATGTTGATGATTCAGAGTACAGCCCAAGTCCGAGCACGAGGACTGCGTAAAGGGCGCTTGATCAATTAAGGTGGTGAGGTATAAGCGTATTTCCCAAAGCAAGCTCGTGCAGGATTGTGGGGGTAAGTCGCAGTAAAGTACTGAAACTCATGGCCACTGTAGACTAATTCGAATGATGGCGACAGTCACGGCGATCCGGTATGGGCTCGATGTACGAAGTAAGTTACTCCTGGTCCGTACATCTGTCACGAAGGTGCCAAAGTGTGGAGAAAGCTGGGACTGGAGTAAAGTCGCGCGGGAGCCCGAAAGACAGACCAGCCGGAAAAAGCGTGGGGGGGCGAGGGGTGCAGGGTGCTGGGGTGCTGGGGTGCAGCATGGGGCTGGTGCAAGTCTCCAGGGTATAAAGTACAGTTCGTAAGTGTATGGTATTTGTACCTTGCCTATATAATTATAAAGTTCGCCTAGAGTTATGTGGTCGTTCGCATTTGCCGCGTGTTGTCCATGTCAGCAACAATGGTGGAAGGCCAAAGAGGCTCAACTGAGAGGAGGAAGTTTGGAATGAGAGTTTCGGCCTAAATTAATATTCAACTCTCTCCCGTCTCCGAATCACAACCAAACATAACGTAAACGCTTGGACGTGGCTTCTTCGTCAAAAAATGCGGGATGATGAAGATATGAAGATCAGCCAATTACATTGTGTTTGGTTGACTTTTGTATACGCCATAATTTCGTATAACTCTAAATCTAAGAACTACAGTAAGGTCAGGTAATAAAAACAGGTAATAAAAACCACGGTTATAAGGGCTATGCGTTCTTTGCTGAGTACCTTACGCTATGCTGTGGACACCGTTGAAGGTTCCTCGGCGCAAGTAAGTTAAATCGCCGACCAAAGCCTGAAACGCTGCGTCAATCATGTCGCCATAAGTCGTCGAGTTGATGACGCCTGTCGCGATGCAAAAGACGAAGAGATTGCTCTAAACGCCCTGCAGGAGACCGTTGAAGGACCTCTCAACGCCGAAAACCGTTGCCTTTGCTGCAACGGAGTATATGCTCTACCGTCAGAAGCTTTTCATATATGTTGACATAGATTGAACCGGCGGGAAGGGAAAAGCGAGCTGATGAGGTGTTCCTCAACGTGAGACCGAAGCGGACAATCCGTTCGACTGTGTACCGTTGACCTCGTTATGTGAACCGTTGACCTCGTTGTGTGCGCCATTGACGACGGGATGAGCACCGTTGACCGCTGTGTCGGGGAGGAATGGCTTATCCATGTCTTTTACTTTGAGGCCGTCGAAAAGGGAGAATATACTGTGAGTTTGGTGGAAATCGTTGTTGACTGCGAGGATTCGGTCAGTCCGCACGCAACGTAAAGTCCGAGCTTAGATGCCCTTACCGATATTTACAAGATACCATGTTCCCATGATGTGCTCGATAAGGCGCCGGCTCGGACTCGAAGTCGGATGGCAGCGCGCCCAGTCATCTCCCAATCGGTACGCCTCATCCTTCCATGCGAGGAAGCTGATGGTCTCAACGATAGTGGGTTGGACGATTTCCTTCCCTGGAAAGACACCCCAGGTCACCGCATTCGGGCCATCTCCCGGGGCGTTTGTCTTCAAATCACCGTGCTTGTTGACGGCGTAGAATGTTAGATCTGGCTGGTGCTCGATGCGTGAGATCAACTCTGATATGATTTCTGGAGAGACGAGGAGCTCCAGATATGCCTTTTGATATACGTATCCGTTGGGTGGACCCCAGCCATATGTCGGATCGGATGACTTCACTCCATTGACAGCAGGTTGGGAGTTTATTGTCAGCAAGCCACGACGATTGATGTCGATTAACTGTGGTTTGATAATGTCGGATTCGTCGGTGATTGGGGACTCACTCCAGGGTAAACTCTCGAGGTCTTTGTGAAGGAATTTGATGAAGATGTCAGCGACATCACTAACTGATCGTGGCTGACCCCATAATTTGATGTTTTGTTCGTTTGTGCCTTTCAAGCCTATACCGTACGCATCTAGCTCCCCAAAGGCTGGCGATCTTGCATCGCCCCATCGTCCATTCGGAAACTCGTCCCAGTCCTGAGTACGGACTACATATGATTTATTTCGGTTTTTCCAGAAGATCGGTCGCACATCTTCATCTCGGCGATTCAGTCCAAGCGACTGTCGCCAAGGCAGGAGCTTCTTCGGAGGTGTCCCATCGGAAGATATCAGACCAAGTTCATCCAGCACCATGCGCGTCGCTTGCGCGAGGTTCATCGTATAACTAGGCATGCTCAGACCCGGTCACTCTGACACGTGAGGAGAGAACTCACAAATGTAATTGCATGATCCCAGCGTCGATAATCTTCTGACACATTTCGGCCACAAGTCCCTTTCCAACCTCCCTGACAGCGGCATCGTCATTCTTCACCGGTTCCAACGCTTCTGTCCACTTTGGTGGAATGCGGCAATTGGACCAACCCGCCCTCCTCAAGAATGCGGCATGCGTCTGAATAGGCATAATCCCAGGGACAATGGGTACAGTTATGCCGCGTTTACGACACTTGTCCACCCACGCCAAGAAATTATCCACATCGTAGAACATCTGAGTGACCACAAACGTTCCACCAGCGTCAACCTTCTCCTTGAGGTGCTGCATCAGGATTTCGGAGTCCTGCTGATCATCACAGCCTTCAGGATATCCGGCAACGCCGATATCGAAATGGTTCCCATACTGGTCCTTGATATACTTTACCAGATCTTTGGCGTACCGGAAGCCACCCTCTGTTGCCACCCACTTTTCTTTCTCTCTTGGAGGATCCCCTCTGAGCGCGAGGATGTTAGTACAACCAGCCTTGTATGCTTCCCTGAGTGCATCGTCCACCTTGGACTTTGCCATATCCGTGCAAGTCAAGTGCATGCAGGTCTCGAGGCCGTAGACGGTCTGGGCAACATTGACCATTTCGCATGTCAGATGAGATAGCCGCCCTCCTGCCCCCCAGGTGATGTCTATAAAAGCCGGTCCGAGCCCATGCATGCGATCCATACCTGAAGAGACATAAGCATACCGAAAGACAGAACCACCCTGCCATTGGGCCAAACTCACGATCGTAGAGATTCTGAACACCCTTGATTGAACTTGTCGTTAGCGAATTCCTATCTGTAGAAGCAACAGCTGAGACATACTTGAGCGGTCTTTGGCGGGAAGAATTCGAACGAGAAGATGGGCTTTTTCGTCCGCTCCGCTTCCGCCAGCTTCTCTCGGATATGCATCTTGAAAAGCTCTTCCAGACACTATCAGCTGCGAACCGAGCTTTCCGACTGATCCACCCAGTAAGGACGATCGTGTAAAGTGTGCGATGTTTTCAGATAAACCGACGAGACGTACAATGGGCGCTGCTTTGGACGTTTCCAGACGATTCCCGGTCGTTCGTAGCTTCAGACCCTGAGCTGAATGCCCACAGTCCTGGGAGCTTGCAGTAGGCCAGTGAAGACAGGCTTCAATTTCGTCCCTGCTCTTCCACTTTTGTTTCTATTCTTCCCAATCAACCAAAGTACCGTTTTCGAGCCCACCGATCCACCAGATCACGCTGCATGTACCACCGATACTTTCCCAGGAGAATGTGGAAGTGTGTGGGTTCTAGAAGGGCAGAACTTCCAACCCCTCAGTGTTTGCGAACGGTTCTTTGCAGCGTCTGCCGTGACATTGAAGTTTGACAGCTGACAGAATGATGTGCGGCCTGCCAGCAGATCGGTTTGAGTAGTGCTGCCGAGTGTATGTATAATGAAGCTATAGACTGTGACCATAGAAGCTGAAGCAGAGCAAGGTGGATTTTCCTGCAGGAGTAAGGCAGGCTTACTACCTTAGCCAGATATCGATGTCACATAGAGCGGTTGTGCCCCACTACGGTAAATCTTTTTGTTGGTCCCTGCTTTTCTGTCCCTGCCGACCGGTAGTCCTTTCCGGCAATATTAATAACTTGAATCCACCCCAACTCTACAATTCCTTTCTAGAATTACCCCTCAGCTATATTTTCTCTAAAGCCCAATACCTACAGTATCTTGCTTCTCTAACGTCACTCAGGTCTAGACCCGAGTATAGATATAAATACAGGTGTGAGTTTAGGAATGAGTTAGGCGTGCGTCTAGAGGCGTGTCCAGGGATCGGTTTAGGCATGAATTTAGGCACAGAGGGCCTATATCATAGGTGCAAATCGGTGAAGAGAAATGAGTGGGGAAGGAACTGGAGGCCATCTTGATCTAAGGGGTCACACTGGAAAAGAATTCACATCCTGGGGGAGAAACAAGATATTCGCCGAGTATCTGCACCGAACATCTTCCCCGAACATCTTCCCCGAACATCTTCGGACCGCAGTGCTGTGGTCCCCGATATCAAATAAAATGACATTCATAAAACACCGTCTTATGCAAACCCTTGGTCCGTAAGTTACAAAGAGGCACTGTAGTGTTCTTTCGGGACAATTACGTAGTTTGAAGTTCGACCAGCCTGCATTGTTACTGGCGGCCGCCGAGATCGGAAGCGAAGCAAACTAAGATGACGAATTTACGGTAGTTAACGTTATCTGCAATCAGATCACGCCAGGGAACCGCGACCGTTCCCAGGTAATGTTACCATATACAGCCCACAACGCATTCCACCGAGCAAACATCGAAGACCAACACCTCAGCAACAACATCAACCCACCCACCCACCATGTCCCTCCAACCCACCACCGCCCCAACCACCAGCAACCCCACCATGCCCCCCCCCACCACCACCACCACCACCACCACCCACCCCCCCCTCCCCGCCCACAAAGCCGACTTCCTCCACGCCTGCCTCACCGGCTCCGTCCTCCAATTCGGCCAATTCGCGCTAAAATCCGGCCGCATATCGCCCTACTTCTTCAACGCCGGCCTGTTCCACCGGGCCGACCTGCTCCGCTCCATCTCCACCGCCTACGCCCAAACAATCCTCGACTTCCTGTCGCGCGACCCCACGCGCCGCATCGACGTTCTGTTCGGCCCCGCCTACAAGGGGATCCCCTTGGCGACGGCGACGGTGGACAAGCTAGCGGCGCTGGAGCCGGAGCGGTTCGGGGCGCTGAGCTATAGTTTCAATCGGAAGGAGGCGAAGGATCATGGGGAGGGAGGGACGATAGTGGGGGCGCCGTTGCGGGGGAAGAGGGTGATGATTGTGGACGATGTGATTACGTCGGGGAAGGCGGTGAGGGAGGGGATTGAGATTATTGAGCGGGAGGGGGGGGAGTTGGTGGGGATTGTGGTGGCGTTGGATCGGATGGAGAAGATGCCGGGTGCGACGGATGATGATGGGAGGCCGAGACCGAGTGCTGTTGGGGAGGTGGCGAAGACGTATGGGGTGCCGGTGCTGTCGATTGTTACGCTCGATGATCTGATAGATGGGTTGACGGGCATGGGCACGGAGGAGGATGTTAGGAGGTTGGAGGAGTACAGGGCACGGTATCGGGCGAGTGATTGAGAAGTGGATTGTATTCTATTTCCTAAGATCGAGAGATACCCCTGGCAATAGCTGCCACATACGGTTAAAGCCCAACCGCGTGATGAAGTGCGCCACATCAGGCGGTCCATTTTAATAAGTCCTCTACAAGCGCTTTTGATATGATAAGACTCTTGGGGCCATCCAGAAACACAACGCCAGCGAGGCATGACTTTCGTGAGGTCGTGTAGGAGAGCAGTTAGCGACGGTCGGTCTTACCCATGCCACGCTTGCCTGAGAACTATACAGACGTTAGCGGATCATCCAGCGAGGTTACAGCGAAAAAATCCTTACCAGATGCTTGGGCAAAGCGGCAGTGGTGTGTCTGTCAGCCTCTCCTTGTCTTGCCATCCGGTTCATCTTTTTCTGACCGAGTTTCGCCAGTCTGTCGGCTTTACTTCTCGCCCCGACGCTAGTAACGCCATCCTCTCTTCTGTTGCTCTGGCTTCGGGCTCTGCTCTTGGCTCGAAGTAAGGCTGCGTCGCGTGTGCTTGATGGAGTATCTACATCCATCGCATCCTCCGTACCCGTCCTGTTTCGAAGTGCACTTCGCCCACGGGATTGTGACCTAGCACGTGCTGAAATCGAGGTCGTATCAAACCCTAGCGAGTCGAGATGGTCTTCCATAACCGAAAGCTTTTTCTTGGTTGCAGTTCGAGGTATCACCGCTCGGTTCTTCAAAGATTTCTTCATCTTCGCGGCATTCCGGATGAGCTGTCGCTTTTCCCTGATAAGCTCGGCCTTTGCACGAATGTCTGCCTCATCCGCGTCTTCGATGCTCTCATCGGAGTCATAGTAGCCATCCGCTTGCAGTTTCTCCTCCTCTTCCTCCAAAGTGGCCAGTTTCGCTTCGATGTCAGGGTCGATGAAGTCGTAGACATTCTTTCCATCAAATACCTCAGGAACCTTATCATGATTCCATTCGTTGCTGTCAAGCATGTACTTCTTCTTCAAGTCAACATTATACACACCAGCTCCGCCTTCCTCGTCCTCGATATCTCGCGCGAGCCTTGGCCGATCAGGATCGTCTTTGTTATACTTCTTCATATTTTTGACGGCTTCGGGTATAAAGACCTCTCTGTTTATGCCTCCCAATGGCTGAGCGACGTGAATCCGCGCTAGGACGTCTCCAAGTCTTCCACCAATGGTCCCCCCACTGTTGGTTCCAGCCTTTAGTTTCTGCGCTACTCGATCCGCAATCAAGCGTTCACAAGCCGCATTCCTGACCTCCATAACACCTTCCGTGGTTGTGCAGGAAAGCTGAAGAAGCTCGACGTCACCAGCCTTGAGAATAGTTTGAAGTTGCTCTTGTGTCTTGCTGTCTAGATCCTCAGGTCGCATGACGTCAATCTTGTTGATTACCACGAATACGAGTTTGTTGGCGAACAATGGCTTGATACTCTTGAACAGCTGTATTTGCGCAGTGACCGAATAACCGCATTGCTCCGATAAATCCATAAAATATAAGATGGCCGAGCGAAGATGTGCGATGGCGGTAATAGATTGCATTTCAATCGTGTTCATTTCCTCCAACGGATGGTCCAGAATCCCGGGTGTATCGATGGCTTGAAAGCGAAGGTATTTGTAGTCAAAGTGTCCAACGAACAAGCTCTTCGTTGTGAACGCATACGGTTGCACATCCACATCTGCCCGTGTTACGCTCCGCAAGAAGCTGGACTTTCCAACGTTCGGATATCCGCAGATTAAGAGTGTCCGAGTATTGGGGTCTATGGATGGAAGACGACCGAGATGTTGTCGAACCTGTTCTAGGTAGACGAGCGAATCTTTCAAGCGTCTGCATATCGTAGCCATACGACCGAGAGCTGCCCGCTTGAGTTGCTTGCATTGGAAGAGCGATTGTGCATATTTCAGAAGGCGTACATAATCCCGAGAGACGGTCTCGATGAGATGTTTCGCGGTGGCGAGCTGCCCAAGGGCTATGCGGAAGTGGTCCGCATCGTAGAGGGTGTTCAGAAGGTCCTTGTCTGTAGGTCGTAAGCTTCCAAAGAACTACGTAGACTGTGTGCTTTTGTGAAAGTATAACGCTGAGCTTTCTTTGGACAATAAGGGTGGACATACGGAATGGATGGATGTCTTGCAGCCGTGGGAAGCCCTCGAGGATCGCCGAAAGTTTCTCACAGAATGTTTCTTGGGTATATTTGACTTTCCGTGTATAAAAGCCTTCACATTTTCCTGTCAGCATCCTAGATTCATGGGCATATTCAGTTCATCGACATACTTCTTATCCTGCTGATCTGGAATCCTGCTCTGATCTGTGTGGGAAGCCGGCGCTGGGTGCGACTCAGGACGATGTCAAGAAACTCCTGACTGGTAGGTACAGGCTGTATTTCCTTCCAGGTCGTCTTCATGTTGGGCTATGGCGAGATGTCGCAAACGCTGCGCTCGTGGATTTGATTTGTGCTGTGGGTGGGGGATCAAACTTCTGGTGAAGGATGGAAAAGTTCGCGAGTAGGCCGCGGCTATACTTGCCTCCTGTTAGCATTAACATTCAGAGTGTCTACGACAGGGCCAGACGGCAAACTACAGCCCCTAGAATGTTCCTCTAGAATGTTCAAGGAGGATACTCTGGCATACAGAGCTGATTACATTCAGTATACCCAGAGTAATATTTGTTATCCAGCAAGTGTTTGCGGACATCTAACTTTGGAACGAACCCTAGAAACCGCATTATTTTCATCAGAGAGATACGCCCTAACCACCAGGGCCAGTGTCGGTAAATTCGTAGACCTGAGCAGGGTTAGTATCATTGATTGTGGAATTACATGCGCTGAGTCTACCATATCATTCCATCCACCCCCACCGAATTGAGCGGCACTCTCTCCTTTGTTGACGAATCCGAAGCTCTCATAGTACTCCACAAGATGGCCATGAGCGATCAAGGCAATCCTATCAGCGACTCCCGCCGTTTCCATTCGCTGAATGTACGACTTCAGAACCGTTCTACCTAGACCCATCCGTTGATAAGCCGGGAGAACGCCGAGGGAATGCAAAGCTATCGTTCTCCCTTTTTCCTGATGGCCACGCCGGTCGTGTTCCGAGACACTCTGTCTCCAGTCTGGCGGAAAGTCCATTGAGTCGTCAGTGACAACGACGCTGTCGCACTTGGTAGATACGATGTGAGCAAGCAGGACGCCTTTGTTGTCTGGGTTTGCTGAGTCTGGGGGATGGGCTGTAGCTGCCGTTGCGGCACTGCTTAATGAAGAGTTCGGCTTTGCTGTTGCAAACAACCCTAATGTCATCTCTCCGCATTTGGTGAGCAGATATATGAACTATCTCCGATGTCAGTGGATGACATGCTCCAAAGTATGAAATGTACCCGCCGCAACATAGAGTACGGCGATGGAGAGAGTCCTCTCCATTTGCTTTGAGCGTTTACACAGAACACGACAAACTTCGCCGAAGAAATCAAAGTATCACTACACAAAGCAAGCAAAAGGGTCAAGCTCAAAAGACGTCTGTCAACACGGTCCGTTTGATGCATACAACGCAATTAAGAATATGCAGATATGACTATCTAGAGAGCGGACAGAAGGAAGACTCCTCGATCAGCTTAAGATCTTTCGTAGGGCATACTTTTTCTCTTGAACATCTCTCAGGTTCCGGAAAGGAAGCCTCCTCCAATCTGACACAGCTCTCGACGTCTGCTAAGGACAAGGTTGACACATATGGATGCAAGTTTTCCCTCCGCTCTATCTTCTTTATGGCTTCTGTCCGCCGTGGTGAATTATCCGAATGTGGATATATAATGAATCCACCGTTATCTTTTGACTCCGCGGATCTCTCTGATGTGTCTGATTCTGGGCCTTTAGAGAAGTGCGCTTCTTCTGTGGGCCGCTCTGGAAAGAGATCTCGCGGCATGATGGACAAGGTAGAGGGTGTAAATAAAGCACAATGAGTGGGGCCAAGTCGTTGATAGCAGTGAGTCTCCAGTCTCTTTTCAGGCCCAGGGCTTTCATGTAACATGTGCATCCATGCTCATCCTTACAAACTGATGGTGCAAAAGAGTTGCCTTACCTTAGTTCTGCTGCAGAGGTACCGAAAGGCTAATATGATGTGAACCTTAAGGTTTACATCAGGCTTGATGCATTAGCACGGTCAGGATAACTGCAGGCTGCCACCCAACGGGTTATAAGCACTCATCTGAGGCTCTCTCATTTAAAGAACGTACTGCGATCTCCAGCATACATACTTTACTTCATACTGCACTCATTGTGATAGGTAGAGATATAGTAGTCAATGATTATGATCAAATTGTTCAGTGTGAAGTGGTTGCGGTAGAGTACGTGACGTCAAACGGCCGGCAGCCACTCATGTAAGGAAAAGACACAGATACAAGTACAGTGGATCCTACAAAGTTGGCTCCAGCACTCACACAACTTTTTTTTTGAAACTTCTTCAAAATTGTCATGATATCACTATGCACTCATACCAAACCATAGCTGAACCCCTCACACAACAATTGATAAGCAAAGTACTATATAGACAGTCTTTGCATACAAATCTTTTAAGTTTCTTAATTGTTAATCTTCATCAATACAAGATTTTAACATCAGAACTTCATTGAATAGCTGTTGTATTGTAGTGTCTTACATTGTCACATATCTTACTCATCAGCCTCTTATAAATAAGAGACTCATAAATTCACAATTTTAACAACTTTATCTTTTTAAAGAGTGACAATTCATTACATTACAATATGCAGACTAAAAGTCAGCAAAATAAGACAGAGTCATTCTTTGACTGTATTGAGACTTAAGTGATTTCTGAAAAATAAGAATCTGCAGAGATTCAGATTGCTATTTAAATTGTAGAGAAAAAGAATTAATATTTAAATGAATAGATCTGTCTGATCAAAATTAGACAGATTAATAATGAGAAAAGATGATGATTTATAAAAATTAATTGTGAACTGTAAATATTTAATATGTATAATGAGATTAACAAACTTCTGAGAGATAAAGATTCTTAAGTCTTATTTAAGAAAGAACTGCATACAGAATTTTTTTATGTTTTTATTATCTCTTTAAATTTAATAAAGTGATATGTATTTAAAGTTGTGTATACACTTTCAGCAAAACAGACACAACAACTGAAGAACTTATTTACATATAATGAAAAGTTCATTTATAAACATACTGAATTTATATGCAGCACTGTAATAACATTTTATTTAGTCTTTAAAAACTTCTTTAATAATTATGATAAAATTCTTTTTATTATGCAGTTCTTAACAGAAAAATCTTAAGATGCATAATTTTATTATATTAATGAGAGTAAACTTCTAAATAATAAGTCATAAATATTCTTTTTAAAGTTTCTGCTCAATCTTGTTGAAAACTCAGTGAATTGTGAACTTAGCACAGTACAGAAATACTTAAAAGTTATGTAGAAATTTATTTAATTAATTTAAGCTTTTTCAAGCTACATAAAGAAACAGAGAATAAGTTATTTCTTTATAAAACTTTAATTAAAGATTTAAATAGCTTTAATTAATTATTAAGATTTCTTAAAGATAAAAGAAAGTCTAATAGCTCTGATTGCTAAATTAAAGATTAATCAGTGATCTGTAGATAATTATATAATTTAAAGTTACATCATTAAGAAAATTTATAAGCACTGTTTACATTCTTTTACTTAGACAGCAAAGTTACAGCAGAATAATTATCTCAATTCTGAGATTACAAAATTAAGTTATTATGACAATGCAGATAAACTCTATTTTGAGACTGATGTTAAAAGAGATGACTACTATAACTGTAAAAGACTGAGTCATTTTATAAAGAACTGCAGAAGTCTTTTAAAAAATCTTAATTACATTAAGATTAATGCAGTTAAGACAAAAAAAGACAGAGCTTTATTGACTACATTTTAGTGACAAAAATTAGATTAAGAATCATAAAGAAATTTAGCATTATAATGAAAGATTAAGTCTAAATTAAATTCAGTTGAGTCTCTATCAGTGTATTGTTAAACACTGCAGCAGAGATTAATGTGATGTTTTAGTAATATATTATTACTTATTAATTGACATAAGTTGATGCAGAACTTCTGAGATCAGAGCTTTTGAAAGAACAACATGTCTATTGTTATGATACATATTTAATGAAGTATAAATTCATTAACAGTTAAGAATAAGAGCAAACTGAAGAGCAATTGTTTTATATTTTAAATAAAAATGAATCTAAACTCATCTTTGATCTCTTAAATCTGAAATGACAACACATTTATATTGATTGTGACTCATACACATAACATTATAAGATAAAACAAATATCTCTGATTATTGATGAGTCTAAAGTGTTTGTCAACAACATTTAAAATTAATTTGCTGTTTATACATTGTTAATAATGTCTAAATTAGATTCATTGACAACTGCTATACATATTGTTGACAAAATGCTGACACTATCTCAGCAATATAACAGATACATAAATGTGTTCTTTAAAGAGAATGTTGATAAGTTGTCATCTTATTAAGATCATGATCATGTCATAAAGACAGAAAGATATGAATTACTTTATAATTTACTTTATAATTTGTCAAAAACAGATCTACAAGTGCTTAAAGAATATTTAGATGATATCTTAATAAAGAAATAAATACAATATTTTATTAATTTTGCAGAAGCATCAGTTCTATTTGTTTTAAAAAATGAAGAAAGCTTATATTTATGTATTGACTACAGAGATCTTAATAAGATTATTATTAAAAATCATTATTCTCTATTACTGATTAATGAGACATTTAATCATTTAAGTAAAGTTAAGATGTTCATCAAACTAGATTTTAAGAATACTTATCACTACATTAAAATCAAAAAAGACAACAAGTGAAAGACTGTGTTTTATATATGCTATAATCATTTTAAGTATATAATTATGTCATTTAAATTAATTAATGTCTCAGTAACTTTTCAAGTCTATATTAACTGAGCATTAACTGAGCTAGTTAATGTCTTTTATATAATATATTTAAATAATATCTTGATCTATTTCAGTTCTCTAGAAAAACATCAGAGTTATGTAAAACAAATTTTAAAGTAACTTTAACAATTTAAATTGTATGCAAATCTAAAGAAGTATACTTTTTATATTATATAAATGAAATTTCTTAAGTTCATTATCTTTACTATTGATGTTTTGATGAATCAACAACAAATTAAAATCATAAAGAAATGACTGATATTTAGAAATTATTATGAGATATAAATATTTCTAAAGTTTGCAAACTTTTATCATCACTTTATACAGAGATATTTTAAGATCACTGCTTCTTTAACTGATCTGTTAAAAGACAGCAAGAACAGCAAGAAGATAGATGCATTTAAATAATTATAAATGATAATATAAGCATTTTGCAAGCTTCACAACATCTTTACACAGATATTTATTTTGATGCACTTTAACTCAGAGCTAAGAGCTCAGATTGAAACTGATGTCTTAATAGTTAAGTTAATAAATATTTATTTACAGCTTCAGATAGATGCTCAATGACATTTTGCTGTCTTTTGATTAAGAAAGTTAAACTTAGTTAAAACATACTATGAAACTTATGATCAAGAATTATTGACAATCATAAAGACATTTAAATACTGACAACACTATCTAGAGAATAGTCATTATTTCATTAAGATATTCATGAATTACAATAATTTATAAGAATTTATGAATATGAAGTCATTAAATAAAAGACAAGCACACTGAGTTATGAGATTAGCTGCTTATGATTTCATAATTATACATTAATTAAAGAAGACAAATCTCACTAATGTGCTGTTAAGATGTTCTGACTACAAAGTTAAGAAGAATATAAACAGATTGCTATTAACATTGCAATGAAAGCTGATCACATTACTTTAAGAATTAAAATTAAGCATTACTGTTCTAGTTAATCAGATCAATACTTAAAGCTTAAATCTGCAAATTACACTGATCATTTTATTAAAAGAATATTAATTAAGTACTCAGACTGAAGATTATGACTGTTAAGAATAAGTCAATGAAAGATTTAGAAAGTCTTTATCTGAAAATAAATTAAAGAACAATGATTATATATTTAATTTATCTATACACAATATAGCGAAAAAGCTGCTTAACTTTGTTGCTGAAATTACTGATTATAAACAGTTTATTTTATATATATTGATTCAGAAAGTGACTGACAACAAAACAATACATAATAAGAAGTAATTATTCTTTCTTAAACTTATTCATCTCTTGCAGAACACTGATGTTCTAACAGTAAAGATGTGATAAGACTTAAAATTACAGAATAATTGTAGCTGTCAAGACATCAGTAATAGTTTATGAATGTTTAATTTCATTGAACTACTTCATTACAAAAGCAAGATATACATATTATTTGACAAAGCTGTTAAAAATGAACTTATGAAGCTGCATTATGATGATGTTCTAACAGAACATTATAAAGTAGACAGAACAATTAATTTGTTGTTTAGAAAGTATTATTGAGTTAATATGACAAATAATGTTTAAAAATATGTTGCTTTGTGTGCTGTATGCTTAAGAATTCAAGTATTAAGACATTATTTATATAATGAATTACAGTCATTGTCACTATCTACTTAATTATAAAAGAAGATAACAATGAACATAATCACTGACTTGCTGCCTAGCAGATAAGAAACTAATGTTTATAACTTTATACTAATAATTATGAATTGTCTTACAAAGATAACTCAATATATCTCTATCATTAAAAAACTCACTGTAGTCAAGTTAGCTGACATATATATTGAATAGATCATATATCACTATAAAGAACTTAGAAATATTGTCTTAAATTAAGAATCAATCTTTATCAGCATATATTGATCTGAATTTTATTATTAACTTTAAATAAAGTAAAAACTAAGCATCATCTTTTATTCATAAACTGATGATTAAATCAAAAGACAGAATTAAATTCTAAAATATTATCTGTGTTATTACTGTTGTGAAGAACAAGACAATTGAATGTTCTTTTTATTAATGATAAAGTTTGTATATATAAACAGAAAACATATAACAATTAATTAAACACTGTTTAAGACATTAATGAGCTATTATTTAAGAATTGCTCAACACATTAAGAATAATGTCTATAAAGAGAAAATGTCAGCAGTGAAAGATTAAGTACAGTAAATGAAGAAAATCTGTGTTACAATAATAAAGTAATAACAAGTCATTGTGAAAGCATAAGTCAAGTACTTTAACAAAAATTATGTTTAAAAAAGCTACAATGTCAGTGATTTGATGTTATTGTTCATTAAGAACTTAAAGCAACACAGATTAAGTAAGAAACTGTTATATAAATTTATTGAGTCTTTTTAAATTGTTAATCTTATTAATAAACAAGCATACTGACTGACTCTGCCTGCTTATTACAAAATTCATAATATATTTTATATCTTATATCTAAAGTTTCATAAATGCTGTCTAAACAATAATTCTTTATCAGAACTGCTCTTTTCAGATTTCATAAATGATGAGAAAGAATACAAGATTAAAGATATCTTGAACAAGAAATAAAGAAGAGAACAGTTATAATACAAAGTTAAGTAAGTAAAATATTTAACAAAATATAATGAATGACTTTAAATAGAGAATATGAAGAATGCAGAAGCATTGTAATAAGAATACAATGTAAAAGCAGAGAGAAAGCAAAAGCATAAATGAAGTTTAAGAAATTAAAAATTTCTATTAAAAATATTTTATATAGTATCATTTAGAAGAAGCAAAGTCAAAATATAATCAATATATTAATAAAATATTATTAAATCACTTTATCATCTCTGCATCTGTGTCACTATCAGAAGCAAAAGACAAGAACAGCAACTACTTATTAATGTTATAATTGCTGTCAAAGTGACTAAGCTACAGTGTTGAGTTGCAAAAGCTTTTTAAGATGTTGTTACTTAACTGAAGAAAGAAAAGCTCACACTTAAAGTAAAGTAAGCAACATGATGATGACAGCAAAGCACAAGAAAATTAAGAAAACAAATTATAAAGTGAAAAATGTTTAATATAAATATCTACATCACAGTAACTGCTCACTGCTCTTAAATCATGAGCAATAATAGATTACAAATCTTTACAGACTTACAATGATCACTGTAATGCTCTGCAACACAAATAATATAGATGATGACATATTTAATAAATAATATCTGTATATAATTAAGATGATGCTGAAGTCAAGGTTAACAGACATTATTGATTGTCATGATGATGATATAATTAATAAGTGTATACAAGTTGTTAACTCAGCAATTAAAAAATGTAAAAATCTGTTACTGTTAATACATCACAAGATGACAAGAAACTTTCTGTTAAACTGAGTTACACAGCTTTTAAAGTGTTTTATAATAGTTATAATTCTGATTTTCAACAATGTTACATTGATTAGTGTTGTTGCTGATATGTTTTGAACAGTAGAGACAACAGAAAGAATTTAATTTGTTGTTAATGTAATGATTATGATGTGACATTAAGGCAGTGTCAGTGTGAGTAAATAAGAAAATAGAGAAATTGCTGAGAGTATGATGTTGTGAAGTGATAACATTCTTGAGAACTGAAATAAAAACAGAATTGAGATGCAACATGTATAATGATGTTATTGCAGAAGAAAAATGTAACATATGATGCAGAGCAGAAAGATGTTCATTAATTACAGTTTTAAGCTTAATATTTTTCTGAATAATGAGTTTCTGACAAATCAATTATACTGTGAAGATGATGTTCTGTGATGTTAATGATGCAGTAACAGTCATTAAGTAAGCATTTTCAATTAAGTCTGTTAACAATGACTTATCTGCAGCTTAAGAAAGTGAGATGTGAAAAGATGACATTTTGTTGTTGAAAAGATTGAATAAATATAATTACATCTACATACAGCAGCAAGATCTCTGCTGCTGTCTTTTCTGTACAACAACACTATTCAGAGTGTGCATCTCATCATTGTTGTGTAAGCATTTTGTTAACAGATTTGTCTTAAGATACTTACATTTCTTATATTTAACATTCTTTTTTGTCATGTTCTGTTTCTGCATTTCATTTCAGCAAAATAAATATATTAATGATGTTATTTACAGTATTCATTACATTCTTAACTGACTTAGCTCTTACAGACTTGATCTTCAGAACTGACTCTGATGAGTTTGTTAATTCATTAACATTTAAAATCATGTTGACAGACAGTGTTTAATGATGAATGCAATAGAAACTCAAAGATTTCTTATTGTATTTCTTTATATTTGTATAAGTGTATTCTTTAGGCTGCAACATTGTTAAAATGCATTGATATCTTAAATGCTATATATATAAGAATCACTGACAATTCTGCTGAATTCTTAATGAAAGATACAGTAGAAAGAATATCTCTTTTATTCTTCTTAATAATTATGATGTTGCTGTTAATATGCTGTTGCTATCTGCTGTTTATCAGATATTACAAGAGAGAAGTGTCATTTAAAGGCACAGAGTTGCTATGACTTTGATTTATTAAGATGTTGATGATGAAATGAATGTAAGTTGTGTGTGAGAAAGAGTCTTTTATATATTGCAATTAAACAAAGAAATCATCAATTTAACTGATTCAGAAATAAAGAAAAGTTGATTTCATTTATGTTTTGTATATTATTCATCATCAAACAAAGCTGAATCATCACCTATCTGAATGTGACAGACTTAAAATATTGTGCAAGATTGTCAGTTTAGTTAAGATAGACAATAAGTGAAATATGTAAGAATGTTAAGTAAATCATTGCTTACATCTTGCTGATCAGATTTCACAGAATTAAATCTATAATGTTAGTGATACATTAATGTGCTGAAGAATCAGCACATAGAAGAAAAGACAATTGTTATGATATCACTATGTACTCATACTGAATCATAGCTGAATTTCTTACACAATGATTGATAAGTAAAGTACTATATAGACAGTCTTTACATACAAATCTTTTAAGTTTCTTAGTTGTTAGTCTTCATCAATATAAGATTTTAACATTGAAACTTCATTGAATAGCTGTTGTATCATAGTGTCTCACATTGCCACATACCTTACTCATCAGCCTCTTATAGATAAAAGGCTTGTGGATTCACAAAAATCAAGCTTAAACAACAGCATTTTGATGTTAAAATCACAACTAAACACTTATTTCTATAAATTTGAATAGACAGAATTATTATAAATATATATTTTTATCATCTGTACAAAATTTATGAGTAACTATAATGAAATAACAATGCTATCAACTTAATTAAATACTTTGTTCAAGTCCATGCAACAAGACAGTATTTACACTTAAAAATTATATATTTAACTACAACAATGAGTTTTTATGATAAATCTGAATAGACAGAATTATTATATATATAAAGATCTTTCATTTTTGAAGATTTTATGTATAT
>JAABUJ010001507.1_pt1 | contig 33811 bp, 38 predicted proteins | sample 5559131 | NCBI WGS metagenome assembly JAABUJ01 (sample SAMN10711875, study PRJNA513366) | rock metagenome | isolation source: Antarctica rocks | place: Antarctica: Victoria Land, Mt New Zealand nord | collected 2016-01-07
CGCCAATACGCCCCCATTGGTCGTCGCGCAGCCCGTAACGTCGCATCGGTCAGCTCCACAGTGGCTGACCCCTACGCATCGAAAAACGCCTCGCGCCGGAAGCCCCTAAATGACGACACGCCCTAGCTTTCTAGCTAGCTAAGTGGGGATAGCGTGCAGTCGGTTGGTGTGTTCGAGGCAAAAAATCGGCTAACGGCACTCCTCGATGAGGTGGAGCAGGGTCATGAAATTCTGATCACCCGGCGTGGCAAGCCCGTCGCACGGCTGGTTCCCGCCGAGTCTGGATTTGATCGCGTCAAGGCGCGCCGGGCTGCGGTAGTGGGTCAGTTTGAGTTTTTTGCCAGTGAGAAACTTAGAGATATCAATGCGTTCAAATGTCTCTAATTCGATACTGAGACACTACCCGGGCTGCGGATGGTTTGCGCGCGGTCAGCGAGAGTCTGACACTTGGGGGCCCAGCCTCAAGGAGCTGATCAGCGAAGGCCGTCGGTGACCTTTGTCCTCGATAATTCCATTGCTCTCGCCGGGTACTTCAAGGACGGGCAGACCGAGCCTCTCATGGCGTTGCTGGACCGGTTGACCGAGCAGGGGGCTGTTGTCCCGCAACTTTGGCCGATCGACGCGCTCAATGGGCTATTGACGGCCGAACGCCGAGGCCGGATCGATGGCCAGGACCGTCAACGATTGGCCGGCTTTCTGCAGGACCTTCCGATCGCCATTGATGACGAGACAGCTCGCCGAGTATGGGCCATGGCGGCGCAGCTTGCGGAACGGCATCGGCTGACGGCCTATAATACCAGTTGCCATAAGTCTCGACCTGACCGTGCCGGCGTTCGCGGCCCAATCTGGTACACGCATTACGCCAAAGGGAGGGGTCAGCTTTTACGCCAACGGGTATAATGTTACCTACCTCGAACTGGCGCTGCGCCTGAAGCTACCCTTGGCAACGGGCGACAAGTCGCTGCGAACGGCGGCCCGTAGCGCCGGGGTTGATCTGCTCCCGGCGTGACCTAGAGTGTCATCCGACCGAACGGGATCACCCGTCGGATAAAGACGCTCGCTAAAACAAAGACCTAGAGCATTTTTCGTGCGTCTATCAGCTCGGAAAATGCTCTAGAGCAGCGTTGCCAGCAGCGGCACGAGGATCGCCGTCACCAAACCGTTCAGGCCAATTGCCAGCCCGCCGAACGCTCCCGCAGTTTCGTTCAGCAGCAGCACCCGCGCAGTGGCGAGCCCATGCCCCGCGGTGCCGGCGCCCAAGCCGTGCGCGCGCCAGTCGACGATACGCATGCCGCGCATCACGCCGGGTCCGAGCAGGATCGCGGTCAGTCCCGTCAGCAGCACGAACACCGCCGCGAGCGACGGCACGCCGCCGATCTGCTCGGCAATGCCCATCGCAATCGGCGTAGTGACGGATTTTGGCGCCAGCGACAGCACCACCGGGCGCGACGCCCCCATCGCGCGCGCAATCAGCATGGCGCTGACGGCCGAAGTCACGGAGCCCGCCAGGATGGCTGGGATGATAGCCGGCGCGGTTCGGCGAATTTGCTTGAGGTTGGCGTACATCGGAACGGCCAGCGCCACGGTCGCCGGGCCGAGCAGGAATTGGACGTACTGGCCCCCCTGGAAGTAGGCCGCGTAGGGCGTTCCGGTTGCCAGCAGCAATCCGGCCAGCAGGACGATGCTGATCAGCATTGGGTTGGCGAGCGCATGGTCGCCCAACCGCCGGCTGAGCTCGACGGAGAACTGCCAAGCCAGCAGCGTGCTCGCAAGGCCGAGCAGCGGCGTGGTTTCCAAATAAACCCAAAGCGTCGAGATCACGGCGCGCGACCCCGGGCGAGCCGCTGCATCAAGCCCGCGGTGACGGCCAAGCCGAGCGCGGTGGAAACGACGATGGCCACGAAGATGGCCGCCCAATCCCGCGCCAAAGCGTCGAGTTGGGTGACGATGCCAACCCCGGCAGGCACGAACAGCAGCGAGAGATGACGCAACAACCCACCCGACGTGTCGCGCAAGTCGTCGTCCGGCCCGTGGCGGACTATCAGCCCGACTAGCAGGATGACCAAGCCGATCACGGGCCCTGGCAGCGGCAAGCCGGCGCTGCGGGCGACCACCTCGCCAGCGAACTGGCAGAGCACAAGGACGGTGAGGGCGCGAAGCAAGCTTACTGCAACGGCACGCGCAGATTGACGCCCGCACCGGGCTGGGCTCGCCGGTCCTGTTGAATTTGCGAACTGGACCCGGTGGAGTAGCCGGCGCCGCGATATTGGTCGCGTCGCGTGAAAAAGCTTGGAGCGATTTCTGCGTCTCTCCCCGCCTGTGGCCCGCTAGCGGCGGCGGCGTCCTGATCGGGCACCGGAGCCGGCGTGAAGCGGGGCGACGTCGGAGTCGCGCGCTGCGCGGGGGAGGACTCGATTGGGAACGAAGGCGCGGTCATGGAAGTCCTGCTACGGGACGGCGCCGCTGCAACGCCGACAGCCAAAGCTGCCGCAACGACGCAGACCCGGATCACAGGCCCTGTTCCTTGCCGGGACGCCCAATTCCGCGACTGTCTTGAGCTGGGTTGCCGGCCGGCACTGCGAGAGGCTGGTCACGGCCCCGCTGCCACGCTTCAAGCGCCCAGACCACGGTTGGGAACGCGATATCCTGCCAGGGAATGTCATCCCACGCGAACATCGCTACGGCTAGGCTCTCCACCCCCGCGGCAATGTCGGGTGTGTCGTTGATGAAGCGCGCGCGATACATGATCTGCACCTGACCGATTCGACTCACATCGAACACCGCTAGGATACCGTCTAATTCAATGACAGCGCCAGCTTCTTCCAGGGCCTCGCGGCAGGCGCCCTCGGCGGTGGTTTCGTAAAGTTCGAGGTAGCCGGCCGGCAGTGTCCAGTATCCATGGCGCGGCTCGATGGCACGACGGCACATCAGCACGCGGTCGTCATGCACCACCACCGAGCCGACAACGATTTTTGGGTTCTCGTAGGCGATGAAGCCGCAGGTCGTGCAAACCTGCCGTTCATGCGTGTCTCCCTCGGGAATTCGGCGAATAAAATCGCTCATGCCCCAAAATGAAGAACTCGCGGGGCGTCGGCAAGAGCAGATAGGGCTTGTTACACCGACATGTCGAGAATTGAGCCACGCGGCGACGTTCGGGACGGCAGCACGCCTGGTGCAGGCTGGGCTTTGGCCGCCGGAACCACCGGGCCGCCTGCCGCTGCGACGCGGTCAATGCGGCTGGATGGGAGCGGTGAGAAGGCGGGAAGGCTGGTGCTCGCGATCATGGCGCCAGCCTGCCACGACATGGTTAACGGAACCGGAACAGCGCCTATGGTTCGACCAGCAGCGCTGCGACTCCGGGGAGTGTCTTGCCCTCCATCCACTCCAGGAATGCGCCGCCTGCCGACGACACGTAGCTCAAGCGGTCCATCACCCCGGCGTGCCGCAGCGCCGCGACCGTGTCCCCGCCGCCGGCGACGCTCAGCAGCGTGCCCGCTTCAGTCGCGTCGGCGACGGCGCGGGCGAGCGAGATCGTCGAGACGTCGAACGGCGGTGTCTCGAATGCGCCGAGCGGGCCGTTCCATACCAGCGTGCGCCAGCGTGGCAGGCGCGCGATCAGGTCGGCGACCGTCGCAGGCCCAACATCCAGGACCATGGCATTGGCCGGAACCGAGGCGATCGCGACCGTCTCGGTCGGTGGGTTGGCGCGGAACTCCGTCGCCACCACGGCATCGACCGGCAATATGATCTCGCACCCCGCCGCGCTCGCCCGCGTTAGGATGTCCCGCGCCGTGCCGTGCATGTCGGCTTCCTGCAGCGACCGGCCGACGTCGACGCTCTGGGCCGCCAGGAACGTGTTCGCCATCGCCCCGCCGATCACCAGCGCATCGACCCGGCCCACCAGGTTGCCCAGCAGATCGAGCTTGGTCGACACCTTCGCTCCGCCCACCACGGCCGTCACCGGGCGCTTGGGGTTGCCGAGCGCCGCCTCCAGCGCCTCCAGCTCCGCCTGCATCAGCCGGCCGGCGTAGGAGGGCAGCAGCCGGGCTACGCCCTCGGTGCTGGCATGGGCGCGATGGGCGGCGGAGAAGGCGTCGTTCACGAATAGCTCGGCGAGGGCGGCGAATTCCGCGGCGAGCGCCGGGTCGTTGGCTTCCTCGCCGGGGTGAAACCGCGTGTTCTCCAGCAGCAGCACGTCGCCGTCCGCCATCCGCTCCACGGCCTGCAGCGCCGCGACGCCGATGCTGTCCTCGGCGAAGCGGACCCGGCGACCCAGCACGTCGGCCAACGCCGTCGCCAGCGGCGCGAGCGACATGCTTGCCACCCGGCGGCCCTTCGGCCGATCGAAGTGGCTGAACACGATCACCTTCGCGCCGCCGTCCGACAACTCGCGGATGGTGGGCGACAGCCGCTCGATGCGGGTGCGGTCGGTGATCTGCCCGTCGCGCACCCGCACGTTCAAGTCGGCGCGCAGCAGCACACGGCGGCCCCGGACGTCCAGCCCGTCCAACGTGCGGTGCGCCATTACAGGCTGCCGAACAGCGCCGCGGTGTCGGCCATGCGGCTGGAGAAGCCCCACTCGTTGTCGTACCAGCCGGCGACCCGGACCATCGCGCCGCCATCGATGGACGCCGTCTGCGTCGAGTCGAAGCTGCACGAGGCCGCGACGTGGTTGAAATCGCTGCTGACCAGCTTCTCGGTGCTGAACTCCAGGATGCCCTTCATCGGCCCCTCGGCGGCGGCGCGCATGGCGGCATGGATTTCCTCCACGCTCACGTTGCGGGCCAGGTTGGCGTCCAGCGACACCAGGCTGACGTTGGGCGTCGGCACCCGGATCGACGTGCCGTCCAGCTTGCCCTTCAGCTCCGGCAATACCAGGCCCACTGCCTTCGCGGCGCCGGTGCTGGTCGGGATCATGGACACGGCGGCGGCGCGGGCGCGGTGCAGGTCGTGGTGCAGCGTGTCGACCGTCTTCTGGTCGCCGGTGTAGCTGTGGATGGTCACTATGTAGCCGCGCACCACGCCGAACGCCTCGTGCAACACCTTCACCATCGGCACCAAGCAGTTGGTCGTGCACGAAGCATTGGAGATGACGGTCATGTCGCGGGTGATGATCGACTGGTTCACCCCGAACACGATGGTCGCATCCACGCCGTCGGCCGGCGCGCTGACCAGCACCTTGCGGGCGCCGGCGGCGATGAGCTTGACGGCGTCCTCCTTTTTGGTGAACAGCCCGGTGCATTCCATCGCCACGTCGACGCCTTGGTATGGCACTTTCGCCGGATCGCGCTCGGCCGAGACCTTGATTGGGCCGTAGGTGCGGCCGTTGTGGTGGATGGTGATGGTGTCGCCATCCACCGTGACCTGGCCGGGAAAACGGCCGTGCACGCTGTCGTAGCGGAACAGATGCGCGTTCGCCTCGACGCTGCCGAGGTCGTTGATGGCGACGGGGGTCACATCGGTGCGCCCGCTCTCGACGATGGCGCGCAAAACCAGGCGCCCAATGCGTCCGAACCCGTTGATGGCGACCTTCACGGCCATGATGCTTCGTTTCCTTGAGATAGCCGTTTGCGCACGGCCGTTGCGACGGCATCTGCCGTGATGTCCTGGTCCGCCGCGGAGGCAGCGAAGCCGGTAAATCCGATGAACACGCCGTCCTCGCCCAACCAACGCTCCCAGCCAAAGCCGCAACCGGCCTCGATCCCAAAACGTGGCGCACTGCCGAGCACGCCGGCGCGGGCGGCGGCGTCAACCTGCGCGAACAGATCCCAAACGGGCAGCGAGACCACGGCGACGGAAATCCCCTCCATCTCCAGCACGGCGCGTGCCTCCATCGCGACCGCAACCTCGGCGCCGGTCGCGAGCAGCGTGGCCTGGCGCGGCCCATTCGCCTCCGCAAGCACGTAGCCGCCCCGGGCGCTGCGGTTTTCCGGCGCGGGCGTGCGGGTAGCGGCTGGCGCATCGGGGCCGAGCACGATGACACTTGGCCCCTCGGCGCGCCGCAGGGCGATTTCCCAGCATTCGGCCACCTCCACAGCGTCGGCCGGGCGCAGCACCAGCAGGTTCGGCGTGGCACGCAGGGCGGCAAGCTGTTCCGCGGCCTGCCAGGAGGGCCCGCCGGCGCTATGGCTGCGGGCCAGCAGGATCGTCCGCAAACCCATCATCGCCGCCTGTCGGAGCGCGGGGCGCAGCACGTCGGTCGCCGCGAGCGAAACCGCGCTGCAAGGCAGGATGCCGCCATGCGCGGCCATCCCGACCATCGCCGACATCATCGCCGCGGTCCGGGCGCCGTAGTCGAGCGTCCGCGCGCCATACTGCTTCGGCCCGATGTCCGCACTGCAGAAGCCTTCCGACGGAGGATGATCCTTGCAAATGCCGCCCAGCAGCTCCGGCAGATGCGACGCCGAGGCAGCCATCACGTGCCGGCCCGCCGCGTCCGTCCCCATCTCCGATTCGGCCAACTCGGCTCGCTGGCCAGCTAGGCGGTCGAGACACGCATCCGGCAAGCGGCCGGCGACGGCACGCTCGAACTCCGTCCGCTGCGGATGCCGGGCCAGACGCTTCAGCCAGCCCCGGCGCGAGGTCGCGTTGCGGGTTCCGACCGCATGCCAAGCGGCTTCCGCCTCCGCGCAGTGGCCGGCAGCTGCTGGATTGTCGCTCGCGAACGCGATCAGCGACGGCTTGCGGGAGCGCCGGGCGAGGGACAGGGCCGCGGCGATGTGCACGTGATCATGCGCCGGCACCCACCGCGTCGCCCAGCCGAGGGCGGCAAAACGTCGCAGTAAATCGTCGTCTCGGGAAGCCGCGTGCAACAGTACGGTCAACCGGTCGAGTTGCAGATGGCCGGCCAGGCACGCGGCCTCCGATAGTGCGCCTGCACGCATTTCGGAGGCCGATGCCAGGACCCAGGTACGATGGTCCACCAGGCTTTTTCCGAACCGGGCCGCCAGCACCCGCTCGGCCAGAGCCAGGCCGACGCCGGCCGCGACGCCGTAGCCGGGCAGGCCAGGCGCTACCTCGGTTACGTCGTCGCCGTGTCGGGTCAGGGTCCGCAGGGCGCCGAGCAGTGGGGCGCCATCGGGGTCCGACACAACCAGGCGGTCGCGGTCGGGCCAGCTCGGGTCGGCGGCATCGAACGCGTGGAAGCCGGACCACAGCACGGTGGCCGCGTCCGCCATCGCCGAGCAGAAGCCGTCCCGATGGCCGCCAGCTTTGCCGCGCACCATGGCCGCCATGCGCATGCCGACCGGCGCAGGGCTTGCTTCCGTGTCGGCCGCATCAGTCGTGTGCGATGTCTCCGTTTCAGCCAGCGAGGCCATGCAGTCTCCTACAACGGGGCGTCATACGGGGCGAACGAGGCGGGGACAACCCCTGGGCTTCCCGTCAGAGGCTGCGGTTCGCCCGGGCCAGGACGGCCTCCATCAACACCTGGCAGCCCGCCTCGGCCTCCTCAGGCAGGATGCTTTCCGCCTCGTTATGCGATAGGCCGTCCTTACAAGGCGTGAAGATCATGGCCGCTGGAACATGCCGCGCGACGTACACGGCGTCATGCCCGGCGCCGCTGACGATCTCGCGGGCCGAGTAGCCGAGCTTGCCCGCCGCCTGCCGCACCAGGTCCACGCACCCGGCGTCGAACGGCTGGGCGGCGATGCGGAACAACTCGGTCAGCTGCAACGCCACGTTGGCGTCGCGCGCGATGAACCCGGCCTCGCGCGGAAATTGGGCGGCGATCCGCTCGATCTCGGCCTCGTCCGGATGGCGGAACTCGACCGAAAAGCGCACCTCGCCCGGGATGACGTTGCGGCTGTTGGGGCTGACGAACAGCTGGCCGACCGTGCCGCGCCCGTCCTCGCCACGGGCGCGCATGACGCGGTCCACGAGGTCGATAATGCGGGCCGCGCCCACCAGGGCATCGCGCCGGGTGCTGGGCGGGGTGGTGCCGGCGTGGCTGTCCTGCCCGGTGACGACAGCGTCGTACCAAACCTGCGCCTGCGCCCCGGTGACGATGCCGACCTGCTTGCCTTCCCGCTCCAGGATCGGCCCCTGCTCGATATGCAGCTCGAAATAGGCGTCGGCGGGGAACGGGCGGGCAGGCTCGGCGCCGCGGTAGCCGATCGCGTCGAGGGCCGTGCCGACCGCCACGCCGTCGGGGTCGCGAAGCGCCTCGATGTGCGCCTGGTCGTAAGCGCCGGCCCAGACGCCGGAGCCCATCAGGCTGTGGCCGAAGCGGGCGCCTTCCTCGTCGGTCCAGTTCACCAGCTCGATCGGCGCGTCGGTGGCGATGCCAAGGTCGTTCAGCGTGTGGATCACCTCCAACCCGGCGAGCACTCCCAGCGCGCCGTCGAACTTGCCGCCGGAGGGCTGGCTATCGAGGTGGCTGCCCATCAGCACGGGGAGCCGCGCCGGATCGCGCCCAGCGCGCCGGGCGAACATGTTGCCCATGCCATCGACCCGTACGGCGAGCCCGGCTGCCTCGCAAACGTTGCGAAAGCGGTCGCGGCCGGCACGGTCGACCTCGCTGAGCGCGAGCCGTCGGACGCCGCCCTTGGTTGTGGCGCCGATGGTGGCGAATCCCATCAGGCTATCCCACAGACGGCGGGAATCGATGCGCTGGTTGGTCTGGGACATGCGGCTCTCCATGAGGTCGCCGCATCTTGCCCAGCGCGGCGATTCCTGCAACGTGAACCGAATGGTGACACCGCAAATTTCGCCCGCTTTCTTCTCCCTCTCCCGCTGGCGGAAGAGGTCCGGGGCGAGGGTGGGGCTTTCGCCCGCGAAAGCGAGCTTCAGCACGGCACCCGGCATCCTTGCGCTGTTCCTAGCCGTCGCCGGGTGCAAGCTAATCGACCAGAGGACGTTCAACCCGAACGCGGGCAAGCCGCCGGCGCCGCCGGTCGTCGTCGGACCCAGCGCGCCGCCCTTGCTGACCATCCGGGTGGACGATCCGACCCTGTCCTATGAACCGATCTTGCGGCAGCAGGTGGCGGCCGCGCTGGCCCGCAAGCCCGACGTGGTGTTCGACGTCGTGACCGTCGTGCCCGCGACCGGCACCCCGGCGGCGCAAACCGCGGCGGCGACGGGAGTGATCGCCGACGCCAGGCAGGTCGCGCGCGCCATCAACAATGAGGGGGTGGACGATCCGCGCATCCACCTGGCGGCGAGATCCGAACCCGGATTGGCCGCTCGCGAGATACGCGTGTTCGTGCACTAGATCCGGCGGCAGGGTTCAAACAGGTCCTCACCGTAGTCGTTACGGAGCTAACACAATGCGCCGATACGCCAAGGCCGAAGGCCTGCTCGGCTCCGTCATCGGCCTGCTTGGCCTCAGCTTGCGTGTGCCGGACCACACAACGTTAAGCCGGCGTGCCGCGACGCTGGAGGCGCCGCGGCCGCGGCAGCCTGGCACCGATGCGAATGCTGAGGCCGCCAGCGAGCCCATGCACCTACCGGTGGACAGCACGGGCCTCAAGCTGTGCGGCGCGGGCGATCAGAACCGAACTTCGCCTGCCTAATGCATCCCTGCGCCTTCACCACAACCGGCTAGCCGGACTGCCTGGATCCCGCGGGTTTCCGCTACGAAATCAGGTCTCACGAGCTAACGGCCCAACGGCACTGATCTTGCGTAGGCAGCGTATATCACGCGGACCCGATCACCCATGCCGAAGCGCTTCCACCTCGCCTGGTTCTGCAACTTCAGCGCAGGCGAGTGGAATCATACCTACGCGCCCGCCACCCCACCCTGGGATGGCAAATTCTACGTCGAAATGGCGCAGGCGATGGAGCGCGCCTGCTTCGACTACATCATGCTCGAGGACACGCTGATGGTGTCCGAAGCCTATCGTGGCACGGCGGAGGCGACGCTGAAGCACGCCCTGCAGGCGCCGAAGCACGATCCGCTGCCGCTGGCTGCCATGATCGCCGCCGGCACCAGCCGGATGGGCGTGGTGGCGACCATGTCCACCATGGCCTATCCACCCTTTCTGCTTGCCCGGCTCGCTGCAACCATCGACCACATCGCCGGCGGCCGCTTCGGATGGAACATCGTGACCTCCGGCGAGGACGCCGCTGCCCAGAATTTCGGCATGGACGAGTTGCCCGCGCGCGAGCAGCGTTACGCGATGGCGGACGAGTACGTGGAATTGGTCTGCCGCCTGTTCGACTCGTGGGCGCCGGGCGCCGTGGTGATGGACCGGGCGACCGGCACGTTCGCCGACTACACCAAGGTGCAGCCGATCAACTTCGAGGGGCGCTTCTTCAAGTGCCGCGGCCCGCTCAACACGGTGCCGTCGCCGCAGGGCCGCCCGACCTTCGTGCAGGCCGGCGGCTCGCCCCGCGGGCGGGAGTTCGCGGCCCGCACCGCAGACAGCATCATCGCCACCGCGAACGGCCATGGCGGCATGAAGGCCTACCGCGACGACGTGCGCACCCGCGCCGCCGCGGCCGGGCGCGACCCGGACGACATCAAAGTGCTGTTCCTGATCTATCCCGTCATCGGCGAAACCACCGAGGAGGCCTGGGCCAAGCACCGCCGCATGGTGAATGGCCCGGCGTTCATCGAGGCCGCCCTGGCCGCGATCGGCACCGTCACCGACATCGATTTCTCGCAGTTCGACCTGGACCAGGAGCTGCCGCCGCTGACCACCAACGGCGAACAGGGATCGCTCGACAAAGTTCGCCCAATGGGGCAGCGGCAAGACCCTGCGCCAGCTCGCTGCCGAGCGCTACGACGGCGGGCTGCAGCTGGTCGGCACCCCGGACGAGGTCGCGGACCAGATGGCGGTCGCGATGGAGGCGATCGGCGGCGATGGCTTCCTGGTCAGCACGCCATTCCAGCGGTCCAGCCGGCAGCGTGTGGTGGAAATCACCGAGGGCCTGGTGCCGGCGCTGCAGCGGCGGGGGCTGGTACGGACGCGCTACGAGGGCGCGACCTTGCGGGACGTGCTGCGAGAGTTCTGAGATTGCTGGCACGTTCGTTGCAAGATTCCGAACGTCAGGGGAGACTCACGATGCGCCTGTTCCAGCTTGCCTGCCTCGCTGCCTGCTTCTCGGGCGCAGCTTCCGCCAAGGAATACACGGCTCTCCGGTTCGGCATGGACGCCAGTTACGCGCCGTTCGAGAGCGTGAACCAGCAGGGCCAGATCGTCGGCTTCGAGGTCGACTACGCCAACGCCATCTGCGAGCGCATCCACGTGACCTGCACGTTCCAGAACCAGGATTGGGACGGCGTCATCCCCGCGCTGCTGTCGGACAAGTTCGACGTGATCATGTCATCCATGAACATCACCGACGCGCGCAAGCAGAAGGTGATCTTCAGCGCGGTGTACTACGCGACCCCGCCGGTGTTCGTCGGCCAGGCTGCCGACAAGAGCGACGATATCTCGCCGTCCGCGCTGAAGGGCAAGTCGATCGGCACGCAATCCTCCACCATCCACGCCACCTTCCTGGAGCGGTTCTACCCAGACTCCGACGTCAAGCTGTATCCGACCCAGGACGAGCCGAACCTCGATATCGCCAGCGGCCGGCTCGACTACGTGGTGGGCGACAGCCTGGTGGAGCAGGACTTCATCGAAAAGAAAGCCAGCGGCTGCTGCCGGATCATCTCGGAAATCAAGCGCGTGCCGGGCATCCACGGACCCGGCGTTGGCGCCGCTTTCCGGCCGGACGACACCGATCTGCGCGACAAGTTCGACAAGGCGATCGTCGAACTGGACGCCGATGGCACCTACAAGAAGCTCGAAGCGAAGTACTTCAAGATCGATATCCGCGGGAAGTAACTCAGTGCCATGACCTCCTTCGGCCTCCTGTTCGGGCCGCAAGGCTGGGGGGCGCTGCTGCTCCAAGGCGCCGTCGTCACCCTTTTCCTCGCGCTGGCGACGGTGCCGGTCGGGTTCACCGCCGGCTTGGTCCTGGCGCTCGTGCGCCTGTCGAGTTCGCGCGTGCTGCGGATGGCGGGGGAAGCCTATACGACGTTCTTCCGCGGCATTCCCGACCTGCTGGCGCTGTTCATCGTCTATTTCGGGCTGCAGGCTTTGATCGACCGCACCAGCCTCCTCCTCGGCCTGACCTCCCGGATCGAGCTGAACGCGTTCCTGGCCGGGGTAATCGCGTTGAGCGTGGTCATGTCGGCCTATTCCAGCGAGGTATGGGTCAGCGCGTTCGCCGCGGTCCCGCCCAGCCAGGCGGAAGCGGCGCGCTCGCTCGGCTTGACCCGGCGTCACACCTTCGCCCTCGTCATTTTGCCGCAGCTCGTGCGGGTGGCGCTGCCGGGCCTGGGCAACATCTGGTCGGTGCTGCTGAAGGACACGTCCCTAATCTCCACCTTGGCGGTGATGGACCTGCTGCGCGCGGCGTCGGAGGCGGCGAAGAACACGCGGGAGCCGCTGCTGTTTTACAGCGCTGCCGGGGCGGTGTACCTCGTCATCAGCATCGCCTCTGCTGCGGGCCAGGCTATGCTGGAGTGCCGTTTCGCCCGGGCCTACGCCTGATGCTGGGGTTCCTGGTCAACCTGCCGCTGCTGCAGGAATACGGCTGGCGGTTGCTCGCTGGATTGCAGGTCACGGCCGAGGTGGTCGCCCTCTCGTGCACGCTTGGCTTCGCGCTGGCTTGGCTGATCTGCCGCGCCCGCCTGTCGCGCAATCCGCTGCTGTCCGGGGCGGCGCTGGCGTATGTGACGGTGCTGCGCGGGACGCCGCTGCTGTGCCAACTCTACCTGGTATACTATGGCGCCGGAGAAATCCGGCCGGCGCTGGCGAGTTTCGGGCTCTGGACATTGTTCCGCGACGCGTTCTTCTGCTGCATCTTCACGTTCACCCTGAACACCGCCGCCTACCAGGCAGAGATTTTCCGCGGCGCCATCGCCTCGGTTCCAAAAGGCCAAAAGGAGGCCTCGGCGGCTCTTGGCTTGTCGGCCTGGCACACCGCGCGCCGGGTCGTATTCCCGCAGGCGTTCCTCGTGGCGCTTCGGCCGCTTGGCAACGAATTGGTCAGCATGATCAAGTCCAGCGCACTCGCCGCCATCGTCACGCTGCTGGACCTCATGGGACAAACGCGGCTGGTGTTCTCCCGCACCTTCGACTTCTCGGTCTATCTCTACGCAGCAATCCTATACTTGCTGATGACCGAGGCGATCCGGCGTGTGTGGTTGGTGATCGAGCGCCGGGCGTCAGCCCACCTGCCGGTCGCGCAACCTGCGCGGGCGATAACGGCCGGACGAAAAGGCCAGCTTGTGCGTGAGGGGGCCGTTTCCCAAAGTGACGCCGTGCTCGCCAGGACGCCGTTTCCTGGACCGGCAATCAGCGACCGAGCGCGCTGACCAAACAGGCGATTATCGGACAGCCACCAGAGCAGGGCGTGGGTGTCGAGAAGCAGCCTCGACCAGCCCGATCACCAGAAGCAATTCTGGCGTATCTCATCGGACGGCAATGCCGGAGAAGCCTGGCAGATCCCGCAGCGACTGCATGACGTCGGTTGCTGGCGCGAACGGCGAAGTGCCCCTGGCGGCTGACCCGGCACCCGCTGGGCCGTTGGTGGCACTCTGCGGCTGCGTGTCGAAAGTCGGCCGCAGCATCTGCTGGCCACCGGGGCCGGACAGCGTCACCTGCCCGGCCTCGATCAACTGCACGGTGTAGCCGCCAACCTCGGTTCCTTCTTGGACGACGACGGACCGCCCATCCCCGACAGCGGCGAAGATCGCGCTGCGGCTGCGGCCGTTCATCAGAATGCCAGCCAGCCGTGGCGGGTTGGGGGGAGGCGGGGCGGGAGGGGCGACCGGCGTGACCGGGGCGGCGGATGGCGGCGAACAACGGGCGGGCTAGGAGGCCATCGGCCAACGCCTGCCGGCTCTCGCCTTGAAGAGGCGCCGCGGCCTGGTTGGGCGGTGTGGAAGGTGGGCGTGGCATGCTGGCGACCATGTCGCCGCCATCTGTGCCTGCGCTGGTCAGTGAAGGCTATCGCTCCAATCAGCACGGCACCCAGCCCTAGGAGGCCGGCAAAGCCACGCTGCATCATGGCAGCTGGAAGCTCAGCATGAAAAACCGAATCGAAAGCTTCGTTCGAACCGATTGATGGCTGTCCGGCTCACAACGTGATGATGTTTCCAGGCGTCGGGAACGGGGTGCCATGCTGCGGCAGGAAGGGTGCCTTGATTGGCCGCGGGGTCGTCCAGCCCCTCGGAGACAGGCCACCCGGATTGTCCGAAACGTAGTAGCCAGTGCCACGCGCGTCGAGGAAGTAACGCTCGGTGCCGTCTTTCAACATGATCACCGACGTGCCCTCATGCGACACGCCAAAGCCGTACGGGTCGACGCCGGCCCCATACTCCGTGTAGCCCTCCAGTATGTTGCTCGACCGATAAAGCACCGTGTTCTGTGGCGGGTTCGTTGGCGTGACCGATATGTGCCAGGCCTGCTCGCGCGGATCGTAGAACAAGTAGCCGTCAAGGATGTTGGGCGGCAGGCCCTGCAGCTTTCCGAGCAAGGTCCAAGGTTGCGTAAAGCTGCTCTCCGATGGCGTGAACAGATAATACTCCATGCTCCGCATGCTGTTGTAGCCCGACGGCGGCGTCGGCGAGATATTGCAGAGCACAATAGGGCGCCCATGCAGCAGGAAAGCGGAGTTGTCGCGATTGCGGACGAACTCCGGGGCCCAGCACACCCCGTCAGGCGAGTTCCCCACCGCTGCGCCGACCTGCACCATCGCCTTGGTCTTGAACGTGCCAAGCCCGTCCTTGCTTTCGGCAAGCGTGAACGCGGTGGGTGCGTTTCCACCAGTCGAGAGCGTGTGGATCAGCAGCGTCGTGCCTTGCCACTCGATCGCGCTGAGGTCGCGTACGCAGTAGCCGGCAGGTGGAACGTAATGCGATGGCCGATAGCGGAATGTTTGCCCATCGCCCTGCAGCAGCACGAGATTCTTGTTCATGCCTTTTTCGTCACCGCCATCAGCTTGAAACACCGGCCAGACAAATTCACCGCTCGCCTTCGACACGCCGAGGTCGTACTCGGCCGTGAGATAGGCGATGACGTGTTTGAACTCCGCGTCTGTCAGGTCGTCGGAGAAGCTGATCTTCTCGGCGATGTCGACCGGGGCAAAGTCGGCCAAGCCCTGGTTATAGAATCCGCATCCGACGGTCGCGCGCACGATCGGCTGCAGCGGTATGGAACCAACTGGCACCGGATCACCGCAGAGCAGCCCCGATTTGTAAAGGCGTATCGTATTGCCGTCGTTGCGCATTGCAAAGATTGCCCACGGCCCGATGACCGGCTGGGTTTGCGCCTGGACCGCAAAACTTTGCAGGCTCACGGTTTCATGGATCGTCGGGCGGATATAGGCGAACCTCTTGTTGATGCTACTGGACCCTGCCAGGGCCTGGAAATAATAGGCGCCAATCGTCACCCCTGGTGGAGTGTTGCCGCCCATGAGGTCGTAGAAGGCGCGGCCAACCGGCCCCATGCGCAGCCGCGCGACGATGATCTCGCAAGCCGGCTCGCCAAGATGGGGGTTCTCGAAAAATTGGCTGAGGCCGTCGAAGGAGACCGCCGGCAAACCGTTGACCGCGTTGGCGATGAATGTGGGCCGTTGGCCGGCCAGCGGTTGCGTTAGGTGGTTGCCACGACCGCTAAGGTCCTGCCACGCCGATACCGCGTTGTTCGATCCGCTCGAAACTATCGCTTCTGTGCTGCGGCACCATTGCGCCAGCAGCCTCCCAGCCGGGACATGCGACGTTGTGGCTCGTGCCGCGCCCATCCGGCCAAGAACTAAGCCTCCAGTAAGTAGTCCAAAAGTGTCGCGTCTTGTAAATGATGGCATCATCTGAACGTCTTCTAAAAATAATGGCTCCACGGTTGGAACGCTGTCGGAAATGGCGGTGTGGTTGCGCCGGCAAAGTAGACGTGAGCAAGTACGGCCTCTGCCCCTTGCGCAATTGCGGAGTGCCCCGCCTCAGTCGGGTGCACGTGATCGAAGAACAGGTAGTGGTCCTGAACTCCGTGGTTGGAGCTGGCAAGGGTGCCATTCTCCTGCGCAAGGCCGCCGGTGTACACGGGGTCGGTCACGTTGGTGAGGCCATACCTGGCGGGGCGCGCGACGGCAGTATCAATGATCCCAAAGGTATCCTCCAACATCACGTGGGCCGCGCCGAAGTTCGTGCTGTGCAGGGCGGAGGCGAGCTCTCGATTGAAGGTTGCTGTCAAGATGGAAGCAACCGAAGCGACTGCCGTCCCCTGCTGCGCCAGCGCCGGCACTTTGCCGAGATCGGGAACGTTGAGCACCAGCACCGACCGTGCGCCGTCCGCCACCAAGTTGGTGACGGCCGCGACCTCGTTGGCCACCGCAGCGGGCGATGTCGGCGGCGACAGCGCCCGCTGCGGTAAGCGCGGCAAGGCTCGGGTCCTGCAACAAGGTCAGCAGATCGTTGGCGCCGCTCCAAACCGTGTACAGCGCGGCGGCAACCGGGGTCGCCACGGACGCCTTGAAGTTGCCGAGCTGGGCGGCAAGGTCGGTGATGGGCACCGCCGCGCCGCCATTCTCGTGCGTCACCCCGGTCACGGAGCCGCCGATCGCGAAATCGGTGCCGCCCGGGGCGCCGGCGACAATCTGCAGGTAAGGATTGGGGCCGCTGGTGTGCTGGGCGACCTCCAGTCCCGCCACGAACAGGGCTGCCGCTACAGTGCTCAAGCCTTGCCCCGCCAGCACGTTGCGCAGGGTGTCGGCCCGGATGCCTATTTCGCCCGGCGCCGGGGTGGGGTCGCCGAGTGATTGGGCGAGAAGTTGCACCCAGACGGGACCGTTGCTGAACACGTTCGCGCCGGTGGTGCCGTAGGTTTCGTGGAAGTAGGGTGGGCTGACGGGATCGGAGGGCTGGCCGAGGGCTGCCGCGTAGCTGCTGGTGGTGAGCAGATAAGCGTCTCCAGCATCCGAAAGGCTGTCACCGAACGCGTAAATGATTGGATACGGCGATGGGATAATTGACATGGTGATGATCCTGCCTTTAAGCGCCGGGCTCTGCCTTGACTGACTAAAGCAAAAACGTGACAGGCCGTCTTGGCCTTGTGCAAGTTATAAACTGTTGATAAGCATAAAAAAGAGTGATTTACTCTAGATTTGATAACGGAATGACTGTATAATTATGTCAATTGAACGACCTTTAGTATTCTACATCTGGCTATATCGTGGATATCTGACCTTGAGATGAGATGGTGCGGATTTACTCTAAAAGATGCTGAGTCGACTTTTAAGCGTCACAGATTGATTGGTAGGGTGTGCACCATTGGAGGTGCCGTCGCGACTTGTGTGGAAGTTGGCTGAGCGGCGTGTCTCCAGTGGGCTGATAGTTGGGTGGCTTAGGCGGCAAGGTCGACGGGGACAGCAGCAGCGAAGCTCTCGCCCAAGGTCTGCCATCCGTTCACTTTGCGCATGGTGATCTGGCCTGACGCGAGCAACGCCCAGAACAGCATGGCGGCGGTCTCGGCCGAGGGCAGCACGGTCTGCGTTTTGATGCGGCGCTTAAATTCCTCATGCAGCCGCTCGATCGCGTTTGTCGTCCGGGCTGACTTCCACTGGCTCGGGGGCAGGCGGAGAAAGGCAAACAGGCGGTCGCCGGCCTCCTCCAGGCTGGTAGCCACCGTGGGGCATCGCAGCGGCCACTTGCGCAAGAACGCTTTACGTCGTGCCTGCACCGCATTGGTGGTTTCGGCGTAGATCATGTCGGTGTACTCGGCCGTGACTTCTTCATGCAGCGCATCCGGCGCATGGGCCAACAGCTTCCTATGCTTGTGAACCGTGCAGCGTTGCGCCGGCAGGTTGGGCGGAGCAGCCCAAGGTTCCACGCGCGACAGCGTGTGGAATGGCTGCGGAGGGCACAGCGCCGCCAGAGCCCGGTCCAGCCCGGCTCCGCCGTCGGTGATGAGAAACTCCGGCGTGCACAGCCCACGAGCAATCAGGTCGTCAAGGACGCTGCGCCAGGCCGCCTCGCTCTCGCCCCCTCCGGCGCTATTCCAACGGCTACGCCGCTGGAACCTTGAAGCGCTTCCGCCCATGTTCTTGACGGTCAGGAGCACTTTCTGCCCGTCCCGGCGCACCCCGAGCACCACCAGCAGCGAGATGTTCGTGGCCTTGCGATCGAGCCGGACCCGCACGACCGTGCCGTCCAAGATCAGCTGTACGATGTCCTCGCCGGCCAAGTCGCGCTTATTCCAGGCGTCCCAGTCCGTCTTGACCTTGCGCCAGGCGCGGCTGACCACGTCTTTGCCCACAGCACCGCCAAACAAGGCAGCCAGCGCGCTTGACCCGGCGCGTGTTGGGCCCGGACAGGTCGGCGCCCGCGATCAGCGCCTCGACTTGGCGCGTCATCCGGGCATACCGGGACAACGTGGCGCTGCGCTACTCCCGCCTGCCCCCGCCCTCGGCTGCCATCCGCGCCCGAGGCACGCTGAGCTCCACTGGCCCAAACGAGCCGAGCAGCTGGCGCTTCCGCGCCCCGTTCCGATACCCCGCAGGCTCACCCTGCGCCCGCTCGTGCCGCGTGCGCCCCAACGCCGCCGTCAGCTCCTGCTCCAGCAGCTCCTCGATGAACCCGCGCACCCGATCCCGGATGCCCGCCTCGATCGGGTCAAACTAGAGACTACGCCGCCAACCTACTTCCACCACCTTCGCTACGGCACCGCTAATCGGGGCGGCGTTCGTCGTCAGGGGCGACGCATGAAATTTACTGGTAGTCTATTGAGTGATTTCTATGCCGGAGCCTGTTCTATGAATAGTAGCCTTTTCAGCACTGCAGCCGAATTACGCAGTCGTTGGCGAAAGGTGAAGGAGGTTGGAACCGCCACCGTCCGCTGGATCAGGGTAGTTGCTGTATTCGGCACCGGCGTCTTAATCGAGGCCTCGCCTGGGACGGATCAACACATTGAGAAAGCCTGAGATTTAGCGAGAGCAGGCCCTACGCACCCGCTGCAGGATTTCATGCGTCGCCCCTGCGTTCGTCGTGCTGCTGCCGGAGGCGATCCAGCGCGTCGGCGAGGCCGCCGGACTCTCCGATATCCTGTCTCCACTGCGCGAGCTGGCGTTCGGCTTGCTGATCATCCTGTTCCTGATCTTCGAGCCGCGCGGACTCACCGCGCTGCTGAGCCGTCTGAAGCCCCGCTCACTCGCCGCCCCGGTGCCCGGCGCAGTGCCCGCGACGGGTGAAAGCCAACCACCATAGGAGGACGTCCATGAGATTGAGGCATGCTGCTGCGATCCTTGCGCTGACGCTGGCCGGCGCGCTACCGGCCAGGGCGCAAGTGAGCGTCTGCATCTGGGGCACGATCACCGGTCCGGACGCGCTGGTGAACGGCATGAGCTATGGCATCCGCGATTACCTCGAGTTCCTCAACCAAACCAAGGGGGGCATCGCCGGCCAGAAGGTGAACACGCTCCTGCTCGACGGGCGCTACAAGCTCGACGAGGAACTCAAGATCTACCGGCGCTGCGTGGACCAAGAAAATGCCGTGTTCATCAGCGGCTGGTCCACGGGGTCGGTGAAGGCGCTAAGCGATCAAATCACCCAGGACGCCGTGCCGTTCATAACTCAGTCCTACGCCAGCGAAGTGCTGGACCCCAAGAAATTTCCTTACATCTTCATGGCGGGACCAACCTACGAGCAGCAGATGGTCATTGCCTTCCGCGACTTGGCCGCGAAAGGCGGCAAGCGGGTCGTGATCATGCATGCCGACAATGAATACGGCCGCGGCCCGGTGAACGTCGTACGCCAGTCCGGGATCGTCAACCAACTCGGGCTACAACTGGTCGATACGGTCGAGTTCCGCTACGACGCGCAGGACCTGACCGCGCAAATGCTACGCGTGAAGTCTCGCAACCCCGATATGGTCTACATCCAGGCCTCAACGCCGCAAGCGATCGTAATCCTGCGCGACGCGGCCAAAGCCGGGCTCGCGGGCAAGCTGTTCATCGGCAATCTTTACACGATCAGCCCTACCATACCAGAGCAACTCGGGGATGCGGCAGAGGGCTTCCGCGCCATCCAGGCATACCAGTTCTACGGCGCCGATATCCCGGCAATGAAGCAGATCGAGGCGTTCGCCCAGAAGGCGACGATCGAGAAGAAGGACATGTACTACATGAAAGGATGGATGGAGGGCGCCGCAATCGCAGCCGCCATCGAGAATGCGGTCAAGCAGAACGGCGGCAAGGCGCATGCGGACATCAAGCAGTTCCGCCAAGCGGTTCGCCAGCAGATGGAAGCGCTGACGAAGCTGGATGACGGCGGCATCACGCCTCCGCTCGATTTCTCCAACCATCAGGGCTCCATTCAGGCCCGGATCGCTGAGGTGAAGGGCGGGAAATACGTGCCGACCGGCGATTGGATTGACGCCCGTTGATGCTCCAGGTTTCTGACGTGGAGGTCCACTACGACGGCGCGATCGTCGCGCTCCAGGGTGTGACCTTCGCGGTCGAGACTGGTGGGCTGGTGGCCCTGCTGGGCCCGAATGGCGCGGGCAAGACGACATTGATGAAGGCGGTTGCCGGCATGCTGCCGTTCGAGCTTGGCGAAATCGTCAGAGGGGAGATCACGTTTTGCGGCGCCTCGCTGAAAGGGGCGCACCCGGCCACGATCACGCGGCGCGGCATGGCGCTGGTGCAGGACGGGCGGCAGTGCTTCCGCAACCTAACTATCGGCGAGAACCTCCGCGCCGCCTCGTTCCTGTCGCCAAAGACCGCTGCCGGGCGCCTAGAAATGGTATTCAGCTATTTCCCGGTGCTTCGCGAGATGCGGGAGCGCCCGGCCGGATTCCTATCTGGCGGCCAGCTGCAGATGTTGACGATTGCAATGGCGTTGATGGGAAACCCCAAGCTGCTGCTGTTGGACGAGCCCAGCCTGGGTCTATCGCCGGTGATGGTGCAGTCGGTGTTCGACGTTGTCGAGCGCATGCACCGCGAACTCGGCATGACCGTGGTCGTCGCCGAGCAGACCGTGCCTCGTCTGCTGAAGCTCGCCACCGACATCTATGTGCTCTCCCGCGGCCGGGTGGTGATGCACGCCAAGCCGGACGAGGCGGATGAGGAGGCGCTACAGCGAGTGTACCTGAGCTGAGGTTGGACGCGCTCGCCGTCGGCGCACCAGTCGATTTACTCAGTTCCGCTGCGTCCCAACGATCCATTTCCGATACGGGCGGTGGTATTTTGCAGCTGTAAGGATTGGGCCTGGCCAGCCATCATCGGCAGGCCATTACTTGTCAGACAATCGTCGCGCCGCCGTTCTTTGCGGCGAGGAAGAAGTCCGCTCTGCCGACTTGGCCCCCTTTGAGCGCGAGTTCCAGACCTTCATAGGCGTCGCCAGCCGACCCGTCGGCGTGCGCATGGCAGAGCGGGGCACCGGGCGCGAGCGGGGCGATCGCGGTCAGGGCGTAGACCCCGAGCCGCAGCGTGGCGTGGCCTGAGGTGTCGCCGCCGGAAATCACCGCGCGGCGCAACCGTGCCGTTCGCAGCACGCGGTCGAGGATCTCGCCTAAACCGGCGACGATCCGGTCGTTGACGGTGGCAGGGTCGGCGCCGCTCGCCTCCACCGCAGCACGAAACCCGGCGACAGCCGGGTCATCCGGACCTGTCGCCGTCATCACGATTGGGTCCGCACCCTGGCCCAGCGACGCAAGCGCGCGATCGGCGCCGGCGCCGAGTTCCTGTCCCCAGGCTGCGACGTCAACCGAACGCGTCGCGTCGAGGGGGATCGGCCGGAAGCCGCTGCGCTCGGCAAACGCAATCTGGCCGGCCGTTGCCGACGAACACGAATCCATCGCTGCCGCCGACCCTGCGATGTCGTCGCCATAGAAACTCAGCAGCAGCGCGTCCACGGTCAACAGCCGAGCTGCCGGGCAAGATAGACGAGATCGTCCGCCACCGCGTCCCACGCCCCATCGGCACGCAGGTCCTTGGTCTGGCCCGGCCCGTGCTCGGTTGGGCGCGGAATGAAGGCGGTTTTGAAGCCGCATGCCTGCGCGGCCCGTAGATCGTCATTGTGCGCGGCGACGAGGGCGCACTCATCCGGGCGTAGTCCCAGCAGCTCGGCGGTGCCGAGATAGGTCTCGGGTTGCGGCTTGTAGGTCTTGGTCAATTCGGCCCCGGCGATAACGTCCCACGGCAGGCCCGCATACTTCGCGAGCCACGTCATCAGGCCGACATTCCCGTTCGATATCGTGCCGATAGCGAAGCGTGTCTTCAACCTTGTCAGGCCCGGGACGGAGTCGGGCCATGGGTCGAGGCGCTCCCACGTCCGGTTGAGCTCCGCCAGCTCCTGCTCCGGGATGCCGGCGGGGTCGAGGCCGTGGCGGCGCAGGACGACTGTAAGGCTTTCACGATTGAGCACCGTCAGGCGCACCCAGGCGCGATGCCCCCGCCGGATGGTCTCCATTGAAGGCTGATAAAGGTCCCGCCATTCGTCGCCCACGGCGGCTGGGTCGAGATGGCCCAGGCCATGGCGCCGCAAGAACGTCACGAGGTCGCGAGCGACGCTGCTCCGCCAGTCCACCACCGTCCCGAACACGTCGAAGTCGAGGAACCGCAGGGCCTGCATGTTACGCCGCCTCGCCCAGCGCGGGATGTGTCCGGGCGCGGTCCACCAAGGGAACGCCGGCGATGGCCGCGTCCCAGGCCTCGCGCAGCGCCTGTACGTCGGCCGCCGGCCCATCAGGATGGGCCATGATACAACCCCCAGCCGCAAAGATCAGATCGGTCGAGCCCAACGCCGCGAATGTGCCATGGGCCTGCCGGGCCGACTGTCCGGACGAGAATACCGGCATCGCCAGGCAAGGCTTGTCGTCGAACAACGGGGACAGGCAGGCACGCGCCGAGGCGATCACGCTGTCATCGTCCTCTGCGAGTTTATTGGCGAGCCCGTTGACGTGCATGTGGTCTGCCCCTGCCAGGCGCCAGATTTTCTGCCACGCGATATACGACCAGCCGAGCGCCGGGTGGCGCGACAGGACGCTCCAGCCGTTGCGGTGGCCGTGGATCGTACCTGCGCGAACCGCCCGAGCTCGATCATGCTGACGGGTTCGAGCGCCTCCACCCGGGCGGCGGCGCGGGCCTTCAGCTCCGGCGTCTCGCCCGGGACGGGCACGATGGTGCCGCTGGACTGCTCGCCGGCCATCGCTTCCGCCGCCTCGTGCGGATCGAGGGCGGTCTCGATCAGGTAGTCGGCCTCGATGCGCGATCCGACGCTCATGACAGGGACCCTGGCGATGGGGGAAGCAATTTGGTATCGGGAGGGAACACGCGAGCCCGGCCGACGGGCCCGTTCGAGGGGAGGAGCACGTGCTCAGAGAGACAGTGACTCATGCGGATGGTCGTCCCGTGATCCTGATCGACTCGATTACCAAGATCGAGAAGGGTGACGTGGGTGCGATCGTCATCTCCGCCTCGCATGGCGGACAGAGTTCCGGCGAGTTCGCGCTGGAAGTGCCGCTCACAGCGGTTTTTTTCAACGACGCCGGCATTGGCAAGGACGAGGCCGGGGTTGCCGCCCTCGCTATGCTGGAGAGGAAAGGCGTTCCGGCCTGCGCCGTCAGTCATGAAAGCGGACGGATCGGCGACGCTGCGGACATGTGGCAGCACGGCGTCGTCTCTCGCGTGAACGGCGCGGCTACCCAACACGGCGCGCGTACGGGGATGACTGTGCAGGACGCCGTGCGCGCCCTGGCGGAGTAGGGAGCGCGCCCACACCGGGCCAGCCTCGTGCTACGCCGCCTTCGGGGGCGCGCAGATGTCCTGAACCGAGCGAAGCACGGCAGCGGGGTCGAAGACCCGGTCTAGCCAGCCCTCTCTGAAGATCTGCGGCTTGGCTTGCTCGATCGCGTGCAGGGCGCCGTCCGAAAAGCGGCCGCCTGGCAGTTGATCGAATGCGATCGCCAGGCCGATGTTGAGATGCCCGAGCACGAAGTCGATCGCCGCCTGGTGCGGAACCCCACGGCGCGCGGCCTCCTCCGTCGCCTCGCGTACCGCCAGGCACAGGGTGATGGCAACCGTCTCAGATAGCGCTGGCTCGAGGATAGCGATCTGCTCGACCGTGCACCGATGCGCCCTCATTACCGGCTTGTAGATCGTGCGGGCGACGGACTCACAGAGCGCGTAATGCTCCTCCGGCCCCTGCATCAGTGCGCAGACGATGTGCTGCTTGGCCGCGATTCCGCCGAAGTAATCGCGCTTCGCTTCTTGCGTCGTTTCGTCGTTAAAGATGGGCGGATGGCACGGACGGGTAATGAAATAAGTTACATCCTTCCGCTCCGGCAGCTTCCCCGCATGCGGCGCGGCAGCGTCGAGGATAATGAGCGCGGTTCCCGGTCCGACTTTGTCGATAATGCCACACGCGACCCGGCCGATGAGCTGGTCCGGCACCGCAAGTACGACGATCTCCGCGCTCGCCAGCGCCTCGTCCTGCTCGATGCAATCGGCGCCCACCTCCGTGCGGAGCCGCTCGCGCCCCTCTTGCGAGATTTCAACATGGGCGACCTCGAATGGTGAGCCCTGAAGATTAGCGGCCAGACGCACGCCCATCTTTCCCCCAGCGCCGAGCAACGCGAGTTTCGTCATCTCCCGTCTCCCTTCCTTTGTCGTTGCGGCAACCGGCCCTTCGCGGTAGCCGTGCCAGGTAGTGTCTCAGTATCGAATTAGAGACATTTGAACGCATTGATATCTCTAAGTTTCTCACTGGCAAAAAACTCAAACTGACCCACTACCCCGTGCCACTGTTCCTAGGCTAAACTCCATGATACATCGACAATACCGCGGCTGCGTCAGATTCTTACCACCTGACTCGGCGCATGCCGAGTCTTCTGCCGCTCAACGGCGACCGGACACTCCTCTTGGCTCACCGGACTTCCAACCGGCACAGGACGTGCGCAAGACGGTCCTAATCGTCGCCCTCGCCCGCAAGCTGCTCATCGCGCTGTGGCGGATGGTGACGACCGGAGAAATCCCACACGGCGTGATCTTGCAACGCCCGATCACCGCGCCAGTGGCGATATCGAGGGCTGCGAACAGGGATGTCGTGCCGTGGCGCTTGTTGTCATAGGTGCGCCGCTCCACTTGGCCGCGACGCATCGGCAGCAAAGGCTGGCTACAGTCCAGCGCCTGGACCTGGCTGTTTTCATCGACACACAGCACCATGCCCGCTCGGGCGGGGCCATGTAGAAGCCGACGATGTCGCGCGCCTTGTCCACGAAAAGGGGGTCGTTGGACAGCCTGAAGGGTGCCGTCCGGTGCGGCTGCACACCGAAGGCGCGCCAGATACGGTGAACGGTCGATGGCGCATAGCCCACCGCGCGAGCCATCAAGCGCCGCGACCAATGAGTGGCTCCGAGCGGCGTGGCCCGCAGCGTGAGGTGGATGATGTCGGCGATCTCGTCATCGCCGATCCTGCGCGGCGTGCCGGGGCGTGGCTCGTCGCCAAGACCCTCCAATCGGTGCCTGGCAAAGCGGGTGGCGCTCCCGTGTAAAATCTGGCTCATAGCGCATCCTTCCAATCTGGCGAAAGGATTGCACCGTCAAAATCCAGGATCAAACAACTAGGCTGAAACTGAACAGAACGAGAGTATAGCCAGCTTTATGGCAAGGCTTAGAACATTAAGTTAACGCCCTGGGCCAGGTGAGGGTAGGTTCCAGGTCGAACACAAGTCTTGGCCCAGCCAAAGCCCCACCCTCACCCGGTTTTCTCCCGCCGGCGGAGAAGGGCTTTACAAAACATTTGTCGCCGAAGATTTGCTCGCGGCATCTCCGAGCGCTGACGCGAGCGGCCGCACGAGGAACACCGCCGACCCGCCGAGCGCCGCCATCAGCAGGAACATCAGGCCGCCCCCGCGCGCATACAGCAGCCCCGTCGCCCAGATCAGCAATCCGGTTGGGGCGGAAAAGCCGAGGGCGGCGTGCAGGGTTTGGGCGCTGGCAGTCTTCCCAGGCGGCACGGTGCGGCCCATCACCAGCATCGCCGACAGATGCTGGAACGCGAACGTGGCGGCATGCAGCAATTGAACCGCTGCAAGGATAGGAACCCCGGTCACGAACGCGGTCGCTGTCCAGCGCGCTAGTGACGCTATGGCGGCGACCCCCGTCAGCCGCGCCGGGCCAACCCGTTCCACCAAACGGCGTCCCCAGACGAACAGCGCGATCTCGGCCACGATCCCCTCGGCGATCAGCAGTCCAATGACGGTGTCGGAAATTCCGTTCGCCCGCCAGTAGATCGGCGCGAAGGCGTAGTATGCGGCGTGGCTGCCCTGAATTAGCGCAGTGGCCGCAACCGTCAGCCGGAACGGACGCAGCCGCCACAACCCGGCGGCACGGGGCAAGCCGGCTCCATGCACGACGCGGCCCGGTTCCGGCAACAGCGGCGCCAGGCAGGCCGCCGTGCCATACCCCGCCGCAAGCAGCCATGGCACCGCCGCCGTGCCGAACACCCCAAGCAGCGGGCCGGCCGCGGCTGTCGCGACCATGTAGGACGCCGAACCCCACGCCCGCGTCCGCGCGTATTCCAGCCGTCGTGCCGCCGCGAGCGCCAGGGTCAAGGTGTCGGCCAGCGGCGTCAGGGCGGACGCTGCAGCCCCTTGCAGGACCACGATCCCAAGCACGGCAAAGAACCCGTGCGCCAGCGGGAACGAGGCCGCCATCATGGTCGCGGCCAGCGCGCTCACGAACAACATCGCCCGGCGACGGCCGAGGCGATCCGTGGCGGCGCCCCACGCCGGCACCGTGCCGAGCCGTAGGATCGATCCAAACCCCAGGATTTCACCAATTTCAGCCGCCGAAATCCCACAATCATTCAGCCAGATCGGCAGAAATGCCGTAGCGACCCCGCCCGCTGCGAAAAACGCCGCGGTGAACAGCCCCATGCGCAGCCCGGCGCTCATCCTAGTTTTGGGATTGCGCCGCCTCCCGGATCGCGCGCGCCATCGCAGCGATGCCGTTGCCGCGGTTGGTCGACAACGCCTCGATCAGCCCGAGGTCGCGCAAAAATGCCGGGTCGGTTGCCAGGACCTCCGCCGGCGGCCGTCCGGAATAGACCCGCAGCAGTAGGGCCACCAGGCCGGACACGATGGCCGCATCCGACACCCCGGCCAAGCGCAGCGTGCCGCCCTGCATCGCCGCCTCCATCCACACCTTGCTCTGGCAGCCCGGCACCCGATGCGCGTCGTCCATCCAATCCGGCGGGAACGGCGGCAGCTTGCGGCCGAGCTCGATGATGAACTGATAGCGGTCCATCCAATCGTCGAACACGGACAGCTCGTCCCCGATCGCGGCGATGGCGTCGGCGGCGGTGGGTTCCTCAGGCGCGTAGAACGGGTCGGTCATGGCCACCGATGTGCAGACGCGCGGGACTACGTCAACCGGCAGCGTGGTGGTGGACGCCGGCGCGTGGGATACATGGAGCGGCAGGCCCGGGGAGAACCGACATGGCGGCGATCGCGTCGATGGAACACGGCTTCTACCGAATCCCGCTTCCCGTCGTCCTCACCGACAGCACGCACGGCGCAATGTCGGCGTTCGAGTTGCTCACCCTCCGGGTCCGCGACGCGGACGGGGCGGAAGGCGTCGGCTACAGCTTCACCGTCGGGCGCAACGGCGGCGCCATCCATGACATCCTGCGTCGCGAAATCCCCGAGATCGTTGCAGGCCAGGATGCCGACCGCATCGAGTTCCTGTGGCAACGCATCTGGTGGGGCCTGCACTATGGCGGCCGTGGCGGACCGGCCGTGCTTGCGCTGTCCGCATTCGATATCGCCCTGTGGGACCTGAAGGCGCGCCGGGCCGGATTGCCGCTGTGGAAGCTGCTTGGCGGGCATGACCCGCTCGTGCCGTGCTACGCGGGCGGGATCGACCTCGACCTGCCGCTCGACGCGCTGCTCCGGCAGACCGACGACAACCTTGCCCGCGGCTTCCGCGCCATCAAGATGAAGGTCGGCCGCCCCCGCCTGGCCGAAGACGTCGAGCGCCTGGCCGCCATGCGCCGCCACCTTGGCGACGACTTTCCTCTCATGGTCGACGCCAACATGCGCTGGACCGCCGATGAGGCGATCCGCGCCGCCCGCGCCTTCATTCCCTACGCGCCGGGGTGGCTGGAGGAGCCGATCTCTCCCGACGACGTGCCGGGCCATGCGCGGGTCGTGCGCGAGGGCGGCTTGCCAATTGCCGCCGGGGAGAACCTGCGCTCACTGTGGGAGTTCCGGGCCTTGATCGCGTCCGGCGGGGTAACAATCCCCGAGCCGGACGTGACCAATTGCGGCGGGGTCACCGCTTTCATGAAAATTGCCCACCTCGCCGAGGCGTTCAACCTCCCCATCACTTCGCATGGCGCGCACGACATCACCGTGCACCTCCTCGCTGCCGTCCCGAACCGGTCCTTCCTGGAGGCGCATGGCTTTGGCCTCGACCGCTACCTCGCCAATCCGCTCGCCATCCAAGACGGGTTCGCCGTGGCCCCCGACCGGCTGGGCCACGGCATCGCGTTCGACTGGGCGGGCCTGGACGCCCTCGCTACAGGATGAACCGGCTCAGGTCGCCCTTGGCCGCCAGCGGGGCCACCCGCTCGTTTACGTAAGCCGCATCCACATCGACGTGCTCGCCGGGGCGGTCGCTGGCGCTAAAGCTGATCTCCTCCAGCAGCTTTTCCAGCACCGTCGCCAGCCGCCGAGCGCCGATGTTCTCGACCCGGTCGTTGATGTCGGTCGCGAGATCGGCCAACGCGTCGATCGCGTCCTCCTTGAACGCCAGGTCCACGCCTTCCGTGTGCATCAGCGCGGTGTACTGCTTCAGCAGGTTGTGCTCCGGCTCCACCAGGATGCGGCGTAAGTCGGCACGGGATAGCGGCGCCAATTCGACGCGGATCGGCAGGCGGCCCTGCAGCTCCGGCAGCAGGTCGGACGGCTTGGCCAGATGGAACGCGCCCGATGCGATGAACAGGATGTGGTCGGTCTTGACCGGGCCGTACTTGGTGCTGACGGTGGTGCCCTCGATCAGCGGCAGCAAGTCGCGCTGCACGCCCTCGCGGGAGACGTCGCCGCCGCGGAAGCCCTCGGTGGTGCGGGCGCACACCTTGTCGATCTCGTCGATGAACACGATGCCGTTCTGCTCGGCATGGCCGACCGCGTCCTTGGTCACCTGGTCGGTGTCCAGCAACTGGTCGGCCTCGTCCCGGGTCAGCGCGGTCCGGGCAGCTGAAACCGTCAGCTTACGGGTCTTGCCCTGCTTGCCGAACATGCCTTTCATCATGTCGCCCAGGTTGATCATCTGGCCCTGCGGCATGCCCGGGATATCCATGGCGCCGATCGGCGAGCCGCTCTCGGCGACGCTGACCTCGATCTCCTTGTCTTCCAGCTCGCCCGCCCGCAGCATCCGGCGAAACTTGGCGCGCGTGTCGGGACTGGCGCTCTCGCCCACCAGGGCGCTCACCAGCCGATCCTCCGCCTGCAGTTCCGCCTTTGCCTGCACGTCCTTGCGGCTGCTCTCGCGCAGCATCGTCAGGCTGACTTCGACCAAGTCGCGGACGATGCTGTCCACGTCGCGGCCGACATAGCCGACCTCGGTGAACTTGGTTGCCTCGACCTTCAGGAACGGCGCCTGCGCCAGCTTCGCCAACCGGCGCGCGATTTCGGTCTTGCCGCAGCCTGTCGGGCCGATCATCAGGATGTTCTTGGGCACCACCTCGTCGCGCATCGCCTCCGGAAGATGCTGCCGGCGCCAACGGTTGCGCATGGCGATGGCGACGGCGCGCTTGGCGTCATTTTGGCCGACGATGAACCGGTCAAGCTCGCTGACGATCTCGCGCGGGGAGAAAGTAGGGACGTCCATTACAGGGTCTCAATGATGACGTTGGTATTCGTGTAGACGCAAATCTCGCTGGCGATCCGCATGGCGCGCCGGGCGACCTCCTCCGCATCCAGGCCGTCGATCTCCATCAGCGCCCGCGCGGCGGACAGGGCGTAGTTGCCGCCGGACCCGATCGCGATCACGCCGTCCTCTGGCTCCAGCACGTCACCGTTGCCGGTCAGGGTGAAACTGCGATCGGCGTCGGCGACGGCCATCATGGCTTCCAGCCGGCGCAGGTAGCGATCGGTGCGCCAATCCTTGGCCAGTTCCACGCAGGCGCGCTCGAGTTGGGCGGGAAACCGCTCCAGCTTGGCCTCCAATCGCTCCAGCAGGGTAAACGCGTCGGCAGTGGCGCCGGCGAACCCGGCCAATACCTGGTTGCCGGCGCCGATGCGGCGGACTTTACGGGCGTTGCCCTTGATGACGGTCTGGCCGAGCGTCACCTGGCCGTCGCCCGCCATGGCCACGCGCCCGCCCCGGCGCACACAAAGGATGGTTGTCCCGTGCCAGCCCACGGGATCGTAGGGCGTCGAACTATGTTGCATCGCCGTAAAATGGCGAGGCAAGCGGCCGATCTCAAGAGCGCCACACCCGGTCGTATGGCAGGTGGTCCAGTGTCGCTAGACTGATCGTTGTTTGGTGATGGCGTGGTAGATGAGCAGAACGACGACCGCTCCCACGACGGCCACGAACATGCTGTAGATGTTGAAGCCGGTCACCGGCGCTGCTCCGATCAGCGAGAACAGGAAGCCGCCGACGACGGCGCCGACGACGCCCAGGACGATGTCGGTCACCAAGCCTTCGCCGGTTTTGTTGACCAGCTTGCTGGCGACGAAGCCAGCAATCAGTCCGAGGATAAGCCAGCCAATGATCGACATTGCGTTTGCTCCGCTGAAGGAGAGAAAGGAAGCCGCCGCCCGTGTTGGCCGGCGCCGGTGGCCTGGGGGGCCTAGCTGGGTTTGGCAGCCTCCTGCCCCGGTCCCGGCACTTGCTTGCGGATGGCGTCGTCGCCGGTCCGCAGCACCTCCTGCAGGACGTCCTTCGCGCTGCCGGCCAGTTTGCCGCTCAACGCCACGTCCACCACGCTCCCGGCGCTTTGGTCCCCGGCCAGGCCGTGCGCCTTGGCGCTCTCGCTGCCCTTGTCGATGACGGTTTGCGCGACGCTGCTTCCCCGCTGCATCGCTTCCTTGGCTAGGCCGCTGACGGTGTCGCGCGCTTGTCCGGCGATGCCGCCAAGGGCTGCCTCTTCCTGGTCCGATTGCGGCAGCAACGCCCCGAGCACGGCGCCTGCCGCCAGCCCGAGCACGCCGAGCAGCACCGGGTTCTCGGTCAGCGCCGCCACCAGGTTGCCGCCCGCCTTTCCAGCGGTTTGGCCGCGTTGCGCCAGGGCATCGCCGGCCTGCCGGGCGGCGTCTTGCACCGTGCTGCCGACGGACTGCGCCATGCCCTGGGCTGCGGCGCCCAACGAGCCGACCGCGTCGCCGGCGGCACTGGCTGAGCCGCTGACCTGGTCGCGCAGGTCGTGCGCGCCTTGGGTTGCGCTGCGCTGGGTGTTGGCCAGGGCATCCCGGATGCGCTGGCCGAACGACTGCGTGGTTTCGTCGGCGTTGCGCGACAGGCCGACCGCATGGCCGCGCGCCTGGTCGAGACGATAGGTGTAGTCGTGCTCGGCCTCGCCGGGGTGGCGCGACACGCCCTGCTCGGCGCCGCGAAGCCGCGCCGTCGTGGCGTCGAAGTTGTTCCAATCCGCGCCGGGCGTGGCGCCCGGGCCACCAAGCCCGCCGCCAAAGGACGCCGGCGCTTGGCCCGCGCGTGGGTTGGACGCCATCAGCCAAGCCAGGCCAATGCCGGTGACGGCGGCCGGGATCGGGTTAGCCCGCACGCTGTCCAGCAGGCTGCGGCCAAAATCGGCGCCTTCGCTGCCGCGGAAGTAGCCCATCAAGTCGTCGACCACCTGCCCGGGCGACAGCCTGCTCTGAAGCTCGCTCAGATGACTGCCCAGCCGGGACCTGGTTTGGTCGAGATCGCGCTCGATGCGATCCGGATCGGAGGTGTTGTCGGACATCAGATGTGCTCCTTCACGACGCGTGCATCTTTCTGCAGGCTGGCCGTGGTACGGTCAGGGGTGAGGGTCTTGAGCGACAGCATGGCCAGGCCGGAGCGTGCGAACAGGGCGCCAACGGCGACGATGGCCACGCCGACGATCAGCGAGGCCGCCCAGGTCGGCAGGTAAAGCGCCAGGGCGGCGGCCACTCCCTGCAGGATCACCACCAGGCCGGCGAACGCGACCAGCGCGCCGCCAACGAGCCAGATCGCGGCCATGATGACCCGGTCGAGCTTCTGGTCCAGCTCGGCGCGCGCAAGCCTGATCTCGCCCTGGAACAGGTCCTGCAGGTCGGTGAACAGGCTGCCGATGACCTCGCCGAGGCCGTGGCCGCCCTCGGGCCTAGTTCCGCTCATTTGACGCCCCCGACATCTTGGGCAGGCTCGGCATGCTGGGCAGGTCCGCCTTTGACGCGCCCGCGACCGCCACTCGGCCGACCCGGGCCAGGGCAAAGCCGGCCGCCATGGAGGCGCCGACGAACAAGGCCGACTGCCGGCTGGCGAGGCTTCCAAGGCTGCCGAGCAGGCTTTGCAGGTCGTTGGTGCGCAGGGTGACGGCAAGCGTGCCCAGCTCGTCGGCGCCCTGCTCGACCAGGTGGGCCAGCCAGTCCTGGTGCCCTTCCAGCTGCTCGCCGGAGCGGTGCACCGCCTTGGCCACATCCTCCAAGCGCCCGGCCAGATCGGACTTCTGGGTGTCCACCGCCGCCGTGGCTCGGCCGGCCAGCTCGCCGGCAAGCGAGGCGGCACGGGCCTGGGCGTCCTGTGCCAGGTCCTTTGCGTGGCCAACGGCATCCGCCCCAGCCTGCCGGGCTTGCTCTCCGGCCTGCCGCGCGGCGTCGCCGACAGCTTTGGCGTCAGCCACGCTCTGGCCAACAACCTTGGATCCATCTGGTGGGTTAGACATGCATGACTCCGTTCAGGAATGGAAAGTTCAAGCTGCTTGGTCCCGTGCCGGGCTGAGATCGAAACCCAGGCTGCCACATGCTACGTTTCCGGGCGCAGTTCGATCCACGAGCAGCGCTTGCCCGGCCGCCACCATCAAAGCCGGTCCTGCACTCAGGACATCCAACCGTCCCCAATGGCTGAATGGCACGCTGATGCCGAGTGAGCCTGCCAGCTGCACCGAGCCGTGCAGCCGATACTCGACGGCCCCGGCCGACAGGATGCCCAGCAGCTGTGGCGGAATGTTGCGGGTGGTTGTCGCCACGTCAAAGGGGATCAGGACAGATTGGGTGCGCTGGCAACAGCACGGCGCCGTCAGTGACGCCCTCGGCCAACGGCGCGTCCGCCACATCCAGCACAACGGTGAGTTGGCGAAAGGCGAAATCCTGGTCGTTCGGGTTGAACGCGCACAAACCAACCCGCAAGCTTTGGTCCAGCAAGCCGACCCGGCGCAGCTCCACGCTCGCCACCTCGATTTGCGGCCGCGCGCCGCCAACCAGCGTGCAGCCGGTGCCAAGGAGCAACACCCCCGCTAGCAGCAGTGCCGTTTTGGGCATGACCTGCCTCCCGTCAGGTTCGGATGAACGGGGCAGGGCACTTCGACCGCGCTCCCGTTCCTCCGCCGCTGTTTAGCGGACTACGCGCTGCGACACTTGCAGCCGCCGTTGCACGGCCAGCGAACCGCCAATGGCGGCCGCGATCGCTCCCAGCAGAAAATCGCCAAAGGTCGCGAACGACGCCTTGGATGCAGCAGAAGCGCTTGCATCGGCAGCTTTCTTTGCGGTCTGCGCGGCCTGCTCCCGCGCCTGCTTCAGCTTGGCCTGCGCGTCGTCGAACTGCTTGGCGGCGTCGTCGTGGCTGACGTGCTGCTGGGCGGCCATGATGGCGATCACCCGCTCCTTGGCCGCCGGGGCGTCGGCACCGC
>JAABUJ010001511.1_pt1 | contig 33754 bp, 25 predicted proteins | sample 5559131 | NCBI WGS metagenome assembly JAABUJ01 (sample SAMN10711875, study PRJNA513366) | rock metagenome | isolation source: Antarctica rocks | place: Antarctica: Victoria Land, Mt New Zealand nord | collected 2016-01-07
GGGAGCCCTCCTTGTTGTCAGTCGAAGGTGGTGAGATACCCTCGATTGGAGGCGAGGAGGGCCCTCCTGTACATCCCCCGCCGATGGAAAGAGTTACGGCTCCGTCAGTGCCATTCGGTCATGGCTGATGGTTCACGATCGACAAGCGGGAATGCCTCCGAGTCTCTTCGTCTGCTTTTCCGAGACTTCCTTCACCGATCAACCATCGTTCCTTTGCCATCACCCGCTGCCAGGTCTCGGCAAGATGACCGGATCGCCTTGCAGAAATCCGACCTCTGTCACCGCGCGTCTTTCTGTCGGGAACGAGAGAATCACGGAACGAGGCCGGCGGTCGGCCCCCTTTCGAGGATCCGACCGCCGGCCCTGGATGAAATCCGCGCTCCGCGTCAGCCCGATCAGGACTCGTTCGAGCTGATCTGGGCGTCGAGGGTCTTGGCGATCTTCTGGCGGAGTTCGTCGAGGTGGGCGCGGCAGGTGTCGTCAAGCGGGACGTCCTTGGCGTCGAGGACCTTGCCGACCTTCTCGCCGATCTCCTTGAGGTGGAACCGGGCGAGGGCCCGGGCGTCGGCCGGATAGGCGCCGCCGCCACCGCCGAAGAAGACGACGAAGGGAAAGGCGTCGCCGGCCGGGGTCCGGCCCTGGCCCAGGACAATCGTGGAGAGCCTCCGGAGATACTCGCGCTGGATGTTCCGGCGGATCGTCGAGCAGGCGAACGAGCGGGGCTTGCCGTCGGCGGCGGCCGGGACGTTCAGCTCGCTGAAGATCCCGTCGGAGAGCGACCGGAAGACCTCGGCAACCGCCAGGGGTTTCGAGCCCGGGTCGGACTGGAGTTCCTGATTCTGGAGCCGGGTCAGGACCGAGCCGCTCAGACAGTGCGTGAGCGCGATCCGCTGGATCGCGAGGACCCGGTCGTTGACCGAGACCTCGCCCATCCCGCGCGAGCCGGAAACGGCCCCCATGTCCCAGTGCTCCTTGCCGAGCCGGCGGAGGAGCGTCGGCGAGAACTGGAACGACTTGTCCCCCAGGACGTTTTCGACCAGGAAGGCCAGCGCCCCGCGCTGCTTCTCGCCCGAAATCGGCAGGATCGGGTCCAGCGCGTCCTTGTCCCCCTTGTGGTGGCGGGAGATCGACTGGCCGCCGACGTGCGAGGCGACGAGGTCGGCGGCGTTGCCGTACTGGCTCATCAGGTAGCTGAAGGCCACGGCCACCCGGGCCCACGACTCGCCGTCCTTGACCACCTTGGCGTCCAGATCCTTCATGAGCTGCGAGGCGAGCGTGAGCCGGTCCTTGGCGAACCGGCAGGGGTCGGAGCCGAGGTCATAGACGTTGACCAGCGGGTCGTTTCCCATCCGCATGTCGGTGTCCGAGGCGAAGACCAGATCATGCTCGGGAGCCCGGGCGGCGACCTTCTTCAACTCGGCCGCTTCGTCGCCCGTGAACTCCTTGTAAGCATACTCGATCGCCCAGTAGTCGTAGGGACCGAGGACGGTGGTGATGTAGTCGCCCTGCTTCTGGCCCTTGGGGGCGATATTGATCGGGTTGTAGTCCATCACGCTGCCGGTCATCCCTCGGACTCGGGTGATCGCCGGGTCGTTGATCTGGTCGGCGTCGAGCATCGTGCTGGCCTTGAAGTTGTGGCGGAGGCCCAGCGAGTGGCCGACCTCGTGCATCACCACTTCCTTGATCAACTGGCCGAGGAACTCCTCGGGGAACTTCGCGTCGGGATCGGCCTTGGCGGCGTCGGCCATCGCCAGGGCGGCCAGGCCGAGTTCGGGCTGCATCCCGGTGGCGAACCGGCAGGACGCCTGCTGGCCGTTGGCCAGCCGCTCCAGGAGGTCGCGGTGAAGGCCCGACCAGTCGGCCGGGATCAGGCTCAGATTCTTGTCCGGCCCGTCGCCGTCGAGTCCCACCTGGCCGAACCCGCGCTTCATGGCGAGCGTCGGGCTGATGATCTCGCCGAAGGCCAACGGGGCGGCGTCCTCGGCGCCCCTGGCGGTCGGGCTGACGCCGGTAAGCTGGGCGTACTCATTCTTCCAGGCCCGGATCCAGCTCGCGTCGAAAATCACGTCGCCGTCGATCATCTCGCCGGTGATCGGGTTCGAGCGGAGGCAGGACATCGCGAAGGTCTGGCTGGTCGTGATCCATCGGAAGGTGCAGTAGTTGATGTCCTCGGGGTCGAAATCGTCGCGCCCCGACTCCTGCCAGCGGACAGAGATCGCGTCGCGGATCCCGATCTTCTCGAACGCCTTGTTCCACTCGCGGATCCCGTCCTCGACGAACGGGCGGTACTCGATCGGCACGGTGTCCTCGATGTACCAGACGATCTGCTTCTTGGGGGGCGACATCTTGGCCCGGGAGTCGGCCTTCTCCAGCCGCCATCGATTGATGAAGCGGGACACGTTGCCATCGGGGTCGTTGACCCCGAAGTCTCGGGTCGAGTTGAGGAAGTGGCCGATCCGGTCGTCCGCCGCCCGGGCCCGATAGCCGGAGTCGGGGAGCTTGACCAGGCTGTAATGGATGACCACGGTCGCCCCGCGCGAGTCGATCACCCCATCGGCGCCCGACCGCCCGCCGCCCGCGTTGCCGAAGGTCGCCTGGACTTCCATCTCCAGGTTGCCCGGGAACGCCTTGACCTTGTGCCAGGTGGTCCGGCTCCGGTCAAGGAAGCCCATCGGGAGCTGGGCGAAGTTGGTGAAGAAGATGTCCGAGAAGTCGATCAGCACGCTCATCCCACCGCCCGGGTTGAGGCTGACGACCGGCAGGGCCATCAGGATCGAGTCGGTGTAATTCTGCTTGACCGCCTTGTCAATCGGGGTCCCGGCGGGTGCCTTGACGTGGATGTTCTTCCGGATCAACTGGACCTTGTCGCCGACCCGGTGGAAGCTGACGACCCACTCGTCGCCGAAGTTCAGCGAGTTGCCCGCCATCGCCAGCCCTCGGGCGATGGTGATCGGGACCAGCATCGGCTGGTCGAGCTGGAACGGCTTGATCTCGGCGTAGAGGTGGTCGTCCTTCTGATAGAGCGTGAAGAGGCCGTCATGCTTGGTCGCGCCGGCGGTCACGTCGGCGAACGGGCGATATTTGCCCGGGTCGTTCGAGTCGTGCGAGCCTCCGCCCCCGCCCATCATCCGGGAGCGAATCGCATCGAAATCGATGTTCGCGGGCGAGGTGGTCGCGGCCGGCGGGGGGGCTGGCTTCTCATCGGCGGCCGAGAGGGTTCTGGTGAATGGCGGCAGGACGAGTGCGAGGCTCAAGGCCAGGGCACCGCGGATCGTCATGGGGAGATCTCCGGGAGGGCGTATCTCGTCGAAGGGATCGAGCCGTGGGAGGTTCGTCCGACGGTCGCGGGAGAAGTCTGGTCGGAAGGGAATCACGAGCACATCGTCGTGCCATGCTTGCTAGCGCAACGCGGAATCTTCATTCATCCTGATCGATCGGGACAGGGCCGACAAGGGGCACACCGATCGAATTCAGTCCGGCCCTGACGATGGCGAAGAAGTTCCCGGTCGGATCGGTCGGCCCCCGTCTCCGATCCCTTTCCGCCGCTCCTCGTCGAGGAACCATCGGACGGAGCGTCCGATGCTCTCCCGGTTCCCCAGGGCGGGCCTCCAGCCGAGCCGCGACTCGGCCTTCGCCGTGCTGTACGAGAGAGATCGACCCATCAGCCAGGTCGCATATCGGGTGATGAGTGGGGGGGTGCTCCGCCGCCGGCCCCGGGCAACCGCCTCGATCAGGAAGGACGCGGCGAAGGTGAGCCGGTACGAGATCCGCCGCTTCAGGGGGGGAGCGTCGATGGCCTCGATGAACAGTTCGAGAAACTCGCGCTGGGTGATCTGCCCCTGATGGGTGACGTTGTACGCCTCGCCGACGGAGCCGAGGTCGCCGGCCGCCAGGATCGCGGCGTCGGCCACGTTCCCGGCGTAGATGGCGCTGAGGGGGTTGTCTCCCGGGCCGATCAGGGGGACCTTTCCGGCCCGGAGCCGGCCGACGAGCCGCTTCAAGGTCGTCCGGTCGCGTTCGCCGTAGAGCCAACTCGGGCGGATGACGGTCAGCCTCAGACCCCGACTCTCGGCCAGGGCCCAGAGGAGCCGCTCCGAATCGACCTTGCTCCGGGTGTAGTAATCCCAGGCCCTCCAGAGCCCCACGCCGAGCGGGGCCGACTCGTCGATCGGTGGTCCCCCTTCGGCGGGGTGTCCGTAGGCACTGGTGGAGCTGATATGGAGGAACCGCCCGACCCAGGCGTCGGCCGCGGCGTTGGCAAGGTTATGAGTCCCGTCGAGGCATGCGGCCTGGAACTCGGCCCAGGTCCCCCAGTCGCCGACCTTGGCCGCCGAGTGGTAGACCGTGTCGACCCCCTGGACGGCTCGGGCGCAGGAGCCGGCGTCGGTCAGGTCGCCGACGGCCAGTTCCACGCTCAAGGACTTGAGGAACGAGGTGTCCGACCCTGGCCGGATCAAAGCCCGGACCCGATCTCCCCGCGCCACCAGGCGTTCGGCGATATGGCTACCAAGGAGGCCGGTCGCCCCGGTGACGAGGCTCAGGGGTCGGGGCGGGGCGGTCGACACGGGTCGGCTCCGGAAGATGGGGCCCTCGGTCGGGGACCCGGGGATTCGTCCGATGGGGCGAGGCAAGGGTTTGCGACCCGAGGACGCCGGCGGCTATTGGCAAGGTCAAGTGGATCGCGGAAAATTCCCGGGAAGACGCGGGAGGCGCGCGTCCCGTTGTCAATATGCCGCATTCGAACGGATCGCGGCGGCCAAGTACGGCGAATCGGACTCGGGCCCCCAACCCACCGGAACCACCATGCCGGAAGATACAATCGATCCCGGTCTGCTCGAGCAGACCAAGACGCAGATCCGCAAGCTGGTGGCCGAGATCGCCGAGCTGGCCGAGTCGGACATCCAGCCCAATGAATTCTACGGCGAGTTCCTCAACCGCGTCGTGGCCGCCGTGGCCGCCTCGGGCGGAGCGCTCTGGCTGCTCGACGGCAAGGGCGGCATCAAGCTCCAGCAGCAACTGGAGTTCCATCTGACCGGGCTGCTCGATGGCCGGGTCAAGTCGCCGCCCCACGACGCCCTCCTGGGCTGCATGGTCCAGGCGTCGCAGGCGACGATCATCCCGCCGGGCTCGACCATCGAGGGCGTCCCCAACGCCGGGAATCCGACCGGGTACTCGCTGATCCTGGCCCCTCTGACGGTCGACAAGCAAGTCGTCGGCCTGGTCGAGATCCTGATGGACCCGACCCGCCGGGCGGCCCAGCAGAAGAGCACCCTCCGGTTCGTCGGCGACCTCTGCGACCTGGCCGGGACGTATCTCAAGAACCGCCAGATGCGGCAGATGATGTCGCAGCAGCGGCTCTGGAACCAGCTCGAAACCTTCACCCACGCCATCCACGGCTCGCTCGACCTCAAGGAGGCGGCGTTCGCGGTGGTCAACGATGGCAAGCGGCTGGTCGGCTGCGATCGCCTGAGCGTCGCGCTGAAGGTCGGCGGCCGGACGATGGTCGAGGCGGTCAGCGGGCAGGAGGTCGTCGAGCAGCGGGCCAACCTGATCCGCGAGCTCACCAAGCTCTGCAAGGCCGTGATCCGCTCGGGCGAGGACCTGGTCTACACCGGGAACACCGAGGGGTTCGCCCCCGACCTCCGTGACAGCCTGGAATCCTACGTCGACGAATCGGGGTCCAAGGCGGTGATCGTCACCGTGCTCCACAAGCCCGAGGTCGACCCCTCCAAGGACAAGGTCCCCTTCGGCTGCCTGGTCGCCGAGCAGATCGGCGACGAGCTGGCCCCGACCGACGCCCACGCCCGCTGCGAGGTGGTGGCCCGCCACTCCTCCACGGCGCTCTGGAACGCCTCGGAGTACGACAAGGCCCTGCTGCCGCTCCTCAAGCTGATCGGCTCGCCCGCGCGGTTCTTACGGGGCCGGACCCTGGCCAAGATCGTGGCCGCCCTGGTCGGGATCGTCGGCCTGATCCTGGTCCTGACCTTCGTCCCCTGGCGGCTGACGATCGAGGGCAAGGGCTCGCTCCACCCCGAACAGCGGCGGAACCTCTACGCCCCGGTCGCCGGGACCGTCACCAGCGTCTCGGTCCAGCACGGCCAGTTCGTCCACGAGGGGGACGTGGTTGCCGAGATGGAGAGCAAGGAACTGGAGAAGGAGTGGAAGAACCTCCTGGCCCAGAAACAGGGGGCCGAGTCGCAGCAGATGCACCTGAAGATCCAGGGCGAGTCCAACACGATCCGCCGCGAGGAGCAGGCGTCGATCAAGGGACAGGCACAGGAGGCCAAGATCAAGGCCGAGAGCGCCGAACGGCAGATCCGGATCATCCAGGAACAGATGGAGTCGATGAAGATCAAGGCCCCCCAGGACGGCATCATCACGACCTGGGAGCCGCAGAAGTCGCTGAAGGGGCGGCCCGTCGAGATCGGGACCGAGCTGCTCCAGATCGCGGCCACCGGCGGCGAGTGGGAGATGGAGGTCGAGGTCCCCGACGACGACATGGGGCCGATCCTCGCGGCGCAGGCCCGGCTCCAGGCGGAGATCGCCGCCGGGAGCAAGCAGCCGGGCTCGACGCTCGAAGCCTACTTCGTCACCGCGACCGACCCCGAGCACCGCTACCTCGGCTTCGTCCGCCGGATCGGGGCCAAGGCCGAGACGGTCGAGGCCAAGCATGTCGTCAAGGTGACCGTCGGCTTCTCCGCGAAGGTCCGGAACGACTTCCTGTCGCGGAACCAGTCACTCCGGCCCGGCTCCGAGGTCCGCGCCCGGGTCCTCTGCGGCGACGCCCGGCTGGCCTACGTCCTGCTCCGCGACGTGATCCACGTCTACTACGAGACCGTCCTGTTCCGCTGGCCGTTCATGAAGTGACGGGCCCCGTCCGGGAGGCGACGCCGACTCGCCCTGTCGGGCCTCCCTATCAAAATATCCACCGATGTCAATCTAAAGACCCCCATCCCCGGAGCCCGTCATGCCCCTGACCCGGAAAGCCCTCGTCCTGTCGCTCGGCTTGACCGCGATCGTCTCCGCCGCCACGCTCGGCCAGGCCCCCAAGGCCGGCCCGGCGGATTCGCAGCTCGTCATCGAGGACGCGACGGTCGACTTCCTCCAGAAGTCCGACGTCTCGGCCCTCCGCGAAGGGGTGATCGACCGGATGGAGATGCGGATCGGCAAGGAGGTGGGGCCCAGGGGGGCGGACGGCAAAGGCCCCGTGATCGGGTATCTGGTCAAGGAAACCGCCGTGCTCGCCGTCGAGGAGGCCCGGATCCAGGCCGAGGGCCAGGGGGCCAAGCTCAAGGCCGAGGCCCAGAAGCGGCTGGCCCGCGCGGTCGTCTTGCGGAACATCGAGCTCAACAAGAAGGGACCGCTCTTTGTCCACCGCGAAGAGATCGAGAAGGCCGAGGCCGAATTCGCCGTCGCCGACGCCGCGGTGATCGAGGCCAACGACACCCTCAAGCTCGCCGCGGCCAAGCTGAAGTCGGCCGAGCGGGTCGTCGAGGAGCACATCATCCGGGCCCCGTTCCCCGGCGTCATCATTGATGAGAAGAAGCACGAGGGGGAAAGCGTCCGGGCCAACGAGCCGGTCGTCACCCTGGGAAACCTCGACACCGTCCGGGTCTGGGCCTACATCCCGCTCGAATATGCCTACCGGGTCACGCCCGGCACCGAGATCGTGATCCAGCGCCGGTTGGGCGGGACCCGGGTCGTCAAGAATTCGATCGAGCAGAAGCAATTCCGGGGCGTGATCAGCTTCGTCGACCAGCAGATCCAACCCATCGCCGAGGAGGCCGTCCGGGTCTACGCCGACCTGGACAACGCCAACCACGAGCTCCGGCCGGGCTTGAAATGCACCATGACCATCTTCCTCAAGCCCGAAGGGAACGCCGCCGTGGCCGCGCCCGCCGGCGGTTCGCAGGCGAACGTCAGCGCCCGCCAGGCGGGCCTCCCTCCCCTTCCCCTTCCCCGCTGATCGGCCCCCGATCAGCGATCGCCGGCCATCCCCCGCAGTGACGATCCCGGGACCGAGACCGACCGAGTCCGTTGCGAGGACTTCCGACCGATGAGCGCAGCCCCCACGATGGCCCCCTCGCTCCCGATGGGGCAGGCCGCCGAACACCTGAAGGTCAAGCTCCGCCCGGACCTGATCGTCCAGCCCCAGTTTTACGAGGGGATGACGCACTACGTCATCAAGGATCCGATCGCCTTGAAGTATTTTCGCTTCAAGGTCGAGGAATACTTCCTGCTCCAGCAGTTCGACGGCAAGCAGAACCTCCAGGACGTCAAGCGGGCCTTCGAGCGCAAGTATCGACCCCAGACGATCACCGTCGACGACCTCCTCCGGTTCGCCTCGCAGCTCCACGAGGCCGGGATCGCCCTGATCGACAGCCCGGATCAGGCCCAGGCCCTGGTCCGCCGCCGGAAGAAGAACCAGTGGAAGAAGGTCTGGCAGTTCGTCGCCAACATCCTCTATATCAAGATCCCGGTCGTCGACCCGGAGAAATTGCTCACCGGGATGTACCCCTACTTCCGGTGGCTCTACACGTCCTGGTTCATCGCCTTCAGCCTGGGGACAATGCTCGCGGCCCTGACGCTGGTGGCCAGCCAGTACCAGACCTTCTCGGCCCGTCTGCCCGACTTCCAGAGCTTCTTCAACTGGCGGACGATCGTCTACTTCTGGTGCAGCCTGGCGATCATCAAGATCATCCACGAGTTCGGCCACGGCCTGACCGCCAAGCACTTCGGCGGCGAGGTCCACGAGATGGGGATGCTCTTCCTCGTCCTCACTCCTGCGCTCTATTGCGACGTGACCGACTGCTGGCTCCTCCCCTCGAAGTGGAAGCGGATCTGGATCTCGGCCGCCGGGATCTACGTCGAGTGCTTCCTGGCGAGCCTGGCGACGTTCCTCTGGTGGAACACCGAGCAGGGACTTTTGAACAGCCTCTGCCTGGCGACGATGTTCATCTGCTCGGTCAACACGATCCTCTTCAACGCCAACCCGCTGCTGAGGTACGACGGCTACTACGTGATGTCCGACTGGCTGGAGATCCCCAACCTCCGGATCAAGAGCACGCAGTTCTTCGCGTACCTCTTCCAGGAGAAGGTGCTCGGCCTGGAGATCCCGGTCCAGAGCTACATGCCCCGGTCGCGCCGGTCGCTGTTCGTGGCGTATGCGATCTGTAGTTACCTCTACCGGTGGGTGGTCACCTTCAGCATCTTGTTCTTCCTCAGCCAGTTCCTCAAGCCGTACAAGCTCCAGTCCATCAGCTACATGATCGCGGGGGGCTCGCTGGTCCCGCTGCTGCTCATGCCGCTCTACCAGGGTCTGAAATTCATTCGCCAGCCGGGGAGGATGCGTAAGGTGAAAAAGGCTCGCGCGGCGGCATTCGCCGGGGTGATCGTCGCGTTGGTCACCGGAATCTTGCTGATCCCGACGCCGCTCCGGGTCCAGGGGACGCTGGTCCTGACGGCCGCCAAGCCCGCCGAGGTCTACGCGGAGGTCCCCGGCCGGCTGGTGACCCTGGACGTCGCCGACGGCGAGTACGTCAAGGCCGGGGCGCTGATCGCCACGCTCTCGAACCCCGAAAAGCAGATCGAGTACGAACAGCTCCACGAGCAGCAGGTGTCCAACTACGTCAAGGCGCTCTGGTACGGAACCCTTTCCGACAACGACAGCCGGGCCAAGGAGCGGCAGGCCCGCCAGATGGAGCAGCAGCTTGAGCCGGCCCTGTCCAAGATCAGCGAGCAGATCGGCAAGCTGACGCTGGTGGCCCCCCGCGATGGCCAGGTGATGGGGGTCCCCGACAAGCAGACCATCGGCCAGCACCTCAAGCCGGGCAAGCCGTTCGTCGAGGTCGGCGACCCCCGGAAGCTCGAAGCCCACATGATCCTGGACCAGTCCGACATCAACCTGATCCAGTCCATGGAGGAGCGGAACAAGCCAACCGCCTGGATGAAGATCTACGGGACCTCCGAGACGACCTGGAAGAGCTACGTCAGCGAGGTCGCCCTCCGGAACAGCGACGAGATCAGGCCCGAGCAATCCACCCAGGCCGGCGGCGAGATCGCCACCAAGCAGGACGAGAAGACCGGCCAGGCCAAGCCGCTCACGGCCGTCTACGAGGTCATCATCCCCGTCGACAACGCCGACCTCCACCTCCAGCCCGGCCTCCGCGGCTTCGCCAAGATCGACGGCGGCCACAGCACGCTCGCCTGGTGGATCTGGCGGTCGATCACCAAGACGTTCCACTTCACGCTCTGACGATGGCTCGTCGAGAGAACCAGATCGGGCGAGGGCGGGGCCGAATCATCGGCCCCGCCCTCGCCCGTTTCTTTGCGCGTGACGATCGGTCTTCGCCGTGACCCGAGACGCCCGGGCGTGGGGATTGCCCGGGCGTCGGGGTCCGGACCGGGTTCAATCCCGGTCGTGGCTGTGCCGGAGGATCGCGTCGGTATAGTGAGACCCGGCGATCAGCTCGGGGTGCTGCTCGCCGTGGCCCGCCGGGGCGGGGAAGAACGAGTAGAGCACCGGCATCAGGTATCGGGTCAGGATCAGGGTGACGAGCATCCCGCCGACCACCACGATCGCCAGCGGCTTCTGCGCCTGCGAGCCGATCGAGTTCGCGAACGCGGCCGGGGCCAGCCCGAGGGCAGCGGTCAGCGAGGTGATGACCATCGGCCGGACCCGCAACTCCGACCCCCGGAGGACCGACTCGCGGACCGGGAGCCCGGCGGCCCGCAACTGGTTGAAGTACGAGATCAGCAGCACTCCGTTCTGCACGGCCACGCCGAAGATCGAGATGAACCCGACCGCCGCCGAGATGCTGAACGGCGTCTGGGTGATCCGGAGCGCCCAGATTCCCCCCATGGTCGCCGCGACGACGTTCACCATCACCAGCATCGCATCCTTCAAGGAGTTGAACGCGGTGTAGAGCAGGCCCATGATCAGGCCGATCGACAGCGGGACGATCCACATCAGCCGGGCGTTGGCCGCCTCCATGTTGGCGAACTCGCCCGACCATTCGACCTTGTATCCCTGCGGGAGCCGGGCCGGGCCATTGGGGTCGTTCACCTTCTCCTGGGCTTCCTTGATCGCCGAGGCGAGGTCGCGGTCGCGGACGTTGAACTTGATCGGGATGTAGCGCTGGTTGTTCTCGCGATAGATGTACGAGGCCCCCGAGACGTGCGGCCGGAGCTGGGCGAGCTGGCCCAGCGGGATCCGGGCGCCGTTCTTGCCGTCGGCCCCGGGGGTGTCGACCGGGATCCGGTTGATCATGGTCGGGTCGTCGCGGAGCGAGACCGGCAGGCGGAGGATGATGTCGTAGAGCTTCTCCCCCTCCACCATCTGCGAGAACGCCTTGCCGCCGATAGCCACCTGGACCGCGGTCTCGACGTCGGCCACGTTCACGCCGTAGCGGGCGCAGGCCTGCCGGTCGATCACGATCTCCAGGTTGGGCTGGCCCAGGATGTGGAACAGGCCGACGTTCTCGATCCCCCGGACCGACCTCAAGACATTGACCACCCGCTGCCCGGTCTCCTCCAGCGCCTGGAGGTCGTTGCCGAAGAGCTTGACCGAATTGGCCCCCTTCACGCCCGAGAGCGCCTCCTCGACGTTGTCGCGGATGAGCTGCGAGAAGCTGAAGGTGACGCCGGGGAATTCGTTGAACTTCTTCATTAAATCGTCTTCGATCTTCTGGCGCGTCATCCCCTCGCGCCACTCCTCCATCGGCTTGAGCGGGACGTTGAATTCGAGGTTGAAGAAGCTGGTCACGTCGGTCCCGTCGTCGGGTCGGCCGACGTGCGACATCACGTTCTTGATCTCCGGGATCGAGGCGATGACATCGCGGAGCCGGGGGGCCATCCGCTGCGACGACTCCAGCGAGACCGTCCGGGGCAAGAGGGCCCGGATCCACAAGTTCCCCTCCTCCAGCGGCGGCATGAACTCGCCCCCCAGGCCGGGGACAAGGGTGAAGGTGAAGGCCAGGAGCCCCGTCATCACGCCCAGGGTGAGCCAGCGATAATCCAGGTAGCGGTTCAGCGACTTCAGGTAGCCCTTCTTCATCAACGTGTCGACGAACGTCTCTTTCTCCTGCATCCCGTTATGGAAGAGGAACGAGCAGAGGACCGGGGCCAGGGTGATCGCCAGCAGCAGGGCCCCGAAGATCGCGAAGGCGTAGGTATTGGCCATCGGCCCGAACAGGGCGCCCTCCGGGCCGGTCATCGCGAAGAGGGGGATGAACGCGCAGACGATGATCGAGGTCGAGAAGAAGAGGGCCCGCTCGATCTCCTGCGACGCCTCGGCGATCCGATCGATCATCGGCCGGCTTCGGTCCGAGCCCTCGGCGGTGACGTGGCGGTAGATGTTCTCGACGATGATCACCGAGCTGTCGACGATGATCCCGAAGTCCACCGCCCCGATCGAGAGCAGGTTGGCCGACTTCCCCTGGATGTAGAGCACCGTCACCGAGAACAACAAGGCCAGCGGGATCATGATCGCCACGATCATCGCGCTGGCCAGGTTGCCCAGGAACAGGAGCAGGATCCCGACCACCAGGAGCATCCCGACGACCAGGTTGTGCAGGACGTTGTGCGTGGTCACGTGGACCAGTTCGGTCCGCTGGTTGAAGACGCGGATCTTCATCCCCTTGGGGAGGATCCCGGTCTTCTGGACCTCCTGGAGCTTCTCCTCGACGAGGTTGGCGGTGACGAGCGACTTCTCGTACTTCCGCATCAGGACGATCCCCTCGATGACGTCGTCCTCGTCGATGTTGACGGGCTTGCCGTCCTTCTCCTTGAGCCGCCGCCCGACGATCCCGAGCCGGGGCCGGTGCTGCTCGACCACCTGCGCCACCTGCTTCACGAAGATCGGGATCCCGTTGTTCGAGGCGACCACGACGTTGTTGATGTCGTCGATCTTCTGGGCCACGATCGTGCCGGATCGCTCGGCATTGGCCGGGTCCAAAGGGTCCTTGCCGCCGCCGAGCAGGCCCAGCGCCCGGACATTGTGCGCCTGGCTCCCCATGGTGATGATGTCGCCGCCGACGTTGGCGTTGGAGTTCTTGACCTGGTCCTCGACCTGCTGGAGCGTGACGTTATATTGGCGGAGCAGGCGGGTGTCGATCTGGATCTGGTACTGCTTGACCGTCCCGCCGTAGCCGGTCACGTCGATCACGCCGGGGACCGTCTTGAGGGTCCGCTGAAGGACCCAGTCCTGCACCGCCTTGAGCTGGTTGGTGGTGTAGCCCGGCCCTTCCAGGACGTAGCGGACGATCTCGCCGGTCGGGCTCCAGGGCGAGAGGCCCGGCGTCACCCCCTGGGGGAGGTTGGCGACGAAGCCGATCCGGTTGATGACCTCCTGCCGGGCCGACCAGTAGTCGGTCCCGTAGGCGAACTGGCATTTGATGTCGTTCAGGCCGGCCACCGACGTGCTCCGGAGATCCTCCAGGCCGGGCATCCCGTTCAAGGCCGTCTCGATCGGGATGCCGACGAGCCGTTCCATCTCCTCGGGGCTGAATCCGGGATTTTGGGTGATGACCTCGACCAGCGGCGGGGTCGGGTCGGGGTAGGCCTCGACGTTCAGCTCGCGCGCCGAATGGATGCCCGTCGCGATCAACGCCAGCACCCCGGCCAGCACGAGGATCCGATTATGCAAGCTCCAGACGATGATGAAACGAATCATGAGTCGCGGTCCCGCTAGGAAGGTTCGGGGGGCGGAAAGTCTCGGGCGATCGACGAAGGGGACGGGCCGCCCGGGTCCGCGACCGCTGGCGGAGGCGGTCGAGGTCGGGGCCGTCGGATCGGCGGATCGTGGCGGGAGGCGCGACTAGCATCGGAGCGGGAAGTGGCGGGTCCGGGCGCGATCGAACGCGGCGGCCTTGAAGGGGTTGGTGCCGACGCGGGGCGATCCCCGAGCCGGCCGGCCCGGGCCGGCCGGCTCGGCCGCGTCGAGGTGGAGAACCCAGGTCTCGTCGACCTCCTCGGTGTCGTACTCGTCGGGCCCCGAGATTGTCCAAGGGCACGCGAACGGGCGTCGACCGGCCCGGCGAGGGCCCGCGATCGACCGGGCGATTCTCGGCGGGTCGGCCGGGGCCGGATGGACGGCCGCCGGTCGATGGTCGCCCCGGGCCGCGACGGCCGGACGCCCGTCGGGCCCCGCGCCGAGGGCGAGGATCGCAACCCAGACCATGTTCATCATCGTTGGTCGCCCGAATCCGGGGAATCCCGGCCTTCTCCGAGAGGTTCCCTGAATAACTTGACAGATCCGCTCGCCTCCGGCAACTCATCCCTCGAAAGAAGCCGAACCCTCGGCCCGCGCGGGAGGCCGGGCCCCACTCTCCACCCTCGCCGAGGTCTTGAGGACCGGTCCGCCCGCGGCTACGATACCGGTTCTCCGGGCCGGGGTCGCGGCTCGGGGAAGCCCGGCCGCCGTCGGGATCCGAAGGACGAGGAGTCGCATGAGCTTGCCGGAGTCCGAGAGATCCTGGGTTCCCCTGACCGCCCCCGAGCGGAGGGTTCTGGGCGTCCTGGTCGAGAAGGCCAAGACGACGCCCGAATACTACCCCCTGACCCTCGCCGCGGTCGTCACCGGCTGCAACCAGAAGTCGAACCGCGACCCCACCACCAACTACGACGCCGACGACGTGGAAGAATACCTGACCTCCCTCCGCAAGAAGGGCGCGACGGTGATGGTCGAGGCCGGCGGCCGGGTCGTCCGCTACAAACATACGCTCTACGACTGGCTGAAGGTCAACAAGGTCGAGCTGGCCGTGGTCGCCGAGCTGCTCCTCCGGGGCTCGCAGACCGAGGGCGACCTCCGGACCCGAGCGAGCCGGATGGAGCCCCTGTCCGACCTCGCGGCGCTCGGGGCCGTGCTCGACTCGCTGGTCGCCAAGGATCTCGTCGTGTACCTCTCGCCCCCCGGGGTCCGCCGGGGCGTGATCGTCACGCACAACCTGTACTCGCCCAACGAGCTGGAACGGGAACGGGCTCGCCACGCCAACGCGACCCCCGCCGAGGAGGAGCCCGCGCGTCCCGCCCAACCCGTCGCCGCCCGGTCCGACTCGCCCCCCGCCGCCTCGCCCGACGAGCTGGCCGCGGTCCGGGCCGAGGTGGGCGAGCTTCGCGAGGCCGTCGGCCAACTCTCGGAAGAGGTCCGGGCCTTGAAGGCGGCGCTCGGCGCCTGATCGACCGGCCCCCGCCCCGATGATCCCGACCCGACTTTCCCCGGAAAGGGGCCCGAGCCAATGGAGACGCCCGATGCAACCGACGCCCCGGATCCCGACCCGACCGCCCCGTTCCGCGTCGTCTCGCTCCTGTTCGACGATGGCAAGGAGCCGCCCCCGGGCCTGACCGATCGCGATGCCTCGGCCGCCTGGTGCGCGGCGACCGCCCCGTGGCATCCGGCACTTTTGGCCCGGGCCGACGACGTCCCCGGCCTGGAGGACGTCGCCGCGCCGTCGGACCCCCGAGCCGGCGAGGTCCGACTGGTCGCCCTCGGCCGGCTCGACCGGCTCCCGCCCGGGTATCGCGAGCGGGCCGAGGAGGCCGGCGTCCCGATCGTCGAGGCGTCCGAGGACCGGCTCGCCACCGTCCGGGCCCTCCTGGAGCGTTCGCCCGAGCCCTCCGACGCGGGCGACCTCGCCGGGGCCCTGGCCGGCGACTACCTCGCCCTGGGGGCCGCGCACTGGTGGCTCCGCGACCTCACGATCGCGATGGGCCACGTCGACACCCTCTCGCGGACCGCCCTGGCCCGCGAGACCCTGGCGGGGGCCCGATCCTGGCGAGCCGGCGACCTTGCGGCCGCGACCAACCGCCTCCGGGCCGCCTTCGAGCTGGTCACCGAGGCCCGCGAGCGGTTCTACCCGATGGACGGGTACGTCCTGGACCTCTGCCTGCTCGACCCCGCCACGCCCGCCGGGGCCCTGGCCGAGGTCCTGGAGCACCGGACTCCCGTCACCCTCCTGGCCTCGGCCCGGGCCATCGAGGTGTTCGCCGACCGCGAGCCGGATCGGGCCACCCAGCTCCGGGACGCCATCAACCAGGGGTGGGCCGACGTGATCGGCGGGGCCTTCGACGAGGTCGACGAGCCCTTCCAACCCTGGTCGTCGATCGCCTGGCAATTCCGTCGGGGATCGGAGGGATATCGCCGCCACCTGGACGACCGGAACGTCGAGACCCTGGCCCGCCGCCGGTTCGGGCTCTACCCGCAGTTGCCGCAGGTCGCCCGCCGGTTCGGCCTCCGGTACGCGATCTTCGTGGCGCTCGACGCCGGCCGGTTCCCGGTCCACCCCGAGGCCAAGCGGCTCTGGGCGTCGCCCGACGGGACCACGCTGGAGTCGATCACCCGCCCGCCGATCGCCGCCGATCGCCCGGCCGAAGGCGCCCGGCTCGCCTGGCGGGTCGGCCGGTCGATGCGGGACGACGTGATCGCAACTCTCCCGGTGGCCCACTGGCCGGGCCCGGTCGCCCCCTGGTTCGCCGACTTCCGACGGACGGCGGCCTACGCGCCGGTCCTCTCGCGATGGGTCACGGTTAACGACTTCTTCCACCGCTCCGACCGGCCGTTCGAGGAGATCACGCCCGCCCTCGACGACTACGCCCCGCCCTATCTGGCCCAGGCCGCCACCCGCGGCGACCCCTCGCCGATCGCCGCCCGGGCCGCCCTGGCCCGGCTCCGGGCCCGGCTCGACGCCCTGATCTCGACCCGGGCGCTGGCCTCGGCCCTGGCTGGCTTCGAGGCCGAGCCGCCCGACCCCGATATCGAGGAGGCCCTCGAAACCGGCCGGCTCGGCGAGGCCGGCCAGGCGATCGACCGGCTCTTGCCCGTTGCGGCCGAGTCCCTCGCCTTCGGAATCCTGGGCGAGGGCTCGGACAACCGGCCGGGCTACCTGGTCATCAACCCCCTGGGCGTCGCCCGGCGGGCGGCGGTCCTCCTGCCCGAGGCTCCGGCCGACCTCCGACCCGAGGGGGCGCTCCGATCGGCCCAGTTCACCGAGGAGGGCGTCTGGGCCGTCGTCGACCTCCCCCCCTTCGGCTTCGCCTGGGTCCCCCGCGAGTCGGATCCCGACCGCCCGGCCGCGCCCCTCGGCGTGGTCTCGATCCGCGATCGGACGCTCGCCAATGAGTCGATGACCGTCGTCATCGACCCGGCGACCGGCGGCCTCCGCTCGATCCAGTCGGCCGACGAGGAGACCCCGCGCCTCGGCCAGCAGCTCACCATCGCCGGGCTGGTCGGCCCCGACGGCAAGCCCGCCGCCAGCCGGATGCGCGCGACCTCGTTCCGGGCCGACTACGGGGGACCCACCCTCGCCCAGGCGACCACGATGGGAACAATCCACGACCCTTCGAATGATCGCCGCCTCGCCAACTTCGAGCAGCGATTCCGCCTCTGGAACGGCCGGCCGACTCTGGAGATCCAGGTGACCCTATCCGGACTCGACCCGGCCTGGCTCGATCGCCTGGCCGGCTCGGACCCTTGGGCGAACTACCTGGCCTGCCGGTGGGCCTGGCCCGACCCGCAGTCGACCCTCCGGCGGACCTCGCTCCTGGCACCGACGGCGACCGAGGCCGAGCGGCCGGAGACGCCCGACGCCCTGGACATCACCTCGCGGCAGCGGCGGACGACCCTCCTCTTCGGCGGCCTGGCGCACCACCGACGCCACGGGACCCGGATGCTCGACACGCTGCTCGTGGCCGGCTCGGAGCGGGCCCGGGTGTTCACGATGGGAGTGGCCCTCGAACTCGAACACCCCTTCCCCGCCGCGCTCGACCTGACGGCCCCGGCCCTGGTCGTCCCGACCGAGACAGGGCCCCCCGGCTCGGGCCCGGCCGGGTGGCTCTTGCAGGTCGACCACAAGTCGGTCGCCATCCTCCGCCTCGCCTTCACCCACGGGCCTGGCGACGGCCTGGGCTGGGGGCTGGTCGCCGACCTCGTCGAGACCGCCGGGAAGCCCGCCCGATGCCGACTCCGAGCCTTCCGCGACCCCGCCTCCGCCCGCCAGGTCGACGGCCAGGGCGAACACCTCGTTGACCTCTCGCTCGATCGGGACGCCGCCCTGGTCGACCTCACCCCGCACGAGATCGCCCGGGTCGAGCTGATTTTGGGCTGATCCGGCTCGGAGGGTCAGGCCATCGTCGGCATGTTCTCGGACGAGTCGCGCATCGGGTCGAGCCGGCGCATCGGGAGTTCGATGGTGAACGTGGATCCCTTGCCGACCTCCGAGTCGATCACGATCCGGCCGCCGTGCTCGCGGACGATCTTCTGCGAGACCGGGAGGCCCAGGCCGGTCCCGCGCGAGCCCTTGGTCGAGGCGAAGACCTCGAAGATTTTGCCGGACTCGCCGGGCGGGATCCCCGTCCCGTTGTCGGCCACGATCACCCGGGCGGTCATCGACCCGGCGTCCCAGGCGGTCGACACGGCCACCCGGCCGCCCTCGACGTCCTCCGAGGCGTCGATGGCATTGGTGACGATGTTCAGGGCCGCCCGGTGGATCCCGTCGGGGTCGATCTGGACCTCGGGGAGGTCCCCGGCGGGCTCCCAGGTCAGGGCAACCCCCAGCTCGGCGGCCCGAGGCCCGATCAGCTCGACGACGTCGCCGATCGTCTCGTTCAGGTCGGCCGGCTCCAGGGCGGGCTCGCGGTCCTTGGAATAGGACAGCATGTCCATGACCAGATGATAAATCTTCGCCTGGTTCTTCTCGACGATCCCCCAGCCCCGGCGGACGATCACGTCGTCCTTCTCGTTGAGGCCCATGTCGATGAGGTAGCTGCCGCCCCGGATCCCCTGGAGGATGTTCTTGATGTGGTGCGAGAGGGTGGCGATGGTCTGGCCGACGGCCGCCAGACGCTCGGCCTGGAGCTTGGCCTCGTAGAGCGTGGTGTTCTCGATCGCCAGGCCAGCCTGGTGGCCGATGGCGACCATCAGCATCAGGTGGTCCTTGGAGAACCGGCTCTTGGGCCCGTCCTTGATGCTGGCGTAGGAGATTCCGACCTCCGGGGCTGCCCGGACGTCGGCGTAGAGGACCCCGAGCGTGGCGTGCCGCCCCTGGACCGGGACGCAGATCGCCTCGCGGATCCCCTGGTTGACGATCGACTTGGCCGAGCCGAACCGGCGGTCGGCCGGGGCGTCGGAGGTAATCACGCCTTCGCCCTGGCCGAGAACGTGGTCGATGATGGTCCGGGAGATTTCCATCCGCTCGTCGGCGTCCGCCTCGCCTCGCCATCGGACGGTCTTGGGGACGAGCTCGCCGTCGGGCTCCTTCAGGAGAATCGCACCCCGGTCGGCCCCGACCGACTCGAAGACGAGCTGGAGGATCTGCGGCAAAAGCGTGTCGATGTCGACGACGTGGCTGATCGCCTGGGTCGCCTTGTACATCACCGAGAGGTTAAGCAGGCGGTCCTTGAGCCAGTCGCCCACTCCCTCGGGCGCCTGGAGGATCCGCGAACCCTCGCCGACGGGGATGCTCCGGAGGATCGCCGACCGGTCGGCCGGGCTGGCCCGGGCGAGCATGTCCACCCGCGCCGTCAACTCGCGGCCGGCCTCGCCGACCGAGTCCTGGAATAAAAAGACGGTCTGGCCGAGCCGGACCTGATCGCCGGATCGGATGGTGACCTGGTCGATCGGCTCGTCGTTGAGGTACGTCCCGTTGGCCGACTTGAGGTCGACCAGGCGATAGGCGTCCTCGGACCGGCGGACCTCGGCGTGCCGCCGGGAGACCTCGTTGTCGAGGAGCCGGATCACGTTCGAGCTCTCCCGGCCCAGGCCGACGACCTTCGCCTTCAGTTCGAACCGCTTTCCCTGGTCGGGCCCTTTGATGATGAACAACGAGGCCACGAAACCGCCCCCTCGGACTCGCGAAGGACGCCCCCCGGGAAGGCTCGATGCTATCCCGAAATCCGGGGTTCCGTCAACGGCCCCGGCGATGAACCCGGCCCGTTCATCGCAGATCCCCCCGGACGATCTGCCAGAGAACGGAGAGCCCCATGACGGCCCAGGCCGGCCCCACGAGGAGCCCGAAGACCTCGCGTCCGGTCCGGCGTCGACCTCGTCGGAGCCTCAGCCATCCCCCGGTCAGGAGGCTGATCGCCAGGAACGAGCCCATCAGCGGGGCCCCCTGCAAGTAGCAGTTCATCGCCATCGTGCCGGTGCACGGCTTGCCCCGGATGCGCAGCTCGAAGATCGGCGGCCAGAGCAGCCAGGCCGCCGTCCCCTGGAAGAACCAGAGCAACTCGCCCGGCCCGAGGCTCCCGCCCCGGGCCCGATGCCAGAGCAGCACCGGGGCCCCGACGACCGACACGCCGCCCAGGACGAAGACCGCCATGATGAAGCACTTGCCCCGGAGGTCGGAGAGCCCTCGGAGCTGATCCAGGACGAGCCAGAGCCCGAGCGAGACCCCGGCAACCATCAGGCCGAGGTCGAGGATCGTCAGGCGACCGTCCATCCGATCGACCTTCATCGCCCACCTCCGATCGTCGGACCGCCACGGGATCAGGGGCGGTCGTCCGCCGTGAACTGGTGGACGAGCGTTGGATCCACGGTCTTCCGGAAAACGTCCAGGAACGGGCGGTCGCCCACGAGGGGGGCGAGCTTCTCGGCCAGATAGACGGGATCGTGGGTCAGCCGAGGATAATGGAGCAGGATGATCCGGGCCTCCGTCTTGGCCAGGCCGACCATGAGCTTGTGGAACTGGCGGGCAAGGACCCCCTCCTGACGGGCCGGGTCGTCGATGTGCCAGAGGCCGCCGGGAAGCCCTCCAGGACCCTCGAACTGGTCGCGGTCAGAAGTCCGCTCGACGTACCTTCGGCTCTCGGCCGCGGCCTCCAGGGTCCTCATCGGGATGATCGCATAGTCGATGACGATCCTCGGGTCCGCCGCGACCTCGTCGATCGTGTCGCAGATCCACGGGCTCTTGACGATGTAAGGCGCGTCCTCGGCCCGGAGGTCCCGCTCCAGCCCGGCGTTACAGTTCGCCCAGACGTGCGAATCCCAGAGGGAATAGCCAGTATCAAGGCCCAGGTTGGTGAGCAGCTTGACCAGGAACGTCGTCCCAGCGCGACCGGTCCCCGAGATAATGGTATGATGCCTGGTCGCCGGACCGATCGCGACCAAGGGGGTCGATCCGGGATCGATTAACCTGCCGAAGTGGGGCCGCAATTCCATCAGCTTCGCCTCGATCCTGTGGGAAGGGGCGGGTTTGGACCATTGCGGTGAGTAGGGGGTACCAGGTCCTCTGGTAAACCGCGGTCTTTACATGTCTTCGGCAGATCCAAGCCCATTGATTGAATGTGATCGGGACGCCGTCGATCGATCGATTCCGATCGTGCCTTTGCCTCTGGGGTTTGCCGGGTAGCCCCGCGCTGATCTACGCCTGGGGCGTGAAGAGGATCACTTCGACTCGCCTGGGTGGGGCGCCCGGGTCGGCCCCCGATCGGGGCGTCTGCGACCCGAACCCCACGGCGGCCACCTTCCGGCTGCTAAACCAGCCGGCCGACTCGATCCCGTGCCGGGTGACGAGATACTTCCGGACGGCGTCGGCCTGCTCCTGGGTGAGGATCTGGGCGAGGTCCGGGTCGCGGCCGTCGTCGGTGAAGACGGCGATGACCACCTCGGACTTGGGCCGCTTGGCCTTGGCGAACCACCCGGCCACGTCGTCGAGCCGCTTCCGACCCCCTTCGGTCAGGACCGACCGGCCGGGATCGAAGAGGTCGTCGGCCTTGAGGGTCCGGCTGTCGCGCTCCGATCCGGGTTTGAAGAGGACCCGCTCGCGATCGTAAAAACCCTTGTCGTCGAAGTAGCGCGAGAGCGGCCAGGTCCGCTTCAAGGCCGCGAGATTCTCGCCAAGGTCGTCGAGCGCCTTGGTCCCGTGCTCGCTCATCGAGACGACCTTCTGATACGCCTCGTCGTCGCGGACGAACTTGCCCAGGCTCCCCTTCCCCTCGCGGATCGACGAGGCGATCGCGGTGATCTCGCCCAGCCCCTTCTCCGCCGCCAGGGTCACCGCGTCGACCCGCCTGAGCGAGTCCGTGGCTTGCTTGAGGAGGTCGGCCAGCTCGATCGGGGCCTCGACCGGGAGGATCCCGTCGTCGGCCAGGGCCGGGGCGTTGGCTCGGCCCGGGACGATCTCGACAACCTTGGCCCCGACCACGCCCTGCGGGACGATCCGGGCCCGGGCGTCGGTCCGGACCAGCGGATGCAGCCGCTCATCGAGCCGGAACCGGAGGACGACCGGACCGCCCGGGGCCCCGGGAGGCGCGATCGACTCGATCACTCCCGCGTCGATCCCCTGGACCCGGACCTTCGCCCCGACCTCCACCCCGCCGATCGTCGAGAACCCCGCCCGGGCGTGGAAGGTGGGCTGCCAGGCCCAGTTCCGGCGCGAGACCTGGCGGACCCCGAACGCCACGACTCCCAGGACCGCCAGCACGAAGCCGGCGTTGGCCAACGCTCGCCACCGCGTCATCTCGCGTCGCATGGCACCCCCGCCGTTGTCGATCGCCCGACCATCGCCCATCACCCAAATATACGACCCGGACGCGGGCCGGGGGAAGGAGCCCGCCCCGCCGAGCCGACCGATCGAGAGCCATTCGCCCGATCGCCGGCCCCCTTGGACAAAATCGCCCCCCGATCGCTCTGTTCTTGCGGAGACTGACACTCGGTATCGAAAATGCTGCCTACGTCCGGGGCTGACGCCCGCCCTCGATTCCGGGGCAGCCGTTCGAGACCCACGGGAGAATCTCCGATGTCCCCGACCATCGGCCCGCTCAAGCCCGAGATTCTGACGGATGAGCAAGTCCGGTCGGGCTCGGTGGCGGACAACCTGGAACGGCTGGCCTGGCTGATGGACCGGGCGATCCCGATCCCGGGGACCAACCTCCGGGTCGGGCTCGACGCGATCATCGGGCTCCTGCCCGGCGGCGGCGACTTCCTCGCCGGCCTGATCCAGACGGGGCTGGTGGTGGCGGCGGTCCACCATTACAAGGTCCCCAAGGCGGTCGCGGCCCGGATGGCAGCGAACGTCCTACTGGATTCGGTGGTCGGGGCGATCCCCTTCGTCGGTGACGCCTTCGACGCCGTCTTCAAGGCCAACACCAAGAACATGAAACTCCTGGGCGAGGTCCGCGACCTCCGGAAGGCGGGTCAGCCGGTCCCCACCGGGGCCTCGGTCCGCTACCTGGTCGGGATCGCCGTCGGCCTGGTCGCCGTCCTCTCCTTGATCCTGGTCGGGCTGGTCACGGTGCTCGTCTGGCTGTTCCGGACCCTCTCCCACTGAGCCCCTCTCCGGGATCGAAGATGGTGAATGGTCCATGAGTGATGGTCAATCAGCGGGGCGACATCCGATGCCGGCGCCGGGGAAATCGACCTGGATTTCTCTCCCATCAACCATCGCCCATCAGTCATCGGTCGTTTCCAGGTCAAGGAAATGGTTCCGGATCGCCTCTGAGCCCCAACCCGCGGAGTTCTGGAAACGTGCCGAACCTCGTCGAGATCACCATCGGGGTCGAGGAGGAATACCAGATCGTCGACCCCGCGACGCGGGACCTCCAGCAGCGGGCCGGGCGGATCCTCCCCAGGGCGAAGGACTCCGCCGGCGATGACGTGACCAACGAGCTTTACCTCTCGCAGATCGAGGTCGGGACCCCGGTCTGCCGGACCCTGACCGAGGTCCGGGCCGAGCTGATCCGGCTCCGGAAGGCGGTGATCGAGGCGGCCCGGGCGACCGGCTGCCGGATCGCGGCGGCCGGGACGCACCCGTTCTCCGATTGGGAAGCTCAGGCGCTGACCCCCAAGGACCGCTACGACGCGATCCTCCGGGAATTCCAGCAGCTCACCCGCGAGCAGATCATCTTCGGTTGCCACGTCCACGCCGGGATCACCGATCGGGAACTGGCGATCCGGGTGATGAACCGGGCCCGCCCCTGGCTGGCCCCGATCCTGGCGCTCTCGGCCAACTCGCCCTACTGGCTCGGGCGCGACACCGGCTACGCCAGCTACCGGACCGAGCTTTTTGGCCGGTTCCCGATGTCCGGAATCCCGGCCGATTTCGCTTCCCGGGGCGAGTACGACCGGGTGATCGAATCCCTGGTGGCCGTGGGGAGCATCCGGGACGCCTCCAACATCTACTGGGACATCCGGCCCTCGCTCCACTTCGAGACGCTCGAATTCCGGGTCGCCGACGTCTGCTCGACCGTGGACGAGGCCGTCATGGTCGCCGGCCTCTGCCGGGCCCTGGCCCGGGCTTGCGCCTCCGACGACGATCCAACCCGGGATCCGGTCCGGCCCGAGTTGCTCCGGGCCGCGAAGTGGCGGGCCGCCCGGTTCGGCCTCGAAGGGGAACTGATCGACCTCCGGGCCCTCCAGGTCGTCCCGGCCCGCGAGGCGGTCGAGTCCCTCCTGAGGTTCCTCCGGCCGAGCCTCGAAGGGCTGGGCGAGTGGGACGAGGTCGCCTCGCTGGTCCGGCGGACGCTCGACCAGGGCAACGGGGCGACCCGGCAGCGGCGGACGTTCGAGCGGGAGGGTCGGCTCGAAGACGTCGTCGACCTCCTGATCGAGGAAACCGCGCGGGAAGTGTGCTGACGGAGGGCACATTTTCGCGATCCTGTCATCGTCCTCGCGAGTGGTCCCCCGAGTGACGAGTCCCGCTTCGCGTCATGGGTGACGGGCGTGTCGAGGTCCGGCCCCCTCCGCCGACGCTGCCGGTGGGTCGTTGAGCCTCGCCGCGTCCCCTTGATCGGTTCATGGCGCGGGCGATCGGAGGATGGCTTGTCGACCGGGGGACTTGCCGCTACAATCCGGCCCCGATCACTTCGCCTTCGCGAGGGATCGGGCCGCGCCGACCCATCCCGGAATCCCCACCTTCGCCCCGTCGCCGCGGCCGCTTCGTCAATGAGGGAACGGGCCGCCCCCTGGCGAGGGCCCGGTCCCGGGGCGCGAACCGAGGGGAGCAGGGATGCCGAGCCATCGCGGACGATTGCGGGTCGCGGTCGCGGTCGCGGCGACTTTCGCCCTGACCGGCTGCGTCGAGCGACGTTACACGGTCCGGACCGACCCGCCCGGGGCCGCCATCATCGCCAACGGCGAGTACATCGGGACCACGCCGGTCTCCCGGAGTTTCACCTTCTACGGCGACCGGACCTTCCGGATCGTCCGGGAAGGCTACCAGACCCAGGACGTCGTGGCCCATTTCAAGGCCCCCTGGTACGACAACCTCTTCACCGAGTTCTTCACCGAGAACCTGAACCCGTACACGTTCCGCGACGAGGTCGAGTTCAACTACAAGCTCCAGCCGGCCACCCCCGACGAACCCAACGGCGTCCTCCAACGGGCCGAGGCGACCCGCGAGCAAGGTCAGGCCCCGCCCGCGAAGCGTCGGACCGGATTCCTCGGGTTCTTCGGCGGATGAGGCCGAGATCGCCCCGGCGCGGATCCGTCCGGGCGGAAAGTCGATGACGGATCAAGGCGGATGGATGAAGGCGACTCGCCGGTCGAACGCTCCTACCCATCAACCATCACCGATCCTCGCCTCTCACCGGGCGTCCGCGTCTCGTCCGAGGGAAACTGGTCTGGGCTCGCCTTGCCGGAAGAGTTAGATTGCCGGCCGAATCCAGTGAGAGCGGGCCATTGACGGCCCCCGGCGGGGACTTCGACCCGCCGCCTTCCAGGGATCCGAGGATGGCACCGTGAAGATCCTGGCCGCGGCGATTCAGATGTCCTCGGAGCCCAACGAGGTCGCCTCGAACCTGGCCAAGGCGGACGTCCTGCTCCGCCGGGCGCACGACGACGGGGCGAGCCTGGCCGTCCTCCCCGAGATGTTCAACACCGGCTACGGCCTGGTGCCCGACTACGGGCCGACCGCCGAGGGGCTGGATGGGCCGACCCTGGGCCACCTCTCGATGCGGGCCCGGGAATGGGGGATGGCCATCGCTGGCGGCTTCGTCGAGCGCGACGGCCGCCACCTCTACGACTCGGTCGCCTTCGCCACGCCCGACGGCCGGGTCCAGTCGTATCGGAAGCGGAACCTGGTCTTCTGGGAGCGGTTCCGCTTCAAACCCGGCCGCGACCCGCTGGTGGTGGCCACGCCCTGGGGGCGGATCGGCTTCGCCGTCTGCGCCGACATGATCTACCGGAAAGTCTGGGCCGACTACCGGGGCCGGATCGACCTGGCGCTGGTGGCCGCGGCCTGGCCCGACTTCGCCGACCGCGAGACCGGCCGGAAGCACTGGCTGTTCGGGCACCTCGGGCCGCTCTCGGGCGCGATCCCGGGCCAGGTGGCGCGAGACCTGGGAATCCCGGTGGTCTTCGCCAATCAGTGCGGCCTGACCCAGACATTCATCCCCGGCCTCCCGGGCCGGATCGCGGACCGCTTCGCCGGCCTGAGCAGCGTCAGCGACGGCCGCCACGGCCCCTCCACCGTCGCCGGGACCACCGAGGAAGTCCTGCTGGCCCCCCTCACCCTTCACCCATCCCGAGGTCATCGGCCATGGCGTTCTACGTCCCGCTCGGCCACCGCGGTGTCCTCCTCCGCTTCGGCACCTGCCTGATCGGTCTGCTCGGTTCCTGGGTTTATTGGCGGGCCAGCCGTCGACGTGGCATGATAGAGGGGTCGGAACAGGTCCAGGCCACCGTCGAGAGCCGAGGGGACTGACGGTCCCCCGGGTGCCCGGGGAGCGAGATCGAATCATGTGCGGAATCGCCGGGGCTTTGGATCGGGTCGGCCAGCGCGAGTTCTCCATCCCACGGCTCCTGGCCATGACCGCCGCCATCGCCCACCGGGGGCCCGACGACGAGCAGTTCCACGCCGAGCCCGGCGTCATCCTGGGTGCCCGCCGGCTCTCGATCGTCGACCTCGCCGGCGGTCGCCAGCCGATCACCAACGAGGACGGTTCGATCTGGGTCGCCTTCAACGGCGAGCTCTTCGAGTATCCCGATCTCCGGGCCGAATTGCTGGCCAAGGGTCACACCCTGACCACCCGCTGCGACACCGAGGCCTGGGTCCACCTCTACGAGGAGCACGGCGAGGGGATGTTCGCCAAGGCCCGGGGCCAGTTCGCCGTCTCGCTCTGGGACCGGAAGAACGCCACCCTGATCCTGGGCCGGGACCGCGTCGGGATCTGTCCGCTCTACTACGCCGAGCGTGACGGCTGGCTCCTCTGGGGCTCGGAGATCAAGGCGCTCCTGGCCTCGGGGATGGTCCCGGCCCGGCCCGACGTGGCGGGGATCGACCACCTCTTCTCGTTCTTCTGCGCCGGGACGACCCGGACCTACTTCGAGGGGATCAAGTCGCTCCCGCCCGGCCATTACCTCAAGGTGAAGGACGGGGTGCTCTCGACCCACTGCTACTGGGACCTCGACTTCCCCGACGCCGGTCAGGAGCGCCGGATGGACGACCCGACCCCGATGATCGACGAGCTGGAGCACCTGATGCGCCAGTCAGTCGAGCGTCGGCTCCGGGGCGACGTCCCGGTGGTCAGCTATATCAGCGGTGGGCTCGACTCGACGGTGGTTCTGGGGCTCAGCTCCTCGCATCGGGGGCAGGCGGTCCCGTCGTTCACGATCGGCTTCGATAACGCCGGACCCGATGAGCGGGCGCACTCGACCGAGTCGGCCCGGGCCCTCGGCTCGCCCCTGACGACGGTCACGCTGAACAGCCCCGAGATCGCGGCGATGTACCCCGAGCTGGTCCTGGCCGCCGAGGGACCGGTGATGGATACGTCCTGCGCGGCCTTGATGAAACTGGCGGCGACCGTCCACGGCCAGGGGTACAAGGTCGCCCTGACCGGTGAGGGGGCCGACGAGGCGCTGGCCGGCTACGTCTGGTTCAAGACCCAGGCGGTCCGCGAGCGGGTCCGCCGGGTGGTTGGCAACGGCTTGCCGCTGATGGCCCGTCGGCTCCTCCTGGCGGCCGTCGGTGGCGGCTCGGCCCACCGCGCCCCCTTGTTCGGGATCGGCGGGGTCCGGACGGCCCAGCAGGATCTGTACGAGCTGATCGGCCAGGCCCGGCCGATCCTCTACGCCCCCGGGATGTGGGAGCGGCTGGGCGACCACTCCCCCTACGACGACCTCAACCTCCCCTCGGCCGACAAGATGAAGCGCTGGGATCCGATGAACCAGTCGCTCTACGTGGGCTACAAGGTGATGCTCGCCGGGCTCTTGATGATCTCCAAGGGGGATCGGATCTCGATGCACTCGTCGGTCGAGACGCGGTATCCGTTCCTGGACGACGACGTGATCGAGTTCTGCTCCAAGATCGGCCCCGAGTACAAGCTCCGGGGCCGGACCGAGAAGTGGATCCTCCGCCAGGTCGCCGCCCGGACTCTGCCCAAGGCGATCGCCAATCGGCCCAAGACGATGTTCCGCTCGCGGTTCTCGAAGACCTTCCTCGAGCCCGCCCACCCGGTCTGGGTCGACCAGCTCCTATCCCCCGAATCGCTCCGGAAAACCGGCTATTTCGACGCCGAGATGGTCAAGCGCGAGCGGATGAAGCAGCAGGCCCTCCCCCGGGTGACCGCCCGCCGGTTCGTGATGGACATCGCCCTGACCTGCGTCGTTGCCACCCAGCTCTGGCACCACCTCTACTTCGGCGGCCTCTGCGAGCTGCCGAGCTGGACGCCCCCCGCCATCGATGAGTCTTCGCCTCGCCAGGGGTCGGTCGGCAGCCCGATCGCCAGCGCCCATTGAAGCCGACCGCGAGCCGCCCGGAGCCGCCCCCGTGCCCCGCGTCCCCTGCCGGAAGTTCACCCTGGCCGACATCATGGTCCTGGTCGCGGCCTCTGCGGCGGGGCTGGCCCTGGCGCGGTCCGTCCTGGAGACGCAGAACTTGCCGTGGTATTTCGCCTACCCGATGGGAGCCGGCTCGCCGATCGTGCTGGGCCTGACCGTCGGCCTGCTCGGAATCCGCTTGAGGAAGCCGCGACCGGCGGCGCGGCGCCTGTTCCGCCAGCCGGGGGCGGCGGCCAGCTTGGTCGCGCTGGCTTCGGTCGCGGTATGGTCCGTCTTCCTCGGGATCGCGGCCGGATCGGGGAACCCAGACCGGGGGCTGGAAGGGTTCTCCTATGTCGGGGCCAGTGCCGGGCCTGCCGTCCTGGGGGCCTGGATCCTCCTCGGGATCACCCAGACGGGCCGCCGCGAGCCGGGCTGGCTCGACCGATCGGGCCTGGCCCTGGGGTGCGGCTGGATCGTCTTGATGGTGGTCGTCCTGCTCCATTCGTTCCTCTCCTAGCCGACGGGGCCGATCCGACGATGAGGGCCGTCATGCAGCGCGTGAGCCGGGCGTCGGTCGAGGTCGAGGGCCGCGTCGTCGGCCGGATCGGCGTGGGCTGGCTGGTCCTCCTCGGGGTGGCGAAGGGCGATGCAGACGAGGACGCCGACCGGCTGGCCGAGAAAGTCGCCGGGCTCAGGGCGTTCGTGGACGACGCGGGGAAGATGAATAGGGCCGTGGCCGAGGTAGGCGGGTCGATCCTGGTCGTCAGCCAGTTCACCCTCCTGGGCGACTGCCGGGCCGGCCGCCGGCCCAGCTTCCTCGGAGCGGCCGAGCCCGCCGAGGCCGAGCGGCTCTACCTCCGGTTCGCCGACCGGCTCCGAGGGCTGGGGCTGCCGGTCGAGACCGGGGTCTTCCGGGCCGACATGAAGGTGGAACTCCTCAACGACGGCCCGGTCACACTGCTCCTCGACAGCCGGAAGGCGTTCTGAAGTCCATCGCTGGTGAGAACAGGCTCACTTCGCGGGCGAGCCCTCGGGCGACTTGCCGGCGGCGTAGTCGATCCCCTGGAGGACGAGCTTCTTCAGATTGGGGTCGGTGAGCGGGTCGTAGGTCCCTGGCTTCCAGCTCTTGTGGCCGAGCGAGGTATGGAAGACCTTGCCCTGGCCGTAGGTCCAGGTCCAGGCGACGGGCCAGGTCGTCCCCTTGTAGTCGATGGTGGCGAGCGGCTTGACCTCGGGGAGCATCTGCATGTTGGAATAAAGCTCGTCGTTGATCTCGAAGTCGTCGACCCCGGCGGTCACGGGGCTGGTCTTGTCGGCGATCTTGATCGTGTACTTGCCCATGATCGCCTTGCCGTCGGGCTGGCCGACGTGCGAGTAGATCCCGCCGAGCATCTGCTTCCACTCGGGGCTCCAGTCGGCCGGGGCGTTGTCGGCCCCGTGGATCGAGACGTAGCCGTGGCCCTGCTTGACGTAGTCGAGGAGGGCTTTCTGCTGGTCGAGGGTGAACTTGTGCTCGGGCTCGCGGCGGTCGGCGTTGACGATCAGGACGTCGTACTTCTTCAGCGCCGGGGTTTCGAGGATCGCGGCGTCCTCGGAGAGGGTCACCTGGTAGCGGCGGGTGTCTTCCAGGGCGTTGGCCAGATACAATGCCTGGTCGCGGTAGCCGTGGTGCTCGCGCTGGCCGCCGGTGAGGATCAGGACCTTGGCCCCCTGGGGGGCCTTCTTCTGGGCCGGGGCCGGCGGGGCGGCGAGGAGGACCAGGGCCAGGGCCGCGCCGAGGGCTCTAAGGGTTCGCACGGGCGGGACTCCGGAGGGTTCGCGTGAGATGTGGGCGGGGCCGAGGGCTTCGGCCCGATCGGATCGCATCGTAGGACGCCCCCGCCCCCGCCGCAAGCGGTCGGGCGGGACAACAGGACTCGCAACGCCATGAGCATGATGAGCCGGACCCTGTCCGTCGGCCTGGTCGCCGCGATCGTCGGGGTCGTCGCCGCGGCCGACGACGCCCCTCAGACCATCAAGGCCGGTGACCTGAGCTTCAAGGCGCCGGCCACCTGGAAGAAGGAGCCGCCGAAGAACGCGGTGCGCAAGGCGCAGATGAAGATCGAGCCGACCGATGGCGACGACGAGCCCGCCGAGCTGGTCGTGACCGCCTTCCCCGGCGGCGCCGGGGGCGTCGAGGCCAACGTCGACCGCTGGGAGAAGCTGTTCGTCGACGCCGACAAAGCCACCCCCAAGGCCAAGGTCGAGAAGAAGAAGGGGATGAACGTCGACGTCACCCGCGTCGAGATCAACGGCCGGTTCGTCGCCCCGGTCATGCCCGGCCAGTCCGGCCGGGTCGACAAGCCGAACTACCGACTGCTCGGCGCCATCGTCGTGACCAAGGACATGGGCTACTTCTTCAAGCTGACCGGCCCCGAGAAGACCGTGGCCGCCGCCGCCAAGGGGTTCGACGGCCTGATCGAATCGATGAAGGTCGATTGATCGGTCGCCTCCCGCTGCTCGACCGTCCGAAACCGCGACGTCCGGCCCCGAACCCCGAGGGCCGGACCCTTTCCCCGGGATGATCTGGCCATGCGGATCCTGGTGATTCCCTGCGCCCGGTGCACGACCGAGAACCACCCCTCGACCCGGTTCTGCTCCGGCTGCGCCCTCCCCCTGGGCGCGGCCGAGGCCGACGCCGGGGCGGCCCTGGACGCGCTCGGGCCCTACGAGGCCCCGGAGCCGGCCGACCCCGACGTCAACCGGCTGATCCGTGACCTCGTCGCGCGGTCCGGCTTCGAGGCCACTCCCTCGGGCCACGGATGGCGGCTGGTCGTCCCACTCCAGCTTGACCGGAGGCAGGCCGTCTACATCGGCTACGCCGGCGTCGACCCCTCGGCTCGGCCGATCGTGGCGATCGTCTCGATCTGCGGGACCGCCAACGACCGCGACCCCCGGATTCTCCTCAAGATGAACGCCCGGATGGTTGAAGGCCACTTCGCCATCAAGATCCTCCGGGGCGAGGAGTATTTCGTGGTGATCCAGAACTTGCCGGTCGGATCCACCGAGACGATCGAGGCCGCCGGGCTCGTCGGCCGGATCGCCTCCACCGCCGACGACCTCGAAGACCGTCTGACCCGGGGCCGCGACCTGTTCTGATCCTCAGCGGCTTCCGGGCGGCCCCAGGTCGGCCGTCCGGTAGACGGCGATGGTTGTGTCGTCGGTGTAGCACTCCGGCCGGATCGCGTCGAGCTTCCGGAAGTAGCCCGGGGGGCCCCACGGACCCCACTGGAGCGATGCCGAGACCGCCAGAAACCGCGTCCCGGCCGTCAGTTCGCCCGGGAGTCCGGCCGGGGTCCGATTGGCATCGAAGAGGATCCGCCGCCCCTGGACCCCGTAATGGGCGGGGTCGGTATCGCCGAAGTAGAACAGGGTCAGGTCGCGCAGCTCGGGCCGGGCCCGCTGGAGCCGGGCAAGGGCCCGGGCCCCCTGGCCCCAATCCAGGTTCGAATCCGAGAGGACCCGCCGGCCACCGATCGGGCCGCCGGCCGCGACATTGAAATAGGACAGCTCGTGCGGGTGGATCAGCGCCACCGATCCGGCCATCCCGAGGATCCCGATCGCCGCGATCCGCCGCGACCATCGCCCTCCCTCGGCCAGCGCCGAGGCCCAGACGATCGCCGGGGTCGCCACCGGGAGCAGGTAGCGGACGCCGTAGTTCCGCTTCGAGCCGAGGATCGACGCCACCAGGAACGCCAGGACGATCGTCGGGAGGATCCACGAACGGTCGCCCCGTCGCGAGCGGCCGACGACCGCCATCCCCGACCTGGTGGCGATCAAAAGCCAGAAGGCGAGCGGGACCTTCACGGCCAGGGTCACAGGGTAATAGAGGCACCATCCGGTCATCCGCCGCTCGCCCAGAAGGTAGCTCGGCCCGCCGTTCCTCTGGTGGACGACCTGGGTGGCCAGGCCGACCCAGTCCTGCGGGAACGACGACTCGAAGACCCAGGCCGCCCAGCGCTCCAGGCCCGGCGAGAACCGGCCCTCGAGCAGCGGGTGCGAGCCGCCGTTGGCGCTCAGGGGGATCGTCGCGAAGCCGGTCACCAGCAGATTCGCGGCGACCATCGCCAGGACGAAACCGATCATCCCCGGCGCGACCGTCCGGAAGGCTGCCGCGACCGCGCCGATCCATCGGATCCGCTCGCCGGCCTCCCGATCCCTCCCGGCCCGGTCGAGGACCCGGTCGATCGCCCAGACCAACCCCAGGATCGGCGGGACCAGGACCGTCGTGAACTTGCACGACATGGCCAGGCCGCCCAGCGCCGCGGTCGTCCAGAAAGCCTGACGGCTCCCCGACTTGAGGAACAACCAGAACCCGAAGAACATGGCCGAGGCGCAGGCGACCACCGGGAGTTCCATGGTCGCCAGGGTCCCGTGCGCCAGGAGGTTCGGGCCGAGCCCGAAGACGGCCGATGCCATCGCCATCGCCCGGGGACCGTAGAGCCTCCGCGCCCAATCGGCGGCGACCAGGAGCGCGACCAGCCAGACCCAGAGCCCGCCAAGCCGGACCAACGGGAGGAGATCCGACTGGTGGGCGACCGGGTCGTCGACCCAGTCGCGATGGCCGAGGCGATCCAGCGCCCAGAGGGTCGGGGCCTGCTGGAGCTTCCAGAAGGTCAGCGGCGATCCCATCCGGGTGATCGCGTCCTGCTCTCCGGTCCGCCACCATCGGGCGGCCACCTTGAGGTAGGTGACCTCGTCATAGGTGGCCGAGGAGCGATACGCCTGGTCGGCCATCAGCGCCAGGCCCAGCAGGGCCGAGGCGGCGACGGCGGCCAAAGGCCAGGCGGGCCTCTCGGTCGATTCGGGATCCCTCCCCATCGTCGGTGGCGTCCGTTCGGGTCAGAGGCTATCCGGGATTGAAAAGGGCGAATGGCTGATGCTGGGAGGCTATCCGAGATCGGAAATGGTTGATGGTCAATGGGTGATGATCGAATGGCACTGACGGAGCCGTAACTCTTTCCATCGGCGGGGGATGTACAGGAGGGCCCTCCTCGCCTCCAATCGAGGGTATCTCACCACCTT
>JAABUJ010001516.1_pt1 | contig 33673 bp, 49 predicted proteins | sample 5559131 | NCBI WGS metagenome assembly JAABUJ01 (sample SAMN10711875, study PRJNA513366) | rock metagenome | isolation source: Antarctica rocks | place: Antarctica: Victoria Land, Mt New Zealand nord | collected 2016-01-07
CGCAACCTGTCCCAGCGCCGACACCAGACCCGCGTGCAGCGCCAGCCCGGCGAAGGCGTCGACCTGGCCTCGCAAGACCAGCCCATGCAGGCCCGCGAGGGTGGTCTCTGGGTGCCGGCCAACGCGCACCGAGAGCACGGCATCGGCGGCTTCGGCGAGCAGGAAGACGAACAGGAAGAGGACGACGAGTTGGAGCACGTTCACGTCCAGTCGAGTCTGAACGGAGAGACGAGAGGCCGGGAGGAGGAGAGGGCCGTCGAGGCGTAAGTAGCCACGCGCCGAACGAATACCTCAACTCGGCTGCTTTTCCTCTCCCTCCTCAACTCACCTCACCCAACTTCACCTACTTCACCCCATCGGATCGACTATGTCACACGTGTTTTCTGTTTTAAACGTCATTTTGGGGAACGGTCGTCTGATTGTTACGTCGCGTAGTGGTGGCCGCGAGCACTACGACGATGAAGAAGAACAAGGTCACGACGGTGGTAATGGTAGTGATGCGATGATACCAGGCCAGTCTCAACCACACTCGGCCATCTCCAATATTCTGCCATCTTCTGTCGGTCGACTCTTTTCTTAAGAACGATTTCCTTCTCTTTTCGGATTCTGGAGAATGTCTTTTCGACAATGTTTTTTTCAATACCGAAGGAGCGCGGAGGGAGGGAATGGGTGAGATGGGTGAGATGTGCGATGTAGTAGCCAGAGCGGGAGAGAGAGGATGGATGAGGTTGGGGCAAGTTTTAATAATTAGAACGTTTTTCTTGTAGCCATGTCTGTCTGTCTGTCAATCAATCAATCAATCAATCAATCAATTCATCTATGTATTATGCTTGGAAAATCTTTCTTCTCTCCGCCTCCACTTCTCCCTCCGCCTCCAACTCCCAGAAGAAAACGACACGGTCCACGGTTCAAGAAGACCCCACCTATCCTCCCCGTCCCCGTCCAAGCAATCATCACATCCCCTCGCCCCGCCGAGCGAACCCAACTGCATGCATGCATGGTCTTTCCCCCCCCTCTTACATGGTCCTTGCGCTCAAGCCGTCAGTCAGGTCAGCCACCGCCCCGCCCCGCCCCACCACTCTCACATGCGTCGGTCGAATCGGGTCGGGTCGAGTCAGGCCGGGTCGAGTCGAGGCAGGCGCGGCAGGACCGGGCAGGGCACAGCCCATCACGAGTACCGTGCCAGCAACTTTACTTCTCTTGTGAAACAACTCAGCACCCACCTGCGTGCCTACTTGCCTGCGTGCAAGCCCTGAGACGGAGCGAGTGAGCAAATGCCGCACCACACAGCACCGCACCTCGTCAACGCGCCAAGGCCGCATTGGCAGATGCAGATGCAGATGAGGTGGTGTGTGTATGGTGTGTGTACGGTGAGGGAAGGGCAGTGATGATAGACTCTTCCGGACTTGGGGAGAAGACGGGACATGGCAGGACATGGCAAGGGGTGAGTAGACTTTTGAGTGGCGGGAATGAGACTCAGGGAGGGAGGGGACGGCATGTCAATAGATGGGACCAGAATATCTGATGGACGCTCTGTCCGGTCAATCATGCGTTGATTCTGTAGAGTCTCACCAGATAATATTTGCTGGTGTTTTGGTGATCTGATGCAAGATAGATGGGTTTGGAGTAATCATGGATGTTATGAGAAACTTGCGAAACAACAACAGACTACTCCATATAACATACAAATGAAACAATAGGATTGGAATTTCAAGACTGTGTCAGATACATGCATGCAAAGGTAAGGTAGTTTCATGTCTTCTGTTCTTGTTTCTATTCTTTGTTCAGTACAATATTACTGTATGCATATGCAGGGTACTCGAAAGGCAGTGAGTGGGGGATATGTTTTGATGCGTACGCAAAGGAAAGTAGGTGATAGGACAATGTGAAAATTGGATGCACTTTTGACTTTGTTGTTCATCAGTATCTTATATCCCCAATTTGATTCAATCTTTCAGAAAATAACAATGGTGGGGTGGTTGTTGTTGTTGTTGTTATTTGTTGTTTGCTGTTTGCCTGAGGCAATAATCAATCAGTGCAAAGCCGAAAGCCGAGTGGGCCGAACATATCGAGTACATCATGCACCCCCGTTGCCATGCATCCATCAATCATATTCAGTCCAGATTCACTTTCACTGCGGCAATGGAACTCACTACGACTAATCTTCGAGTACAAGCATCACTACCAAATACTTGGCCGACACGACCCTGCAAAACAACACCAGGGTCGCCCAACCTCCACCCTCTCTTATCTCAACCACCCTAAACCCCAGCCACATCCACCCACCAGCCAACCTCACCATTTCGCCCAACAACGCCATTGAATAGCGCCATCCTCCTCCCCGATAAAGTCACCCATCACCATCACCATCAATCCCATCTGAAACCATGTCTTGGCTCCGCCGCCTCTCCCGCGACCGCAGCTCGAAATCCGAACACGAGCACAACATGCCCACCTTCCGCAGCTCGACCTCATACGACGACACGCAGAGCACGCCGCCCTTCCGGAAAGACACGCAATACAGCCCGCAGGCATCGCAAGACATGCTGACCTACCGCCGCTCGATCCCGATGCAGGACTCGCACGGCAACAACACCCCGCATCGACAGCCCGGCTCGAGCGACGCGACGATGATGCACGGCGGCGGGGGTGTGGGCGTCGGGGTCGAGAGTTCGACGAGAGTGGAACCGACGCCGGACCCGTTGACGCGAGCGTTCAACGAGGCCATCAAGCCGTACGTCGAGCAGATTGACACGATGGACGCCCAGATGGCCGACTTGCATCTGCGCATCCAGCAGTTGGAGGATGAGCGGTCGCAGATTCATCAGTGGATCGATAAGCGTGGCTTTCGACCCGGTATGTCCACCCCCGCTCCCCCGCTCCCCCTCCCCTCCGTCCCTCTTCAACCCGCTACCTTGCCACCACCCGCCGCTCCCCCACCTTCTACTTCCCTCAACCCCATCTCCCACCCCACCCCAACCGACCTACATACATACTTACTATCAACCCCCCAGACGTCCCCCCCCACATCGCCAAAACAATGGACGCCCTCCCCGACAGCGCACAGACCCTCAACTTCCAACTCGACCGCAAAATGACCATGGTGAACTACGACCTGCACCGCCTCCAAGACGCACTCAACGACGCCCTGTCCCCCACCTACTTCGTGCAAGCCCTCTCGACGCTGATCCCCGACCTCGAACGCCTCGCCGCCCTTCCCGGCGGCGCCAAGTTCGCCTTCGAGCTCGTCCTCAAGCTCGCCGGCAACCTCAACTCGCACGGCGGCGCGGCGCCCAGCACGCCCGACGACAGCGCCGAATTCTACGAGCGGTTGGATGAGGTGATGTTGGAGGTGGTGAGGGCGAGGCTCGAGCAGGGCGAGGATTGGGCGCTGCAGAGGGATGTGAGGCGCATGGAGAAGACGGCGGGGTATTTGAGGACTTATAATGGTGTTGAGGGCTATTTTCCGCGGAGTTTGGGCGTTATGGGCGAGGAGGCGCATTTGAGGGGTTCGTCGGGAGCTGGCGGGGGTGGGGGGAGGGCGTAGAGGGGGGGGTTTGGAGACTGCGGTGTGGTGTGGTGGCGCGCCGGGCTGTGTGCGTTGGAGCTCGTGCTTGGGTGCTGCATGTCGATTGCGGCGCTGCCACTGCACATATATGGGAGGGGAGGAGGAGGAGGAGGAGGCGTCGGGCGTTTTACGGGTCGGCGCGATATCAAGGCTAGGGCTGTCCGACTGAGTTGCCGGGGAGGAGATGGGGGCAGAACAGAGCAGAAAGGGGGTAGACGTGCCGGGCTTCGGCGAGACGTATAGAGCTCGCTCCTCGCTGATGCTTGTAATCAACGTACGACAGACACGCCGCAAACGAAGCGTCACGTGTCACGGCTCAATCTCTGATATCCATCCCGCAAAACTGAGGTATTCACGGACCAAAGGGTAGACTTGAAGCACATACACAATACCGGACGACGGGACGATCTTACTGGAGAACCCGAGGAAACTGATGTGTTCGTCAAGGCATTCATATACTCAATACATACAACACACCAAACCCCTCGCGAACATCAACGAGGTCATCGAAAGATCTAAACACTGAGCACAGCAAACCAATCGTTGCCCCATTGCCTCTGACTGCAAGCCCTAGCCTCGAACCTATCCGTCCGTTCCATCCATCTACCCATCCAACCCCAACGCCAACCAAACCCTCACCCTCCCCCCCCACCACCCCCCAAAATAATCTCCTCCAACAACCCCTTCTCCCCACTCTCCCCCACCATCCTCCAAAACGCGCCCCTGTCCTCCAACAGCCGTCTCGGCGCCCCAAACTCCACCGCCCGCCCATCACTCATGACCAAAATCCTGTCAAAATCCGCAATGGTGCTCAGCCGATGCGCAATCACCAACAAAGTGCTGTCGCCAAATTCTTCGCGGATGCTGCGCTGGATCAGCGCGTCCGTGTGCATGTCGACGGCCGACGTGGCCTCGTCGAGGACCATGATCTTGGGCCGCGCGACGATGGCCCGCGCCAGGCAGAGGAGTTGCCGCTGGCCTTGCGAGAGGTTGAGGCCGCCTTCGGAGATGCGGGAGTGGAGGGAGTGGAAGATGTTCGTGTTGGAGTTTGCGGTGGCGGCGGCGGCGGCGTCGGTGACGGCCGAGGGGGTGGTGGTGCCGCTGGTGGACGCGCTCACGACAGCAGGGGTGGATCCCGAGCTGGGGATGAGGTGGACGCGCTCGAGGGCGTCGCGGAGCTCGACATCGGTGTGTTGGTCGAAAGCGTCGAGGTTGCTGCGGACGGTGCCGGAGAACAAGACGGGGTCTTGCGGGATGATGGCCAGTCGGCTGCGGAGATCGTGCAGTTTCATCGTCGAGATGTCGAGGCCGTCGATGCTGATGGAGCCCGAGCGCGCTTCGAGGAAGCGGAAGAGGGCGAGCGTGAGCGATGACTTTCCGGCGCCTGTTCGTCCCACGACACCGACACGCTGGTTCCTCTCGACTTTGAACGTCAAGCCTTTCAAGACGGGCGGTAGATCCGCTGCGTAGGCTGCAACTAGATTGTTGACTTCGAGACGGCCTTCGCTGGGCCACGCGGCGGGCGCATCGTTGCCGGATAGATCCTCGGTGGCTATACCGGAGTAATCTACGACCCGCTCGGTGGCGTTCATGTTCAGCTCCATGTTGGCATACTGCCGGAGCGTCCAAACGACGGCAGTGGTGTACTGAAGGGCAAATCCTAGAGCGAAGCCCGCGAGGGCAGCATCAATGTTTCTCGTCGATACTATGACGCTTGCCACCACAATTGCGAATATGGCGCCGACGATGTTGAGCCGGAACCCCATCCATCTGTTGAACAGCCATAGATACCAGTAAGTCCTCGCGTGATCATCAATCTTGGCAAACATCCTTTCGACGTAGGTTTCGGCTTTGTCGAATGCTCGAATTGTACCCAGACCGGTCAAGGCGGAGCCGAATTGTTCGAAGATGGGTGACTTGGCGTTACTCTCCAGTCTCTTCACTTCCCTGGCGCCTACCAAGTAGTGGGAAGCGAAATGTAAACAGATCAGCACTAGGACGACTGCGAAGAGTATCATGTATGGTGAGACAAATAAGCCAGCGATTATGATCCCCATGAGCTGCAGCACATTGTATAGCATGAAGCCCATATCCGCTGCCATTCGGGAATCGATGACATTAAAGTCAGTAGTGAACCGGTTAAGTACACGGCCGACAGGCACGGTATCAAGCCATCGGAGAGGTGCTCGTAGTACCGTATGTGTCAGTTTTTCGAAGAGAATGCGGGATGCTCTGATAGATCCGTAAAACACCCAGAGATAGCGCAAAGTTCCCAATGCGCATATCACAACCGACAGGCCTACATAGATGCCGAGATAAAACCAGAGATCGTCGTTCTCGTCCGCGACTGCCTGGGCCGAGGCAACATGCTGAAGGCTTGCGTGGCGATATGGAAGGTGTCGCGCCAACACCGACTCGGTACCGTAAGATCTGGTCCATAGACTTACCCACCATGACTGGACGAAGATGTCAGTACACTATGGACATCATATATGAGAGATGCGTACCCTTCCAAGGACAAGAGCCATATAAGCTGTATAAGTCACGATGACTGAGATCCAAAACCAAGAACCACCACTAGTCTTGAAATACTCTTTGTAGACCCCCAGTTTTATCGACCCTGTTTCCCGCTGCTCTTCTTCCGTGAACTTCCTGGGAAGAGCGTTCGCCATTTTGTTCAATTCGCTGTCATCGACCTTGACGAACTGCTCGCTGCGCTTGTGAAGGAGATTCTGTACACCTTGTACGCCTTCGACCTGGAGGACTGCTTCCACTTCCATCTCTTCCTCCCCTTGCAGTTCATTCTCTCGCTTCAAGATGTCTGCTAGGCTTCCCGTGCGCTTCAGGTCCGTGACGAACCCCGCGTGCTCGACTGTACCTTCACCGAGATGTACACTATATGCCGTTTTTGGGAGACACAATGCGACATGGTGTGTCACCAGGATCCGAGTTCTTCCCTTGCCTAAATCACCAGTAAGAGCTTCGTCGAACAGATGACGCCCAACGTGTGCGTCCACGGCGCTGAAGATATCATCGAGGATCAATATACCGGCACGTGAGTATAAAGCACGTGCAAATGTTACTCTCCACCTTTGACCTCCGCTAAGGTTGATGCCATTGGCACCTATCTCTGTCGATTCGCCATCCGGCAGCATGTCAAGATCCTTTTCCAACGCACATGAGGAAAGAACCTTGTGATATCGTCTTCCATCGAACGGCAGCCCAAAGAGAATGTTATCTCTGATAGTCGCGTTCTCAATCCACGGGATTTGTGAAACGAAAGCAATAGCACTGGGAATGATCCAATCCTCGCGCGTCGCCTTGTAGTCATACCGATCATGCAACGAAGGTGCTCTTGGTACCTTTACGGTGCCTTCCAGTACATCCGCCTCGCTGAGAATACTGGCCAATAGCAGACTCTTCCCCGAACCCGTCCTCCCAGATATAACGCTAAGCTGTTTATCGGGGAAAGCGAGACTAATATTCCGTAGAACGTATCTATCATCAGACTCTTCGCCATCATCAGCCGGCCAGGCTACTGTAGCGTTATCGAAAGATATAGTATCTCCCTGTGTCGTATTATCCACCCTTTCCGGAGTGTTGAGATATTCCTCGATGCGCTTGAGGCTGACCCATGCGTCCAGTGAGTCGGTAGTGAGCTCCGGGATAATCGCCAGCGTACTTTCAATCTGCCCGAAGACTGCTATGGTTGTAAAGGCCACAGATGGCGACAGGTCACCGTGTAGGATGGAGTAAACAGCTAGTGCTACCGCAGAGAGCATGACAGGACCAAGGATCCAGATGCAGATCAAGACCGTGTTCAGCTGAAAGACCCTCCACTGCGTCTTGAGCTCTTGATTTCGCATGCGTCCTATCCTGGTTTGCCATTGTTGTTCGAGTGCAGAGAACTTGATCTGACGAATACCCTGGAGTGCTTCCGTCACCACGGCCATCTTCTGATCCCTCACCTTCATGAGATTGCTCTGAGCAGCGGAGTACTTCCTGGAGCAGTATATATTGACTGGTGTTGAGAACAAAGTAACAGCTAGACCGGCCAGTAAGCTAGTCCACCCGATGAGCTTGACGAGAAAGATGATGGATATAATCAGTTTGCAAACTGCTCCGGGGAAGATGTAGTTGAAGGTGGTAAAGTCAGATACACGCTTGGCATCGACCCCGACGAGGTTGATGGTACTTTGCCGCGACTTCTGGACTTGATCGTCTTCATCGTCCTCAACGCCGATCATCTCGCCCCGAGGATTAGACAGTTGACTCAAAGCAGAGTTCTGCTCTCCAGAAGGTGATTTAGCCTTGCCAGTCCCTTTGACATCCTTCTTCCTCATAGCCTTCATGAATATCAGAGCCGACAGTTCTTGCCGTACAACAATGCCAATGTTCGCCCAGATGACCCAGAAAAGCCAGGACTCGAGCCAGGACTGAACAATCATCGCCAGGCCCAGCGCCGCAACCCATGCCCATGCCACTGTAGCAATCGGTCCGTCATTTTGACGTGCCTCTAGAAGCTTGAGAATATGGAACATGGCCAGCTGAGGCGCGAATTGGGCGACCGCCTGAATGATAACGAGCACCCATTGCTGGATGAAGGCGGCGGCATGCGCGAAATAAATCGATTTCCAGAGCCTGTCCCTCTTCTTCATTCGGTTGAAGTTCTTCTGGAGGTAGTCAGATCTTGTCAAGTGGTCCATGCAAGGCAGATCGTGCAGATCTAGACCCTTGTTGACCGCCGCATATTTGAGCAAAGAGTTGGCCCAGGTAAACGTGTACCGGCTGATGGCTGACACCGTGTATTGTCGGTCCACAAGATGTTCATCTTGGAGAACGTCGGGTCGACGAGGGAGAGACAAATGGAAGAAGAGAGTGAGTGTGGCTGTAAGTAACTCAAAGGATGTCAATACAATGTGCGCCGTGTACCGTCTAATCGAAGAAACTCTGTATCTGAACAACCCGTTTTCGACGCCGATTACAGTGATAAGAATTATACAAGAGACTGCACCGTACACGCCCACATTATAACGTCTGACCGACTGCCGCTCTATGGAGAGACTTATGGCTTGGACTGACAGTAAGACCTAACGAGGCCGTCAGTTGTATACAATGACAATGAAGTGAATACCCTCACCCATGCAGCAAAGGAAATCCAAGCCTCAACGGGCAACGAACCGTGCGGACGGACGGCCTCAAACACTGCCAACGCAAGTGAAACCAATAGACCGGCGGCGGTGGTCACTGCTACCAGCAGTCGTGGTAGCTTGTCGGAAAAGGCATTTTCAGTCTCCTCCGTCGCCGTCCCATCCTCATCCTCGTAAAACTCGGGAGTTTCACCGTCACCTTGACGCTCAGGGCGACTCGCACTTTTCAGTATTCGAGATATGCTCGGGTAACTGAGGAGAGCAATAACAGAGCAACCAACCCCGCCGGTGACCAGCGATGCGGTTTCGGAAGGTGTCATGGCTGTGGGAGTTAATCAATTCCGGAGGGAGAGACACGAAGGTCCATGCCTGATTCTCGCTCAAGCATTGCACTTCACGTATAGTATTGTGAAATCGCCTTCACGGCGCATCGCATGTGTAGAAGAAAAGGCGAAAATTTCTAATGGGAGAGCACAAGCGCCAGTCCTTGCCAGTGAGATGTTTTTTTTGGGTAGCTCGGCCTGAGAGGCACAGTCTCGCGTGAGAGCTGAGGAATGTATCTGGGGTAGTGGCACCCGAACGGCCGATGACTCTACCACGAGAAGACATCGCGTTTGCGTGGCATCTTCTACAATGCTTCGTGCATTGATAGCTTACATTGACTTTGATATATTGTGACAGCTGCAGCGACGATCAGATCGTCCCGATCGAATTAGGACTTTCACCGCTTGCATTGCATAGTGAGATAAGCGACAGCCACATCAGATCTGCTTAGATTCTGCTTAGATTCTGCTAGGATCGAGGAATGCATCAGATATTATCGCCATGCCCTCCGCGAGAGGTGATGATTGGCTTTGCGGCTGCACCGGCACTGGCAACGAGCAGGCATTTTGAAATGGAAAGAGTGCCATGATAATGGCTCAACAGCGGGAGGTTGCTGGATACGGTAAAGCGCCAGCACCGGTGCATGTGGGCTGTCGAGGTGTTGAGGTGTTGAGGTCATCATTCTGTGGATGAAGCTGTTCCTTGCCTCCTTGAGAGTACCTTTGCTCTTACGAAGAATCTGTAGACATGTACATGGAAGGGTGAAGGGGGAAGGAGGTTGGGCTTGGATCTTAGATCATTAAAATCGCTACTGGCGATGATGCTACCACCTACCTTAAGTGGCGACAGAAGCAAAGATGACTGGATAAGGTAAGTATCATCTCGTGGGCCATGTTCGTCTTCCCTGTCCTGCGTGATGATATTGCAATACGAAGTAATGAATGATACCCAACGTGACACGGCAGTGTACAGCTGTCAAGGGTATCTCAACTGCAACTTGCCGAGTCATGAGTATCTTACCCTAAAGCTTTGCGCCGGATCCCCACAGACATGCTCGTAGTTTGCAGCCAGCGTTATTAGATGGCATGCATTTACGCCAACTTCAAATACGAATACCACCATTGTACGTGTACTGGGTTTCGTAATCACTCTTTTGGCAGAAGAAGATTTTTATAGACTCAAATTCTTATCGACATATAATCTACATGAATGACAGCTTCTCCGGGTACCCTGACCGACTCAATTGCTCCTGAACACTGCAATCGTATCCGGGAAGAGATTGATGTTGTCCGCATAGCTAGCAAGACTGACACCGTTGCGGTTGATCATGCTCGTCGCTCCGATCGTGTTCAGATTGTAGACGTCTACATCCCTGAGCGAGCCCTGAAGGTCGAAGATGGCACTTTGGCACGTCTCTCCAATGGTAGCGTTGGAGCAAGCAGTTTATTCTTTACATTAGCATTTGCAGCAACTTGTAGCTGAAGTATGGGACGTGGACGTACTTGTGCTGTTGTTGTCGAAGAAGGAGTAGAGACCGGCGCCGTAGACAAGGACGCTCTGTGAGTTGAGCACCCGGAGGCCCCAGCCATCGGCCGAGTTGGACCTCGTGCTGTTGCTCGTGCTGTTGCCCGTGCTGTTGCCCATGAGGTGGCGTTTTGAGAAGGTGGGATCGTTGAGGGCGGCTACAGCTGGGAAAGGCACTGTGGCGTTGGGATTTGGCTGGTAGTACCTATGTATTGATGGAGATTTAGCCCAGCCCCGCAATGTTCAACAATCACAAGATTGTAGGCTTATACGCACGCTGTCTCGGTCTGAATCTGGCCCATGAATATGTTCCGAGTATTGGCGAGCTGGTACTGGTATTTTGAATGATGCTCCACCGAGGTTCCAACACTGGACGTACATCATATCAGCACATGTTCAGTCCCAAACAAAAGAGACCACTTACAGCCAGATGGTTCCTGCCGCGCTCTCGACGTAAAGTCCTCTTCCGGTATAGATGGTGACCGGCGTGCTGTTTGCATCATCCAAGTCGTGATCAGCTGTCCACAGCCATACATTCTCCAAGTACAGATTCGAGGCGGACTTGGTGATATGCATCGACATGAAGGCAGCGATACAATTTGGGTTGATAGGAGCTGGGCGGCGTCATGACCGTTGGGGTGGTCGGACATTGACCAACTTGCAGATTGGAGCCTGCAAAGCCACCAATGCGGGTATGCACATCCCACATGCCAGAAGGTGTACCAGAGGAAGCTAAGTTCCATTCGATGAGAATAGCGCCAGCCTGCGCGCCTTGAGTGCCGACGATCATATCCGACCACTCGACGGTGCCAGAATCTCCGGGAAGACCAACGAGAACGACCGGCCTTGGCGATCTTATGTTCGCAAAGAAGGCTCCGCTTGACAAGATGACCGAGTAGCTTTCTCCGACAATTCTTGACTTTTGCGGAATGAAAAGCGTACGAGTGACCTTATAGGTTCCGGCATCGAAGAAAACGATCTTGCCAGTGAGGGCCGCGGTCGAAATAACGCGCTGCAAAGCGGCCGTGTCGTCAGTAACGCCGTCTCCTGCAGCTCCACCGCTAAGAGTACTAGAGAAGCGCGAGGCGGGTATGGCTGCGTATTGAGGTTTGGAACGCTCGTAGAACTTTCCTCCCTTCAACAGAGACCCAGGCTTGTCGAACGGAGGAATAGGACCTTGGATGTTGGTTGGACCATTTGGCGTGTAGGCGTGCCCTTGACCGTATGCAGCTATAGTCGTTGTGCCTCCTGCGAGATAGACACTTCCACTTGGTCCTTGGACGGCTACAGGGACGTTATTCAGCTGACCATTCTCGATAACCAAGCTTCCATGCGCCGGGGATTGAGAAGCTGGGTCATATGAAGTGTCAAAGCCAATCGGAGTGTTGCTGATAGAGCTGTCAAGAAACGTCACAGAGCCGACAGACTGCGAGGACATATTTACGGCAGTGCTGCAGTTGTTGATGGAGATTGATTTGAATGTCCACCCCCAGTCGAAAACGATGTTGATGGCAGTGACTACGTTGTTGAACGTGAGATTCCGCATCGTGAACTGCTGGTTTGCGAACAGAGCTCCCTGAAGTCCTCCGTAAAAGACGAGATCAGTCATGAAGCCACCGGAGCCTGTAAGCTGGTCAGAACATACTGATGACGACGATACTGGAAGGCCTTACCACTCTTAACGAAAAGTCCAGTGTGCTGCGTCCCTGACGCATCACTCATCTTGAAGATGATATTTTGCAGACTCGTCGCTTGCGAAGTCGGCCAGTGCATACCAGTTGCCGTCACGTTTGACGGAATGCTAGTCAGATCGAGGATCATATTCCTAACCTGGCGGTAGAATACATTGGTGGCCGGATAGGCCAGAGCACCTCCTGCTTGATACTGATCACCATCAATAAGACCGAAGCCGGTGAAGCCGGGTGTCGCCTTCAGGACCGGAAGACTATTAGGGTTGCCGATTATTTGAGTGTAGTAGTACTGGATGAGAGAGGAGCTGATCAAATATGTCCCTGCCGGGAAGTAGACAACCGCTGGTGTAATCGTGGTAGATTTGCAACTGCCAGGGGCACATCGATTGCTGCTGTTGATAGCTTGGTTGATAGCTGCAGTGTCATCCGTTATACCGTCACCTGGCCTTTGTTCTCACGTTAATTTACAACTTCATGGGAATGTACTGCTCACCCATTGCGCCGAAGTCTTTCACATTGCGGAAGACTCGATATCCCTTGTCTGGATTGAATGCTGAGATGCCCTGGTGCTCGATATCCTCCATCCAGTACGAAGCCGTGGTTGGCGTCGCAGGGACGGACGGTCTACACCTCGTTGCAAATGTCGCGGTACCAGTGGGACCATAGCAAGCCGTGAAAGGAGCGGATCCGCTCAAAATTGAATGTCCCGCAGACGCATTGAAGGGGATATAGACCCCGGCCCTTGGTCTGAGGACGCCATGAGTGGCAACAGCAGAGCTTGCGGCGGCGAGTAGAAGGAGGGCGCTCCAGAAGAAAGGCATCTTATATTCTGTCTCTCGGGATGCAACTCAACAGGGTCCAAGGAATCTGGCGCCGGCGGTCTTCGAGGACCTTTATGACCTTTGGTACCCCCATTGCTGGGTTGCACACGCACAAGCCACTCCGGAACCGTACTGCAGATCCAGGACTTCTGCATGGTGCTCATCTTGAAGATCGTTTTCACATTTCAGCAGGCGCAGTCCGACCTGCGGACGGAAAGCAGGTCGGACGGCAGAGCTTTGTCTCAAGATTGATGGAAGGACTACGCAGGGACTAATCATTGCAGCTTCAGAGTCCTGCTACCAGTCCAAATAGGTCAGGTAGGTAGGTAAGGTAAGGGCTGTGTACCGACCCAAGGTACAAATACCTCGAGCTGTACCTATACGGATTGACTACGGTAATAAGGGGGCTAAGGGCGGGACCCTGAAACTGACCTCGGGGAAACACGAGAACCTTAAATGTTTTATATCCGACGCCACACCATTTTTCACGGAGTGTACTAAGATACCTATTCTATTTGTAGTGTGTATGGCCTCCTCTCAATTGCAATATTGAGTATTTGTAGCTTGGCAGAGATGAGCTGACTGGTGAACGAACGTCATGTATTTGCGAAGATGATAACTAAACGATGGTGCCTCCATAGCTGCTTCAGCATCGAATTTGACTCACATAACGCCTGTTGAGGTTCCTGTTGGTCCCTTCCACAAGAATTGTGACTGCAATCGAGAGACACTGATCCTTCGCCTCCTTGAAGAGCATGCTCACTAATGCCACAAGGTGACCGTCAGTGGTGGCTCGAAGACCTCATAAACACTGCGCAAGTGCTCAGACCGTGTCCTTCGACCTTCCTATAGACAAGATAAGTGGCTACCACCAAGGAGAGGTCAAAGCTTGGCTTTGACAACGGAGGCATCTGCGGTGTGATTCGGACTGTTGCGGCTGGTATGATGGTTCCTGGCCATGTCAGTTGAGCTTAAGCAGGCCGGCGTCCGTCTCTAGACAATCGACTCAAAGCCAAACTTTGACGCTGCAAACCCTCTGTGTCCCGAACGACTGACCAGCTATTAAGGCCTGTTGTCCATCAGACCTTGACACTCAACTGAGCTCCGTGTTCCAGCAGAATCTGTTAATGTTGAACATTTTGTGTAGGATAGTCGGGATGACGATGACCATCTGCCTGGATTTACCTTGGTGTCGATCAAGATCTGCGCTGCTTGTGCTCGATTATTCTGATTAGGGCTTCGCGCTGCAACTGGACGGAAGGGCAATCTATTAGTCAAAACAAGAAGCCTTTGTACCACCATCAAGACTCAAGGCGTTGTCTACTACGCTCTCAACGCCTTAAAAGCGACAAGCAGCAGAGACAAAGTAGAAGCGCTCAGCTCTTCAATTGCTGGGACATTTTCAATTGGAAAGCTGACAAATGTGTCTCCGTTGTGCTCGCCTCAATCCATTCGGGTGATTCATATCAACACTGTTGGCGTGTCGCACCTCTGTTCTTGCGGCTTCCATGTCCGCCATTTATACCTTTCTGAGGTTCTCAATTCGGGAACACTCCACCTATATTTGGTCACTCCACTAGGTTTAGCTGAAACAGGAAATCACGAATAAAAAGGTGCTGAGATTGGACGGTATGTATTCTAGGAAGCGCTGCCCCAAACAGTTGATCTCTTTGCTTCCACAGTCAACAAGAAGCCAAATACTGCAGGTAAACAGACTGCGTGGAGATGCAGTGCTCGAGCAGTTAGATTCTGGAGAAATATAGGCAACTCTCTCAGCCTATTGAGACGCACTTCCGCCAGTGGTCACCCTACAATGCGGCGGCACTGGCCCAAGACAAGAGAGCATAGCTTGAGTCAGAATTTCATACAAGGAGGGCAGCCCTCTCCCAGGCAACCCAGATATAAATATGGGAAAACATCCGACCGGAACCCCCAACGTACGCTCGGAGTTTCAGCTCATAAATCTTTGGATGTTCTGACACATTCCTTGAGCAAACCCTGAGTTCTTTGCCTTGCTATGTGATAATCATTCAAAAGTGCAAATTCTATGTCAGGGATAGAACATCGTCCAGGCATACGAATATCATGTCGTACTGCTCGTTAGCTGAAGGTTGTGTGTCCCGGATGATTATGTCATGAAGCTACGCGATCCCAAATTGGCCTTAGCGTTGCAGCACGTCTGTTTGGGCTTGTAAGTTAGCGGAGCTGCGGACAGCAAAGCGTTGGCACAACTACTACAAGGTAAGCAACGTGCATACTCGATGCTACCATCTACCGCTCTTGGAGAAACCTTGAATTCGATCTCAATACTACTGTGCCTCCTCATGCCGTACAATTGGGTCCACACTTAGATACATTTAATTTACCTCGTTGGTCCAAGTTCCTGTCATTGATTGCTATCCTCTACCAGCTACCCAATCCAGCTACCTCAGCGCTACCGCCGGCATACTGCCATTCAGTACAACCTCCCACCACAGCGTGCCAGTGATTCCTTCAAAAACAGCTCTAGGACGACGCATACCCCAATTCTTCCAAATCCTCATCTCCATCTCACTTATACTGGATTACGATAGTGAGGAAAGGGCAGCCCTGCCCAGCCCGCCCTGACAACATGAAGGCCTCTCCGCTCTTGATATCATGGCACAATGAAAATGCCCCGGTCTACTCCGCTCACTTTGACCCTCACGGAAAAGGCAGATTAGCCACAGCTGGAGGGTAAGCCCGGGTTCATTGTCACGCATCAGCGCTTCCACTGACATCGTGTGTAGGGACAACAACGTCCGAGTACGTACCATTCGAGTCTCATGGACCGACCCAATCTCCTAACCAGGTCAATAGCTTTGGACAGTGGAAGCCGAAGGGGAAGAGAGGAAGGTCACCTATCTAACGACTCTTGCCAAACATACTCAGGCTGTGAACGTGGTCCGCTTCAGCCCTCGAGGTATTTCTATCATTGACCGCTCCGTTGTGTGCAGTATCTCACTCAAGTAGGTGAGGTGCTCGGCTCAGCGGGCGATGATGGCAACGTCCTTTTATGGGTGCCCTCCGAAACACACAGCCATACTCCAGCTTTAGGCGAAGACAGCTCGGAGGATAAGGAAACATGGCGAGTCAAACATATGTGCCGATCTTTTGGATCGGAAATCTATGACCTAGCATGGTCTCCCGACGGGGTGTTCTTCATCACCGGCAGTATGGACAATATTGCAAGAATCTACAACGCGCAAACTGGTACGCCACTTTCAAAGCGTACCCTAAGCTGAGACTGACACCGCGCAGGTCAGACTGTACGTCAAATTGCCGAGCACAACCACTACGTGCAAGGCGTTGCGTGGGATCCTCTCAATGAGTTCGTGGCAACTCAGTCATCGGATCGGTCTGTCCATATATATGCTCTCAAGACCAAAGATGGGCAATTCACGCTGTCCCAGCACGGCAAATTCATCAAGATGGATCTACCGGCGCGGAGGATATCATCAAGCAGTCCCGCTCCACCAGAGCTTGGAATCCGAGCACAGTTCGTCGGCGATGCACCGTCGCTTGCTGTGGCATCGCCAGCACCCTCGACTCCAGGAACACCGACTGCTCTAGCTTTGCCGATGAATCCGCCTGCAGTGAGCCACAGCCGTCGATCATCGTTCGGCTCGTCGCCATCAGTCCGCAGATCTGTGTCACCAGCTCCGTCGTTCCCTTTGCCGGCCGTAAGACCGATGGAGTCATCTCCTAATCCGTACTCCAGCCTTGGTGTCAAGAATGCCAACATCTATGCCAATGAGACTTTCACTTCCTTTTTCCGCCGGCTGACGTTCGCTCCTGACGGTAGCCTCCTTTTCACTCCTGCCGGGCAATACAAGACCTTCAATGCGTCTACTGAAGCGACCAAGTCTTCCGACGATGTCATCAACACTGTTTACATCTACACTCGGGCCGGATTCAACAAACCCCCAATCGCACATTTACCTGGGCATAAGAAGCCTTCGGTGGCAGTGCGGTGTTCCCCCATCTTTTATACGCATCGTCAATCATCCAAACCGACAAGCCACATCACTCTGGATACCTCTGCCCCTGAAGGAGCAATACCGTCTTTGCCGGAGCCTCTGGTGAGCTATAGGCCTCCGAGCAGGAGCTCGTTCATGGAGCCACCTCCGCTTTCGAGCACCGCCTCCACTTCGATGAGTGAATCAGCAGGGCCGATGTCCCCTCCAAGGTCTGTAGACACGGAAAATGGCTCGCTTACCTCCGGCCTGCCACCGGCATTCGCTTTGCCATATCGGATAGTCTACGCCGTGGCGACTCAAGATGCGGTGCTCGTGTACGATACCCAACAGCAGAGTCCGCTGTGTGTCGTGAGTAACCTGCATTTTGCAACCTTTACAGATCTCTCATGGTAAGCTGGCACCGTAATCAGTAGTGCCACTAAACTGACACATCCATACAGGTCCAACAACGGTCTCACCCTCGTCATGAGTTCCTCCGACGGATTCTGCTCCAGCCTATCCTTCGCTCCCGGCGAACTCGGACAAGTCTACACGGGTCCTGTTGCCACAGCTCAACATCCCATGACTGTCAACACAACCGGCACGTCATCCGCCCAAGCCACCCCGACTGCTACGCCCACCGCAGCCTCCGCCCCTCAACTAGTGAAGCAGAGCTCCAACGTCATCCCGCCCTCGCCATCACCCGTCGCCGCAATCCGGCCATCAAGCCCTACGCGCTCATCCTCCGCCTCATCCGTCGCAACCATGGCCTCCCACGCACAGACGTCCAGCACCGTCATCACAAGCAACCCGACCCCAACGCTCGGCACGGTCCCAAGCGTAGCGGCCACCAACTCGGCTGCCGTTGGCCTGCCCCTGACGACACCACCCCAGACCCCCATGTCCGGCAACATGAGCACCACGAGCTCCGTCAGCGGTAGCGTCCTCGGCAAGAGAGATACCGGTGGCGCGGCGAGCGAGTCGGAGAGGGAGGACGTGAAGGCGGTGGTGAAGAAGAGGAGGATTGCTCCGACCCTTGTCGGTGGCGAGGGTTCGGCGGGGGCCAAATAAACCACCGGCTCTGCTCTCTTACCAGGAGTAGACAACCAATCACTCACCTTTCTTATTTTACCCACCTAATCGCCTTCCACAAACGTCGAAATAGGGGGAGACTGTCATGTCGATTAGCAGGGCGTCAGAGGCAATGGATCTTTTGCGGTCATGTCGGGTTAGTTGCACATGCTTGGATGGATGGAGGGATGGATGTCTAGCTGGCTGGCTGGCGGTCTCGGCTACTTGTCTTTCGTTTCGTAGACCTACGATGTCCCGCAGATTCTCAAGTACATCTCTACCATCATATCATTTCTCTCATCCGGCCATTTCGCGTCAGAGTCCTGATAGGATCGTGAGTTAATACGATAGATAGGGAGATGGACACGCAGAGGCAGAGGCATAGGGCGAGGCCAGGAGGAGAAATGCTACGTGTGACCGTCTAAGAATACAGATTCCATATGGGTCCATAGCTTGAACTGGAGGTACGAGTACGTTCTACATTACTGACCTGGCACCGCAGGTAAGACTCTGTGGATGCAGCTGTGGCATAATCCTGCCTGCGGATAGTCAAGGACGCTCAATTCGAAGGACAACCAAGTCAGAGGACATCCGAGTTGTGGTGTCCAAGGGTGTGGAGGTAGAGGTGCATTTCAGAGTGATATGACTTGATTCAAGTTGGACGGACGACCTCTGCTGGGCAAAGTGTGCAAGCAAAGGTTCCTCTGAATACCAGTTTTAACATGGAACATTGGTCCGAGAGAAAGTTAGGTGTGATACAACGTCAGGGAATAGAACAACTGATGTCTAGGACAGTTTGAGAGAACCATGAGGTGAAGGCGTCTACCACACGATACACACTGTCTGCCAGTGTAGGGATGTTGTGTCTCATAGACCTGTGAAAGTCTTAAGGTAATAATAGAATTATGTAGCCAGAAAGTATGTCACAGCTCTCAATCAGCAAGATGTTGGACGAAGATAGACGCGCTATCACCACCCGCGCGGCTATTTGCCGCCGCCGAACCTCATGGGCATTACAGAACCACAACAGCCCTCACACAGACTATCCCAGCATGCCATGCAAAGCGATGCATCCACCGCCTCTGCGGACACTATTCCTGAGGAGAATCCACCCTGGGAATCCACCCCGCCAACCTCCCTAGCGGCGCCCATCTCACCCCCCCAACTCGACTCCACCCGTCCCGCCAAGCGGCCAAAACGAGGCCATCACTCCCACAACCCCACAAGCACACCCTCACCCACCCTCGCCGCCGTCGAAGCCGGCGAAGCCGAGATCGACAACCATCTCGCCTACTTCACCAAACACCTCACGCGGGTAACCAGGCCCCGTGATCCCAACGTGCCGCGACTTCCCATCGCGGAGTTCAGCACGTTGTACGAGCGGAACAGCAATGCGCAAGGCCACCATTTCGTGATCCACCAGCATGACCACCCGATCGCGGGCGTGCACTACGACCTACGACTGCAGTTCTCGCAGTCGAGTTCGATCAGCTTCGCGATCCCGTTCGGGGTGCCGGGGGATGCGAATTCGGTGCGGATGGGAAGGATGGCGATGGAGACGAGGGTGCATAATTTTTGGGTATGTTACGCTCGTTCTGTGCCGATGGATAGACGCATGCCATACGGGATCTATTCTCGTGAAATCGGGAGTTAATATTGAAGTACAGAACCACCTCATCGAATCCGCCTCCCACGCCACTGGCAGCCTGCTGATCTGGGACACGGGCGAATACTCCATCCTGCCCTCCAGCCAACCCCACTCGCGACGCAGAACAAACGACTCCGACTCCGACTCCGACTCCGGCCCCAACCCCAACCCCAACCCCACCAACCAACCCATCTCCGAAAACGAGAAACTCCAACAAGCCTTCCGCACCGTACGCAGCCCCCCCCCTTATAGCCTCACCCCCAACCAGCAAAAAGGTAGCCCCACATTAACAACCCCCCAGGGCAAATTCCACATCCGCCTGCACGGCACCCGCCTCCCGCATAACTACACCCTCGTCCTCCGCCTCACCGACCTCCACGCCGCAAACCCCGCCCCGAAGCGCAAGCGACGACGACGCACAAATCCCCGCTCCACATCGAAACAAGAAACGCCCCCGCCCTCGTCCCCTGACCAGAACTCCGACTCGCCGCCCTTCGCCGCGACGTCGACTCCCTCACCCGCCGTCCTGGACGCGAACGCCTCCGCACGCGAAAAGGAGCTCGCGGAGGAGGAAGACGCGCAGGTGCGGCGCACGAACGCGTATCCGGGGGCGACGAACACGATTGGGTCGGTGCATCAGCGGAGTTGGCATTTGAGTTTGGATAAGGCGTCGTCGGGGTTTGTGAGGGGGGGAGAGGAGGGAGGTGGGACGGGGAAGAGGTGGGTCCGAAAGGTGGAAGGGGGTGGAATGGGGAGGGAAAGGGGGTTCGAGGCGTTTTATGTGCGGGGGAGGGAGGTGGAGAGGAGTGTGGTTACGGGGAGGGGGGCGGGGGAGGTGTGTGCGGATGAGGGGGTGGTGGGATTTGTGTGGAGGAGGGGGTGGAGGGCTGTTTTGGAGTAGGTGGATGTGCTGTATTTAGAGGTAGTCTGCCCATGCGCTGCGGGGTGACGGTCCGTTGGGGTAGGGATATATCAAATGAATATCACTTCGCCTTGCCCACCCTGTTACGTCGAGACAGAGGTTATGTAGTATGGCCGAAACAGGGAACAGATAGCCTCGCACACAAAATTCTTGTACTCGTACAATCTCCAAGGGAGCCTCTCCTCACGACCCGCCAAGCGGCTGACCCATCCCACCGAGCGTAATCATCTTCGTGATCTGATACTCCTCGATCCCATACTTACTCCCCTCACGCCCGAACCCGCTATACTTGACCCCGCCGAACCTGCCCCACCTCTCATTAGCAGCGCACTCTTCATGACGATCCGAGGAACGGAGATAACTCACGGAGCAGCCGCATCGCTGATCAACCCCGTGTTAACCCCCACCATACCCGTCTCCAGCGCCTCCGCCACGCGATACACCCTCTGCAGATCGCGGCTGAAGAAATAGCCCGCCAGCCCAACATCCGCCTTGTTCGCCATCTCGACGACCTCCTTCTCAGTCTCAAACGGGAACAGCGCCGCTACAGGCCCGAACGTCTCCTCGGACGCGATTTTCATCTCCATCGTCATGCCCGTGAGGACGGTCGGCTCGAAGAAGTTCGCGCCCAACTTCGGCATCTTATGCCCGCCATGAACGACTTTCGCGCCTTTGCTTTCCGCGTCCTGGACGTGCGCCTCGACCTTCCCGACGGCGCGGTCGTGGATCAGCGGGCCGTGCGTGACGCCCTGCTCGTACCCGCCGCCGACCTTGAACGCCTTGACCTTCTCGGTGAACAACCTCGCGAAGGCGTCGTAGATGCCTTTCTGCACGTAGATGCGGTTCGCGCAGACGCACGTCTGGCCCGAGGAGCGGAACTTGCTGGTGACAGCGCCGGCGACGGCGGCGTCGAGGTCGGCGTCGTCGAAGACGATGAATGGGGCGTTGCCGCCCAGCTCGAAGGAGAGTTTTTTCAGAGTGTCGGCGGATTGCTTCATGAGGAGCTTGCCGACGGCCGTGGAGCCGGTGAAGGAGACTTTGCGCACGGTCTGGCTGGACGTGAGGGTTGAGCCGACTTCGGCTGTGTTCGCCATGGCGGTGATGAAGTTGACGACGCCCTTGGGGATGCCGGCGCGGTGGGCGAGTTCGGCGATGGCGAGGGAGGTGAAGGGCGTTTCGCCGGGGGATTTGGCGACGACTGTGCAGCCGGCCGCCAAGGCGGGGCCGATTTTACGCGTGATCATCGCGGCGGGGAAGTTCCAGCTGGGTGCGAGTCAGCGTGGCGGGAGGGGGAGTCGTGAAGGGTAGCGTGAGACTCACGGCGTGATCAGTCCACAGACGCCGACGGGCTCCTTGAGGGTGAAGACCCTGTTTCCTGGAATCGAGGCCGGGATGGTATCGCCATAGGTTCTCGGAGCTTCCTCGCTGAACCATTCGAAGAAGTTGGCTGCGTAGGCGACTTCGCCCTTTGCGTCCGCCAATGGCTTGCCGTTCTCCCATGTGATGAGCTTCGCCAGATCCTCCGCGTTGTCTATCATCAACTGGTACCATCTCCTCAGCATACGTGCGCGTTCCCGCCCGAGGGTCGTTCGGAAGCCAACAAACGCAGCTTCGGCCGCTTTGATGGCATTCTCGGTGTCCTCTTTGTTGAACTCGGGACAGGATCCAATTACTTTTCCTGAAGATGGGTCTGTACGTAGATATCAGCATCGGACACGGTCTTTTTGTCTCGGTACTGTACCAGTGACCTCGAATGTCTTCCCCGACTTTGCTTTGATCCATTCGCCATTGACGTAGCACTCTTGCTTGAACAGCGACTGGTCGTTCAGCTGTTTTATCGGCCAGCAGTCAGCTAAGCCTCAGCAGTCAATGGAGTGGGGCAAACTTGCCTTAGGCACGCTGTGTTCTGGCATTGCGTATGATCTGACAAGTACTCTCGGTAGGGTTGAAGCTCGAAATTGGGATCTTATAACTGTTCGTGAAGCGGAGGATAGAAGCGCTTGCATGCTGGAATTGACCACTCGTCCGCACAGCCCAGACTATATACAAACTCTTTCCATATACGGTATTGCAAATGCCTTAGTAACTTAGTAAGATACTCCACCCAGTAGCTCTGAAATCGGCAGTGTTCCTCCGAGTTATTCGTTATTATTCGTGGGTCGGTTGCTCTGCGCAGCGGAGAATGTGGGGCATGCATCGGGAGCCTTAAGGTAAGACCGATGACGTTGAAGCTTCTAGCGATGAACTACAACCTACGGTACCTCGGCACTCAGGACCAAAAAGAAGCCGACCACATGAGATATTATATCACGACATATGAATTACATTGCTCTACGGGACGATTGTCCATGTGGACGAGCGTTGAGCAGGCTTCTTCCTCAACTATGACGATGTACCCCGTGCGTGGGTAGTAACAAGGTGGCCGGACCATCTATTTCATGAAGATGTCCACGGCAACCTCATTGCTCCAACCGCTATCCAGATCCATTTCCTTCCATGCGCTCTCGGCATCGATTTCAAGGATGCAGCCCCTGTTTGATGACTTAACGGTGTGAAGAGGAATGGCTTTGCCGAGGATCGTGATCATGAAGTCGTCCTCGATAGATCTCGTTGCCAAGTCCGAGATGAAGACTCCTACAATCTGTCAACACGGTGTGATCTCAATCTCCTTCCACGAAGAGACAATGTACCTAGAACCCCTAGTGCCTTCAGTGATGTCTGGATATGCAGTCTACCATTGCTTTTGATATAGATGTCCGAGCTCATGATGGCGGCCGCACCAGTCATCTGCCCTAGCAAACCGAGCACAGCAACCTTTGTGAGATTGTCGCGCGTGCCTCGACTTCCGCTAAGTGTAAATGAGTGAAGCGGATAGGCGGAGAGTATCTCCCACCCCTTTACCGCGACGTCCAACGACACCAGCGCTAGATTATCGCCCAACGCCATGACGCCGGAAACCTCGCCGGTGGAATGAGCTCGGATGATATAAGCTCCATCGCCTTCAATGCCTGGAAAATCCCGCAGAGGAACCAGTTCAGATAGCGGTCGCTGGCTCACGTTGAAAATACCCAAGATCCCAGTTCCTGTGCCTTTCGATCCGTTGAAAGTTCCTACCTTCAACAGTCTCTCTGTCTCGTAGCTAGTGTACACATGCACACTCTTTCCGATAGTTGATGGTCTGAGAGTGACCCTCTTTCCTCGAGGATTGGTCGCGGTCATCTGACGAATGAGGTCGATGTCGTGTTTGCCAGGTTCGTCTGTGATATAGATGGGCCCACCGGACACACAACGCCCGGCAGCGTGGAAAGAAGAGTATGGATGGGATGTCTGAAACATGTCCCAGTCTGGCAAGATGTTGAGGTGTTGGGTGAAGAGAGAATTGTGAGCGTTGGTAAAGATGTGCCAGGTATGTGACGCAGGAACCTCCGGGAAGAAGTCTGCACGACTGTTCAGTATATTCTGCCGAATTTGTAGGTTCGTGAGAGTCGAAATACCATCTGAATTGCGAACCATGATACGAGGCTTGTTGGTAGGGAGTTGGGAGTGAAAGAGGATCCGAGGAGTCTGCGACATGCCTTCACGATGCGGTCAGAAGCGGGTTGTGAGAAAAACGGGGTCCCTTATACATACAGGATATAGCCTTATCGGAGAAGTGACGAAGACAGCTACCTGTCCAGGCATCCTGATATGCCGTGATGAATCTTTTCCGGTCATTTTGATCATCCAGCAGATCCAAGAAAAATTGCGCATCAGTCTTGACGGCGTCTATACCCACGCTTGAAAGGAACCTATTCCAGTCGTGAGTACGGTTGGAGGCCTCAGGGAAGATTGAAAATAGACTTACTTGTAAAAGTCATCGTACATTTGCACAACGTCGTCTGCGTCAACGACTGTAAAGGTACCACCAGCCACGCCATCTTGCTTATGAACTTGTTTGGTCTTGTAGCTCTTGGCGATCTTGCCGGCTGGTGAGATACCTCCCCAGTAACCAAACTTGTTTTCATCAGATATCCAAGTGATGCCTTTCAGGATAGCTGCTTACGTACCATTGCGTGCCAGACTGCAATGTGCTGGATTTTCGGGTGTTTTGAGCGTATTTGAGAGACGGTGTGCTTGAGCCCTAATGGAAAACCTTCCTTGTTTGCTTCGAACTCGGTCCAGCCACGTTTAAATTGCGATTCGCCGGGGTTATCCTGCTCGAGTTAGAGATCTGCTCAGCTCAATAAACAGAGGAATTGCATACCAAGGACTGCCAGTTGTCGTCGATTATCAGATTTGTTACTGGGTGACACTGGTTCAGCATTGCTTTGCAAAGAATGGACCATAACATACCGACGATGTCATTCCTCTCCAATTCATCCAGAGCATTGTAGATCTTCTGCTCCGTCAAGTTCTGCCCCAGCCCATTCCAGGTACAGTAGGTAAGCCCATCATACCAGTTCTCCACCCAATCAGGTTTGATATCTTTCTCGGCCCTTTCCACAATCATCTCAGCGGTCCCGGCTACCAGCTTTCGCGCGTGATACATAGCTGCAGCAACGGCAGATTCGAAGCTCCTCCCAACAGCGGCGATCACTATAGAGTCATACCCAGAGCTGCCATTTCTGCTGGACACGACAACCTCATTCCTGGAGTTTGACCTGAGCACAGTCATCCCGTCGTCAATACCACTAACTGCCAGTAACACAAGGTGCAAACCATCCCACCGGAGAAATGAACATAGGATTGCATCCTCTGCAATAGAGAAATCCTTCACACCGTGCCTAGGAGCGAGCCATGGGGTCCATATTCGGATCAAGGAGAACCATCGATTGCATTTTAATGGTTTTCCAAGCGGACAGTCAGATTTCCTAGAGATTTCGGCACGGATTATCCAGAGCTTGGTGTCTGGCGTATCGCTCGCCACCGCCCGTACCGTGGGCGCCCAGAAAGGTGAAAGATCTAGGTATAGTGACAGATCATCCTCCCTGCTACTGGATAATCGCTCCAGGAGGACTGCAGGTTGACGACAGATCTCACCATTGGTCCTTGAGAACTGATCATTGACCCATACCCACTTGTCTGTCGATTTCAACCGAAACTTCACGGTGAATTCGTAGACTTTCTGGGCTCCTCCTTGGAAAAAGAGCTCCGCAGTGTGGTATTGACGGTGTACTGCTGGTAGTCCAGCGCTGTTGACACTGAGCTATAGTACTGGTGAGACTATGATTGATAATATATCTCCCTATCCTTAGTCTTGGACTTACAGGGGGGGTGTTCAGCAGTACTTCGCTCAGATGAAGCTCTTCCCATTTCTCTTTTTCAGTGCAATTATGCCACAGCGCTACCTCCCATGCTGGCTTCGTCAACGATCTGCTTGACTCGACTAGTACCGTGAAGATGACCTAAAGTATGCAACGTTTAGTCAAAGATCGGGTCTTCACTGTATGCACCTCGTCTGTAAACTTTGGCAGGAAGGAACATACGCTACGCTGCTGGAATGGTATCACCGCTGTTTGACCCAATGGCGGATCGCAGACAACGTTTGCAAACATCGTTAAGTGGGCTGGACGAACAAATTTGAGCTGCGAAGCTTTGGAGTTTCCACCATGCTTGAGGTTATTGTCAAGATCATGGTTGTTAGTCGACATGTCAGGACAATCCTTGCAGCTGGTTCATGCACTACCTGAAGTGTACAGAGTAGGTAAGGTATGTACTTCGTGCTGGTAGATGTGTAAGTGAGTGTGTTCTATTTTTTATGTTGTTTCGTCCTCTGGATGTTTGGGAAACTACTATGTTCAGTCACATATTTGATTGCACTCTTTCGAACAGCACAGCACAACACAGGAGAAATCTATCCTACGACAGAGAAGGTATATGCTGAGCTGTGCAAACGTCAACAAGAATGATGATACCCGATTGCGAGGCTCGGAAGTTTTAAGACTCCAGATGCTGGCTTCGTGGCAAGTTGTAACAGTTGCCGAAAGCTCTATCTCTATGCTCCTAGGGGAGATGGCAGTGACGATGACTTTAAGATCCTGACAACTGAACTCTCCGGTGTATTTACCTATTGACTATATCTTCCTAACAGTCTCCTAAATATCAAGATTAGTTTAGACCTGAAAACAGAGATGTTGAAGATCCCCAGAAGGTAAGAGACAGGTCTAAGGGTGGCGTAGGACTCTGCACATCACCTTCGCCCTTGGGAACAGAAGACACATTTACTACCTGGTAGGTATCTAATAATGATGAGTGATGAGTAGCGCAAGGCAACGGATGGAACCTCAAGTTAGGGCTAAGCATACAGTTGATTGATTGATTGATTGATTGATTCATAGATGACTGAGGCTGCCTAGGCTGCCATACACTGCATAACTACAAGCAGCTAATGCATACTGATCTCATCTTCATTATCATCTTACTGTCATCATCACTGTCATCTCATAAATTAATTAATTAATACAAATTTTAACTTTGTTCTCTGTAATTCTTCATGTTTCTCTTAATTCTAATGCTTGCTAATCTTCTTTTCTTATAATTTAATGTTAATATCTTTCTTTAACTGTCATCAATAAAAAATAAATGTTGCTGTAAATAATTAATTGTCTTTTCTGCAATCTAAAGTATGTAATTATTGAATTTTCTATTTCAAACTATATCTAAAAATATCAGATCTTCTAATGTCTCTTTTACAGTCTGAAATTATCTTAAAAGATTGCTTCATAACATAAATATAATGATTACTTTAATTAATGTTAAGTCTCATAGAATCTTCTTTATATCATTAATTTATCTCAATAATTTTTTTCTTAAATTCTGAGTTTATAGACATTTCATCAATACATAATGAACAATTTAAATGTTTAAATTATATAAACATTGTGAAAAGTTTGTTCAATTTATAATATAAAGATAATAAGTTATGTTAATCTTCTCTGTACATAACTAAATAATGAGAAAGCTTATAAATTAATAAAGTTCTATATATTTATTTAATACTTTTCTATCTAACTATTGCTTTATACTAAATGTAATTTATCTCACTGTTTCATTCTTTTAATCATTAACTTATTCTTTTGCTATCTATTAACAAAGTCTTGTTTTACAAATAATAATTAAATGTCAGATCTTTATAATCTGTTCTTTCTCAATATATAAATCTTTAATCTGAATCACTATCTTAATCATTTTATTTATCTTTTCATTTTTTAATATCTTTATATGCATCAATATTCATCAAATTCATATCTGAACCTTTTAACTTCACAGATTATTTACTTTCTTCATTATACACTGCAGTAAGTATTGATCTGACTATATATTTAATTTAATGATTAATTAAATTACTGCTTAATTATCTATGTATATGTTTACTGTTCAGAGCTTTAATTTCATTATTTTCACTGTGCTTATTATGCTCATCATTATAATCAAATTCTGTAGCTTCACTATATACACTGTGAATGTCTTATCTATACTTATATACATTATGCATCTTAGATCTCTTTTTAATGTCATTATTACTGCACTCATCTAATTCTATGTCACTGCTGTTCATATAAATATTCAACATCTTTCAATCTCAATAAAGTTTATTGATATCATATCTATGAACAGCTTCATCTGCATTGTCATTTATGTAAATAGTTAAGTCATTTCATCATAATAATACAATGTAGAGTGTTCTAAATTTCAAGTTAACTTTTAATAAAAATTATGTCTGCATCTTATAACAGAGCTATAAACATTTCAGTGAGCTCTTTCAGCAAAGCTTCTTTATAAAGTCAGATCTGATTTTCTTCATTAAAATGTAAATTAATACAGTAACAATGTAAAGCATAAACTTTCTCAGTGTCTTCTTTAACTGCTATTTTATCAGAAAAAGAAAGAGTTTTATATTTAGTACTAAGCTTAAAGTGGTCATTGAGTCAGGTCAGGCTCAGATTTTAGAACTTAACTCAACTCATCAGGCTTTACTTTGCAATCTGACTCAACTCTGTGCAGAATTAGGTTTCAGACAGAGTCAGATTGAGCTATTCTTGACAGCTCAGACTAAATCAGAATTAATTAGCTTCTGTTATTAAGTAGCTTTATATTGACAGCAGCTATTATTGCAACATTTTCAATTAACATTGTGCACAACTCTTCTTGTTTAACTACATGTCTGCTTTACAAATGTTATATGTGAACATTATTAACTTAATTATCAGATTACTCATTCTCTACAGAGCAAAAATACATTAACTAATACACTCTATCTTCTTAGTAAGTCTGCAATGTATGAAAGATTGCTTTCATCTTTTATAATTCTTTTAATATCATTAGATTTTCTTTCTTATGTAGCTCAGCAACTATATCACAAATAAGTCATGAAAGAGATTCTTAATATGCAAGAACTTATACTTTCAAAAAATATATAAAGATATGTCTTACTTGTCTTCTGCAAATCTATAATGACTGACTGATTTCACTTCAAGCTATTATTGTACTGATCAGAAATCTTTTCAATCAGCAGTGAGAAGAATTCTAAATTTAAAGTGAAAGAATACAGCTTCTGTCAATACTGCTGCTGCTACATTGTATAAGCTGATCAGAGAGTATTAAAATTGAGCATTTTAATTTAATTTAATGATGCAATCATGTGACTCACTTAACTCTTTTTGTGCAGAAACTAATTTAAAAGAAAAAGAATTATTAATGATTCAATCTTCTTCTTTAAAGATGTCATGCTTGACAGTCTGTTCTTTGCTTTCATTTCATGAACTTAATTCTATCTCATAAATCTTCATCTATAATTCATATTCTGTTCTCTTCAATAAATCTTGTATTGTCAGATCCACAAGCTTTAAAGTCTGCTTAATATTTCTTTGTGACTTTGACTTTTATTGTGACTCTGTTATGCTATACAATATAATTTTAATGTCAGTTTCTTTACTGTGAGAAGATCTATACTTAGTAAAGGAATTGCAACTAACATGATTGAGATACTACACTTTACAAATTGTATTTATTGCTTTAAATTTCTCAGATAGTAGCTTAAGAAGAAATGATCATGAATTAATAAATCTAAATAATTGTGCAGCTTGATTTGAATTGATCTTAGTTATCTACAAATTCACTGATAACAAAAACACAGCATTTATGTAAACAAATGATAGTATAGAGACTTAGTAAGTTCATTTATCTTTAATACAACACTTTCTACATTTTCTTTCTACAGAACATCTTACTTTTTGTATTAAGCTTTTTACATTTTCTTTCTGCATCATGTAAGTAAAGTAAGTAATGAAGAGATATGATGCTGACTTTCATTTTAGAGATACATTATCAGAACAGAGAAAACTAAATGCAAAGATTATCTTCATTAATGTAGTAAGAACATCAGACTTTATACTCTTCATTACTGAATTAGATCAATTCATCAACATAGTAAAAGCATTAAGTTTCACATCTCTCATCACTGAATGAGATTAACTCATCAGTAAGAGAATACATTCTACTGATACATTAGACTTTTCATTTCAATCTAAAAAGAAGAGAAAGAAAAAGATCAATAAAATTAATTTATCTATCTTAGACATTGCTGCACATCTGAAGAAAGAAGACTTTGCTGATTAATGAGAAAGAATAAAGACATTTATTAATTATTCTGAATTTACACTCAATGCTGCACTGCCTCAAAGTACTTCAGCTGCTTCTTTCACTTCTTCTGACTCAAAATCTAGTATGTAACTTCACTTATTATAATGCTCAATTATAATGCACAAAGTGTGTACTAAATCAGAGACTAAATTATATTTAAGAACTCAGAAGCTCTTTATTTATTCTCTTATTAAGTTCTTTACATTCTGATATCACTCAGAAATTGATCTCATCACATTCTTCAGTGATTAATACATTTATAGATGCTGATATTGAAGAGGCTTAAGAGCAGAATGATATGACAATGAATAGATTGAATATAGATCTTAAACATAATTCAGAATACAAGAAGCTCAAGATAAAAATTTAAAGAACAAAATATGCAGTCAAGATAAGAAAGAAAATTGTTGCTAAGAGATATGCAGAGAATGAACATGATGAGTATTAATAAATGATTGTAGTGTTCTGTATCAGACTTTAACTTCATTTGTAGTGATCTTTCTCATAAATCAGAATGTAATGACTGAGCAAAAGAAGAATGAAGATACTGCTCAGCAAAACAACTTAATTATAGCTATTAAAGAAACACAAGCTCTGCATAAGCTTCTTAATGCAAAGAGTGCTTTCTCAATAACTAAAGAAGAGATATATTAACTTTATTTAACATTTAATTTGTGCTGATATGATTAGATTGAAAAAGCAGATAAGTATATTTAAAGTTGTTGAGATAACTGTCTAGATAAAGTAGTTAAGCATTAAGAATGAATTATTTAATTTAACAGCTATGAACAACTTACTATAGCTGAAGATAAGAATTCAAATCTTATTATGCAGGTTTTTAATAGCAGCATACTCAATTCAGAGCACATAGCAGACAAGAAGAATCATTAATGTATATTATATTTTTAACACTTCTTTATAATGAATTTAAAAACAAAAGCTAATGTTGTTTAATTCTATAGTTATCAGCTCTCAACAGTGTTCAATGTCTCTACAGATAAGAATGAAGAAGCAGAGATAATGCTGAGTAATGATGAGAACAAAGTTACAGTAGCTTTTTCTGTCTGAGTAATGCTGAATAAAAATATTAATGATGAATGTATCTTTCTTAAATCTGATGAACTTGTGCATGCAGATATCAGAAAGACAATATTGAAAAAAGATAAAATATATCAATTCTGTATTGTTTGTCTATCAGAGATTTAATTAAATTTTGAACTTCATAGACTGCTACTTCAATGTCAAAGAGTGATGAAGTTGAGATACAAATTGATCAGATATGATTATATTACTTTATTGTAATGTTCTTTACAATTGTCTATTAGCTTCTTGCTGATTAACTATATTTATAAATTAAAATCAACAACAAAGATTAACTGTCAACATCATAAGCTTTAATCTTCATTGATGATGCAGATCAAGAAATAGAAGATTTAGTGAAGATACAGAATAATAATGAGAAGAATGAAGATCATTATAATGATGATAATGATAATATTAATGAAAATACAAAGAATCAGAATGAATTCTGATGCTCTAAGCAAAGCTAAATGTTCTTAAAGACTCTTAAACATTGTTTTCTACATCTGAGCATGTTCAATTCTAATACTTTACTTAATAATATTAGCTTGCATGTAACTTGTATTTATCACAAGCAATTCAAGAAAATTGAAGTGTTCATAAACTGTATAGAAAGAGTAAAGAGATCTGATATTTAAATTAGAAATTATGTTAAGTATATGTCTACTGAGATCATTAATGCTTGAATTGATGAATGTTAACATTATCTTTAGATAAGAAAGAATGAATTTCTCTTAACTTTAAATAATCATTAATGATATCAACAGACAGAAGATTCTGTCTCTTGTAAAATTGTAATACTGAAGCAGTTAAGAACTTGATGTGCTCTATCTGTGCTTTTAAGTGTAAGTGCAGTGCTTTTAATAATTTTCTACTTTGTTAATGAAGAAGACTTTTCTCTTTTAATTAATATTGTGTTATATTCAAAACTGTGTGTATATTGACAGTTAATGTACTCTGAGCAGAGTTGTTTAAGTGAATGATTTAAAGACTGAGATTAATGATTGTTAAGTCATCATTAATGATTTTAATAGCTGATGCATCAATTGCTGTAGTGAGTCTTTCAGATAATGAATTTATGTAATCTTTAATCTTTCTTAACTCATAACTATGATCATCATCAGTGATTACATATTCTGAGTGTATGCTGTTCAAGATATTTATAACACTTAATTATATCACTTCTGTGTTTAAAGTTTAATCATAATCATTATTGTTAAGTCTTGAGTTAATGTTCTTATCTTGATCATGATCACAAGATCTGAAGTTAATGTTGTTCTCATAGTCACTATTATTATAAAGATCATTATTACTGAAGTAGTGATCTGATAGAAGCTCTGTACATAATTTAGTTGCTGTTGAATTTAGCTCATCTGCTGATGAATCTTTCTCATCACTATTGACAATCATTATCAATGCAGATCTCTCTTTAATTATTTCTATCACTTCTGCTGAAAGAATGAACATATCATGATATTTGATCAGCATAATGTTTTTAATAGTGTTTAAGTTCAGTCAATTTCAACAATATGTAATTACATCTTAAGTCATGTTGAATAAGCATTTAACTTCAACATCTACTGCAGAAATTGCAAGTATATCTTTTACAAATTGTGTCATTACTGATTTTAAGTTCTTCATCAGCTTTCAGTAATCAAGTATTAAAATGTTCACATTTAACACTGAAGACTTTTGCAGATAATCTGAGACTTCTTTTGTTACAGATATGTCTTGATGCTTTTTTACATTTTTTATGCAACTCATCATTACTATCATCTTCTTCTTCTTTGAGTCAAGAATTCTCAAATCATCATTTAATGATTCTTTCTTCAAGTGCTGATAGTTAACTCTGTAGTATTGTTGAAACTCAAGTTTATACTTTAAACATAAATCTTTTCAGTCTTCTCTTTATTGAAACAATATGTCAGTCTTGCTATGTAATATTTATTAAGAACTGAGAATATTCTACATTATACATATTAAGCTTATTGCATAAATTCAATATGACATTAAGATTACAGAACAACTCTTAATTGATTTCTGTCTTTTTATAATATTGAGTCAGTTTCTTTTTTAATGCATTAATGACATTCTGCAGCTCAGCATTAAAGAACAATTCAAACTCTTTAATTGCTTCATTCTGTTTTTTAAGATGATCAAATAGATCATTGTATGCATATTACAGCTTATAAATTGTTAACTCACTAATAACACTCATTGTCTCTGTTCAGTTCTTAAAGTGCTTCAGAAGATGCAGTATGTATTTAATATGCTGT
>JAABUJ010001520.1_pt1 | contig 33603 bp, 17 predicted proteins | sample 5559131 | NCBI WGS metagenome assembly JAABUJ01 (sample SAMN10711875, study PRJNA513366) | rock metagenome | isolation source: Antarctica rocks | place: Antarctica: Victoria Land, Mt New Zealand nord | collected 2016-01-07
ACTCGGGTAGAAAAACGTCAAGGCATCCCCCTCCTTCAAATCGCGGTCGCGCGCCACCCGCACCTCGAACTTGCCCATGTCGAATTCCAGGCTCGGCGCGCACGAGTGGTTGCAGTAGAGTAGGTCGCTGTTCAGCTCGATGTGTTTGTCGGCGCCGATTTGCACGGTCGAGTAGGTGGCGCGGGTTGCGGAAGTGGCGGTTGTGATGGGCGTGAAGAGGGAGCCCGCGGGGAGGGAGACGAGGGACGTGGCGCCGGAGGTGTAGGTGCTCGGGTTGGGGGATTGGGTGACGGCGATGAGGGTCGGGTGGGAGGGTTGTGGCCAGTGGGGGGTTAGGGGTGGCATGGTTGGGTGTGTTGGTGTGGGTGTGGGTGTGGGTGTTGGTGGCGGTATGGGTGTGGGTGTGGGTGTGGGAGGCAAGGTCCAGGTTGGGGGATGGACTGGGAGGAAAAAGTGTGGGGGAAGGGGGAACGGGGGTATAAAGGGAAGGAGGGGAGGAGGAGAGCGGGAGACGGTGGGGCTCGGACGGATGGCTCATTTTTCCTCTCCTCCGAATGTCACGCATCTGTGATTCTTTTCTTCGTCATCGGCTTGGGCGTTTTCGCATCCGGTAAGGTAAGTTTAATTGCGCATGAGGTGCATGAAGTTTCGAATTGTCCTGCCTTGGAGGAGAAAGATGTCCCGCTTAGCCCGCTTACTGTAGCTCTCGTCGGCTCGGCGGCGTGCGGCTTTCAGCGTCGTTGGCGGCATCACCTACTGCAATTCCGCAAGGGAGCGTTGATAGGTAGTTACTTCTTGATATCTTCATGAGGTTACAGTCCCTGGCCATGCAGCCTTGTCCATCGCTACGTACCGTTGGGGCTGCCTCGGACCCTACGTCGCCCCAATTTCTCCGTCAGCATCAACACCAACACTCATCCCATCAACCAACACCGCAGAAGCCCAACTTTCCTCCAAGTGATGTCTCCCCACATGATGTCTACTGATATGTCCGCCGAGCAAAGCGCACATACTGGAGACGGCAGCGGCGAGCAATCTGACCCTCTTGCAATCTCGTCGCATACCTTATGTTAGGGCCCGGGTCTTTGGAAAGAGTGGCCAGCTTGATTCAATTGTTCTGCTCGAGATGAAACAATTGGGAGCCTTGTTAGTAACAGTCAACTGTGACTACAAGCTCTGCTCTGCTCTACAAAACAGACAGCTCGATCACGGTAACATGTACCTTTCATATACATATGTAGATTCACCATCATCCCAACCTCCATTCCATCGAACCAAAACCAGTCCAATCGATCCCCTACCGCACTCCTTTTCCGTTTCCAAATCGGCAACTCTCGCACTCCCACCAGTTCTTCTCTCCGTAAGGTAAGTATCAACACTTAGCCCTACCTCACCCACCAAAGAATCCAACCCTCAGTGTCCTCTCATGAGCGCGGCCACTACTTGTTTCCCTTCTCTCTCTCTTTCTCTCTTTTCCTCCCAAGTTAACCCCCATAGACCCCCAGCTTCCACGCCCAGCATGCTCAACCCACAATCTTTCACAAACCCAAAAAAGGGGTAAAAAGCAAAAGCAAAAACAAAAACATACAACAGCGGGTCTTCGCCAGCCGTCACCAAAACCCAACTACTAACCTCCGCCGATCGAAGGCTTCTGCATGTATGGCAGAGCGCACGGAATGCCCAGTATTCCTTATCCCGTTCGTGGTCGTATGTGCTCAAACATCGCCTGGAAGAACAATATATCCACTGAATGTGGAGGGGGTAGAGGCGGCGGCGGGCGTTAGACAAAGGCACGGTTATCTCCTACAGACAGTATACGACTTTCCCACGTCATGTCAGTCGAAATTGGGAATTCCTAGAGTGTTCAGTTTACAATCGACGCTTTCAATCCGCGGCCAATAATTTCTCCACCGCTGTCCAATAGCTTTTCGTACCCTCATCTAACCCCACCGCCGGCGGAGGCACTCGTGTCATGGCGTCGGGGAGCCCTGCTGCTGCCTGTGTGTGTGTCCTGCCGCCTAGGTAGGGTAAGGAAGGGGTTCCTGTGCAGCATACCTTAAAAGACGATGTATACCATTCCTTCCGTTAACCCACCACACTAGGGTATTCAAGATATATTAAACCAGTCGGCGACAACTCGCAACGCAACGACACGAAGCGGAACCACGACCTGCTCCTTGAGCATCAGGGGATTCGGCGACTGCGCCACCCACTTACTGTAGCTATGCGCTCGGTCGTGGAAACTTCGCCTGTCTGCCCATCTGCCATCTGCCATCTGCCGTCTACGATCGCCGAGACGAGACGAGACGAGACAACACACGAAGCGTACCGTTCTCGAACCACGCATGCTGTTGGCAGCTAGCCGAAGGAAGCTGTCTTCGACGCTGTGTTCGTACTGGACGTCTATCGGCGGAGGTCCCTTTGCTGCCCGAGATCTGCCTGTCGAATCGGCGAGATCGAATTTGCGCTTGTTGTGATGACGAGACTGGGCGTGACTGTAGAGGTTGGGTTTGGTCCTGCCGCAGTCACTGACTGGTGCACGCAGAGGGAAGGTCGTTGAGGATGGTACGGTCACGAGAAGTTGTTGGTGACTCGAAGTAGGCGGGTTTCGTTTGCTTGTACAGGGGGAAGTCACTGTAGGACTAGGAGGGAGGTAGCTGAGGCTCCATACCGTACCGAAACACCCTGCCTCGAACCGACCGGCCAGGATGCGGTATTTGCTTACCGATGGAACTGGTCTTCACAGAACTTCTTTCACGGACAGAAGGCATTCGTGTGATCCCGACAGGGCCCCCAGAAGACGTGGACAGAAGCTATGACTATACTGTGCTTAACCCTACGCGTAACAACCACTCATCGTATAAACTCATATAACCAAATAGAAAACGCTGCATCCGATTTGATATACTTCCCAACCATCAAACATCAAACATATACAAGGGAATGCGTGTACCTGTATTCCATATCTGGCGTATAAAGTCCAGGCAGGCAGGCATCAAGCCATCAGCGTCAAACGAACGAAACCCCGACCGCTTGACCCTCCTCCGGACCATGATATATTCCATCCACAACGCTATACTCCCGCTGATCCACCTTCACCTTCACGTTCACCGTCGGCCTCGACCTCCACCTCCACGTCATCAACAAGATCGTCGTCGGACATTTCCTGCTTCGAGCTGTTATACAGCTTGGCAAACGCCGACGGCCTCGCCAGCAGCTCGTAGGGATTGTCAAACTCGACGAGCCGACCACCGTCCAGGACAGCGACCTTGTCGAAGTCGAGGACGGTGTCGAGCTTGTGCGCGACGGCGATGACGGTGTGCTTGGAGAATTTCTCGCGGATGACGCGCTGCATCAGGGCGTCGGTCTTGCCGTCGACACTACAAGTTGAGGAATTAGCCCGTTGTTCACACCCACGACCTCGGTTGCAGGGGAGATATGACAACAAACGGGAAAGGTTACTACTAACCTGCTAGTCGCCTCGTCGAGGATGAGGATGGAGCTGGAACGAAGCATAGCTCGAACGAGACAGAGAAGTTGTCGTTGGCCGTGCGACAAGAAGAGTTTATCCATGTCGGCGTCGAGGCCGCCTTTTTCGGCGATGACGTGCCAGAGCTGGACGCTCTTGAGGGCGTCGATGATGGCTTTGTCGGAGACAGAATGTTGGGGGTCGGCGTTGAGGCGCACCGTGCCGGGGAGGAGGTAGGAGTCTTGGGGCACGCCGATGATGCGGGAGCGGATCTCCTGCCGCGGGATGGTGGAGATGTCGATGCCGTCGATGGTGATGGTGCCGCCGCTGAGCTCGACCATCCGGAAGATGGATAGGACTAAGGAGCTCTTGCCGCTAGAAGGACGGGGCATGGTTAGTGGGCTGCAGGCTCGACGATGTGAGCGTGAGGTGCGACTTACCTTCCTGTCCGTCCGCAGATGCCAATCTTCTGACCGGCTTCGATCGAGAGCGACACTTCCTTTAGCACCGGCTCGGAAACTCTAAAGGCACGAGCGTCAGTGAGGGAGTGATGCTGAAAAACCGTCGTACTTACTTATAACCCGCCGATACTGATCTGAAGTCGATGGCACCCTTCGACGGCCACGAAGGCGGAGGAGTCACCTTCTCCTCCGGCAGGTCCTCTTGCACTGTTTCGGCCCCAAATATCTTGATCCTGGCAACCGCCCCGATATGCGTCTCCAACGTCGTCCAAAAGGTCACCAACAACTTGATGGTCTGACTGAACAAGATGACATTCAGCAGCGCAACGCCAACATACCCACCGCTCATCGTTCCCCGTAACTTGACGACGAGGACAATCAGCAGCGTTGCGATAGCGGCAACGACCAGGTCCAGCACGAGTGTAAGCCAGCGCTGGACGGCGAAGAGGAGATAGAACGGTCGTTGTGACAAGTCTAGAAGCTCGCGGTTCTTCTGCTGTAGTGCGCGCTGCCATCCGAATGCGCGGATCGTGGCGAGTCCGCTTACACACTCCACAAACTTGGAGTAGAGCGGGGACTTGGCCTCGAGGTCTAAGAAACGAATTTGGCGGGAGGTGCGTAGATAGAATCTTTGGATGAAGTAGAGAGCAATGATGCAGGCTGGGACGGCGATCGCAGCGTAGACAGAGGCCACGCTTATTAGAGCCACTTGCGCGATGACCATGATGAAAGCTGAGGTTGGAGGCAATTAGTATTGGATTTATAAGGTCAGCTTGGGAGAGGGTTGAGGCCATACTTGCGAACGTGTTCAGAGCAGCGATAGGAAGCTCCATGTCAATGAGTTGCAGATCTTGACTAAACCTATTCACGGTGACGCCTGTGTCGGTCGTGGAGAAGAAGGACATCGGAGCGCTGTGGTTACCAAGCGTCAGATTCCATTTGTCAAAGGGACTCAAGGGAGGGTAACTCACCCCAATACTGTCTTCAACAGTATCCAGTGAAAATTCTCGCCAGTCTTAGGCACCATTGTAATGATCAATTGCCTGGTATTATCAGGTCAGTTTGAGCCACCACGCCCGCGTGTTGAGCGACTTTCGGACTGACCAGCAGCTGATGATAAGGGAGATGAGCGCAAGTCCACCTAGCAGAACATAGATCCCGAGGTAGTAGCCTAGGTTTTGATTCGGCGCTTCGACATTTGCTGTGGCCCACCATTTCACCCAGATATCTGACGGCGGGATTCAGCGATGAATTCAGACTTGATGAAGAGGCGGAAGTTCTTACTTGGAAATGTAATGCAGAATACAAACGACGTGATGGTCACAATGAAAATGATGGTAGGTATCCATCCCACGGAGCTGACGTAATACAAATAGATGGAGACATCGCCCGTGCGTCTGCTGGAATCAGCTTCAGCAGCTTGTGCCGTGGCGTCAGGGACCGGAGCGCAGTAAACGTAGTGTGAGACAGGTGTTCCTGCGCTGAGGTCGTTCTGCTCAGGTCTGTAGTCCCATTCAGGCGGGGGCAAAGTGAAGCTAGAAACGTAGCCGCCTGTCGCATTTAGCTCTGTGAAACTCCCATGTTCGGAGATTCTGCCATTGCCGTCAAGAGCGACGATGTAATCTGCAAAAGGAAGACGCTTTGCTGTGCAACCGGTCAGCATCTAGACGCTGAGAAGTAGGAACAAGGGCGAGGAAAGTAAAACCTCTCAAAGCGAGCGGGCGACTCACCAGACGAAGAAGCAATTAGCACAGTCGCATGATGTTTGCGCAACAGCCCTTCGCGCCCGAGAAGGTTATGGAAGACGCGGTTCTCGGTATCTAGGTCAAGTCCGCTGAGGACATCATCGAAGATGACAATATCATTTCGGGCGTAGACCGCCCTCGCTAGCGCCTAGTACGAGCTCTCAGCAACGTGGAAGAAGACCTCGCTGACTGGTGATGACCATCAACTCACGATACGTTGACTCTGTCCACCACTGAGGGCAATACCACTGCTTCCTATGACAGTCTGATCGCCTTGAGCTAACTGGCGCAAATCTTCATCCAAGGCGCATGCATGAATCACCGTTGTATACCATTGCGCATCGAATTCGGTAACAGCAATAATGCTCCCTTGAACGGTGCCGTTCATGTGCCATGGGGTCTGATCGCAGTACGCTATTCTTGGAGCCGACACCTGGACGGTCCCCTTCATCGAGGGGACTTCGCCCAGAACAGCCTTCAGCAGGGTAGATTTTCCGCACCCGACCGGCCCCACCAGCATAGTTAACTTCTCTCGGGGAACGGTCAAATTAATGGACTGCAGTAATGGCTCCTTCTCTTGATCCCAGCCAAAGCTCCCGTTCTCGACGACTATTGCGTCAGCGTCAGAGATGGGATAGTAGTCCTTCTCGCCTCTGCCTGTCAAACCTAACTTCCTCACTTCGATATCGCTACCTTGTGTACTGCTCCCTTTTTCCGTACTGCTCCCTTTCTCAAAACTTTGGGAGCTGCCATTGAGTGAGAAATCGGTAGGGAATGTTCTGCTGTCCACACGGACATCCATGTTCAAGAACGCTTGAATCCGATCAAAGCTACCGACAGCGCCCATCATTGTGGCCAGTGCCATGATTAGATTCCCGAGAGGCTCCGTGAGGAGAGTAAAGAGCGAGAGCGAAGTGAACACCCTTGCCGTATCCAGGGTTGTCCGACCGCCACTGTTTCGTGCAAGAACTGAGAACACGGCGAATGTTAAGATTGGAGCAATGACTGGGGTGACGTAGGCTATCAGGATGGTCAGCTGCATCCAATCCATGTGCGCGATAGTGACCGAAGCTCCTTACTGAAAGCCAAGTTCCAAATCAGTAGCTTCCGGAACTTCTTCGAGATGCGTAACTCGTCCACTCTCAGTTTTTGCAAATTTCTGAGTAATGTGTCGGTCAGGCCAGATATCTTCACCCCCTTCATGGCACCAAGCATCGCCGTAGTGGCAGTGATGCGCTTCTCGATAGCCTCGAGCCACATCGCTTGACGTGACATTACGAGGCCCGTCGCGGCCAAGGATCCTACGGTCGAGACTGGACGACGCGCAACACATGTCAGCACCAAAGACTCCAGTCAAGTAAGTAGTCACCGGAACTTACGGAGCGCTACGCCAACAGGAACGGCACATGCGACGCCGAGCTGTCTCTCGAGAAGATAGATTGCCAACCCAATTTCGATTATGTTCGCCCAGACCTCATGAATAGACTGCCAACCGGTAGTAATTCTTTCTATGTCCGCGCTCATTAGAGTCAAGGCTGAACCGGGATCCGCAGCCGTGATGCTCAAGTCCGTCATCTTGCCGTACAACATTGATATCAATCCTCCTCTGACCATGGTAATCGCTCGGTACGTCAAGTGTTGGTATTGACCCATGGAGACCTTACGCCAGTCTGTTAGAGATTGCGTTTGCGAGGATTGCGAGTACCAACCCCTATGCCAACATACACCAGTATGTACGCCCCAATCAAGCCGTATCCTACGTTGGTCGTTTGCTCCGTTACGGGCTGTTGAGACAGGTTGATCGCACGGTTGATCAGCAACGGCTGGCAGAAGGTGAAGGCGATGAGGCACAATCGAGGGAAAACAGCAGACAGCAGAGGCCATTTCAAAGTGTTCAGAGCCAGGAAGAATAGCTCGTGCGGGCTTTTACCGGTTACTATAAACAATGCTTTCCGTTAGGACCCTGTCGACAAGAGACGTTTGAAGATGAGTTTAAAGGAGATGTAGACCTTTGTTCCAGGCAGATTGCAGCAGATTTTCCAAGTATTGCGAAACCAAGTGCTTGTCGAGCGTAAATAGGTCGGGTACGAAAAGGGCCTTGGAGAAACCTCTACGAAAAAGTGAGTTCAACCACCAAAAGAAGCTTCTGTTGTAGATCCCGCTGACGGCTTCAGGGGGATAGGTCTCGTATGGAGGCCGCAGGATCCGACGCTTCTCTATCGCCTCAAGCAAGAGAATCACCAACTTGAGTGCAACGGAGGCCGTGAAGACGATCGCAACCGTACGATTGTAGGGCCGCAGCCATAGGGTCCTCGCGCATGCAATGTCAAATAGAAGGGAGAAGAGGAAGTATCCGTTCAGGAGGAAAGACGGTCGCACGGAACGGACGTGTTCCACATAGGACAGCAGGCAGCATACGAGCGAGCCGACGAGCGCGAGAGCAGCTGCAGGGACTGATGCTCGAGTATTGATTGCCGGTAACCTCGCCCAGAGAATCACGAGTGCAAGTTGTAGGGCTCCAAAGGCCGCTATCGAGATCTGTGCGAGAGGTCAGACCAGCTATAGCCGTCGTCCAGAAGCTGCGTCCGCTGTACAAACGAGGGAGGTGGACTGAAACGGACACATACCAGCTTCGAAGGTAACCATTTGCTGTGAACCACCTTCGTCTGCTTTCTGGACAGATACCAGATACGTAAAGGTGCGACGATGAGTAGCAATGCGAGTGGCGCGATTGACAGAATGGTTTGCTCAAACAGCAGGGTGAAGTCAAAACCACCGCGACAGTCGCCCGCATACGGACCAAAGGTATCGTCAACGTTCGTACAGGACAGAGTCGACGATGCGGTCATCGTCGCCAGTTCTCCTTTCCTTTGCGTCGTATCGTCAGCTCAACAGTATCGGACAGGCTGCAAATCTGAAGGCCAAAAAGCTGCAACTCAGCGGGAGAGCATGGTGCCGAAAGTTATGTGGGTGATTTCTTGCCCAGCCAGATTTCGGCCAGATTTGAAGTTTTCGGCCGGCAAGACTGGGTAGGCTAGTTAGGGCATGGAATCGGCAACATCCGTTGTCGCGGAAGCTCAGAAATAATGACTGCCGAATCGAGATGGAGGCGTATTTGAATGTCACTCCATATGCGCACGCCGTGAAACTATGACATAACTGATTGATGGGATGAAATGTCGCGCAAATACAATTGGGATAATAGTAGGTGGGGGAGAGACGGAGGGGCGGACAGGTTTTGGGGATATGAATGGGGTCCTGGGGTAGGGCTAAGAAGGTCGGGCTATGCGACTGGGCACCGAGGAACGGCAAAAACAGGCTTTCAGGTGCAGGAGGCCACGTCCCCCTTCTCTTGCGAAAGTCTAATATATTTCTCCACTTACATGACAGCCGGTATGCACTGATCTCTCATGCGTCTTGGGTCTTCCGTTGCATCCATCGTACAGCGAGGGACTTCTGGCGGTAAAGTTACTGTCGGTTGCCGAATCCTTGAAGACTAATGTCAACATTAGTAGTGAGTTCGACGTGTACACAGGTTGTGTGGTTGGATCGTGTACTAGTTGGATAAGTCGAGGACGCGATTGACGGGTGAACCCGTGCCCGAGCGCGTGGCACCAGGCCGTGGTGGCTCCCGCAGTGTCCGTCATACGCGCGAACCGACTCAAGGATGGTGGTTCGACGCCCTGGTTTCTAGTCTGTTGTTACGAAGTCCTCATACGAGCAAAGCGTCTAAATGGGTCCCACCAAAAGGTCAGCTAGGTCTTGCCACAACGCCACAGTAAAATAGGTAAATACGAATAGCACAGTCGTTACTCGTACGAAAGGAACAGCTGTTTTGACCCGAAACTACTTGCACATGGAAGTGGGAATGACAGCTGAAGAAAAGAGAAATTGGCGAGAAAAGAAGCCCCAACACATAGTTACCTGTGGTGCCAACAGTGAGGATGAAGGTTGGTCAGACCGTGGCGCAAACCTAGTCGTAAAGGTAGCCGACTGACCCTAATCAGACGGCAAAGAGATTCTGTACCTGGCTGGCTAGCTGGACTAGACCCAAGTCAAGTGAGGTCTAATTCTGGTATCCTTGAAGACTCAGCAGTCAGCCCACATGAACCTAGGCCGCTGGGCACATATTCAGATGCAGCAGAGATTTGCGTCTCTCCGGCTCTTTTTCCTCATCTCTGCTCGGATTTCGCCTTCTCAAGCTCATGTGTCTTGATCGGCCACTTCGAACAGTGTGTGGTCATGCAGATCAGCCTGGAAGTGTACCTAAGTCTAGGCACCTGGTGGAAGTTGAAATTGCTGTGCGTTGTAGCGTGCATAGCTCCGATGCCATATGCGAATGGCGCATGAGGCATGAGACATGAGGGATGAGCATGAATGAGGTTGGTTTTGGGGCTGCAGCTAAGGAAGCTTCCCCATTTCGGTTTGACAGCTCAACCGGGATGAGCCGTTGGGATTAAGGTTTAGCCACTTTAGCGCACGATTGCATCACTGCTAAACTTAATTTCAACAACTTCCCACCATACCGTATTACAGCACCTCCTACCGTACTCGTATTCAAACAGGACCTCACCTTGCAATCCGCGAAGAAATACTGCACAGTAAGATACCTAAGGTACCTGGGTATACCGTAGCTACCTTACCTTTGGACAGAGTATTTAGAATATGAAAGATCGTCATTTTGAATTAGACAGTCGTTATATCACTTGTCCCGTTTGTCTTGCGTATTAATTTGGGCGCTTGTGAAGCGTTGTGTTTGTGGTGAGCCGAGCCGCTTATGCTTAAAGTATGCTACGCTGACCCTACAGGAAGGTACATATCTTAGATAAGGTATAAGCATACTTTAGGGGCGGCCCCTTATTCTTAGGCTACCTTGTGGCTTGCACGGGAGCGAAAATGGGCTCCGTAGTAGCTTCTGACTAATACCTTAGACTTGTGCCCTTACTTAGACCTAACGTTATACGGACTGGCTGCCGCATGAAACTTACCCAAGGTACGGTACCTAACCTACGGTACCTACCGTACCTAACCTACCTACTGTACCTAAACTACCGGCCGTACCTAACCTTACAACAACACGAGTCAACAATCCCGCCCCAATACGAACTACTGTACCTACCTTACCTACTGTACCTTACCTCTCCAGTCCATCTCCACAGTGCATACTTTGTACTCTGTAAGATATTCAATCCCGCCATGACTGACGCCACCACACCTGCAAGCTGCAAGCTGCAAGCTGTAATCTGCAAGCTGCAAGTTTTCCCAGGTAGAGGAGCTCAAAATAACTCGGTCCCAGTCAATCAGTCAAAGCAAGGAAGGGGATGGGGAACGCCAGCCTCATCTGGTTACAATAGCCGACTTGCACCACTTCTGTCCTCGTTGCATCGCACAGGGTTCGTGATGGCTCGTTGGCTCAAGCGTATTGATGTTCGCTCCACGGCATCATTGCCACAAATTGAAATCGGCTATCTCGCGCCGAAAGGCCCGGGTTCATGCGCCGGCCATAGCCTTCCACGGACTTGGGCCTCATTCCAGATTAGGTGAAGGGACCGAACCCTAGCTTGCCACCTTCGCAAAGTCAACTTTGCATGTCTGGAAGATGTACGGAGGACCGGTCGTTCTCTGGACGTCCCTTCCATGGCACAAGCCGCCGGCTGTTGCCGTTGCCGTCGCTCTTTTCTGCCAGAGAACAGAGAGCTTAGCTAAGCGGAGCGGATACAGAATAGAATTCAGGGCTAAGGGCACGAAATTTCCGAAACATCCCTTGTCGTTTTGACGCCTGCCGGTGTTGGTGGCCCACGACACGCTTGCACAGCTGCGACGCTGGCTTATTTTCCATGTGCCATGCCGTCAACGGCTTGTCCCCGGCGTTTCCGAGGCGAAAGGCGCTGGAGGGAGAAGTGTTGGATGGAAGCGGAAGAAGGCGGTGGCGAGAACAGGATGGTGGGGGGGGGAGCATCTCTTTTCAATCAGCTGGTCGGGATGGGGTCGCGAAGCCCAGATTACAGAGAGTTGGACTGCCCCACACGAGAACCAGATAGCTCCAGAGGAACATATACGTGCTTCCTGGTAAGTCATGCGTGGTAGATGCAAGACGAAAGCTAACTCTCACAAACCTCCAGATCTATGCTGTTGAAGAAGTTCATCACCTATATCACTTCTACTATCACAACATCTACAATGGCAGGAAGCTTCGAAGTTCAACCAGGCGATTCTCTAAACTATTGGGCTGCGTATCTGGCTGACGCGGAACCTTGCCGGTTCCCTCCCTTTGATGTCGACATCGATGGTCCGAAACGGCCTCTGTCGGTCAGGGTCCAGCCGGATCAAATCCAAGAACTGCAGAAGCTCGCAGGAGAAGATGGAGAAATCCTTTCCAGTGTCCTGCGTACCGCGTGGGCTTTGCTTCTTCGGTGTTACACGGGCCTGGAAGATGTCTCCTTCGGCTATCGCGAGACCAAGCGGAATATGTCGGTCGACGGGACGTGCCAGGGGACGGAGACGCCTGTTGGGCTACCTATTGCCCGGATGAGGTTGGAGGACTCGGCTTCTCTACTTGACCTTGTTAAGAAGGCTCAAGATGATTTCGCCCGGGCAGCTCCGTATCAGCATGAGATGCCGGCGGAGGTCTCGAGAGGTCTACACTCGTCGGAGCGGCGGTTCTTTAATACGGCCGTCTTGCTTCGTCACTATTCAAATCTTCCCTCGTCTGACGAGGAAGTAATTTCTACACAACCAATTAGTTTGGCCAGCTTTGAAGAAGTAAGTTTGTGTCATCCTCCTTCTGGTGGAGCTTCATGTTCCCGCGTCCAGTTTCTAATATGCGTTACAGTGCGACATTCGTCTTCACGTCAAAGACGTGGAGGGCGACCTCAGCTTTTTTCTCGAGTGGGTGGGCTCCGATTCATCGACGGAGCAAGCTTTGAATGTGGCGAGTACGTTCAGCAAGGTGCTGGACGAGGTCGTCCTTCTTAGTGATACCACGATCACGAACTTGAGCTATTTTAGTGAGCGCAACAAGAAGCAGGTCTGGAACTGGAACGCGACGCCACTGGAGGAAGTGGCCAGGTGTATACACGATGTTATCCGGGACCAGGTGTTGTCGCGGCCCGATGCTGAAGCGGTATGCGCCTGGGATGGCAATCTCACCTACAGCGAGCTCGACCAACACAGTACGCAATTGGGCCAATACTTGGTCGAACTGGGTGTCGGTCCAGAGGCGATCGTGCCTCTATGCTTTGACAAGTCGCTATGGACAATCGTGGCGATGTTAGGTGTGATGAAGGCAGGAGGCGCATTTGTCCCACTGGACCCCTCACACCCCTTGCCTCGCCTGTGCGCTCTGGCTCACAACGTTGGAGCGGAGATCCTACTATGTTCACGTCAGCATGCCCGGCCGCTTGTGACCGTTGCAGACAAGATATTGTCGGTTGATCGTGAGCTGATGGATCGGCTGAGTCTCGACCGGGAGGGCCACTCGCCTCGCGCGACCAGCAATCATGCAGCTTATGTGATCTTCACCTCAGGAACCACCGGGGAACCCAAGGGCACTGTGATTGAGCACGGAGCCTTTTGTTCCAGTGCGAAGGCCCATGCACCGGCTATGCTGATGAACGCAGGATCGCGCGTCTTACAGTTCGCGGCCCACACTTTCGATGCTAGCCTTGTTGAGATTCTCACCACATTGATGGTCGGCGGATGTGTCTGTATACCCAGTGAAGATGCACGCCTGAACAACATCCCTGCGGCTATCCATGAAATGCGTGTCAACTGGGCAGTTCTCACACCTTCTTTTGTTAGCTTGATGGAGCCCTCCAGTGTCCCAGGATTGAATACCTTGGTCTTGGCAGGAGAGGCGATGTCGCAGAGTCACATCAACAAATGGTCTATGATCAGTCTCGTCAACGGTTACGGTCCAAGCGAGTGCGCTGTCGCAGCAGTCGTCAATTCCCGCGTAACCCGAGAGACAGCGCCAACGAATATAGGCCGGGCAGTCGGGGTGCACAGCTGGATTGTGGATCCATTCAACGACAGCCGGTTAGTACCGGTGAGTTGCGTGGGAGAGCTTCTAATCGAGGGCCCAACCCTTGCACGAGGCTATCTCAACGACGAGGACAAGACATCCCAAACTTTCATACCGTATCCGGCATGGGCCCTGAACCAGAATCCTGGCGGACGAAGGCGATATATGTATAAGACTGGTGATTTGGTGCGATATAATCTTGACGGCACGCTGAGCTTTGTCGGACGGAAGGACACACAGGTCAAATTTAACGGCCAACGGATTGAATTGGGTGAAATCGAGCACCATCTCAATGCAGATCCGAGGGTCAAGCATGGGCTGGTGCTGCTGCCGAAGTCGGGTCACTGCAGAAAGCGCCTTATTTCAGTGTTGTCGTTATTAGACACGGCTGGGCGAGACCTTGTTGTAGAAGGAAACGAGCTCGAAGTCATCGAGGGCCCAGTGAAGGCAACTGCAGAGTCGCTTGTAGCCGCGGCTCGTGAACACTTGTTTGGTCAACTACCCGCTTACATGGTGCCGTCGATCTGGATTGTAGTCGGATCAATTCCCCTTTTGACGTCCGGCAAGCTAGACAGAAAAAGGGTCACAAAGTGGGTTGAGGGTATGAGCGAAGATCTCTACCATCAGACAACGTCTAGTGCTGAGTCTCAAGAGGGCTCGGTGAGGGACGCGACGGAGGTTGAGAGCAAAGTGAGACTTGCCTGGAGCTACGTACTCAATCTACCCCTGGATCAAATCGGGTTGCATCGTTCCTTCTTAAGCTTGGGTGGAGACTCAATCTCGGCGATGCAAGTTATGGGCCAGTGCCAGAAACAAGGTCTCAGCCTTACAGTGCAGGAAATCCTCCGCAGCAAATCCATTACCGATTTGGCGTGCCGCACAAAGGCAATCGAGCATCGTTCATACCAGGATGAGGTCGTAGAGCAGGCCTTTAATCTCTCACCCATTCAACACTTGTATTTCCAACTACCAAACCAGGGCCACAGCCACTTCAACCAAAGCTTCTTTCTCCGTATCACCAGCAAATTGCAGGAGGAAGATCTTCGTAGAGCGATTGAGACAATCATAACCCGTCATTCCATGTTGCGGGCGAGGTTCACTCAAACCGCCACCGACAAGACGTGGCAGCAGCGCGTCACGCAAGACATTCCCTCGTCATATCGCTTCCGCACTCATGAGATTGACGAACAGGACGAGGCTACACCGGCGATAGCAGATAGCCAGACCTGTCTTGATGCCACAACTGGTCCATTGTTTGCGGCGGACCTCTTCAACGTCAATGCGAGTGATCAACTTCTTTTCATGGTTGGCCATCACTTAGTCATTGACCTTGTCTCTTGGCGTGTCATCCTTGAGGATCTTGAGGAGCTGCTCAAGGATCCAATGGCTGCACTGACTGAAACAAAGCCATTGCCATTTCAAACCTGGTGCCGGTTGCAAGAGAAGCACTGCCATCAGCTTTCTCTTAGCAAGGTCTTACCGATTGACAGTGTTCCTGCTGGAGACTTTGCCTACTGGGGGATGGCGGATCAGCCAAACACCTACGGCGACGTTGCATGTGACGGGTTTGAGCTGGATTCCACTACAACATCGTTGTTGTTAATGCGATGCCACGATGCGCTCCGAACTGAAACTGTGGACATATTACTCTCTGCTCTCATAAGCTCATTCGGCCAAGCCTTTCCGGACAGAGCCGTGCCAGCAGTGTATAACGAAGGTCACGGACGAGAGCCGTGGGACCCAGCAATTGACCTATCCCGGACTGTAGGATGGTTCACAATCATGTACCCAGTGCATGTGCCCCCCTCGACTTTGGGTGACTTTGTCGAGACTGTACGGCTTATTAAGGACCTCCGCCGGCGAGTTCCAGATAATGGAAGACCATATTTTGCGAGCCGTCTTTTGACTAGCAATGGAAAGGAGAGATTTAGCCAGCACTGGCCACTGGAGGTGACATTTAATTATCTTGGTCAATACCAGCAGCTGGAGCGCGAGGGCGCTTTGCTCGCCCCTGTAGAGGATATGGCAGGGGAGGCTCGGGGTGCTGGAGGCACGGCCGACGTCGGCAAAGACACTCCGCGCTTTGGTCTCTTCGAAATTTCGGCCGTGGTGGTTCAGGGCAAAGTTCGCTTCTCTTTCACTTTCAATCGTTACATGAGGCACCAGGACACGATTCGGCGGTGGATCTCCACCTGCCAGCAAACACTACGTACGATGGCTCAGAATCTGACAAGCATGGCGCCCGAACCCACGTTGAGCGATTTCCCACTGCTCTCGTTGACATATGATCGGCTCAGAACAATGATGTCAGAAAGACTGCCCCAGATTGGAGTGTCCGGCATGGACGCTGTGGAAGACATATATCCATGCTCGCCAATGCAGCAAGGCCTCCTGCTCAGTCAGACCAAAAATTCGGCACAATATACAGTACGAGTGCTCTATGATGTGATCCCGGAAAAGGATGGCTTAGTGGACACCCGGCGACTGTCGGACGCATGGCAGAGAGTCGTGAATCGGCACGCAGCGCTTCGGACCATATTCATCGAGAGTCTGAGTAGTTCCGATGGCCTTTACGATCAAATCGTCCTTAAGAACGTAACTGCGGACTTTGTGCGTATTGCATGTGAAGACAAGAATGAAGCGTTGAGCATCCTGGGTGACCAACAATTGGAGAGCTACGACGATCGCCGACGGCCACCACACCGCTTCACCATTTGCCAGACTACTGTGGGGGACGTAGTCTGCCAGCTAGAAATCAGCCATGCTATCATGGACGGCACTTCGATGTCGGTACTCTTCCGAGACCTACTGATAGCATATAATGGTCAACTCCGTGAAGGGTCAGGGCCACTGTACAGTGACTACATTGCTTATCTCCAAAGCCAACCATTTGATGCGGGCATCGAGTATTGGAAGTCGTACCTAAAAGATTTGGAACCATGCTACTTTCCTCCCCTCAATGATGGCATCTCGGCAGTCTCTGCAGAGAGGCAGCTTCGCTCATTACGAGTGGACTTCGAGGACTATCTGGAGCTGCAAAACACTTGCGAGGCTAACGGGGTTACATTTGCGAACCTGCTTCATACAGCATGGGCCCTGACACTGCGGTGTTACACTGGCTCAGAAGAGACATGCTTTGGTTATCTGACTTCCGGAAGAGATGCACCTGTCGAAGGAATCCAGGACGTGATTGGGCCAGTTATCAATACGCTTGTTTGCCGGGTCAACATGGCGGGCACCACCCGTCTACAAGAAATCCTCCAACAGGTCCAAAGAGATTACTTGGAAAGCTCGCCGTACCGGCACTCCTCACTAGGAGACGTCCAACATGCGTTGCGTCTCGCCGGAACGGCACTCTTCAACACAGCTCTCTCATATCGGAAACTTCCAACGGCACGAAAGACGGAACAGCCATCGATTCGCTTTTCTGAAAGCTCTCCGGCTTATGATCCTACCGAGTACGATGTCTCGGTTAACGTAGAAGTTTCAGACGAAGGCGCGGTTGTTGACTTAGATTACTGGACCGACTTCCTGTCAGATGGGCAAGCCGCCAATGTTGCCAGCACTTTTGTCCAATCGCTGAAAAATCTCACCTACCACTCAGGGCAGACGGTCGGACAGCTTGATCATCTCAGCGATCGTGACCGACAGCAAATACAGAGCTGGAACAGCAAGATGCCTGAATTCATCAATGATTGTGTGCACAATGTGATTGGACAGCAAACCCAACTTCGACCAAACGCGGCAGCAATCTGCGCCTGGGATGCGAGTTTCACTTATGCTGAACTGGACGAGCTGGCAGGACGACTTGCTCATCACCTCGTGGCGTTCGGAGTTGGTCCCGAGACCTTTGTGCCGACCTGTTTTGACAAATCGGCATTCACAATTGTGGCGATGCTCGGTGTTCTGAAAGCGGGTGGCGCCTGCGTGCCTCTGGATGCCACGCACCCAAAGAAGGCGCTCGAGACGCGCGTGCGCGACACTCAAGCACAAATCGTCGTTGCGTCGCCCAAACGCGCCAACATCTTCGAAGACATTGTTCCATGTGTTGTTGCTGTTGATCTCTCGCTTCTGGACCGGCTTCCTGTTTGCAAAGGAGCAGTGTGCACCACTGTGCAGCCCATCAACCCATGTTTCGTCATTTACACATCCGGTAGCACCGGGCAGCCCAAGGGCGTCGTTCTAGAGCACCGTGCAATTACCACTAGCGCTAACGCCCATGGCTCGGTTATACCTTTTGGTCCAGACTCTAGGGTTCTGCAATTTGCCGCTTATACCTTCGACAATAGTCTGGCAGAAATATTCACAACGCTCATGCGCGGAGGCTGCGTCTGTGTGCCGTCGGATCACGATCGGATGAACAACCTGGCGGACATTGTTAACAAGCTTGAAGTCAATCTCATGGACTTGACTCCTACAGTGGCCAGCTTCCTTCAGCCGTCCGAAGTCCCGAAGGTCAAGACTCTCGGGCTAGGCGGCGAACCGGTCACAAAGGGCGCCACCGAGGTGTGGGGGAAGGCAGTCTCACTCTACAGCTGCTATGGCCCTTCTGAATGCTCAATCAACTGCACTTGGAATGGACAAGTCGGAATATCCGGCGAACCGACCAACATCGGGCGTGCTATCGGCAGCGTGTCGTGGGTGGTGGATCCCTGGAACTATGACTTTCTCATGCCAGTCGGGTGCATTGGAGAGCTGCTGATAGAGGGTCCTATACTGGCACGAGGCTATCTTAACGATGCAGAGAAGACATCCAAGTCATTCATTGAGAACCCTGCGTGGGCTGTTGAGCCTCAGACCACCGGCCAACGAACGCGACGAATGTACAAGACGGGTGATCTAGTGCGATACAACTCTGATGGAACATTAACCTTCATAGGGCGCAAAGACACACAGGTCAAGCTTAATGGGCAACGAATTGAGCTTGGAGAAATTGAATATCAACTACGGCTCAACCTTCCAAGCGAGGCCCAGTCTGCTGTGGAATTGATAACAATAGGCAACAAGAAAACTATGAAAGCGCTCGCAGCCTTTCTGTACCTTCCGTCGGCTGACGGCGCGCATGCCACCGAGGGTGAAATGGTATCACCCATGTCTGACGCCATTCGATCCACTGCGAAAGCATTGGAGGTCGCCCTAACAAACGCACTTCCGTCTTATATGGTCCCATCGGTGTATATTCCTGTTGAAGCGATGCCGATGACGTCTTCTGGAAAACTTGACCGGCGGAAGCTGCGAATTATATGTCAGTCGCTATCAGACGAGCAAGCCGCAACGTACAGGCTTGCAGGCAAGAGCGGAAGGGCACCATCAACCGAGATGGAGAAAACTTTGCAAGAGCTTTGGCATTCTATATTGAATGTTGATGCTGACTCCATCGGAGCCGACGACAGCTTCTTCCGATTGGGCGGAGATTCAGTCGGAGCTATGCGACTCGTTGCTGCTGCTCGTTCAAAGGGCATCCTTCTCACAGTGGCAAACATCTTCCAGAAACCAAAACTGTCGGAAATGTCAAGGGACGCTCTGGCCATGTCCGATGCCGGTCAGTCAAACGCGGTACAGCCAGAGCTGAAACCATTCGCGATGCTTCCAAGCACCGAATCCCTTAGTCACTTGATAGAAGAGGTAGTGTCTGAGTGCCATGTCGAGAGACGTTCTGTGCAGGATATATATCCATGTACCGCGATTCAGAAAGGCCTCATTGCACTCTCCAGCAAACAGCCCGGAGCTTATGTGGCACAGAATATATACCGACTCCAGCCTGGCATAGATATGGATAAGTTTCGATCGGCATGGGATAGAGTTGTAGAGGTGGAAGTCATCCTGCGGACTCGGATCGTGTACACCAAGTCCTTAGGCTTCCTTCAAGTCGTTATGCAAGAGCCGATTGTGTGGCACAATGCGGTCGATCTTCAAGAAATCTCAGGAGAGAACCGGCAACTGCCTGCTCATAATGGCGGCATGCTCACTCGATATACCATTGTTGGAGAGAACTCACCTGATCCTCACTTCATCTGGACAGCTCATCATGCCTTGTACGATGGTTGGAGTATTCCACTTATATTGGAAAGGGTGGAAGCTTGTTATTACCACTCGCAGTCCGCGTACCCTGTTACCGGCGCCTCGTTCCGTAACTTCATCAGGTATGTGTCTGAGATCAATCCAACCGACTCGGAGAACTTCTGGCGGTCAAGATTATCTGAAACCACATCGAAACAATTTCCTCACCTCCCTCACCCCGCATACGAAGTCCGTGCAACCAGCACGCTCACACATGTTGCACATATATCTCGAGAGGCTGGAACTGAGGTTACAATGCCGTCGACCATACGTGCTGCATGGGCCTTAGTGGTCGCAACGTATTCCGGCTCAGACGACGTCGTGTTTGGCGAGACACTGACCGGTCGTGATGCGCCTGTGCTAGATATTGCTGACATAATAGGTCCTACACTTGCGACTATACCTACAAGGATCTGTGTTGACCGTGAATCGAGCGTCAGCAGGTTTCTGAAAGACGTTCAGGAACGCTCCGCGCAGGCCATGCCATATCAGTATATTGGTCTCCAGCACATCAAGCGGCTCAGCTCAGACACAGGAGCTGCCTGTGACTTCCAGAATCTTTTAGCGATTGACCATGACAATGAAGAGCTCGCCGGCGATCTCTGCACTCTCCTTAGCAGCGGCACAGTTGGAACTAACTTTCATACCTACCCCCTAACAATTTCTTGCAAGGTAGGTGATACTAGAATTGATATAGAAGCTCACTTTGATCAGGAAGTTATACCTCTTTGGCAGGTGCAGCGATTACTCTATCAGCTCGAGACCATCCTTAAACGTCTGACCGCTAAAGAAAGGAGTAATGAGAAGTTAGGGGACATGGAAATGTTAAGCGTACAGGACAAAGAGACAATCTGGGAATGGAATAGCAAGCCGCTGGATGTTGTGAAGAAGTGTATCCACAAGATCATAGAAGAACAGGTGTTACTGCGACCGGAGACGACGGAGGCCATTTGCTCATGGGACGCGACTTTTACGTATCGTGAGCTTGATCGGCTGGCAACCTCCCTGGCGCATCACCTTGTTCATTTAGGCGTCGGGCCAGAAGTTATGGTACCGTTTTGCTTCGAAAAATCAGCATGGACAGTTGTCGCCATGCTGGCGATATTAAAGGCAGGAGGTGCCTTTGTTCCTTTGGATCCCGCTCACCCAGCCGCTCGCCTCCAAGGCATCGTTAGTGATTTGAAAGCTAAGGTCATGCTCTGCTCTGGTCAGTATCAGAAGCTTTGCGAGACTATAGTGGCTCAGGCAGTCGTTGTCGATCGTCACACAATAGATCAGCTTCCTATCCGCCGCAATGTACTGCCGTCTCCTGCGAACAACAACGCCGCCTATGTCATCTTCACCTCCGGCACCACAGGCAAGCCCAAGGGAACTATAGTAGAACATGCGGCCTTCTGCACAAGTTCTGCCGCTTATGGACCTGCTATGAGAATCAAATCGACGTCACGCGCCCTGCAATTCGCCTCGTACACTTTTGATGCGAGTCTCATTGAAATCCTTACAATGTTGACAGTTGGTGGCTGCGTGTGTATCCCGAGCGATGAGATGCGATTGAACAACGTTACGAGCGTCATTAATGAGATGAAGGTGAATTGGGCTATATTGACACCATCATTTGTCCAGCTCATCCAACCCTCAGCGATCCCTGGACTGGAAACACTCGTTCTTGGTGGTGAGGCTATGTCTCAAAGCCACATCCTTACATGGTCCGGGAAGGCTAACCTGATCAATGGTTATGGTCCCAGCGAGTGTGCAGTAGCTACGTTGGTCAACTCACACATGTCACTCGCCACTGACCCTGCGAATTTGGGACAGGCAGTTGGAGGGCGTTGCTGGATCGCTGACAGGCACAATCACAACAGGCTAGCCCCACTCGGTTCTACGGGTGAACTGCTCATAGAAGGCCCAGTCCTGGCACGGGGCTACCTGAATAATGACCAGAAGACGGCGGAGGCGTTCATTCAGGATCTCAAATGGGCGAGAGATCATAATTGTCCTGGAAATACACCGAAACGACGAATGTATAAAACAGGTGATTTGGTAAAATACGCCTCTGACGGGACGATGATTTTCCTCGGGCGGAAGGACACCCAGGTCAAGCTGCATGGACAGCGACTTGAACTAGGTGAAGTGGAACATCACTTGAAGACGGACCCTGTGGTTCAGCATGTTTTGGTGACGATTCCTGCTTCAGGCTGCTGTAAAAAGCGATTAGTGGCAGCTCTTTCCTTACAAGAGCTGGCAACGGCAAATGCCACGCCGGGCCATCTCCACGTCGTTCCTCAGGAAGCAGCAGCATTTCACCTGCCTGGTATTCGCGAGCGGCTCTGCGATCGTCTTCCGGCATACATGATCCCGTCCAAATGGGTAGTCTTGCAAGAGCTCCCGTTGTTGCCTTCCGGTAAGCTGGATCGCAAGCAAGTCATGACATACCTCGAGGATATGAGTGACGATATTTATCGTCAAATCTCCGACACAGGAGTGGGAGAAAACAAAAACAACACGCCGGGGACCGGAGTCGAGCGGCAGCTGCAATCGATCTTTAGCCATGTACTCAACCTGTCGTCGGATCAGGTTGGACTCAACCAGTCATTCTTGCACCTTGGTGGTGACTCCATATCTGCCATGCAGGTTAGTTCACGGTGCCGGGAAGAAAATCTTGGGGTAACTGTACAAGATATCATTCGGAGCAAATCTATTGTGCAGCTTGCCTCTCTGGTGACCTTACCAGAAGAAGTGTCATATCAAGACGAAGAGACGGAGCGAGCGTTCGATCTTTCGCCAATACAGCAACTCTACTTTGAGTGTGTGGGAGATAACTGGACTCATTTCAACCAGAGTGTCTTGCTTCGCTTGACACGTAAGTTTTCTTCGGATGACATAGCGCAGGCGCTTGAAGCTATTGCTACCTCACATTCTATGCTTCGAGCACGCTTCAGCAGAGACAAAGAGGGAATCTGGCGGCAGCGAATCGGTCGAGACATTCCAGGCTCCTACCAATTCCGTGTGCACAATACCAGTAGTGCAACAGATCATCTCATCCAGTCTTCTGTGGAGGAGAGCCAGACGTCTCTTGATATCGAAAATGGCCCGCTGTTCGCGGTTGACTTGTTCAAAGTCGAGGGAGACGATCGTCAACTGGTGTCGTTGGTTGCCCATCACCTTGTGATTGATGTCGTGTCATGGCGCATCATCTTGCAGGACCTAGAGAATATTCTGGTCTCAGGAGGGAAATCGAACAGTCATGGCTCATTGCCATTCCAGACGTGGTCTCGTCTACAGGCCGAACAAACTCAGCAACAGATCGGAAAGAGCGTTCTGGAGGTTCAAGAGGTGCCAGTCGCCGATATGGCCTACTGGGGAATGTCAAGCCAGCCGAACGTATATGGCGATATCGTGAACGACGAGTTTGAACTAGATGCAGAAACCTCGGTACTTTTGCTTGGAGCCTGTCATGAAGCTCTTGGCACGGAACCCATCGACGTATTCTTGGCAACAGTGATCCAGTCGTTCCGCCAGGTGTTCTCTGACCGTGCTGTGGCGCCGGCGGTTTACAATGAAGGCCATGGGCGTGAACCATGGGATTCCAAGCTTGACTTGTCACGTACTGTGGGCTGGTTCACAACATTATCTCCAGTATACTTACCGACCACAATTGAAGGAGATGACGGTCTTCTAAACACTATCCGTTGGATCAAGGATCTCCGTCGTCGCATGCCAGGAAAAGGCAGGCCATATTTTGCCTACCGTCTACTGACCACAGAGGGTAAGGAACGGTTTGCGGGGCACTGGCCAATGGAAATGACCTTCAACTATCTTGGGCAGTATCAGCAGCTCGAACGGAAAGATGCATTGCTGCAACCGGTGAACGACCTTTCTGAGCAGTCCGCAAACGCATGTGATATAGGCCGAGACACGCCGCGTTTTGCGCTATTCGAAATCTCGGCGGCAGTAACACAGGGCAGCATCAAGTTCTCCTTCAGTTACAACCGTCATATGAAGCGTCAGGCCAGCATCAAAAATTGGGTTACCGAGTGTCATACGTCCTTGAAGGTGGCAGCTGCGCAATTAGTGCAACTAAGAAGCGAACGCACGCTGAGCGACTTTCCGCTTCTGCCCCTGACATACAACGGTGTGGCCAAGTTGGCTGAGAGGTTACCCCAAATTGGAGTCTCCTCGCTTGATGAGATAGAGGATGCATATCCGTGCTCTGCCATGCAGCAGGGCCTACTTTTAAGCCAGCTCAAAAATCCAGGGTACTACGCTTATCAGCTTCTCTTTGAGGTTCGTTCGACAGCAACAACAAATACGGTTGAAACCAGGCGCTTGGCGGAGGCCTGGCAGGCAGTTGTTCAGAGGCACCCGATGCTCAGGACAATATTCATTGACAGCATATGCCAAGACGGCCTGATGGATCAAGCCGTGATCAAGAATATGACGGCACGAACAGCATGGCTAGAATGCGACGACGCAGATGCGCTAGCTGTCCTGATCCAACAGCAGCCCATCAACTGCCGCGAGGTCCAACCGCCTCATCAACTCACGTTGTGCAAGACGACCATGGGTCGGGTGTTTTGTAAGCTTGAGATAAGTCATGCGATCTCGGACGGTACATCAATGCCGATTTTGCTCCGTGATCTAGCTCAAGCCTATGAGGGAAGATCAGTAAAGGAGGAGGCTGGGCCGCTTTATAGCGATTACGTTGCCTATGTTCAATCGAAGTCTCAGGAGGCGGACCTCAACTATTGGAAAGCATATCTTGCGGATATTGAGCCTTGCCATTTCCCATCTCTCACTCATGACCAGGCAGATTTCAAGGAGTTACATTCCCTCGACCTGGACCTAACACTAGGATCTGAAATACAAACCTTCTGTACCAAGAATGGTTTAACGCTCTCTAATGCTCTACAGCTTGTCTGGGCGTTAGTCTTACGTTGCTATACCGGCTCCGACGAGGTGTGCTTTGGCTACCTGGCCTCGGGGCGAGATGTGCCAGTCCCTGGTATTCAAGATGCTGTTGGGGTGTTCATTAACATGCTAATTTGCCGGATGAACTTGACCCAAAGTCTTCAGATAAGCCAAGCTCTGAAGCAGGTCCAGACGGATTATGTCAACAGCATGACCCACCAGCATTGCTCGCTAGCCGATGTGCAGCATGAACTACATCTTTCGGGAATATCTCTTTTCAACACGGCCTTCTCGTTCCAGAGGCGTCCCGGCTCTGACGACTCGGCAAAAAACGCGGTCCAGTTCGACGTCCTTGATGCACACGATCCTAGTGAATACAGCATCACGCTCAATGCCGAGGCTTCGGATTCGGCTGTGGCGGTGAGCCTGAGCTATTGGACAGATAGTCTGACAGAAGAGCAGGCGGAAAACGTAGCGAGTACTTTTGATCACATACTGAGCAACATCATTCGCTACGAGAGCGACAACGAAACCATTGCGGAGCTTGACTTCTTCGGTGAACACAGTCGCCAGCAGGTGCTGAGCTGGAACGCTAAGTTGAACGAGAAGGTGGACAAATGTGTACACGAAATCATCGAGAGGCAAGCTCTGTCGCGACCATTATCAACGCCGGCGGTGTGTGGATGGGATGCCAACCTCACATATAGAGAGCTTGATGATCTTGCGACGCGTCTAGCGGTCTGCCTCCAAGGATTTGGGGTCGGGCCAGAAACATGTGTGCCACTATGCTTCGAGAAGTCGGCTTGGGCAATAGTGGCAATGCTCGGCGTATTGAAAGCCGGCGGAGCATTCGTTCCCCTTGACCCAACGCATCCTGCAAGTCGGTTGAAAGGACTTATCGACGACGTTAAGGCCAAGCTCGTGCTCTGTTCACCGCAGTATCAAGAGAAAGCCTCGGGAGCTGTGAAAAGGACTTTTGTTGTGGACAAGAAGACGATCAGTCAACTGTCGAGTGACTCCAATACGCTGCTGAGGCCCGTCGCAACACCCAGAGACGCAGCATATGTTATTTTCACATCTGGCACGACGGGCGTCCCTAAAGGGACAGTAGTGGAGCACGCGGCATTCTGCACTGGCGCAACGGAACACAGTCAAGCGATACGCATGCGCTCAACGTCCCGTGTGCTTCAATTTGCGTCTTACACCTTTGACGCTAGCATCATGGAGATCCTGACGACTTTGATTGTGGGTGGATGTGTCTGCGTACCAAGCGATCAACAACGGATGAACAGTCTCCCAGGCGCTATTAATGACTTGCAAGTCAACTGGACGTTGTTGACTCCTTCGGTTGCGAGTACTATAAAACCTGAGAGTGTTCCGGGTCTGAAAGTACTAGTGACTGGAGGTGAGGCGATGTCAGCCGGGCACATTGCGAAATGGAATGGAAGATTGTGTCTAGTCAACGCTTACGGGCCCAGTGAGTGCTCCGTTATCGCCTCAACAAGTGTGAAGGTGGACGAAGACGGCACCCAGAAAAATGATGATCCTACCAATATCGGGCGCGCAGTGGGCAGCCGGTGCTGGATCGTGGATCCCCATGACCACAACCAACTTATGCCCGTCGGTAGCATTGGCGAGCTATTAGTGGAGGGACCCATCGTTGCCCGCGGATACCTCAACAATGAGCGGAAAACTGCCGACGCGTTCATTAGCAATCCAAAGTGGTTCAAGAATCTTTTCGGAGATGCCAGCGAGCAGACGGAGCGCATGTACAAAACAGGTGACCTTGTCAGGTACAATTCAGACGGAACCCTCAAATTTGTGTCACGCAAGGACACTCAGATCAAGCTAAACGGCCAGCGTATCGAGCTCGGTGAAATTGAACACCACGTGAAGCTCACTCTGCCTGAGTCTCAGACCGCGGTTGAGTTGATCACACCGATGGGCCGCATTGCCACCAAGGCCCTTGCTGTTTTCTTCCACTTCCAAGCGGATGTCGAGGACAGCACCAATTCGATGTTGTCGAATAGCGATCAGACCCCCGCCGACGAGTTATTGCTACCCATGTCGGATGGGGCGCGGTCCGTCGCAACAGCCATGGAAGCTTCTTTGGCACAGGCTTTACCCACATACATGATTCCCTCTTTCTACGTTCCAGTGAGTAAGATGCCCTGGACCAGCTCCGGCAAGCTGGACCGCCAAAGACTTCGGAATATGGTTCAGACATTACCAAGAGAAGCGACAGCACCTTATAGACTCGCGAGCTCAACGAAAAAGCGAGCTCCGGCAACAGAAATGGAAAAGAAATTACAGAGACTGTGGGGAACAGTTTTACATCTTACGTTGGACGTTATCGGTGCAGACGACAGTTTCTTCAGACTTGGTGGCGACTCCATTGCAGCAATGCGACTTGTTAGTGCTGCTCGGTCAGAGCGCATCTCCTTGACGGTTGTTGAGGTTTTTCGAAAGCCGAAATTGTCAGAGATGGCCGGCGCTTGTGGTGACTTGAAGGAAGGTAGTCAATCGAAGCTGAAGCCTTTCAGTCTGCTAAAGGCCGGGCGGCGAAATGAGGACGTGCTTAATGAGCTGGCAGATCAATGCAAAGTTGGCAAAGAGCTCGTGCGGGATGCCTATCCTTGCACGTCACTCCAGGAAGGTCTCATCACGCTTTCTATCAAGCAGCCAGGGGCATACGTGGCCCAGAACGTGTTCCGCCTTCCTGCCAGCGTTGACATACGTCAGTTCAAAGCCGTTTGGCAAACTACGGTGGAGGAGGTGGACATTCTGCGGACGAGAATTGTTCACATGAAATCATCTGCCTTTCTTCAGGTGGTACTGCCAGCCCAACCGATCGTCTGGCACAAAGCAAAGAGTTTAGAGGCAATATCAGAAGAGGCGATGGAATTACCCGCACATAATGGTGGGCCCCTTACTCGATATACAATCATCGACGGAGGAGACGTGAATGATCGTTACTTCGTTTGGTCTATCCATCATGCACTCTATGATGGGTGGAGCATGTCAATGCTTCTCAAGAGAGTAGAGAACGTCTATCTCAATGGCCTGTCGACTCTATCGACGACCCCATATGCCACGTTCATCAAGTACCTTTCTGAAACGGACGCCAATTCTTCAGATGATTTTTGGAAGGCAAGGCTTCTAGAAGCCTCGCCTCTCGCGTTCCCACAACAACTGCATTCTGGATGGGACCAGCCTCGTAACAGTCAAATACAAACTCACACCGCGCAGCTCTCTGGAACCGCGGCCAACACGAACGTCACTATGTCCACAATCATCCGGGCTGCCTGGTCTATGGTAGTAGCAGCATACTCCGGATCAGATGACGTTGTCTTCGGCGAGAGCTTGATGGGTCGAGACGTCCCTGTGCCGGGTATAATGGATATGATGGGCCCCACTTTAACCACCGTACCTACAAGAATAAAGATAAATCGCGGATCAACGATTATGCATTTCTTACAAAGTGTCCATCAAATGGCCGTTGAGACCATACCATACCAGCACGCAGGCTTGCAACATATCAAGCGGCTCAACTCGGATACCTCGGTTGCTTGCGACTTCCAGAATCTGCTCGTGATCCAAACTGCGGAAGACGATTCTGAAGATGGGCTATTTCACCTGCAGAGCAGTGGGGCGGCGACAAATTTCTTCACATACCCGCTCGTTCTCGAATGCAAAGCAGGTGCCAACAAAGTGGAGATCAATGCCTACCATGATGAGAACGTCATCTCTGGCTGGCAAGTCCAAAGACTCCTGTGTCAATTCAGCTCGGTTCTCAAACAGCTGAACAGCCCGCCGAAAGGCGTCAATCGAAAGCTTGGGGAAATGGAAATCTCGAGCCCGCAGGATCAGGACATGGTTCGGCGGTGGAACGGCAACAAGTTAGCTCTAGTCGACAAGTTCTTTGGGGATCTTTTCGAGCAGAAGGTTCGCTCCCAACCTGAAGCACCAGCGGTGTGCGCATGGGACGGCAAATTCACCTACCGCGAAGTCAAAGAGCAAGCAACACGGTTGGCTCACCACCTGATGAAGCTCGGTGTGGGACCTGAAGTCCTAGTGCCAGTATGCTTGGACAAGTCAGCATGGGCTATCGTGGCAATACTAGGGGTCCTTCTTGCCGGTGGAGCTTTCGTCCCTGTGGACCCGGCGCACCCTATCTCACGACACAGTCAGATTTTGCGGGAGACTAAGGCAAAACTACTTCTCTGCTCACCTCAATACTGCAGCCGCTATACCGGGATAGTCGATAAGATGGTCTCCATTGATGGAAAGACAATCACTCAACTTCCTACCCCTGTCGATGCTGCCCGGCTCTCTCCGCGTGTGACGAGCAGGAATGCTGCCTATGTGATTTTCACATCCGGAAGTACCGGCCAGCCTAAAGGTGTCGTCTTGGAACATAGAGCGCTGTGCACGAGCTCGTTGGTGATGAGTGAGACGTTACACATGAAGCCGACGTCTCGAGTCTTCCAATTCTCATCTTACACCTTCGACGCTAGTGTATTGGAAGTCTTGACCGCATTTACGTGCGGTGGGTGTGTCTGTGTTCCAAGTAACGAGGGACGGCTCAAAGACGTTGGAGAGGCTCTCAATCAATTGAACGCCACTTGGAGCTTCCTCACACCATCCGTCGCAAACATCATTGACGTATCATCTGTTCCAAGTCTGGAGGTGCTGGTTGTAGGTGGAGAAGCAGTATCGGCTGAGACGATCAGGAAATGGACAGATAATGTGAGCTTGCACAATGGATATGGTCCCACAGAGACTACGGTTCTGGCCGTAACGTGCAGGTTGCTTGCCGAGGATAGCGAGCAGTCTAAGATCGGCCGAGCTCTTGGAGGTGGATATACCTGGATCGTAGATCCACTCAATCACAATCGTCTCGCCCCTGTGGGCGCTGTGGGTGAGCTTCTCCTGGAGGGGCCCATTCTCGCTCGAGAGTATCTTAACGACGAGCACAAAACGGCGCAAGCATTTATCGAAAACCCCACGTGGGTAGCATCCTTTACAGATGGAACCTCGACGCCGAGACGGATGTACAAGACTGGCGATCTGGTGAAGTACAGTCCGGATGGGTCCATCATATTCATAGGCCGAAAAGACAATCAGGTCAAATTCCACGGCCAGCGCATAGAGCTAGGCGAGATTGAACACCAGCTTGAAACAGATCCGTGCATCCGGCATGCACTCGTGGTTATGCCCAAGTCAGGCCCCTGCAAGAAACGGCTAGTGGCGGTCATATCACTGAAGGACGTGGTATCTGCACCTAAATCGCTCGCAGCGAACGCCTGTGAGCTTGTACCGAAAGGGCCACAGATGGAGAAGGCATCCGCACAAATGGCCGAGGCAAGGGACCGTCTGTCATCGCAGCTACCTCCATACATGGTGCCGGTGAACTGGGTCATAGTAGAGACGATTCCCATGCTAGCGTCAGGCAAATTGGACAGGAAGCGAGTTGCGGGTTGGATTGAGACCATGGATGAGGAGACTTATAAGCGGGTTATGGATAGTGATGTCGACAACGACGACGACGCTGTACCAGCTACGGTGGCCGGCAGACTACTACAGCAGATTTGGTCCCGCGCACTGAACCTGCCGCTCGAATCGGTCAAGCTTAACCAGTCGTTCCTCAGTCTAGGTGGAGATTCAATCACAGCAATGCAAGTCATGGCTCTGTGCCGCAAGGAGAAGATCAATCTTTCCATGCACCAGGTCCTTCGCTGCAAATCCATCACTCAGCTCGCCTTGTGTGCCGGTTCTGCGGTCCAGTCCTTGCATCAAGAAGAAAAGATCGACGAGCTGTTTGATCTATCGCCGATACAGCAACTGTACTTCCAGTGTGCCAGCGCGCAGCAACAGGGCAGCCAGTTCAACCAGAGCTTCTCACTACGACTTACTCGACAAACGCAGGCGCAGGACCTTAATCGTGCAATCGAAGTTATTGTCGGTCAGCACTCAATGCTTCGAGCTCGTTTCAGCCAAAATCAATCCGGCATCTGGCAGCAGCGCATCACTCGAGAGATCGCGTCCTCTTACCGCTACCGAGTTTATGATGTGAGCGCTGTGAGCGAGATTGTGCCAATTGTTGCGGATAGCCAGACAAGTTTGAACATTCAGGAGGGCCCGCTCTTCGCCGTGGACCTGTTCAATATCAAAGGAGATGTCCAGATGCTGTTCTTAGTTGCTCATCATCTGGTCATCGATATGGTGTCATGGCGTATCATTCTACAAGATCTTGAGGAGCTCCTAGACTCAACGGCACTAACGCTAGAGAAGCCATTGTCTTTCCAGACGTGGTGTACCATGCAAGCGGACAACAGCCGGCAACGCAGTGCCAGCAGTGGTAGCGTTTTGCCGTTCGAGGTGGCGCCGACTGAATTGGGCTACTGGGGCATGGTAGGTCGATCGAACACATACAATGATGTGGAGTGCGATACCTTCATCGTCAATCAGGCGATCACGGAGTCGGCGCTCGGTAACTGTCACAAAGCACTCCGAACGGAACCGGTGGATCTCTTCCTCTCAGCGTTAGCGCATTCGTTTAGTCGCGTGTTTGTTGACCGAGCGACTCCTACCATTTTCAACGAAGGCCACGGACGGGAGCCCTGGGATACCGCTATTGACCCGTCTAGGACGGTGGGTTGGTTCACATCCATATGCCCGGTGCATGTAGCAATAGGTATGGCAAAAGACGATGTTGTGGAGACGGTTCGACAGGTGAAAGATACTAGACGCCGGGTGACAGACAACGGACGGTCATATTTTGCTCAGTCCCTCCTGACTGCTGAAGGACAACGCAGTTTCGAAGGCAACATGCCAATGGAGATAGTCTTCAATTATCTCGGCCGAATGCAACAACTGGAGAATGACAAATCGCTACTTCAAAAGATGGAGTTTACAAAGGACGCAGAGGAGGCCAGGCTGATCGCTGACGTGGGTCCAAACGCGCCGCGGTTCGCACTCTTTGAAATCTCGGCAGTTGTCGTGGAAGACAAGATGCAGTTCTCGTTCATGTACAACCGGCGCATGCGTCATCAAGAAGGCATCCGTCGCTGGATTGGGGAGTTCCAGCGAACGCTGGTAGAAACTGTCACGCACCTAACATCCATTCAGACGGAGCCTACGCTCAGTGACTATCCCCTCCTACCATTGTCATATGACGGACTGCGGAAGCTGTTAAGTAAGACATTTCCGGCAGCTGGTATTTCGCATCCCGATGAGGTGGAAGATGTCTATCCTTGCGCGCCAATGCAAGAAGGCCTGTTACTCAGTCAACTCAAGGATGCGGAGCACTATCTTTGCAAAACCACATTCGAGGTCAAGCCTATGCAACGTGGAGTGCGGGTGAATGCAGAGCAACTAGCAAGAGCATGGCAAAAGGTGGTTGATCGACACGCTGCTCTAAGGACTGTCTTCGTGGACAGCGTTTGTCGGGGCGGGATTTTCGACCAAATAGTTGTGAAAGACGCAGACAGCGGAGTGATTCGAATACGGTGTCATGATTCGGAGGTACAGGAAAGATTGAGTGCAATACATCTCACGGAAACGAATTATAAGAAGAAACCTCGACTTCCCCATCAGCTAACAGTGTGCGAGACGTTGACCGGCAGGGTTTTTGTCAAGATGGAAATCAACCATGCCGTCATAGATGGCGGCTCGACGGGTGTGCTCATGGACAATTTGACCGCAGCATACGAAGGTCGGCTTCCTGACGGTTCAGGCCCTCTCTACAGCGACTACGTCGCGTACATTAAGAGTCAGCCACCAAGTAAAGACATCAAGTTCTGGAAGACGTACCTGAACGGGGTCCAGCCCTGCCAGTTCCCGAGGCTCAATAACGACTCAAGAAAGAAGAAGCGTCTAGGATCCGTTGAGGTGAATTTCGATCGATACTCCGAATTGCAAGACTTGTGTAGGCAAATGAAAGTGACTCTTTCCAATGTCATGCAGACGGCTTGGGGATTGGTTCTCCGGAGTTATACTGGTTCAGATGACGTTTGTTTCGGATACCTCACATCTGGACGAGATGCTCCCATCATTGGAATTCAAGATGCCGTCGGGGCGTTCATCAATATGCTGGTATGCCGGATCAAGTTCGCACAAGAATCATCTCTCGAGGACGTCTTCCAAACGGTGCAAAATGACTTTGTCGAAAGTCTGCCGTATCAGCATTGTTCTCTAGCCCAAGTCCAGCACGACATTGGCTTGTCGGGCAAGGCATTGTTCAACACCGCGGTTTCGATTCAAGGCGAGTCACCTTCGGACAATCCTGAAGATGTTACCATCGCCTTTGAAACGACAGACGCGGAAGACCCCAGCGAGTATGTAGTAACGCTCAATATCAGAACGGCCCGGAACGACGAGGGCGTCCTACTCAGGTACTGGACGGACGCCGTATCGGACGCTCAAGCCGCAAAAATAGCCGGCACTTTCACTCAGGTGTTGACTAGCATTGTCCGCCAATCACACCAAACCGTTGCAGACCTGGATATCGGCGACGGACGAGAACCGATTCCAGTTGACGAGCAGCCTAATCCTATGTGGGGGTCGCCCGCGATGTTGCGGATGATTGTCCGCGAATGCGTGACCGAGATCATCGACCAGATGATTGAGCGCGGCGACTTACTCAACTACAACTACGACCGTAACCAAGTCATGGGCGTCGTTAACCGCAGAACCGCCGAGAGCGACGCTCGGGATGACTCGCGTTGCGCTACGGTGAGAGATGACGATTCAGTCCATAGTGTGGCAGAGGATATCAACAGGCCAGCACCGAATGACAGCCTGATCGAGCAGAAATTGCTATCCATTTGGAGTGTGATGCTGGAGATGCCGGAAGAAGCCATACAAAGCGATCATAGCTTCTTCGAGCTCGGTGGAGACTCAATCATCGCCATGCAAATGGTCGGCACCGCACGC
>JAABUJ010001521.1_pt1 | contig 33563 bp, 25 predicted proteins | sample 5559131 | NCBI WGS metagenome assembly JAABUJ01 (sample SAMN10711875, study PRJNA513366) | rock metagenome | isolation source: Antarctica rocks | place: Antarctica: Victoria Land, Mt New Zealand nord | collected 2016-01-07
TCGCGTGGCAGACATAAGTTCATTCGAACAAAAGGTAACGGTCTCGGCAGGCAATATGAGTTACTTAACGCTCCTCATCGCTGGCTTACACAGCTATGAAGCCATGGACTATGGCACAGCCATCAAGTACTTTGGTTCCGCGCTAGCTCGACCAGGCGTCGCTCAGAGAGGGGTGGATCCTGCTTACGTTTATCTTTATCGGGGAAATGCGTTCATGCACGCTCACACGAGATCGAACGTTCAGCAAGCGGTTGCGGATTTCAAGCGGTCTATTGCGCTAAAGCCGACCGTCGAAGCGTACATGAACATGGCATGGTCGAACGGATTCCCGCTGCATCACACGCAACTGGGCATTGACAACTATTCGTCAGCACTGAACTTGAACCGCCATCACGATATCTATGCGGAAGCCGAGGCATATGACTTCCAAGGAGTTTTACACTTTTTCCGGCACGAAAATCTAGCTGCCCGCGCGGATATCGACCGCTCTATTAGGTTGAATCCCTACGCGGCAGCTCCTTACCCTAATCGGGCGGATGTCGAACTGGCACTTGGCCGCGGAAACAACAGTGCATTAACGAGATCTTTTGCTTACGCATCAATTTCCAGCCTTATTATAGAATCCTGTACAACCAAGATTCTTTACCACCAGGACTATTACGAGCCTCTATATGATGAGGGATGTCTAGCAGTTTGTCGGAGAGAACGTGTTTTTTCGGAGGAAAGTGCGCTTGGAGGCCGTTTTGAGGTCAAGATACGGGCTACAGACGCGATTTTGCCCTCCCACAGCACGATAAATGAGGTCGGCAGGCTTCTCTCCGACAGACTGCTAGAAGGAAGGCATCCTTCGGGCAGATTAAAGCTTTCCACAGATGGTCGTGTTATCTACTATCACCCGCCGACCGTTACGCCCACATACATAAAAGTGGTACCTACAATTGGGCCTAATCTATGAGGTCTGTTATTCCCTCGTTCAACAACACATAAGCCGCGTGGCGAGTCCGTTCTGTCAGGAATGGCCTTCCCTTTCTCGGTGACGTATGTCTACAAGACGCATTTACTAAGGGATAGCCCTGGCGTATCAACGTTGTGGCCGTAAGGCTATCCTCAGGGCACAGAGGGACATTGCCGCCAAACATGGCTGTTACTCATCTTTAGTCATAGTGATAGCCTTGGCGAGTAGAGCAAGCGCCTGAGCGCGCTGCGAACTCTGCACATGCCTATACACCTTCATGGTGATGCGGGGATCACTATGGCCGAGAGCCTCACTTGCTGCCTTCAAGTCTGCCCCGGCGTCAATCATTAAGCTTGTCGCCGTATGTCGCAGGTCATAGACGCGAATACGCGGCACGCCGGCCTGGGTGCATAGGCGCTGAAAGCGCCGCTGCGTGTTGCGATGGTCGATAGGCGTGCCGACCTCGGTCGTACACACCAGCCCTGACTCCGTCCATTGTGTGCCCGCGACCGACCGCACCGTGGCTTGACGAATGCAATGTGCGCGCAGCTTCTCGATTAGCGGCGCCGGTAGGTGCAATGTACGCGTTCCCGACGGGCTCTTCGTGCGCTCACTCTCGAAGGTCTTACCACAGACAGTGGGACGCGCCCGCACGACCTGTATGGTGCCATTGTCCAGATTGACCGACTCCCATCGTAAGCCGGCGATTTCCGATGGGCGCATCCCTAGATAGCAGGCGAGCTGCCAGAAGGGCGAATAGCTGTCCTGATCGGCGGCGGCAAGGAAGCGAAGGACCTCGGACGCGGTCCATGCCTTGCCTTCGCGTGGGACGTGGGAGGGTGCCGTGGTCCGAGCGACGGGGTTGAGGGTGATGTGCCCGAGCCTCGTGGCCTCGTTCAGCGCGATGTTGAGGATAGCACGCGCTTTCCGTGCCGTGGCAGCATGCGGCAGACCGTCGATCCACTTCTGCACGAGACCTGGCGTCAGCTTGCTCAGCATGGTGCCGGCAAGGGGCGTATCGGCGATCGTATGCTTGATCAACCAGGCATAATTGGTCACGGTGATGGGCCGTGCCGTGCGGGCTTTCCGTTGCAGCCACTCGCTGAGGTACTCGTTTAGCGTCGTCTTCGCCGTTGCCCCGCTGAGACCCTGAGAGATCTCTGTTTCCCAGGCCTTTGCGCCTTTCTTTGCGTCGGTCTTGCTGGCGTATGACCGCGATTCCTGGATCGGCGTCCCGTCTTTCTCATAGCCGACCACGACGCGGATGCGGTGGACGACCGTGCCATCCTTTTTCCTGTACTGACTGAAATGTGCCATGTGCCCTTCCTATCGGGTCGCCGATGACGTTTCTTTATCTGTCCTGCGGTCACGACGCTTCAGATGTATGCGCAAGTCGCTCCACTGCCGCGCGCGGAATGAGCACGCGCCGGCCGAGGCGGACACTGGGTAGTTCTCCTGTGTGAACCATCTCCCAGCATAAGGTTGTGCCGACGCCGAGGAGGCGGGCGGCCACGGGGACCGACAGCAGGAGCGGCTGGTGATCTTGATTGTGAGGTTGCCGCATCGACTCTCCAATCCCTGTTGTGGTTACCATCTTTCGACCTCCTGTCGATTCATTCAGGGCTTGTGACGCTCTCCTGACGTCGCCTGATTGGCCTTTGACTCTCATAATACACCATAAAGCTAAAAAGTGTAATATGAAAAGAGTGAAGACACATACTGAGCGAGGTCGAGGGCATAACGACGGCCGAGCTGCACAGTACGATCTGCTGCCAATCTGGAGTCACCATATGCCTCTGAAAAGTCCGACTACCACACCATTACCCGATGAGATTTACGACGAGTGGGCACCTTTGCTTGGCGAGGCCGAGCTGAAAGTGCTGCTTTATATTGTGCGCCGGACGTTGGGATTTCGGAAGGAAGCGGACGCGATTAGCCTGACGCAGTTCTGCGAGGGGATCGTGCGGCGGGACGGACATGTGCTGGACAGGGGCTGTGGTATCAGGAGCCGGCCCAACGTCGTTCGTGCCTTGAAGCATCTCGAGGCGAAGGGACTCATCCGCGCCTCGAAGGTGCGGACGGTCGCTGGCGACAAGGGCGTGACCGTCTATGCACTGCTCTGGGATCGCGACGAAGCGGCAGGAGCGACAGAGGGTGGTGTTGTTCCGGCACTACCGTGGTGTCGTACCGATCGCAAGGTAGTGTCGGAACAACACCACCGTAGTTCTCCCACAACACCTACAACAAACAGCGTCTCAACAAACACACAACAAGACAGTGTCTCAACACGCGCGCACACCCGTGCGAAAAGCGCTGACGGAGAACGCGTTCTTTCGAACGACGGCGCGGACGGCCCTAAACGGTCGTCTAGCTCGGTCGATCCTTTGTGGCAAGCGGTTCTGGATGATTTGCGTGCATCGATGACCGCCGAAAACTATGCTATGTGGTTCGCTGCTGCCCACGCCGAGCCGCGTACAGGCCGCATGTTGACCGTACGGGTGCCGACAGTGATGCATGAGCGGTGGCTCGACACCAAGCTTCGATTGCGTATTGAACAGGTCTTGCGGAGTCTGGGGCAGTCCGACATCCAGATCGTTTTTCGGGCAGCATCATGACGCTGCCGCCGCTACCTTGTCGCGTGAGTAGCCCATCACGTACGCTTCAAGGCAGTGATACTGTCAGGGAGAAAGATGCGATGACCGTTGGGGACATCATCAGCACGGGACGCAAGCGGGCCGGCCTAACCCTAAAGGAGGTTGCGTCTCAGGTCATGAAGGACGATGGAGCGGCCATCTCTATCACCTACCTGAACGACGTCGAACATAACCGTCGCCCAGCGCCGTCGCCTGCCTTGCTTAAACAACTGGCCGACACGCTCCACCTTTCATACGAATACCTGCTGTTCCTCGCGGGTGATCTGCCCGACGACCTTCAGGACGACTCCTATACCCCCGAGGCGGTCGAGGCAGCTTTCCAGGCGTTCCGACGGACCCTCAAAGAGCAATCGCCGTCGACCGACGAGTAGGATCGGGCCTCTGGAAAGAGTAGGCTGCGCATTCAGGCCTTGACGTAACACACACTAATAGAACATAATTTCTACTATTGCGGTGATGACGACGCTTGTTGTTGTGGTATCGTCGGGGCGAGAAGGGGGTGGTGAGATGCGTTGGGTACGGGATAGCACGGGACGATTCAGGTGGAGACCGTTCCTCGAGGCCGGCGAGATCGATGTGCTCTGTGAACAACGCATCACCCAGTTCCTGTTCGCTCTCTACGGTAGCGTGGCGTATCCTCTCTCCACCGATGATCTGACACGCTTGATCGAGCAGGACGTGGATGACCTCGATCTCTTTGCCGATCTCTCGGCACTCGGGGATGACAGCGCCATGGTCGAAGGGGTGACGACGTTCGTGCCTGGGCATCGGCCATGCATCCAGATCGCAGGGTATCTTTCCGAAGACAGCCGGAAGGAAGCGCGCCTACGTACAACGCTGGCACACGAACTTGGCCATGTGCTCCTTCACGACTTCACGGGTGAACGGGAGGATGCGCCACGACCGCGGCAAGCCGACGACCCCGATACAGCGTCGACGACACTGTGTACCCCATGGGCGATCGGAACCTGGCCGCCTGTGGATTGGATGGAGTGGCAGGCCAACTATGCGAGCGGCGCGCTGCTCATGCCTCGCACGGCGGTCCAGCAGGCGCTCTTCCCGAGCACTGAGCGTCACGCTGCATCGAGTCCGGTGGCGGGCGGTCTGGGTCGTGCGATCGATATCGTGCAGGGCAGTTTTATGGTGTCGGACGCGGCGGCGCTGGTGAGACTGCGCCAACTAGGATACGTGCCGGCTCTCGCTCGCGACCGAGATGAGTAGCCATCTGTATGCATATTGTGGGTGACGCGTGCTATCGCACCGATGTGGACCTGCCGCGAGTACGAGCGCAAAGACTGGGATAGGAGAGAGAATAGTCATGCCGGAGGGATACCCAGACCCAGAGGCGGTTGATCTCACGCTCCTGGCACAGGCGGAGACCGCAGCGCAGCCCGCATGGTCCGAGACTAGCACGGATTTGAACGTCAATTTGCTCGTCCTCGACCTGGGCGGTGGCGTACCCGAACACTGGAACGATGAGGTCGATATATTGTTCGTCGGCATCGCGGGCGCGGGGACGATCACCATCGAGGGGACGCGTCATAGACTGGCGATGGGTCACGCCCTCGTCGTCCCTAAAGGGGTACGTCGGGGCGTCGAGGCGTCCGAGGGCCGCTTTGCATATCTGACGTGCCATCGCCGGCGTGCCGGTCTATGGCCCACCGGTGTACCTCGTCCCGGTGCAGGTAAGGAGACAGAAAAAGAGGCGTCGTCGCGTGGCGCGCCTGGCGACGATGTACAATAGGACGCAGTGGAGGCCATGCTCACGACGCGCGCCTCCCGACAGTGCCAGCGATGGAGCGATACATGAGCCATGTTGATACCATTCTTACCCTCATGGGTAGCCATCCATGCTTGACGGATCGGCAGATTTCCGAGCGCACGGGCATTGTGCCGGTGCAACAAGTGAATGCGATCTGCCGCAGGCTAACAGAGCAGGGTCTTATGTATCGCACACAGGACTCGTTGGGCCACGTCGTCAACAGTCTCGCCTCCTCCGGCACGGACGAGTTCCCCGCGCGGTCCGGCTGCCAGCAGCCGTCCCGTCCATCCACTCAGCCGCCGGCTGCTCAGACTGATCTGTGGGAGCAGCTCAGTCATCTCGACCCGATGCGCACGCTCGTCGTCATTCCGTGCTCGAGTAGGAAGGTGTCGGGAGGCGGTTCAACAGGCGGCACGGCGGTCGCCGATAGCGTCCCCGTAGGAGTCGCCGCCGACCTGATAAGCGCGCGTGCACAGGTGGCGCTGAAAGCATCGCTCGACACCTCGGCCCTGCGCCCGGCCTGGCTCCGCTATGCGGGAACGTTCTACAAAGCGGCCCATGACGCGCTCCTCGATGCCACGCAGTGCGGCGCCCATGTGCTCATTCTGAGCGGTGGGTACGGTATGCTATCGCCGACGGAGCCGATTGGGACCTACAACGCCGCGCTGAACAGAGCGTGGTGGCCCCCCGGCTTGCTGGGTTGTTGCCTCGTCGCGTATGCCGCGTATCATGGGCTGACCGAGATGGTCGCTTTCCTGGGCGGTCACACAGCGTATGCGGCGGTGGCCCGAACAGCCTCATGGCACATGAACGGTTTTTCTCAGGCCGTCCTCATCTCACCCAACCGTGCCGGACGGGGCGGTGCAATGGTCGTGGTCCCGCGGGCAGCGGGAGAGGCCTTCTCGGCCTTCTGGCGAGGAGATCTGACGGCAGACTGGGTGAGCACAGATGGCCTCAAAGTGGATGCGGAAGCGCTGCTATGAAGCCGCCACTAGCAGATTCCAGCGAGGTCACGCGACTCGTCGAGGCGCTCCGCGATCCGCGTACTGCTGAGCCAGCGAGCACATTCCCTCGGGACACCGTCGCGGCGAAGCAGCCGGGACTATACGCTTGGTGGGTAGACGCGGAGGGGCTGCGTGTCTTGGTCGAGCAGCTGCAGACGTCATTGCCCTCGCTCATCTATGCCGGTCTGGCCGGCGCGACGCACTGGCCATCTGGGAAGCAGAGTACGACGACGCTGTGGTCGCGCGTTCGTACCATGCATCTACGGGGCAACATCCGTAGCTCGACCTTTCGGCAGACGCTGGCAGCGCTCCTCGTGGAGTCGTTGTCGCTCCAGGTCGTCGGCTCGAATCGCTTGACGCCTGCCAGTGAGCAGCAGCTATCTGCCTGGATGGCCGATCACTTGCGGGTTGCTGTACAGCCGTACCCAGATAAAGAGACACTCGGAGCGATGGAACGGGCGATTCTCACGAGGCTTGATCCTCCGCTCAACCTGGACGGCATGGCGCCGTCGCCAATGAGGGCGGCGGTGGCGGATCGACGATATCACCTGGCGCACCCGATGTGAGGCGTGCGACCGTGTTAACTATGGGCCTCCAGTCCGTGCTGTCTATCGTTGCTGAGCCCAGTACTGCGTCCCGCTACATCGCGGGCGAGCAGGAGGAAGGTGACCAACGCCATGCTCCCGAGGACGGCGATCACAACGGCCATTGGTAGAGCCGTCGCTGTCCCGCCGATGCCGACAAGGGGTGCGGCGGCCGCTCCAATGACGTACTGCAATACGCCCAGGAGCGCCGACGCACTCCCGGCGGTGCTCGGGTGGCCGGAGAGTGCCAGCGTCGCGGCGTTGGGCAGGACGATGCCCTGACTGGAGACGACCACGAAGAGCCCTGGCAAGACGCCGATCAGGCCGACGTGGCTCGCGACGGCTACGAGCAATACGATCCCGCCGAGGGCCGTCATCACCAGCCCCACGGTTAGCAGACGAGGCAGCGGTACCAGATCAACGAGCCGCCCGTTGATCTGGCTGGCCGCCATGATCCCCAGTGCATTGCCCCCGAACACGACGCTGAAAAGTTGAGGCGAGACGCCGTAGATGTCTTGCAGCACGAAGGGGGAGCCGGATATGTACGCAAACATGGCGGCGAAGGATAACCCGGAGGAGCGCGCGTAGCCGACGAAGAGACGATCCGCGAGAAGTCGCCGGAACGTCATCAGGGTCGCCGGGAGCCCGCCGGTATGGCGGTCGGCGGGGGCAAGCGTTTCGCCGAGTCCGGTTGCCGTGGCCAAAAGGAGGAAAGCCCCGATAGCGGCCAGGACGATGAACACGCCGCGCCAGGTGGTGATGCGGAGGAGCTGTGCGCCGATGATCGGGGCGAGGATGGGCGCGAGGCCATTGACGAGCATGAGCAACGAGAAATAGCGGGCGGCGGCGACGCCGGCGTACCGGTCACGCACGACGGCCCGTGCAATGACGATGCCCGCCGCGCCCGCGAGACCCTGAATGAACCGCAACACGATCAGTGCGCCGATGGATGGCGCGAGGACGCACAGGAGCGACGCAACCGTATAGGCGGCCACACCAACCAGGAGGGGGCGACGACGGCCCAGTGCATCGCTGAGCGGGCCGGCGACTAACTGGCCCAGAGCGAGGCCGAGCAGGCAACCGCTCAAGGTGAGTTGCACCTGCGAGGCGCTGGCGCCGAAGCCCCGGCCGAGCGCGGGCAGGGCCGGTAAGTACATATCGATAGAGAGCGGCGCGAACGCGCTCAGAGCACCCAGAATGAGCAGCAGACGGACGCAGCGGCCCATTCCCGCCGGGTCGGTCCTACTGATGGCCATGCTCACGTAGCCACTCCATGAACTCCGTCGCCACGATGCGCGCGCCGGTGACGCCATCGGACGCGGGTGAACAGAGATAAAGGATCGGCTCCGCCATGACGTCCGGGGACAGCAGACGATCGCGCATCTCTGGCGGTACATCGTCGGGGATCATGCCGGTCGCGGTGGCACCCCCTGGCAGGAGCATGTTGACGTCGACCCCATGCGGCCGCAGATCTTCGGCCATGATCAATGAGAGCGACTCCGCCCCCGCGCGGGACGGCCCGTAGGGGACGAAGCCGCGCCGGCGCATCGTCTCGTGATTCATGCTGATGTTCACGATCTTGCCGTGACCAACTTGCAGGAACAGCGGGACGACGGCCGCGGCGACGCGGAAATAGCCGGTGAGGTTGGTGTCGATGACGGCGGTGAATCCCTCCTCCGATACCTCCCAGAAGGGCTGTGGATCCCTCAGGAACGCTGGATTGACCGTGCGCATGCCAATGCCGGCATTATTGACGAGGACATCCAGGCCGCCCCAGGCGTCCTCGATCGTCGCGATCGCACGGGCGATGGACTCCTGGCCTCGGACATCCAGGGACACAGCAACCCCCTCTGCCGTGCCGACGGTGCTCTCGTTGATTGCCGCACGGAGCCGCTGTGCATCCCGTCCGCCGAAGGCCACACGCGCCCCCGCGCTCACGAGTGCCCGCGCCATGGCGAACCCCAGGCCACTTGACGCGCCGGTTACCAGAACACGCCGCCCCGTGACATCCCACTCCTTCGGCGTCGCCGTCATGGTCCTCCTCCTACCGATTGACCGCTTGGAGCGTGTGTTCCGGATAGCGGGTCCCGGCTACAGCGCCGCGCGGCGCCGCCTCATCGATCCGGCGCAGGTCGTCGGGCGTGAGAGTCACCTCTAGCGCTGCCACGTTCTCTTCTAGATACGCGCGGCGCTTGGTCCCTGGAATCGGCACGATGTCCTCACCCTGCGCGAGGAGCCAGGCGAGGGCTAACTGGCCGGGGGTGCAGCCCTTCTCCTGCGCGATCTCCCGCACGCGGGCGACCAGATCAAGGTTCTTCTGGAAGTTCTCGCCCTGGAAGCGTGGGCTCGTGCGTCGATAATCATCGGGGGCCAGGTCCTCGAAGCGCGTCAACTGGCCGGTCAGGAAGCCGCGTCCGAGCGGGCTGTAGGCGACGAAGCCAATGTCGAGGTCGCGGCACGTCGCCAGGATCTCGTCTTCGGGGTCGCGGCTCCAGAGCGAGTACTCCGTCTGGAGCGCCGCGATCGGGTGCGTGGCCGCCGCGCGGCGGATCGTGGCGGGAGCGGCTTCCGAGAGGCCGAGGTAGCGCACCTTACCCTGCTCAATCAGCCGGGCCATCGCGCCGACGGTCTCTTCGATGGGTGTGTTCGGATCGACGCGGTGTTGGTAGTAGAGGTCGATGGTCTCGACGCCCAGGCGACGCAGGGATGCTTCGCAGGCCGATTGCACGTAGTCGGGGCGGCCGTTAACCCCCTGGAAGCTGCCGTCGGGGCCGCGCACGTTGCCGAACTTGGTGGCGAGCGTGACCTCATGACGGCGCTCCTTGATCGCCTGGCCGACCAGCTCCTCGTTCCGGCCGACGCCGTACATGTCGGCGGTATCGAGGAAGGTCACGCCCAGGTCAAGGGCGCGGTGAATCGTTGCGATCGACTCAGCATCGTCGCGCCCGCTATAGAAGTCGGACATGCCCATGCACCCGAGGCCAAGGGCCGAGACAGACAACCCGCTGCGTCCCAGGGGTCGGTGTGGTAGCGTCATTACTCGTCTCACTTTCATTGATTAGGCGTGTCATCGTGTGTGCCCCCGTCGCTTGGGATAGATTGCGCCCACACGAGGGGGTACGCACTTTGGCAGCGCGTGTGCATCATAGGGAACGGGGCGCGCCCTACCACGGCACCTCGGAACCGTCGTAGCGGAGGTAGCGCCCCGTATCCTGGAGCGTCAGCCCGTCGATCACGGTGACGAGCCCTCGGCCTGATTCTACCGGCTCCAGGTCCGCCTCGGAGCCCCCCATATCGGTCTTGACCCAGCCCGGGTCGATCATGATGGTGGTAATCCCGTGGTCGCGGACATTCCAGGCGAAGGTCCGCGTCATCATGTTAAGGCCGGCCTTGCTCGCGCCGTAGCTGTAGTCGCCGCCCTTGGTGTTATACGTCAACGAGCCAGCCCCCGACGAGATGTTGACGACACGGGGCGTGGTTCCAGCACTCAGCAACGTCAGGAAGGCTTGTGCCACGCGCACAGGCGCGACGACGTTGATGTTGAAGATGGTGAGCGTGCTCGTGTCGTCAAGCAGGTGCTGCCCGTCCGGTCCGTCAACAGTGGTATCGCCGGGATTGGCGGCGGCGTTGTTGATGAGGACATCCAGCGCCTCGACCTCCCCATGCGCCTGCCGGACCGCCGCCGTGAGTGAGGCAAGGTCGGTGACCTCCAGCGGGAGGACGCTCACATGACCGCTGTGCTGGTCAACGAGGGCGCGCAGGTCAGGCGCACGCTCGATATCGCGGCAGCCTGCCAGGACGCGATCGCCGCGCTCGGCATACTGTCGCGCGAGTTCCAGCCCTATTCCCCGTCCTGCTCCTGTAATGAGTACGCGTTGCATCCGTATCCCTTTCATTCAATACATCCATAGATGGTCACTCTATCTCTTGCAACGACCGTGCCGTGGAGCAAGCTGTGAGAGAGGAGGCGGAGAGCACGCTAGTATTACAACGAGATATTGCAAATATGAGACCACGACAAGCGTTATCCGCGGTTCCATCGACGGCTTGATTCGCATAAACGCAATGACTCAATCAGTGCCGCACGCGTGGCTTTATCGGTTCTAGGTATTTCCTCGCTTTGAAGTCTCGTTGAAATACTAGTACGTCCATGCAGTGTGCCGGTGATCTGCTGCTGGCACGAGCGCGGGCACAAACGACACGAGGTGGGACGCTAGTATCCTAACCCGTACCACCCGGTGTGCGCGATCCGTAGCGGCGGACCGACAGGCACGCAGCCCGCCTGTATCACCTAAACTGATAAGGAGAGAACGATAAGCGAGGGGGCGCGATGACCAACAGCGGGCTCGAGATACGTAGAAACGGATGTCTGACATGGGAGGGGTGCTGCAACGTGCGCGACCTCGGTGGTCTGATGACGGAGTCGGGGCGGCCGATCCGGCATGGGGCCTTGGTACGCGCCGACACAGTCGGCAAACTTACACTTGGTGGCCTGGCTGCACTCGAGGCGCACGGTGTCCGGACGATCATTGATCTGCGCGATCCTGAGGATGCGGAGGCGACGTACCCGGACGCTCCGACGCTCACGCGCCATCGGTGTCCCCTGATGGACGCGGACGATTTCCGCTTTGTCGACGCGCTCCCGGCGACCGACACCCTTGGCGCGCTCTACTGCCGTCTGGCCGACCGACATGGCGCTGTGCTCGCCGAGATTATCCAGCTGATCGTGGCCTCGCCGCCCGGAGGCGTCATCATCCATTGCCGCATCGGCAAGGATCGCACCGGTGTGGCCGTCGCCATCGTGCTGGACCTGCTCGGTGTCGATCGCACGGAGATCGTGCGCGACTATGAGGCGAGCGCTGAGGGGCTGCGTGACCAGATTGAGGAGCAACTACGGGCGCTGATCCATGATCCAGCCGCGCACGAGCGCGAGCAGCGCAACAGCTTGTCGTATATGGGCAACATGGAGCGTTTCCTCGCCCACATCGACGACCACTACGGAGGAACGGTGGCCTTCCTCAGTTGCCACGGCGTCATAGCCGCCGACCAAGACGCGCTTATGGGCCGCCTCACCGCTCCAGATGACCGGTAGATAGGCGTGCCGGCTGTAGGCCGTCCCGATGATGAGCGTGACGCGCGTCGTAGGTCGCCGTGTAGGGCGCTGAGTCGCGTCTGATATCGTCGTGGTGTTACCCAGGGATGATGCTTGCTGCCGTGACAAACGGCGACGGCGTCACCGGCCCGAACAAGTGGGCATGGTACACTTTCGCTAACTCCAGACCAGACTACTCATGCGGCGTTTATGACACAACCAGGTGCGCCATGCCGGATTCTGATACAACTCTCAAGGACTTGCGTGACCGGGTGGCGGTGTTCGTCCGCGAACGGGACTGGGAGCAGTTCCACACTCCGAAGGATCTGGCCAGCGCCATTGCCATCGAAGCCGCTGAATTGATGGAGCTCTTCCTGTGGCGGAGTGCGGCCGAGGTTGAGAACATCGCGGCAGGGCCTAAAACCCGGCAGACGGTGCACGATGAGCTGGCCGACATACTCATCCTCTGCTTGAGCCTCGCGAATAGGCTTGGGGTTGATGTGGCGGACATTGTGCTGCGGAAAATGGAAGCGAACCGCGTGAAATATCCCGCTGACGTTGTACGGGGCAGCGCGGAGAAGTACACACACTATCTGTCCGAGCGCGCGGACACTTCACACTCAACGAGCAATTGATAGGGGAGTGATGCAGCTGTTTGTTGGTGTCACGGACTACGACTGGTTCCAACTTCATGCTAGTAAGCCGCGCGTGGAAGAGGTCAACTTTTGGAGGCCGTCACCCAGCGCTGGGTTTAAGGCGCTACAGCCCGGTGGACTCTTCCTATTCAAGCTCCATGCGCCGCGCAATGTCATCGCTGGCGGTGGGTTCTTTGCGCGCTTCGTCCAGTTGCCCGTCAGCCTGGCCTGGCATGCCTTCGGTGAAGGTAATGGGGCTCGATCCCTTGCCGAGGTACGGACACGTATCGGTAAATATCGTCGCCAGCCTATCGAGGCGCGGGAGGATCCGGTCATCGGTTGTATTTTGCTCGAAGAGCCTTTTTTCTTTGACGAGCCGGACTGGATCCCGATACCCGCCGATTTCAGCCTAAACATTGTGTCGGGCAAAGGTTACGATCTGGCTACACAAGCGGGCCATAACCTGTGGCAACAGGTTGGCGAGCGTCTTGGCGCGCAGCGATTACGTCAGCCTGAGCTTGGGCCGGCCGCTACGGCAACTGTTGAGGGGGCACGCTACGGTACACTGTCCCTTGTGGCACCTCGTTTGGGGCAAGGGAGCTTCCGTGTCCTGGTGGCCGAAGCCTATCGACGGCGCTGCGTGATGACTGGCGAGAAAACGTTGCCCGTGCTCGAGGCGGCGCACATACGGCCCTACGCCGCAGGTGGCACGCACTCTCTCGATAACGGCCTCTTGCTACGCAGTGATCTCCATACCCTCTTCGACCTCGGTTACGTGACGGTGGACCCAGACGACCGCAGGATCGTGGTCAGTCGTCGCATCCGCGAAGAATACGAAAATGGCCGACATTACTACGCTTTGCATGGCATGACAGTTGCTCAGCCCGATGAGCAGAGTAGTACCCCCGCGCGGGACAATCTCTTCTATCATGCGCAGGCGATTTTTCGCGGTTGAGGCATCTGTCAGGACTGTTCGATCCCCGTCGTGCTGCCCTTCCTTAGTACTACAACGTTACTTCGCTAGAATCACCTGTGGAGACCGTCGGACAAGGGGGCAAGCTGGCCGCTAAACTGAGGGGTCGCACGCCTGCTTCCGGTTCGCTAGCGCGGCCTAAGGGGACAAGTAACGTTGTAGTATTAGGTCAGTCTTATCAACGCGGTAACACGTTCACTTCCCAGGCAGGGCAACCAGGCTGGGGTAACCTACAAGAGTCATCGAATCGACGCGGTATCCTGTGTCCATGAGCGATCTGGAGCACCGTCGCCTGCGTACGGACCTCGTGCTCGCTCGTAATACCATTTCGTCGTTGATTTGCTCCGTGCGTCGGGATTCGGTGCCCATACGATCCGTGATAGGTTCTCCAGTTCAAGGCGCCTTATATTAGAGGTGCGCTCCTCATGCGCTGCAGCACGACCGTAGAGAGCCGCCGTACCAATGCGTTCGTGTAACCGAAGACGTATTTAGCGCTCACGCTGAGCCTCTTTATCTTGGTAAGTTAACTATCTTGGTAAGTGGCCTCTCTTTCGGGTCCATGCTTGCTATAGTGATAGTTGAGCCTGCTCTTCTTCTGCTTATGAACCTATCGTTGGCTCCCGCTTACCTAGTGCATGGCTGGTAAAAGTGGGCAGCGCGTAACGCGTAACCATGCGTGGGCTTTGTTTTTCTAACTCATATAGGTGGGTGTCTCAGTTTGCGGTGGCCTTAGGATGATTGCAGATGACATTGGAACGCGCTAACGTTGGTAGGCAATTAAGGTTGCTGCCAGAGGCAGAGACTCAAACGCCGCAGGGGGAGTACTCGTTACTCTTCGATGACCAACACAGGACCACTAGCAATTCAGCTTCAAGCCAACCCAGCCCGGTTGAGGTATTCGAAGATGAGGTCCTGGGAGAGTTGTTGTGGAGCCCTGCCGTTGCTCTCGATCCAAAGCATCGACCACAGACGTGGGATCGGCCAGCGGGGACCGTGCGTCGTTCCTGGTGCAAATATCCCCAAGAAGCGCACCTTGTTGACGTTGCTGCAGGACGATATCGACGGCTTACGGTTGACGAAATTGCGCTTATACAAGGTTTCGAGCCATCGTGGTTTGAGGTCCCCGGCGTCTCGACGCGCAGCCGAATCAAGGCAATCGGCGATGCGGTGCCTCCGCCGCTCGCCCGAGCAATCTTGCAATCAATTGATAAACTTTGGTCATGGAATCATCGAACAGCAGTCGAGATATGCGCTGGATCCGGCGGCTTGGCGTCGGGGGCATGTGAAGTACAGGGTATGGAGCATCTCGGCTTAATTGAGATGTGGGAGCCCGCATGCCAAATCTTGCGTCACAGTAAGCCTTGGCCCGCCGACTGGGTCGCCTGTATAGATGCGCGCGCTTACGATTTTGCATCGCTTCGCGGTCAAGTAGGCTTACTCTCTGGAGGGCCGCCCTGTCAGCCATGGTCGTTAGCTGGCCATCATAAGGGTGTTTTCGACCCGCGAGACTTGCTGGCTTATATTCACGAAATCGTAGGCGTCGTCGAGCCAGAGGTATTTCTATTCGAAAACGTGCCAGGTTTAGCCAGCGAACAAAATCGTGACTACCTCCAAGCTGTAATTGAACGGTTGCGGTGCCCGACTACGTCAAATGTTGGCTATAGCGTGATGGCAGCAATCCTGAATGCGGCAGATTTTGGGGTGCCACAGGTTCGCCGACGCGTCTTTCTATTGGGCGTTCGAGATGCGCCGGCCTCTCTTGCGTATCGTGTTTTTGATCGCGTCTATGCGCGGGCAACGCATCGTGATCCGACTCATGCCCATCCCCATAGACAGCCATGGGTGACGCTGCGCGACGTTCTTGGATCTCGACCGGATCCTGGCGGATGGCGGCGATGGCTAGATTCGTCATTGGTTGCTGGGAATCGACCGTGATGATGACAGTACAAAGTCAAAGACAAGACGAACCGAACGGTCCGGCGAATGAGCCGAGTTATAAGCGTATCGAGTTGGTATGGCCGGGCAAGGCCATGGTTCCAGTTCGGCTAGATGACGGTAGTTGGAGCCTTGTCGATAGAGATGGTGTGCAACGTCAATACGCATTTTGGCCTGAGGAGCGCATTGCTTCGGAGGATGCGGTCGATGACTCGTTGGTGGTTACCGGCGACCGGCTGGCCGTACTGGCTACCCTAAGCCGAACCTTGCCGCACGGGGTCAAGATGGTATACGCGGACTTGCCGCGGGTTGTCCTGGATGATCAGACTCGTGTGTTCAGAGGAACTGCGGAGCAAACTTGGTCTACTTTTCTTTCGGTCGTGCGAGCACATATGCAGGCTCTACTACCACTCCTATCACGAGATGCCGTCGTGATTGCGCACGTCGGCGATGCCGAGGAGCCGTATGTCAGGCTCGTACTAAACGAGATTTTCGGACCGACAAATCATGTGGGGACGATAGTTTGGCAGCGGTCCTACGCACCAAGAAACATGCGTGGCATGAAGGAATTCACGGCGACCCACGATCCCATTATTATATTTGCAGTTGACAAACAATATCTTTCACCAGTCGCACTTCGCCGGCTTCCCAGGGGTTACTCTCTAACGGACGAGGATCCGCGAGGCGCTTGGAAAGCTGAGCACAAGGGTGCGCGAAGTCGTCGGGAAAACTCCGACTTCGAGACGAATCTGCCTCCATATCACTGGCGTCTTGTTGACGGTGACTTGCCACCAGGGCTTTGGCGCATTTCCCCGTTGTCGGGTGTTATTTGGGGTACTCCGACAACGCCTGGCATGTATGAATTTACGGTCGAGACCGAGGATTCCCTTGGCGTTACGAGCCGGGCAACTTTTCACTTAGATGTCCAATCGAGCGGCGAGACAACATGGCCTAAAGAAGTACCGTGGTTGGTTGGAGATCTCCCCGTGGAAGACGTGCCATTGACTGTCGTGACGCGTGATTTACCGGGAGCCGTGGTGGACGTCGAGTACTCGGCGATTCTCGAAGCTAAGGGTGGCAAGCCCTTTAGGGACAAGAGGCGCCCAGGACCAGGTCGCTACTGGGAATTTGCATTTGACAGCCTCGTCAAGGCAGTGTTGCGTGATGCGGTTTATTTTGGGCGAGATGGTGCCGCGATTCCGCATCCGAAGAAATATGTAAGGACAATTGGGGGTACGGAGTCAGAAAACCAGCAGACTTGGTGGCCCGCTCGTGATTTGCGTAAGGGCAAGGGCGACGATGAAGGCGACATCGTGATGGGGTATACCGAGGATGCCACGAAACACCTTAAGAAGATGGTGGAGCTTGGCCTTATCTCTGAATTGGTGACGACTTCGAAACCGGAGCCATTGCTGGAGCGGCTAATACAACTCTTCAGCAACCCTGGTGAAACCGTCCTGGAGTTATTCGGCGAAGCCGCAGCCTTATCTAGCGTGGCTGTTAAGACTGGACGCCGCTTTGCTTACTTTGCCTGGCAGTACTGAGCAAGAAATCCGGCTCTTGAATAACTGTGGGCTGCCACGGCTAAGGGCCGTGATTACCGGGCAAGACCGTGGCTTGGAGGAGAGCGGTGAAGGAACTAGTGTTCGACGAGGTTCCTATATTTCATACGACGGCGGAGGTTCCCTTATTAGGCTCTCGGTCACGCAACCGATTGCACGGCGTGGCCAGGAGGATGAGTACCCGTCGCTTGAGCCAACAGCCTTCACACAAGACGACGCCGATCTTCGTCAGCTAATCGTGACGGCAGAAGGGTTTTTGCCGTGTAGTAATGTTTCGCGGGTTGCTGGAGTATCCTTTGATGGTCGAAGTGCCGCAGTAGTCTTTTCGGTCAGCTCATTTCTTACGCAGGCAGAGGTGAACGAGGTGTGCTCATCCTTGGCCGACGAATTCGATCGCTTGCAGATTTACTATTTCCGGTCCAGTGAGGACTTCAGTCCTGAGCAAGTCTCGCAGAACGTAGTCTTTAGACGCATTCCGATGGATTTATCAATTTAGACCAAATACGTGGAGTAGACAATACAGTGTCAGTACGCAAATACCGTCTTGAGGTGGCGTTGGAGCGGGTCCTTCACGCGACGCACTTGCGGCGACCCCAAAAGGAGGCTTTGGAGAAGGTTCATCGTATCATTGTTCATCTCGATCGTGACCTACCTGAAATGGAGCCAGACGAGCTCGCTGTCAAAGTACGGGAGCTCTATCCGCATTTCGTGTTTGTCGACAATATCCCCCAAATGACGGTCGCGCTAGCAACGGGAGTTGGCAAGACGCGTCTCATGGGAGCCATTGCTGCGTATCTTTATCTCGGGCGCCAGTCCGAAAACGTACTCTTGCTGGCTCCGCGAGCTGCCATAGTTCGGAAGCTTGTTGAGGAAGTACAGACAGGCTCATCTAAATACATCTTTGTTGACCCTTCCTTGGTACCCGAACCGCGCCTTTGGCATAGCGGTAACCTCGACAGTTTCATGCCTCCATCAATCGAACCTGATCTGTTCAGATATGGTCCGACTGTGTTTGTCCTCTCGCCACAAAGCTTGACTGGCGGTGATCGGAGAGCAGCACGTCAATCCGAATTCTCGGGAACGAGCGTAGTCGATTATTTGTCATCGCGGCGCGACCTCGTTGTCATGGTAGATGAAGCACATCATCTAGGAAGGGTGGCGCAGCAGGAGACGCAAGCTTGGACGTTAGCTGTACGGCAGATCAAACCACGCCTGCAGTTTGGCATGACTGCTACCCCCCAAGAACAAGACCGCAATATCCTTCATGCATACGATTTAAGGACTACTCTACGAGAAAAGCTATACACGAAGGACGTTCGCATCATCGTCCGAGAACGAAGTGAACGCGAGCAGATCTCGGATGAAGATTGGGATCACGTCGCTCTAGATTTTGGGCTGGATCGCCTTGAACGAAAGGACAACGCAATTCAGAACTATCGATCAGCTCATACGTTCCCGAACGTTCGGCCGGTGATGCTTGTTTGTGCCGAGGACACCACGCATGCAGAGTTGATCGCGGCCTGGCTCAAGAATCGTCGGGCTTTCGATGACGCTGAAATCCTCGTTACGCATTCGGCCCGTGCCAAGCGCGAAGAAGATGTCGAGCGACTCGTCGGGATCGACAAGCCTGGGAACCGCATCCGCGTGGTGGTGAACGTTTTTGAATTGACCGAAGGATGGGATGTGTCCAACGTCTATGTGGTCGCGCCCCTGCGGCGGCTCGGCACCTTCCAAGGAGCTGTACAAACGATGGGGCGTGGCTTAAGGCTTCCAGCGGGCCATAGGGTCGACGATGAGGAAGTTGATACTCTCGATTTGCTGTGCTTTGGTCGCCAGTCTTTGCAGGAAATCCTAACATCTGCACTGCGCGACTTTGGCACTTCAGATGACGATGAGAGATACGTGGACGTACAGGGTGCCAACGCCGATGAACTAAATCGAGACATCGCGATCATGGATGTGTCGATTGCTGCACGACGAAAGGTTCAAGTGTCATTGCCACGGATAGTCCGCCAGCCAGTGGAGCCAGACTTGGACTTCGACCCGGCAAGGGTAGGGCGGTTAGTGCAGCAATCTGCAACGGAGTTTGCTCTTGGGGATGAAGATGTGTCCCGAACGACTGAAACGATAAAGTACGACTTCAATACCTTCCGTCGACTCGTTAGCGGGAGAATCGTAGCTGGACTTTCCTACTTAAGTGCTCCCCTTCACGGCCAAGCTATAGATCAGCTCGTTACCCGTTTTTTGGAAGCTCTAGGGCACGTCCATGATCAACCGGTTGGACTCGATTGGATGCTGGTCGCGGAGGTATTAAAGGAGGAAGTGGACAAGCCATACAGACGAAAAGAGGCGATATTTAAGGTTAAAGGTAATGCGACGATGGTCGAGTTCGGGTCATTCATGTGGAAGGTGCCGGCAGTGTTCGAAGCACCGATCCCGTTCCGCGAAATCAGCACATGGGCTCCGAATCTATATCGACTCCCAATTAGCGGATGGAAGCGGTGCGTGCACGATGCGGCTGCGTTCGACAGTGATGGGGAGTATAGGGTTGCATGGATATTGGACCACTCCCCGGATGTCGAATGGTGGGTACGCAACGACCCTCCACGGCTTCGAATCCCGACACCGATTGGCAATTACGAGCCAGACTTTGTAGCAACCCTCCGCATAAATGGGAAAGAGGCTACAACAATTATCGAGGTCAAAGGTGGCATCTTCTGGGCCCCAGACGATTCCGACCCAAGGCTAAAAGCGCGCTCCGCAGACCTGTGGTGTAATGCCGTAAATGGATCGGATGCGGGTAGCTTCTGGCAGCACTGGGTGGTACTAGATTCGGATGTTCGGAAAGCTATTAATATTACGGATTTAGCGGATGTAAGGGTAAAGACGCGCTATACTGTTGAATGATGACGAGTCGATGGTTTGAGGTCGGTGCACTGCTCTGTGGCAGGTTCCTCTTAGTTTAAACCTTTGCTGACCGACGAACCGGATCGGGTGATCCAGTTTCGGAAGTTGCTACTCCTATGGGCCGCCATTTGAGCCGTCAATTCTTTTGGTGGCTGCCGGGAACGTCGCCTTACAAGTACTAGTTACGGAAATGCTTTTGTCTCGTACTCGGGCGGAAGCCGTTGAGCCAGTAGCGCTGCAGCTCTTTGCTCGCTTGCCTACACCAGAGCAATTGGCAGATGCTGATATCGAGGTGATCGCCTCGTTACTTCGTCCACTAGGTCTACATCAGGAAGCACGCTCGTATGATTGTTTCGTGTGCTCGCGTAGTCGTCGCGCAACGCGACGGTTGCGTGCCGCAGGAATTGCAAGAATTGCTTGAACCCCATACCTCGGCCGCTATGTCGCGTCAGCAGTAAGGTGCTTTGCGTACGCCCGAAAAGAAGCGATCGTTGACGCGAACGTATCTCGGGTATATTAACGCATTTTCCTTAGCGTGCCGCCGCCTCTCCTTGAATCCGCGAAAGCGCTTTGGACTTTTGCGGCGACGATCCTTACTCAACGGCACGTAAAAGAATTCAACTGGGCTTTGTTAGATTCGGGGCAGCTAGTGTGCGTACCTATCACACCCAAATGCTACATGCGTCCACTAGCCGCTATATGCAACTACTATCAGTCACATGACCACCTAATTGGTGAGGTAGCCGTTGGCTAAGTTCTCCGGGCCCATCGCCTCCACGTCGTCCACTGTGCCGAGGTGCCCTACGGGGATCGGTACCGGCGGAGCGTCAGGCTGTATCGGGTCCACCGGCAATTCTAAGCGTTGCTATTATTGTTCTAATACATTCCCGTATACCTCGACATTCTGACCATCACGTTTCCCCTCCCAGAGCTTCACCGTGCACGTTCGCCGAAGCAGGTTCTTCCACAGCTGTGCCTGAGCGAACGTCTCCTCGTCAGCACTAAAGACAGAGAAGATGGACCGCGAGGCAACGAGCACCATCTTGCGCTTAGCCCGACTCAGTGCCACGGTTAGCCGCCGTGGGTCAAGGAGGAACTCGCTTGATGCCAAGACATAGGCGCGGTCACTCTCGGTCGCGCTGACCATGATCGCCGTGCGCTCGTCCCCCTGAAAGCGTTCCACGGTATCGACGGCTGAGCACAGGATCGCCCCGGTCGCTGGGTCGCGGAGCGTCAGGGCTGGGATACCGTCACGTAGGGCGGCCCGCTGCGCGCGGTGGGGCACGACGACGCCCAGTCCATGCTCAGGCCCCAGTGCGTAGGTCGCTGGATCGGCCAGCGCCTCCAACACCGGCGTGATCAACGCCTGCTCAAAGGGATTGCGCACCTGGCTGCTCTCCTCGTTATGGACGATCACGACAAGCGTCTGCTCCGGCCGCAAGACGCTCTCTACGAAGGGGTCCTCATGGACCACACGTTGGAGCGTGCCGTGCTGGCGGGAATGATACGCAATCCCATCCTGGTGGTAGATCTCTTGGCGCAGGAATTCGGCCATATCGGCATGGAGGCGGAAGCTCTCCTCAAACCGAATGATGGGCAGGCCGAGCGGTAGGAGTGCGGAAAACAAGGACTCGTAGGTGCGGAACTCCTTGAACGTGCGACGCGGCTCAGTGCTCCAGTCGTGCGCCACAATCGGTGGCATCTGCCGATGGTCACCCACCACAATGAGCTGGCCATCAGGTTTAAGCGGGAGCGCAGCCATCGCGGCTTCCGGGAGGTTCATCTGCGAGGCTTCGTCGAGCACGAGGCAGTCGCAGATCTCATGGCCAAAGATATCCTTGCTCCAGGTATCTTTCAGCAGCCCCCGTATCCCCGCCGGCCCGGCCCCCACCACAACCCACCGGGCCGCAGTGAGCGCCTCCACCGCCGTTGGCGCGCCCGGGTTGCGGTCTCTGTCTTTCGGGAGAACGGTCACTCCCTCAGGTTGGCGCTCTTTGGGTTGCGACCGGAACAGCGGAACCCGCAGCAACTGCTCGTCCATGTAGGCAGCAAAGATGTCGGGGTGAGAGAGCGCCCATCCACGCAGCATCTCGTGCACCTGGCGGACTTTGTGCAGGAGCACGTCGGTGGCTGCGTGGGTGTGGCACGATAGGAACACCCGGAAGTCGCGGTCAGCCGCCATCGCCCCTTGCAGCCGCGCAAAGATGGCGAAGGCCGTCGCGTAGCTCTTGCCTGTCCCAGGTGGACCCTGGACCAGCAGTAGCGGGGTCTCGCCGTGGTCACTGATATAGGCGCGCTTGCTCTCTTCCAACGTGTCAAAGGCCCCGGCTGCCTGGAGCGCGTCGAGTCCTTCCAGAAACCGGGCCTGTGCAGCGGCGGCAGCCGGTGTCCACATTACCGCAGCGGCCGACGGCGTGATCAACCGGTCATAGAAGGTGTTGGGGCGGCCACTCGCCAGCCCTTTCGCGACCTCAAGGCTCATCGCTCCGTAGGGGTTATTGGGGTCCTCGTCGAGCGTGTACAATTGTCCCTCCACGAGCAGCGGCGCGTCCATCGCCGCAAACGTGAACCCCGCCTTGTCGCTTCCTCCCCGCGACTCCTGCATCTCTACAATGGCATAGGCGCCCGTGGTCGGGCCGTTCTCCGCCTGCACCGTGTCGATGCGTACCAACTGGGCGCGAAGGCCGTAGAGCATCTTCTTGGGCGTGGGCGTGAGGGGCTTTTGCTCCGCAACCGGCAGCCGTGAATCAACCGTTGTACGCGGGCACATGACCAGGCGTTTCCCCTCGCGCAGCGTCGAGAGTGCCACGGCTTCGGCGAGCGTGCAATCAACGCCGGCAACCTCCAGGCGCAACCGGACCTGCAGGCCTGCGGCTGACCAGGTGCAGGCCGCTTTCTGGTCTTTCGGCAGCGTCACACGGCTTGCTCCCGGATGGGCCGCGCGATAGGCCGCATAATACTCCTCCTTCAGAGCTTGTCGCCGCCAATTCTCCCGGTTCCATTCCACGACGTCCGGCTCCTGGTCGGCCGGATCGTAGCGGACGATCAATGTCTGGCCGGCCAGGACACGCCGTTCCGGCGGCGCGAGGCGGGCTGTTTTCCAGGCCCCGAGCCAGACATGCCGTTCGACGGTGACGAACTCGACGAGCGCCTGGGCGAGCGTCTGCGCGCGCTCGACGAAAGCGCCAAGATCGGGCAGGTCAAAGGCACGTTTCTCGGTGTCTTTATTCCCCTTGAAGGCGCGCGTGATGTGCTCCAGAGCGTCAAGCCGGCGCTCACCGAAGCGCGTCAGGAGATCAACCGTCGCGCGGCGGTACGGTGCTTGTTCCTTGGCCGTCGCGGCCGCAGTTGGGTCCTTGAGGACCGCGAGAGGTTCCCCTCCGTCATCCCGCGCCCGGCCGCGCGTTGCCTCCAGTTCCCCCCACGCGGCGTACGCATACTCGAGTGGGATCTGGCTGCCGAAACGGGCACGTCCGATGTACCACTGAGATTCTTCCGGGTCGCGGCGGTCATCGCCCTCAAGTTTGCGCCAGAAGTCGAACAGCCGTTCATGAAAGATCTCGCGGAAGGGGGCGGGCGTCGTCCAATCGAATTTGAGATACGCCGCGACGGCCTGTAATGATTGGCACACCATCGGATAGTTCGTCAGCTCGCGGATCTCATGATCAAGGATTGTCGATACGGGGGAGTCGAAGGCCGCCAACTGAGTCACGAAGTCATAGAGGGGGGTAGCCCCGAGCACCCGCGTCGCGTGCCGACCAAGACCGTCGAGGAGAAATTTCTGGGCCAGCTCCGTCATGAAGATGAGATGGATCGGAGCCCGTGATTGGCCGTCGGCGTCGGGTGCGGCGAGCTCGACGATGGCGCGAATAGTATCGTCGATCCACGCGAGGAAGAGGGCTTCTTCCCGCGCATCGTCGGGTGGCCCGTCGGTCAGGCGCACGATCGCGCGGCGTCGCTCTGGCCGTGTGATCCCCTCCTCACACCCGGCAACGAGCGCACTAAGTAGATACACCCGATCCTGAAGGTAATCCTGCTGTAGGTCGATGTAGACACGCACGAGGTTAGGGTTATGCTGGGCATCGGTATAGGGCAAACTGCCATAGCCTTTGCTTGGGATAAATGGCAGCGCGGTCATCGTATCGCCCTTGAGGCGCCGGTACTGCCGGGCTCGGTGGATGAGTTCGTCGACCCGTGGGCCGACCGGCCACGTTGCGGCGGCGCGCTGGATCAGGGCCTCCTTGCCCGGTGTCGGAACGAGGTCGGAACGCGCCGGTCCCACGTCGGTCGCCTCCGGCAGCTCCTTTAAGGTGGCCAGATCCCGCGTGGTCGTGATGCCGATGCGCTTCAGTGCGCCTTTCTCCTGGAGTGTCAGGTGCGGAATCAGCGAGAGGTCGTCCTGCTGAGCGCTCCGCTTCATGCAGAATTCGGTGTAGAGGCAGCCATCGCACTTCGTGGTGAGGTGGAACGGCACCGCATCGAACGGCTTCTCGGCGGCACGTACAGCCGTCGACTCAGCGCCGGTCACGAGGTCTCGCACCGCGCTGCGGTAACTCTCAGGGTCCGCGACGACCTCAAGAAGACCGTCAGGCACATTGAAGAGGGTGGCGGCGGACGCGCGTTGCGCGGCGTGGAGAGCCTTCTCCTCGTCCGCTAACCCCTCGTCTCCAGCGGCAGGCCCCCGGTAGAGGACCGCCATCGCTATCTCCTCGTGAGCCACGTTCTCCTGGCGGAAGAGCGTCGCCAGCATCTCATGGTAGAAGGCCACCTGGAGACGATGCTCGACCTTCGCGCTGGTCGAACTCTTGATGTCGGCGATCATGATGTGGAGATGGCCCTCTACATCGCACTCTAGCCGGAGGATATCGACATCACCGCGAATCAACCAGCCGTCGAGCGAAACGAGCAGGCGCGGTTGGAAGAGCACACGCGTGTCGCCGGGCAGCAGGGCGCGGGCAATCGCGACGACGGCTCCGTTGCTAACGTCTCGCTCTCCCCCACGTGGTCCATCGCCTCCAAAGTCCTCGATCGGATAGCAGCTAGCGATGTTTTGCTCGACCACGTCCTCGAAGTCCGCGCCGGAACGCGTGAGCAACGGAGGAATAGCCTGCGGATATACGCCGTAATCGCGCAGGAAATTGTAATGGCCCGACCGCTCGTGCAGGCGCAGGCGCAGGTAGCGCTCGCACTGCTCAAGGCGCAGGAACTGCGAGACATCAGTGGGGGAAATCCTGCGCTCCCCGCGCGCATTTGGACTGACGGGTAGCTCCATCTCTCGCAGCTCGCGTCCCCTTTCGTGGCGACCTTGTTTTATCTAACAGTCGACGGTGCCAAGCATTCACGCGGGTGGGATCGTCGTGGGCGCGCCGCGCGCCGAAGCGATGCCGTGGTTGGACGCTGGCCATAGGAACAACGTCGTGCCGCGGACCATGCCCTCGTAAGTAATCGGTCCCGACCGCCCCGATCGACGTGACCCAGACGCATATCGCCGTTCGGTACGAGCTTGCTCTGGCGGTACCGGACAGCGCCGGTGCGGCCGATGTGCCTAGCGCGCTGCACGGTGTTCGAGGTCCGTGACGACACGGTCGAGCTCATCGACCAACGCAGGGACAGTATCGGTCGCACGATACACGCCGACAAGGGCACGATAGTACCACAACGTGCCCTCATTCCCGCCATTGAACCGGCCCCACAGCGCCTCGCTGAGCGAGCGGTACGCGGCCACAATGTCACGGGCGTTGTGCAGCTTATCCGCAGCCGAGACCATGCGGACCGAGGCTGATTCATGGCCCAGGGCCGCAAGGTACGTTTCCTTGCGCGCTTTCCATGGTGGCTTGGGCTCCTGATCGGTGTCCGAGCAGCCGTCCACAATGGCGGCGACCTCAGCCCCGAACCGCCGCCGAATCTCCTCGCGCGTCGGCGGCCCCCCTTGATCTTCAACAGCGTCATGGAGCAGAGCGGCGATCGCCTCAGTCTCGGTCCCACCGTAGTCAAGGACGATGCCGGCGACGGCAAGCAGGTGCGCGATGTATGGGGTGCTGGTCCCCATGCGGAGCTGGCCCGCATGCAACCTTGTGGCGAAGAGAAGCGCTTCTTCGAAGTGGACGGAAAGGGTCATAAGCTTCAGTGTACGGGATGCACTCTCTAACCATGCACGCCGCCAATGGTCCGTAAGGGGATGGCGCATCTCAGAGCGAGGACAGCCGCTGCTGACACGCGCCGGCGTCAGGACGCACACAGGGTAGCCGGGCACGCCCATTGATGTCGGCGCTCTGGTCGATCAGGCGCACGCTTGCCTAAAAAGGGCTAGAGGCGTGCGGAGCGTCGGGCCGCGGCGCGTACGAGATCCCATCCAGCGCGCGTCTGGTGGTCGATCCACCACTCGGGATCCTTGACGGCTAGGACCGCTGCGATGGATCGATCACACCAGGCCCGTTGCCGTGCGGCGTCCTCACGCGACAGAGCGCCAGTTACCATCTTCTGATTGAGTGAGTGACGGAAGCGCGCATACTCGTTGCGGATCTCTGCTGTCTTGCGTGAGCGTAGCAACCGCGCAAGGCGCGTCTGACGATCCGTTCCACCTAACATAATCGGGGCGTCGGACAAGGGGGCGCCTAGCTGACGCAGCGCGGCGACCAGCGTTTGGATGTCATCGCGGGAATAGCAGTTCACACAGACCATCGCTTCAAGAGCCGTGAGAGCTTTTTCTCTGGCGTTCAGAAGCGAGGGCCGGTCGGGGTACTGTTCCTCCTCGGCACGTGGCAGGAGTTCGGGTAGTAGTTCAACGTGCCCACAGGCGCGTCGGACGCGGAACAAGGAAGCGATGTTAACCATATGACAAGTCTACGGACGCACGATGGGATACACAATAGGACGCTTGGCCATCTTGGACGTTCTTGGCCACATAGTGTGTCTGTCTCGCTAAAACCGGATCATGTCCTGTTTTGGTGAGGGAGCTCGTCGAGCAGGTTATGGCTGCATAGGGCCGCCCAGGTCGCCCGGACTGTGTACCTCCACCTGATCGGTGTAAGCGCCAGTTTCGATCTGGGTAGTGGGCGCTTTTGATGATGCTATTTGAGAGGGACGTTCGTACTGTAAGGGTAAGGACCGGAACGCTTGTCTCCACGAACGATGGTAGCTACCAGTTAGACAGCCAAAATAGTCAACCAGCCTTGCACTATTCCGACCACGGTATTCGGCGACGAAGCTCGGCAACAAAACGAGTGGTCGCGAGTTGCGAGAATCGCATTACTCCTATTCCTGTTGTTCATGAGCCCTGTCAATACGACGTCAGCCAACGACAAACCCTATGACTTCTCGTCTTTGCCGCCGCACATCGACACAACGTCGGCATCATCAAAAGTGCCCAACACCCACTTCAACTCCGGCACTCACACGGGTGTCGTTCAGATGGGCGCGGTTGGCGCCGGCGTACGGTCGTAGGCGAAGAGGCCACAGCGGGAGAGCAAGGATCGGATCTCGTTGGGGGCGAGCGTCCGGCGGTAGGAGCCTTCGCACGACGTAGCGTCCCTCGACGCCGTAGACCTGACCCGAGTCCTCTGCCACCATCGTGCCGTCTACGTCGATGCGTTCCGACGCGGAGAGTGGCAGCTTGGGTCGGCAGAGTTCGGCCGTCGTGTCGAGGTGATCTGTCGCGATTTTGACGTCCGGCAAGCCCTCAATAACGCTGACCTTGCAGCCGTCCACGATACGCATCAACGATGCCATAGAGCAGCGTCCCGCCGTTAGTTAGCATTGATGTCAGTACCATTGCCCATAGACGCGTCTCGTTCCGTCACGCCGCATCATAGACCCATTAGTCGTTGTCTATTGCCTCGTCCTCAAGGCGCGTGGCCTCAATATAGTCCTCGGCTATCTCCGTCAGTCTCCTATAAAACCGATACGCCGGTTGTGAGTCGACCCACCGTGCTGCGGCTTCGGACGCCTTGAGCCGCAGGTCGACATCCTCCGGGAACGGTTGACCCGGACCGCGAGACTTGCTCCCCCCGATAGCAACGCCCTCAAGCACCGAGAAGACGCTCACGTAGCAGTGCTCTCCGACCGCATCGGCCCGCTGGAGAAACCGAGCAACAATATCATCGCGAGAAAAAAGGAGGCTCCTCGGCGCTTCTTGGAGGAGTATGCTGATGGCGAGGAGCCTTTCTGCGTCGGCCGTATCGATCCATTCGTCCAGGATACGCATGCCTTGTTCGTCGTAACCTTGTGACGCTTGTCCAAACAATCTGGACAAGGGCTCGCCAATCTGTGGTGTCCGGCCTAGAGCGGCATCGCGGATGTCACGCAGGATAGCGGCATACTCGATGCTCTCTGCCAGGGGGGCCAGACCGCCATGGACCCCCTCGGAAGGGAAAGCCTCGTACCCCGGTCCATCATCGACAGCGCGGGTGATGCGCCGCAAGAGCATGACCGCAACGTGGCGGGGCCAGCATGCGCAGGCCTCGACGAGGAACTGGCCGACATGATATCCATCGATCGAGCGCACACGCTCGATCTTTACCAGGATGGCCACTGTGCCGTCCTGACCGAGTACTGAATGCGGGATTCCGTACTGCGAATCGAAGACCTCGCACAGAACCTCAGCAAGCTCGGCGTTTGCGCCGATGTCCACTCCCCGCGCTAGCGATACCGCGCGCCGTGGCTCCCCTCGGCTCACGACACGGATCGCCCCAATGGCATGCTCCTTGACCACCGACTCGGTGTGGTAGAGCAATTGCTCGACGATGTGGACATCGGCGGGGAGGAGCTGGTCTATATAGTGGTAGAACTGGGCGACGGATGCCGCCAATTTGACCTCTCCACTCTCGACCGCCCGTCGCGCTACCACGGGCGCATGCATCGGGTTGATGGCCCTGAGGCACGAGAGGAATGTGGGCAGATGCGCCGCCAAAGGGCGGTTGGGGTCAGCCAGGATCGCCTCGCAGAGTCCTACCACATACTCTGGACGCAGACGCGCCAATGCGACGAGAAGTGGGGCCGAGTGTGGGCCGGTTCGCGGATGGATGAATGCGTCCCAACGCAGCCGTTCGTCGATGGCGGCGGCCCCCTGCTCTGGCATGGGGAACTGGTCCAGGAACTCTTGGACGACCCGATCTACCTCCTCCTCCCGGCGCTGCCTCCCGCGCTCGTGCGCCGCGACGACATCATCCGTCTCCTCACGCATCCACGAGTTGTAGTCGGGGACAAACGCACGGGCAAGCCTCACCTCGAAGGAATCGGGGATAGACGCGATGATCGCACGTGCCCGTTGACGGATGACCTCGACTCTGTGGCGCGCGTGCCAGGCAAGAACCGCTTCAACGCGCAGGTACACGAGGGGGTGTGTCGCTGTAATCGCGAGGCGAGCTACCATATCGAGCGTTGCAAGCTGCTCGGGCACCCAACTCTCGATGTCTTCCCGTGAGATGGTCTGGCCATAAAAGGGCAGAGGGTTGGCCAGAGCCACCTCGACGCTCTTAAATGCGCGCACCATGACCGCGAGGTCCGTGGAGCCAGCGCAATCCTCAACGATGCACATCGCCCGTTCGCGTAGCGGGCATGTGTTCTCGCGGTGAACCAGGAACGGGCGCGTGATAATCATGTGCCCCTCGGTGTGGTGAGAGACTGAGACTTTGGCCAGCAGCGGATCGAGGACGTCCAGGGGCGAGTGCGCATGTCGGTGTGCGTCCGGTGCGAGCACCCACCTCTCAGTGGCCTCCAGCACGATCTCGTTGACGCGTAACGGCGTGTCAAGGTCGTAACGGGCGAGGTCCTTCAGGACGCGCATCGCGTGCTCCGGGGTCGGACCGGTCGGACGACCATCGTCCTGGCCGAGCTGCCAGAGAAGGTCGCAACATCGCGGGAGGAACTTCAGTGTGTACCCGATACCGCGCAGCACTGCTGGAAGCCTCCGCAGCATGGTGTCATGCGTATACTCCAACTCTGGGCCCCATGGCATATCCGCCTCGGGGTCGGGCGATGCGGGATGACGCAGTGCCGTCTCTACGAGGGACAGGAGGCGCTCCGGTTGGTAGGGGGCAACCCATGTCAGGCGACCAAGGATGAGGCAGCGACCCGCGTGGGACGCCGCGCGAAATTCCGCGACGATCGACCGCCACAGGCTGTCGAGCAGGTCAGGCGCGCGACCGGCCGCGCGACTGATACGCCAATCGAGCTCAGCCAGGTTGACGAGTACCACTTCGGGGCAAATCGGCGAGAATCGGTTGTACACCACCTGGGCAAAGCCAGTCGTCTGTCCGTGCGGTGTGACGCATGCGCGGTGGAGGATGTGGTCTGCCAGGACATCGGGTACGAGGCGCAGGGCATAGCCGTGGCGGAGCAGGATGCCCGCTTCCTCCAGCGCGCCGAGCCCGACGACGAGCGTTGGCCGATCCGTACCAAGGTGCTCGGCAACAGCTGCTAGAAGTCGCTCATCGTCGGGACGGAATGGTGCGATAGCGGCGAGGAGGGGAAGGAGAGACTGGCAAAGCGCGACGTCGATGTGATCGCTGACATCCCCGACTAGGATATCGCGGAAGCGGTCGAGCACGGCCATACGAAACTCGTCGTCCTGCTCGAGCTCGGCCGGTAACAGATGCCTCTGTGCCAAAAGGCGGCCGCCGACGACAGTGACCAGAGGGCAATCGCGTGTCGCCGCAACCAACCGGTTGATGAGGTAATCGTGCTCGTCGCCCAAGGCTTGTCGGGCTAGACTCTTCGCGCCGCCACGGTCCAAACCGCTCACGTCGCTGAGCCGTTCAATCTCACGGGCGTCGAAGCCAGTGTGCGCCAGGACCGATCGCAGATAGCCGACCGCGTGGGGCCGTGTCGCTAAAAGAAGCTTCACTGGGTAAGGGCTGTCGCGCGCCATGGCACACAGCGCCCCAATGTCTTCCCGGCGATGAGCATCATCGACCACGAGGACGCATGGCCCTGCTGGTAGCTCGTCCTGGCTCTCGGGGCTCATCGGCACGCCGTCCCGCAAGAAACGTAAGGTGACGCCGGGGTGGCGCGCCTCGAAGCCACCCGAGAGCGCGTGCAAGATCTTGGTTTTGCCGACCCCACCGCGTCCTGGCAGGATAATCGCGCGGTACTGCTTAGAGCCGACGAACGTGTGAAGCTCGCCAAGGATATCCTCGCGTCCGACGAGCGTCCACGCGTGATTGTAGAGGCGTGCCGGATCGAGCATCCGCTGAAAAAATCTTTCGCCGGATGCGAAGGTACGCCCTCCATCGGACGGCGGTAAAGGTCCACTCCGTAAGAGTGCCACGGTATAGGCGGCCGCCACATGGCATGCGTACTCCCGCCATCTCTCGACTGCTGGGGAGCCTTTCTGGTCGTCGGCCAGATCGCAGACGCCCCGCACCATGAAGAACCCAACGTGGGAAGCCGCCTGGGACGCGGCGACAGCGACGCCGCCCGCTTCCATCTCCACGCCAATGAGCTGCGGCCAACTCGCGCGCAACTGCGCAAGCAACGGCTCGTAGGCCACAACCTTATCACCGGTGGCGACCGGGCCGACGAGACGCTTGGCGCGACCGCGCACAGGCCGCCGCGTCGTGACGAACGAACGCCAGTCCGCGTCGGGTAGGTTGCGGCTGGCCTCGAGTAGCCGCTGGTCCACGGGAGGCAGCCGGAAGCGATACTGCGGGCCGTCCGCCGTCACTTTCTGCTGCTCGTAATCCACGACCTGGTCGGCGATGAGCACGTCACCAAGCTTGACGTTCCGTGCAGAGACGCCACCAGCAATGCCGACGAGCACCACATAGCGAGGATGCCACTGGTGGATCGCGTCGGCCGTCGTGGCCGTCGCGGGGACACGTCCCATCGTTGCGAGTGACGTTAGAATGATGCCGTAGGTGGTCGATTGGCCACCGGCCAACGTCACGGGCAAATCGCAGCGGTAATACACTCGGATGTCGTCTGTTGTAGGCGGCAATTGGCGGCAGTCGGGCAACATGGCGCGCATAGCCTCGCGCTCCTCCTCAAGCGCCGTGATGATGACGACATCGATCCCGGTCATCGACATGGCCGATTTCTCCTTTCGCAGAGCGGTCGCACGGGATAGGCCAGTCCGCCTGATGACGTGCCGCCACGTTGTTATAGAGTGATACGCTTACTGGAATCTAGAAGATAAGCGCTTTTTCGAAGTGGGTGGAGAGAGTCATAACTTCATGGTACATAGATACCGTGATGACTCGCTGCCAACGGTCTACAAGAAGATGGCCTGCGTGGCAGAGAGAACAGCCGCTGCACACGATGCGCTGGCATCAAGACACAGGATGGCTGTATCACGCCCTCACTATCAGCGCGTGCGGACACAGTGAGGGCCTGACTGACAACGGTCGGCCCTCACTGTCGGGCGGGTCTCGTCGACCATGCGCACTCTGCGGTCATCTGGCGCGCCCGTGTACGGTCAGGTGAGGTGTTGTATCAATTAGGCCGCGCCCTCCTCTCCGTTGCCGTCGGCGTCTGTCAAGGATGCGCCATGCTCGTCCGTCGCGGCAATGTCTGTGTTCTCCGCATCGCTCTCAACCTCCCCAGGGGCGTCTCGCACCACGATAGGCGGTTCCTCGGTCGGAACGCCATGTCCCGCGAGATAGAGGGCCAAAACCGGGTCGGCGCGAGTACGGCCAGGGTCGTAGTCGCGGGTGCGCATCGCCTGGGTCAGCAGCAGCGCTTCCAGCGTGTAGCGCACCAGGTCCACACCGTCGAACGACCGCAGGCGCTCGATCATCGCCCGTCCCGGTGTCGACGCGGGGCTGGGGAAGCCCTTGAGGGCGTGCCGTGTCATAACCTGTTCCACGGCCTTACCGTCTACATGGTCAGTCGTGAGCGTATAGGCGCAGAGGACCGCGACATCGACCGTATCGACGGCCGGGATCATATCGATAGCGCGCTCGATGGCCGACACGTTGGGATAGTACGCGGCCGTCTGGTCTTTGTGGCGTTGCCTAGTCTTTTTCCCCTTCTCCGCCGCCGTTTCGACCGGCGCGGTCCGCCAGCTCGTGTCGGGTGAGGTGGCCCCCTCCGTGGGTCCGGCTTGTGCCGCCTGCGCGGCATGCGCGGTGTCGTACTTCTCCTGGCCTTTGCGCCGGAGGTCGGCGTAGTGCGTTGGCAGGAGGCAGTAGCCGACACCGTCGTAGTAGCCGGGCCGATAGGCCGCGAAAGGACACTTCGTGCAGATAGCGCGCGTGTCGAAGAAGTTGCCGCCCCACCGTCCCTGACCATCATTGTAGGCGTGCTGGATGGTCATGACTAATTCGGGGTGACGGTGGACGAATCCGCCGAGCGCGGTGCTCCCGCTCATCCCGGCGGCCATCTCCCGCGCGACGGCCACGATTAGGGCCGGGAAGCCCTTGTTATCCTTCCCGCCATGCGTGTAGTCGTGCAGGTCGAGCGCCTGCTGGAGCGTCATCGACGCCGAGCGCCGGTAGAGGTCCTGGGCCTCGGTGGGCAGATCGCAGAGCTTCAGACGCTCCTTGACCCATTCATCGCGCCGCC